>Ga0307478_10000382_pt1 | contig 47663 bp, 39 predicted proteins | sample atmos_gasesECM4C_2_FD_203713 | JGI IMG/M metagenome (GOLD analysis project Ga0307478, IMG submission 203713) | Hardwood forest soil microbial communities from Morgan-Monroe State Forest, Indiana, United States - atmos_gasesECM4C_05 | ecosystem: Environmental > Terrestrial > Soil > Temperate...
CGGGTGCAGTTGTTGCAAAGTGGCTTGCCGCACGTGCGGCAGAATGCGACTGCGGCAGTATCGTTGTGCGTGGCGCAGTTCATACGAACCTCCTGTATGTGGTCACCGACACTACAGGCCGTTCGACTGAATACGACTCGTCTACAGATGGACCCAGTGGAGCGCTGGCCAGAATAATACGGCTATCGGTCTGGCTATAGTTGCGCTCCTGCTTCTGCTCGGGCTGTTCGGTTGTGTCGTTCTTGGGATCTTTCTGCTTCGCCGGCGCGGACTCACGAGGTTCGGCGGGTTGGACGCTGCGCTTGAGTTCGCGCACCCGTGATTCCAACTCGTAAACGAACCGGATGTTCTCGTAGTACCGCACCACGCGGGCTTGCGTGTTGTAATACGTGTGCCGTATCGCCGCCGGGCGCAAACTCACTGAACGAAGATCGGCGGGTTTTACGCCGATCACGCTCAGTGCAACCGACAGCGCGAAGAATGCCATGCCAAACGACATGGCGAATCGCGGCTGCCGTACCGTCCCCCAGATCGGTTGGACGGCTTCCGAAACCCAAGCTTGCGCACTTTCCCAACGAGCGGCAATCCACGAAACACGCGGTTGAGGCGCGGACACGTTCACCCGCAGGCGTTGGGTGTCAACGCCCGTCGTGGATGCCAGAATACTGTTGACCAGACTGACTGGAGGCTCCACCTCCGTGAGTTCCTTCAGCCAGTTGCGGCCCGCCTCGACTTCGGCGAACAGCGGCCCGCACGCCGGACAAGTCCGCGCGTGAGCCTGGAAGCGGTCGAGTTCAACGCCACTCAGAACGCCATCGAGCGAGTCGCTGAGCAGGCTGTCAAACTCAGAGCAAAGCAGCTCGTGACCCTGCATTCCGTTTCTGGTTTGGTCTGGCATCACATCACCTGCCTATAGGTACGTTGTAACAGGCGTGCAAGTTCCGCGCGCCCACGATTTATTCGAGATTTCACAGTCCCCTCCGGAACCTTCAAAACGGTTGCGATTTCGCGGTAATCAAAATCCTGTAAGTCTCTTAGAATCACAGCTTCCCGAAGCTCAGGCGAGAGCTTCGCCAGGGCTGCGTGAACGGTTTCTCCAACCTCCCGGCTGCGTACGCGCTGGTCGGGAGGGGCAGATTGGTCCTGAATTTGCTCACTCAGCGGCTGCGCGTCTTCGTGAGCCGAGGAAGTTGCATCGAGCGAGTCGGTGATGCGGTCCTGCTTGGTCTTGCGGAAGTGATCGACCAGCAGGTTGCGGGTGATGGTGGTCACCCAGGTAACGAACGCTCCCTTCGCGGGGTCATAGCTCGCCAGCGTGCGGTACATCTTGATGAAAACTTCCTGAGCGAGATCCTCGGCGTCGTCAGCGGATCCGGCAAAGCGGTAGCAAATGTTATAGATACGCCGGTTGTAGGTCTGGACGATTTCCTCCCAGGCAGCCGCATCGCCGGCAACGCACCGGCGCACCAGCATCGCAACTACCTGGACATCTTCCATTACGAGACCTTTGTTATCCCGGCCCGGTTGAAACCCCTGTCATTCCGACCGGAGCTTCCTCTTCCGCTTAGGAAGGGGAAGCGTAGTGGAGGAACCTGCTTTGTGCCGTCTGGACCACAGCCCTACTTCACAAGACAGTACGTGAATGTACTCCCGCAAGTTCGAGATATGTACAGTCTGAACCCGGCATTGTAGCAGCGAGAGGCCACAAATCCGTCGCGCGTGTACTGCACGAATTTGCAGCATATACTGCTGCTGCCGCCCGTAGAGATGAACAGAGGGAACGCACACATGAAGAAGCTCTTTTTCCTGCTCGTGATCTGCCAAGCCGTCTGGGCACAAGACGCGCCGACAAAGCCCGATACCGGCGAACGCCATGAGTTCGTGATTGCGAACTTCCACACCGAGAGCGGCGCAACCCTTCCCCTAGCGCGAATCGAGTACGGAACCTACGGACACTTGAATGCTGCAAAAGACAATGCCGTGCTTCTGCCTTCGCACTACATGGCCGACAATCACGGTTACGAGTGGCTGAGCGGTCCCGGCCATGCGCTCGATACGTCGCAGCTCTTTCTCATCACAACCGAGATGTTTGGCAATGGACACTCTTCCTCTCCGAGCAACACGCCCGAGCCTTTTCATGGCCCGCGCTTTCCGCTGATGACGATTCGCGACAACGTGGAGGCGGTACACCGTCTGCTCACCGAAGAGCTCAGGATTACGCACGTTCGCGCCATCATTGGATTCTCCATGGGAGCGCAGCAGGCGTTTCAGTGGGCGGTCAGCTATCCTACGTTTGCCGATCGCATCGCAGCCACGGCAGGAACCGCGAAGACCTATGGACACGGCGTCGTGCGCCTCGAAGGCCAGATCGCCGCGCTCACCGCCGATGCCGCCTTCAAAGATGGCGACTACACTGCCCCGCCCACCAAGGGATTGCAAGCCTTCGGCGTTGTGTGGACGGCGTGGCTATTCTCGCAAGAGTGGTGGCGCAAGGAGTTGTGGAAGGAAGGCGCGAAGCCGGGAACTACATTTGAAAGTGTGCTGAATGACTTCCGCACCAACTTCATTCCCGGAGCGGATGCGAATGACCTGATCCTGCAATGCCGCACCTGGGAACATCACGACGTGGGAACGACTCCGGGATTCAGCGGAGACACGGAGCGCGCGCTGCGCTCCATCAAGGTTCCGTTTCTCTACATGCCATCGGAAACCGATCTCTACTTTCCCATTGGAGATGCGCGCTATGAGGCAGCATTCATTCCGAACGTGTCGTTGATTCCGATCCCGTCGTTATGGGGACACACCGCCGGCGCCGGTGGCAGTCCCGCCGACGAGAAATTCGTGAATGAGAAGATTGCACAATTTCTGGCTGATGGGAAATAGTCGAGAGTACCCAGTATCTAGTACCCAGTTGCTGGGGTGGAGTGGCTCGTGTGGCGCGGACACTCCTTCGACAAGCTCAGGCAGGCTTTGTCCGCGTTTCCATCTCCGCTGCTCTGCTAGTTCCCGAGCTCTATTCTCCAGCCAGATCCAGATCAAAAAAACACAGATCGATCTTCTAAAATATCTGCAATCAACAGCTTGCTGACCTTTGATCTGTGCGAGCCCGGCTAAAATATTGGATCGAGAGAACTTGCGCGCAAAATATTGAAAGGACTGCGCTTGCTGATGACTGAAAGCGAGAGATCATGGTGCCGCATTGCCGCCGCACAAATGATCGGTGGTTGGGGCTGTGGAGGGCAAGGTTGGATGTCACTGCTGTGTTCTTTGTTCCTCAATCCGTTCGGATTCAGAAATGCCCATCGGTCGCAATGGACAAAAAGGAATCAGACCGCTGCGGGATTCATGACCGTTTTTCGATGCCACTTGCGGAATGAAGAATTAAATGCTTGCGTCAAGGCTGTCGCCGGTGCAACATTTCTAACGTTCAGGAGGCTGAGAGCTGTGGCGAGAACCAGGGGAGGCCGGCTAGCGGTGCGTGAGGCGCGCCTCATCACAAAAGAGCTGCGGCATTTGGGTGTTCCGCCTCGTGTTATAGCGAAGATATGGGCCACTGTGGTCGCGATCCCGATCATCCTTATCGTTGGTTATCTCCTCGTGCATTACGACTCCGGGACGGCGGACCCTGCCATTCTCGCTGCAGTTCGGATCACCTACAAAGATACGTACCAATCGCACGTATTCAACGGAACTTCGATTACGCTGAAATCGTTAACGCTGACTTGTTATCCGGGGGGAGATGCGCAGCCAGTCACTTCGACGTCGGGCCTCTACCCGCCGCTGCAACCGGGATACGGAGAAGATGCTTACGTCCAGGCCGGGTGCAGGCTCCTTCGCGTCAATGAGAGTCATCAACTGTGGTGAGCCTACTGGGATTCGAGGGTGATGCCCCTCGCGTCAATCCATCCTTCCCACCCCTGCTGCGTGCGGATCTTGTAAATGTCGTTCCCATTCTCAGCCCTTATCAGGGGCGATAGGACTCTCACACGGTCACCACCTTTGAGCTCCGCGACGGTCTCGGGACCGTAGTTGCACCGCCCATAGTTGTCCAGTGGCAGGAATGCACACCTTTTGTACATTGTCGAATAGTATCCGCTGCCGACAATCGCGTAGGCGGCTGTGGATTTGGGATGCGGGCTGTCTGCGGTTCTGTATTGGGGATTAGTAGCTGGCGGGTCAACAACCTCAAACTCGATGAGTTTCCCATCGGAGCAGCTGTATGAAGCTGCGCTTCCCGACTGCTTTGTCAACCTGAAATCTCCTAGCTGTTGCCCGTCCTGTCGAGACACGACATATGATCCTGTGACAGCGTTCTTCAAAGCGTCGCCTTGCAACCTGATATCGGCGACCACAAAATCGATATGCGACCCCCTGATACTCCCATGCAATGGCCCGCTCCCGTATAGAGGCGGTTTTACTTCCATGCAGCCTTCAAGTACCCCAGCTTTTCTCTGATTAAACACGACCACAAATGAGGAGCTAAGGTTCACTGTTTGATTGTGGACCGTCCCAGTGTATACACCCGAAACGTTGGCGTCCGGTTTCGGCGGCGCGGGCTCCTCTGACAAAACGGCGAAGGCCCCTGACGGGGCACCCAAGTTGCTGGCAGACGCGGCCTGAACGGGAGCCTGACAAACGAATTTTCCGTTTACCTCCACTCGCTGAGAAGGCGGGCAATTTGCGGCTTGCTGCGAGGGGGTGTCATTACCTGATAGCGCCGCAATCACCCACAATAGGACTATCGGTATCGAAATCGTGAGCATTGGATGCTCTCGCGCCCAACGGATCAGCGGTGACCAGTTGTATCCCAGCCAGCGAACCGCTTTAGGCTGCGGAGGAGTTGCTGCGGGGGCAGTAAACTTGTTGCACGTTGGGCAGAACCCACTGACATAGAGCGATGTCCCGCACCTGTTGCAGTAGGGACCAGATGAAGTACTAGCCGGAGCAGGTTGGGCCGGGAAGGGCCCGCCAGTTCCAGACGTTTGCGGGATTGATTGCCATCGGTATTCGGCTAACTGCCTGTCGTACTCGCTGCGCTTGCTTGGGCTCGAAAGTACCGTATAAGCCTCGGTAATCTCTTTAGCTTTTTCCTCCGCTATGCTCCTTAGATAGGGTGCCAAGTTTGTGATTGTGTCAGGATGCACCTGCTTGATGATGTCCCGATATGCTGTTTTGATTTCGGAGGCCGAGGCTGCCTCCGCGATGTTCAGGACTGTGTAATAAGTTTCATCGCTCATTGCGTCAGCCCTGCGGCAGAAATCGACTCGCGTCCGTGATTGCAGAGCGCAAGTTCTTAGGCGGGACGTGTGTTGCGAGGTCCGAACGAGTTGCCAACTGCTTAAGGAAATCGCTGTCGGCATCGTCGGTACCGATACAGATGATGTCGATTGCCCGATTCTTCAATGCTGCGGCGACCTGAAGGGCGGCATGATTGTCGTTGGTTTGCCCGTCCGTCACAATCACCACCGCTGCCAGGTCGCGGAATTTACCAGCCAACACGAGGCCCGCAGCGAGGTCAGTTGTGCCGCCGACCAAGCCGATATTGACACGAGCAATCTTGCTAGCGAAATGAGCAGCGTCAGCCGTCGGGTCACACACCATTGCGGCACGGTCCGCAAAAACAGCGAGTGCCGTTGCATATAACCTTGACGTTGCGGAATGCGAGAAGTCGATGGCGCCACTCTTGGCTTGCTCAATCTTTGGTCCCGCCATGCTCCCAGATACGTCGACTAAGAGCAGGACATTACGGCGTCGGGGTTGCGCGACGGTCTCGATGCCATCGGTCGCCCGCAGGGATAATTTGCCCTCTTTATTAAGTGTGAGCAATTTTCTCATTTGGAAAACACCCCACGCACGGTTAGGGAAGTCCGACCCGCCTAACTGTCGGCTTCTTTTTACACTCGCAGGGAAAGGAATGCAAAGCTACTTTCGTGTGGGGCGGAGTGGCACGAAGCGGCTATAGGCGAGTCGTATGCGGTTGTTGCGCCGCGGCAGCTTGTATCGGTTCCTTCGACGGGCTCACGACAGGCTCTTCGCTGCAAAAGGCGTCCGACCTAGGATGACAGCGCAATGCGGAGCCGTGGGGGCGTCGGGGGGCGACGAGGTCAAAATCAGCTTGACGTCAAAATCAATAGCAACGGCAAAGGCAACGGATAGGAGTGTCCGTTCCACACGGGCGTCGCTTCGCTCCGCTGACGGCCGGGGCGGCCGTCTCCACATGAGTTGGGGCGCTGCACGCGAACAGCAGATTTCTCGCGCGCCTGTCAGCGCGCTTCGGAATGACAGTCCCTACTCGCTGGTGAAGTAATCACCGTCACGGGATTTTCTGCGGCAATAATGTATTGCGAATTTCAGGGCGATCAAGCTTTACTTTTCAACTGCGCGATCCAACTTGTCGGCAAGCCAGAGCTTGATGAGCGACTGTCGGGTTACGCCCAGCCGGCGGGCTTCCCGGTCCAGAGAGTCCACCATCCAAGCGGGGAAATCGACGTTTACGCGCTTGGGAACAGTGCCAACGCGCCGCGCCTTGCTGAGATCGAGCTGGTCTACAACGTTCTCACCCGCGTCAAACTTGCGGTCCAATGTCTTCGCTTTCATAAATCCTCACCTCTTCGTCTCGCGACCGCCTGACCGAGATCAGCCGGATGTTTTCGCCCCGCCGAGTGACCACTGCGGACCAGTGATTCTCGCCAATCTTGCCGATTAGCAGCCATCTGGGCTCATCGCTGGTACGCGCTGGAATCTCCACCAGTCCGGGGTCCGCCCATAGTGCCTGAGCTTCCTCAAAATCCACGCCGTGCTTTCGCTTGTTTTCGGCACTCTTATCGGGGTCATACTCGAACTGCATGGACTTTCCCGAAACCTCGGCAACGGTATAGTAAAGGTATAAATACTATACCATAACGGCTCATGCGCTCCGGCTTACTCGCTGGTGAAGTAATCCACCGTCACGGGATTTTCGAAGAGCGAATAATCGCGGGTCACGACGGTGATGCCGCTGTCGGTGACGAAGTAGCGGGAGCGGTCGGCTTCGGTGTCGTAGCCGATCGTTGTGCCTTCGGGGAGATGAACGTTGCGGTCGATGATGCAGCGGCGGATGCGGCAATGGCGTCCGACGGCGACGTGCGAGAACAAGATCGAGGAGTCGACTTCCGAATAGGAATTCACGCGCACGTCCGGCGAGATCACGGAATTCCTGACCACGCCGCCAGAAATAATGCAGCCGTTTGAAACGATGGAGTCGAGCGCCGTGCCCATGCGATCTTTTTCGGCGAAGACAAATTTTGCCGGCGGATATTGCCGCTGATGCGTGCGGATCGGCCAGTCGTGGTCGTAGAGATTGAAAATCGGAGAGACCGAAACGATATCCATGTTGGCTTCGTAGTAGGCCTCGAGCGTGCCCACGTCGCGCCAGTAGAGCGCCTCTTTCTTGTTCTCGTCGATGAAGTCGTAGGCGAAGACGCGATAGTCGTCGACCATCTTGGGCAGAATGTCTTTGCCGAAATCGTGACTCGAGCTGGGGTCTTCGGCATCTTTCAGCAGAACAGGGATGAGAACGTCGGCGTTGAACAGGTAGACGCCCATCGAACCGTCGACTTTTGCGGGATTCCACGGGGAACGCAGCTTGGTTTCTTTGGGCTTCTCCTCGAAGCCATTGATGCGGCCGTCTTTATCGACCTCGACCACGCCGAAACGGAAAGTCTCTTCCGGATCGATCTGAATCGTTGCCAGGGTGATGTCGGCAGCGGAATCGCAGTGCTGCTTCATCATCTTGCCGTAATCCATTTTGTAGATGTGGTCGCCGGAGAGGATCAGCACGTGCTTTGGCTGCTCGGAGCCGATGGAGTAAATATTTTGGTAAACCGCGTCGGCAGTGCCTTGATACCACTGATCGCTTACCCGCTTCATGGGTGGAAGGACTTCGACGAACTCTCCCACTTCGCGGCCAAGGACGTTCCAGCCTTCGCGGATGTGGCGGTTCAGCGACAGGGCTTTGTACTGCGTGAGAATGTAGACGCGCCGCAGATCGGAGTTGAGGCAGTTCGACAGGGTAATGTCGATGATGCGATACATTCCGCCAAAGATGACGGCGGGTTTGGCGCGGTCGCGGGTGAGTGGATAAAGGCGCTCTCCGGCGCCGCCTGCGAGAAGGACTCCGAGAGTGTCTTTCATTGGAATAACCTAGAAAAACAGTAGATGGTAGCACAGCGGAAGAGGTTGGCGGGATTCGCAGTTACAGGGTGTTTTGCATTGCACCAAAAGTACCCGGTCTTCCAGCTGCTAGTCGTTGGGCTGCGTAGCTGGCGCTGCCTCTAAGGCTCCTGAGCCTTGGTGGTAGAGGCGGATCTGTTGTCTCACTGCATCGAGCGCTCCCAAGCCCCAGAGGTTCGAGGGCTCGGAGTCATCATCGGTATTCGCGTCAAAGCCTTCGTCCGGCGGCACGAATTCATTGAACTGATGGATGATCAAAAAGATAGGATCGAGCTGACGCGCGTAGGTCATGAAAGCGTCGAGAGTCACGTAAGCATCGTCATTGCCGAAACGCAGCGCGTCGTCCGGACAATAAGGAGGAGCATTCGAGTTAGGACATCCCCATCCATTTTGTCCCGCCGTGGCGATGGAGGCGGTGAAGTTTTCCACTCGCGAACCGGCCAGGTTGTACGAAGGATAGTAAGGGCACAGCGATTGCGTGCACGAAATATTCAGCCGATCGACCCAACTCCAGAAACCATATTCCGGGTTCACCTCGACGGGTCCGTTGGGAGTGTTCTGGTTGAGCCAGAGGTAAGACTGGCTATCAAGATATCCCGCGATCATCTTGAAGGTGTATTTGTTTTCGATTTCGGGATGCTCTTTCAAAAATCGCCTGATCTGAAACCACAGAGGATGATCCTGCGGGTTGGGGTCTTGAGCCGCGCCAAGGAAAATCAGCATGAGAGGTTTGCCCTTGTAAATAACCTCCCGACCTGGATATTGCTGCATGAGCGATCCGAAATAGTCGATTTCCTTTTCCAACGCAGTCTTGCCATCGACGTCCGGGAACATGACGTTTTGGTCGATGCCACCCAACTGCGGAATTATCCTGAGTGAGCTACCCAGCATGGTCCACGCGGGAAACAAGTTGCCGGTATTATCGCGAATGTTCTGGTTGTAAATGCGGAAAGAAGCTGTGCAGTTCGGAACATACTTCTTGATGAACTGCTCGCTGTTGAAAATGCAGCTGACGTTGTTGGTAAGGTCGGCGATGGCGGCATCGACGCCAAGGGATTCCATCCAGGCGACATGCTGTTTGATCACGGCAGGATCGGCGCTGTCGTAGCCTCCGCCGACGCTTTGCATGTCCGCCGATTGCAGCACCGGCTTGGCAGCGGCGGTTTGAAACGTGACGGCATTGGGACCGAACCAGGCTTCATATTCCATGACCACGATGTGGCTGTTGTTGTCGACGATTAATGGGCCGGGAGGTGAAGAGGAAGCGGCAACCGCAGAAGAAGCGAGGAATATGCCGAGGGCTAGCAAAATTGCATTCGACGCGAGAGTGATACGCGGCATACGGATTGGAAACCCTCATCCCAAGGAGAAGTTTCGGGCGAGATGGACGTGGGATTTCTGGGGTCCGACTGCGGCGACAGATGGGGACTAAAGAGTCTGAGATCCGAAAGCCTTCAGTTCGGTTTACTATTTTTCTTTTTCTTCCTCGATCTTGATCCGCAGAGACTTAAGAAATTTTAGATCCTGGTCGTTGACCTTAAACTCCGGATTGGTCGAGAGCGTAGTGACGAGGGAAGTCTTGTCAGAGGATTTTTCGCCTTGTTTGCTCACGCCGATGGTGGCTTCGAGGACCAGGAAAATATCGTAGCCGCCTTCCTTGATGCGGGATACGACTTCTGCGATCTGTTCGGAGTCCGAGAGGGATTCGTTGATGGCTTCGCCGAGTTCCTTCATGAGTTGTTTCAGTTGCTGATCCACGTAGTCCCCCGGAAATCGCCACCGAGCTCTGGCTAAGAAAAAGCCATCAGCACTTGGATGCCTGTCGCCCTTGAACGGTTTCTGTCGCGGACGCAGCTTTGCGTTATTGTAGCGCCGAAGACTGATAAAATCGAGGCCGTGAACAAGGTTTCTACCGCACGAAAGTTAGGCGTTGTAGCACGCGTTGCGGGGCAGCAGGCCAAGCGCAGCCGGACTCTGCGGGCACTAGGGCAAGCTGTGTCCACCACGGCGCGGGCCTTAGGGCGAGTAATGCACCAGTTGTGGCTAGAGGTTACAGGCCTTGTTTTCCTGGTGATGGCGGCGAGTGGCGGGATCGCCCTTGCTCATGAATTTTCGAAATATCAGGCCGGGCGGACGGGATTGGGACGCGTGGCGGTTGCAACTTGCTTCACCCTTATATTTGCCTGGTTTGGTGTGAGTTCGTTCTGGAGGGTGAGAAAAAAGAGTAAGAACTCATAGATGTTTAATTAACCCACTACGTCCTTATTCTTCCATAGTCTTGGCGTTAAACACGGGATTTCAGAGTTCTCAAAAGAATTCAAGCATGGCCGACAAGATCAAGGCCGCAGAGCAGAAGGTAGCGGCGGAGGTGGAGACCTCGTCTCACATTCCCGTGAACCCGCTCTACACGCCTGCTGATCTGAAGGGCTCCGATTACGAAAGCGAAGTCGGGTATCCCGGGGAGTATCCATTTACGCGTGGAGTGCAAGCCACGATGTATCGCGGTCGGTTGTGGACTATGCGGCAATATGCGGGCATGGGGGACGCGGAGGAATCGAATAAACGCTACAAGTATTTGTTAGCGAATGGAACCACCGGACTCTCGGTGGCGTTCGATTTGCCGACGCAGATCGGCATGGACTCAGACCACGCGCTGGCAGCCGGCGAAGTGGGCAAGGTGGGCGTGGCGATCGATTCGATCGAGGATATGGAACGGTTGTTCGCTGGGATCGACCTCACCAAGATTTCTACATCGATGACCATCAATGCAACAGGATCCATTCTGTTGGCATTGTATGTTGCGGTTGCAAAGCGGCAGGGCGCGGATATTCGTAGTTTGTCTGGCACGGTGCAGAATGACGTGCTCAAGGAATACATCGCGCGCGGGACCTATATTTATCCGCCACAGCAGGCGATGCGGGTGATTACCGATATGTTCGCTTGGGCGAACCAGAATGTTCCCGAGTGGAACACAATCTCGATTTCCGGCTATCACATGCGCGAAGCAGGATCGACGGCGGTGCAGGAAGTCGCATTCACGCTGGGCAACGGCATGGCCTATGTTGAGGCCGCGATCAAGGCCGGGCTGGATGTGGACAAGTTCGCGCCGCGGCTCTCGTTTTTCTTTAATGCCCACAGCAATTTTCTGGAAGAGGTAGCAAAGTTTCGCGCCGCCCGCAGAATGTGGGCGCGCATCATGCGGGAACACTTTAAAGCGAAGAATCCGCGGTCGTGGATGCTGCGCTTTCATACGCAGACCGCAGGATCGACGCTCACGGCGCAACAGCCGGAAAATAATATTGTGCGGACGGCGATCCAGGGGCTGGCCGCGGTGCTGGGCGGAACGCAGTCGCTGCATACGAATTCCTATGATGAGGCTCTGGCGTTGCCGACAGAGCAGGCAGCACGGATTGCGCTGCGGACGCAGCAAATTGTTGCGTATGAGTCCGGGGCTCCGCAAACGGTCGATCCTCTGGCGGGCTCGTACTACATCGAGTCGCTGACCAACGAGATCGAGAAGCGGGCGGCGGAGTATCTGGGAAAAATCGAAGTGATGGGCGGCATGCTGAAAGCGATTGAGCGCGGATTCGTGCAGCAGGAAATTCAGAATGCGGCGTACGAATATCAGCAAGCTGTGGATCGTGAGGAAGCAGTGGTGGTCGGCGTGAACCGGTTTGAAGTGGAGGAAGAGAAGCCGATCCCGATTCAGAAGATCGATCCAGCGCTGGAGCCAAAGCAGATTGAACGGGTACAAGCGCTGCGGGCTCGACGGGATGCGGGCGCATGGAAGACCGCGCTGCAACAGGTAGAAGACACAGCGAGATCAGGTGAGAATGTGATGCCCAGGATTCTGGCGGCCGTGGAGGCTTACGCAACCGTGGGTGAGATTTCGGATGCGATGCGGCGGGTGTTTGGGGAGTACAGGGAAGCGGTGGTGATTTAGCGGGGCCTCCCTTGTACGCCCTCTGCGCCATGCCAAACCCAGATAGCGACTAAGCTAGTCCGATGTTTTGTAGTCCGCGGCGGTGCGGCAGGGTTCGCAGTACATGAGGCCGTCTTCGCAGATGCGGATGTCGAGCTGCGACTGACAGAGGCAGCAGAATTTGTCGCACTCGCACTGGCTCTCCGACATCTCACATTGGGCGCAGCGATATTTGGAGCGACCGGTTCCGGTGGACATACCTGCAATTTAGCGTGTAAGGGCGTCATGCGGAACATATCGTTGGTAACCAGGATGCCCAGAAGTCTTCTGTTGGCCTCTCCCTTCGTGTTTATCTTCAGGCTGTTTCGACGGCCGGTCTGCACTCTTGGGCCATATAATTCTGAGCAATGACATTCCAACAGGTGCTGGATGGAGCGGAAGTTCTCGCGCAGAGCGGGAATCCGGACGTGAGTAGTGTGGAATATGACTCGCGACGGGTGAAGCCTGGCTGCGTGTTCGTGGCGATGCGCGGCGAAACCAGCGACGGCAACCGTTTCATCGATCAAGCGATTCAATCGGGTGCAGTGGCTGTAGTCACGGATTCTGGCGCGGAGCAGCCGCGTGCCGGTGTGTCATGGGCCTTAGTTCCGCACGGGAGACGAGCGCTCGCGCGCATTAGCGCGAATTTTTATAAGAAGCCGGCGGAGCGAATCGCAATCACGGGGATCACCGGGACGAACGGAAAGAGCACAACCGCGTTTTTGCTGGAATCTATTTTGACGGCTGCGGGACGCAAGAGCGCGCTGATCGGCACGATTGAATATCACGTGGCGGGAAAGGTTCTGCCCGCGCCGCATACCACGCCCGAGGCGCTGGAACTGAATCGCATTCTTAATGAGGCGCTGGGCCACGGTGCCACGGATGCCGTGATGGAGGTCTCTTCGCATGCGCTGGCGCAGGAGCGCGTGTTTGGCGTTCCGTTTGATGTCGCCGTGTTCTCCAATCTGACACGCGACCACCTCGATTATCACAAGACAATGGAAGAATATTTCGCGGCCAAGCGAGTGCTGTTTGAAGGGTGCGGCACCGATCCACCGCGAGCCGTGGTTACGAACGTCGATGATGAGTACGGCGCGAAGCTAGCTGAGTTCAGCCGCAAGCGCAGTTCAGTAGTTCTGAAATATGGATGGCAGAGCGGCGACCTGCACGCGGAGAACGTCGAGGTCACAACCCGGGGGACGCGCTTTGATCTGGTCATACTGGGAACGAAGTTCGCGGTGTTCTCGGCATTGATTGGGCGGGTAAATGTGTACAACATTCTGGCGGCCACAGGGGCAGCCTACGCTCGTGGGTGTACGCCGCAGTCGATTGCTGCCGGCGTTGACAAACTGGCGTGCGTTCCTGGAAGGTTTGAGCGCGTCGATTGCGGTCAGCCTTTTACGGTTGTCGTCGATTACGCGCATACGGATGACGCGTTGCGGAACCTGACGGCTCTGGCTCGGGAATTGGTCTCTGGTGCGGGAGCGAAGGGAAGAGTGTTGACGGTGTTCGGGTGTGGCGGAGATCGCGACCGGAAGAAGCGTCCGCTGATGGGCGAGGCCGCGGGGCGAGGGAGCGATTTCGTTGTGCTCACGTCGGACAATCCACGCAGCGAAGATCCACTCGCGATTATTAACGATGCGGTCGTAGGCCTGCAGAAAACCAGCGTGAAATACACCGTGGAGGCCGACCGGCGCAAAGCGATCGCTTTGGCCGTCGGCGAGGCGCGCCCGGGGGATATCGTATTGCTGGCAGGCAAGGGGCACGAGAAAGTGCAGGTAACGCGGCAGGGATCAGCTCCATTTGACGATGTAGAAGTCGCGCGGGAGGCATTACGTGCAGCGGGGTTCGACTGCATCGCTGCTTCGGCAGGAGCGACGCGGTGAAACTGTCGTTAAGAAAGATCGCCGAGTTTGTTTCCGCGACCGGGAAGTTTTCTCCCGAAGAAGTGGCAGTAGGTTACTCGATCGACTCGCGAACGGTGGGAGCAGGCCAGCTTTTTTTTGCAGTGCGAGGAGAGCGGCTGGACGGGCACGACTTCGTCGAGCAGGCGCTCAAGAATGGTGCGGTTGCGGCGGTTGTGCGCAAGGATCAGTTGGGCCGCTATCCCGAAGACGCGCGATTGCTGGCCGTCGAAGATACGCTGGTGGCGCTTCAGACTCTTGCCACAGCGGTGCGCAAACAGTGGAGCAAGCCGCTGATTGCGGTGACTGGGTCGGCAGGGAAGACGACTACGAAGGAAGCCATTGCGCACGTCCTGAGCGCACAGTTCCGAGTACTGAAATCACAGGGGAACTTTAACAACCATTTCGGATTGCCGCTGATGCTGCTTAAGCTGGAGCCGGAATATGAAGTGGCCGTCATCGAGATGGGAATGTCGCATGCTGGAGAGATTCGTGCCCTGGCGAAAATCGCGCAGCCGGAGATCGGCGTGGTCACCAACGTTGCGCCCGTGCACCTGGAGTTTTTCGATTCGATTGCCGGAATCGCGCGCGCGAAGTATGAACTGGTGGAGTCGTTGCCTGCAAACGGCACGGCAGTGCTGAATGCCGACGATGAGTACGTCTCGCAATTTGGCCGCGACTTCAAGGGCAAGGTCGTGATGTACGGCACGCGGCCAACCGCGGACGTGCGCGCTGAGAAAATTTGCTCGAAGGGGCGCGAGGGCACGGAGTTCGAGTTTGTAATTGGCAGCGTGCGCGAAGCTGCCAGGCTTCCGCTGGTGGGGGAACACAACGTCCTCAATGCGCTGGCAGCCGTGGCAGTGGGTTTGGAACGCGGAATGAAGCCTTCGGAAGCGGTCGCGGCGCTGGCGACTCTGGCTCCGGCGGAGAGACGAGGAGAGGTTCTCCAACTGGGTAACATCACGGCGATCAACGATTGTTACAATTCCAATCCAAAGGCACTGGAAGCGATGGTGGATGCTCTGGCGGCGATGGCGGCGAAGCGGCACGTTGTTGTGGCAGGCGAGATGCTGGAGTTGGGTTCCGCTGGGGAAGAACTTCATCGCAAGGCGGGACGGCACATCGCCGGGAAGAAAATTGACGTCTTGCTGGGAGTGCGAGGGCTGGCGCAGGCAATGGTCGACTCAGCACGGGATGCTGGAATCTGCGCCGAATTTGTGGCGTCGTCTGAAGAGGCCGGCGAGTGGTTGGCACGCGAAGCTCGCGACGGAGACATGGTGTTGTTGAAGGCTTCACGAGGGGTCAAGCTGGAAAAAGCGCTCGAGACCTGGAAGACGCGGCGCAAAAATAGAAATTGAGACGAAGCAGGAATTAATTGGATCGGGGTACGGAGGCTGATTGCTCTATTGGCTGTTGTTTGTGAAGCTGCAACATTATTTTCCGCCGTTCCGCATTTTCCGCTATCTCACGTTCCGCACTGCGTTCGCCAGTCTTACCGCATTATTTACCGCGCTCATCGTCGGTCCACTGGTGATCAACCGTCTACGGGAATTTCAAATTGGACAATTCATCCGCGAAGAGGGACCGAAGGCTCATCAGAAAAAAGCGGGAACGCCGACCATGGGCGGACTGCTGATCGCGATTGCCATCGTTGTGCCGACGCTGCTTTGGGCGGACCTGAGCAATCGTTTCGTATGGATTGCCGTTTTTGCTACCTGTGCCTTCGCCGCAATCGGATTCACGGACGATTACACCAAAGTGGTGCATCGACGTAATCTCGGCCTGACTGGAAGAGCGAAGCTCGGGCTGCAGATCGCCACTAGCATCATCATTGCCGTGATGCTAATCGCGATGCAGACCTACGGAATGTATTCCACCCGCCTGATTGTGCCCTTTGCCAAACAGTTCCATCCCGATCTGGTAGTCGAGACTCTGGAGCGTTTTCCGCATCTTTGGCCGCTGGCGTTTCTGCCGTTCATAGCATTTGTGGCGTTCGTAATTGTGGGCTCGAGTAACGCAGTAAATCTGACCGACGGGCTGGATGGTTTGGCGATTGGCTGCACGGTGATTGCCGCGGGTGCGCTCGCGGTATTGACCTACGTAAGCGGACATGCGGCGTTCGCTATCTATCTGGAACTACAGCGCATGCCGCAGGTCGGCGAGTTGACGATTTTTTGTGGGGCGATGGTCGGGTCGTCGATCGGATTTTTGTGGTACAACGCGCATCCTGCAGAGGTATTCATGGGCGATGTGGGATCGCTTGCCCTTGGTGGCGCGATTGGGACGGTCGCAGTGATTATCAAACAGGAACTGTTGCTGCCGTTTATCGGCGGGATCTTCGTGATTGAGGCTATGTCAGTCATTCTGCAAGTGGGATCGTATAAGCTACGCAAGAAGCGGATTTTCAAGATGGCGCCAATTCACCATCACTTCGAGTTAATAGGATGGTCGGAGTCGAAGATTATCGTGCGGTTCTGGATTGCGTCGTTGGTGTTCGCGCTGTTTGCGTTAACGACTTTGAAGTTGAGATAAGGTTCGGAGACAAGCGAGGGATTGTTGACTGCTGATTTCTGATTGTTGATTGAAAAGATCTCATGCACGGAGTTTGATTCGGTTTTCAATCAGCAATCAACAATCAAAAATCAGCAATTGATTCATGGAACTCAGAGATAAACGCGTGCTGGTGGTTGGCCTCGGGAGATCCGGAGTGGCGTCGGCGCTGTTCTTGAAGGCGCACGGGGCGCGCGTTACCGTGTCCGACACCAAGAGCGGAGATGAACTGCGCAACGAGATACCCACTCTGCTTGATCATGGCATCACGGTTGAGACCGGCGGACACGGCGAGCGCACGTTTCGTGGGCAGGACTTAATCGTGGTGAGTCCGGGAGTTCCCGTCGACGCTCCGGCTCTAGTGCAGGCTCGTGCTCTCGGCGAAGAGGTAATCGGCGAGATTGAATTGGCGTCACAGTTCTTGCCGGGACCGATGGTTGCGATCACAGGGTCAAACGGGAAGACTACGACTACAACGCTCGCGGGCGAGATTTTAACTGGCGGCGGATTTCCCACGCTGGTGGGCGGCAACATTGGTACTCCGGCGATTTCACTGGTGGAGCGGGCCAAGTCGGAGACTGTGATCGTCCTCGAAGTTTCAAGCTTTCAACTGGAGACCATCCAGGCATTTCATCCGAAAGTTGCGGTGGTGTTGAATGTCACGCCCGACCATCTTGATCGCCACAAGACTTTTGAAGCTTACGCGGACGCCAAGGCGCGGATGTTTGACAACCAGAGGAACGACGATTTCGCCGTGCTGAATGCCGACGATCCGACGTGCGTTGTTATGGCACAGCGAACGAAGGCGCAGGTTTTCTGGTTCAGCAGGCAGAAACAAGTGAGTCAAGGAGCGTGGGTGCGCGACGGGAACATTCTGTTTCGTGACGGCGGCGGACAAGGAGAAAATGGACAGCGTGAAATCATGCCAGTTTCTGAGATTCCGCTGAAGGGTGCGCATAATCTCGAGAATGTATTGGCTGCAGCGTGTGCCGGCGCGCTCATGGGATGTGAGACTAATAAGATCCGGCAGGCGGTGCACGATTTCAAGGCGGTCGAGCATCGGCTGGAATTCGTGGCGACGATTGGTGGCGTGGACTATTACAACGACTCAAAGGCCACGAACGTGGATGCGACCATCAAGGCGCTGGAGTCTTTTCCGGCAAATATCCACCTGATTCTCGGTGGCAAAGACAAGGGAAGCGATTACACGGTGTTGAACGATTTGCTGCAAAAGCGAGTGAAGCGTGTCTACACGATTGGCGCAGCCGCGGAGAAAATTGAGTCACAAATCGCTTCTTCTAAGAATGCAAACGTCGAAGTAGTGCACGCCGAGACGCTGGAGAATGCTATTCGCAAAGCGCACGCCGCGGCTGTGCCCGGTGATGTGGTGCTGCTGGCGCCAGCCTGCGCGAGCTTCGATCAGTTTAAGAATTATGAGCACCGCGGACAGGTGTTCAAGGAGATTGTGCGCGGGCTGGAGTGAGAGGCTTTTACCACTGAGCCACGAAGAGCGTGGAGAAAACACGGGCCTCAGGTTGCATTATGAGCGGGGCCTAGGGCGGTTCTTACCTAGTAACGAGTAGAATCAGCGATATATATCCACCTACTATCTCGCGACACGGGCGCGTCAAGCGACCTCAGAAGTCCTAGCCATCGCGGGCTGGGATCCGGTAATTTCGTCGTCGAACTTTGCCTCGCGCTTGACACATCGATTGTCCCCTCCTACCCTTGAAAGCATGGAAGTACGCCTGACTCCCGACCAGGAAGCATTTGTCCGCCAAGCGATCGAATCCGGACGACTTCATCGACCCGAGGAAGCGGTAGCTGAAGCTTTGTCGCTGTGGGAAAAGCGGGAGCGCATGCGAGCGGAAATCCTCGCGGCTGTTGACGCGGCGGAAGCCTCGCTGGCTCGGGGCGAAGGGCGCGTTTTCAGGACCGAGCAAGATTTGCGAGATTTGGCCAACGAAGTTAAACAGCGAGGACAAACACGGCTCGCCGCTGAACGGTGCCGTCCCTGATGGGACAGGTTCCTGATTTTTTGGGTTTACCTAGGACTTACGTCCTAGCCTAATATATGCCGCCGCTCTGCGGCTGAGATCGTCGGGCAAGCACAGCCCAGCAGAGGTCTTGTCACGACCTGACCAAAATCAAACTTGGTGATTTAAGACAACCTCTACGATAACCTCGGTAACTTTAGCCGCCACTTTTTTCCTGCTAGCCTCGATATGTCCATGTAATCAGTAACTTCCAATAATCTTAGGCCATTCAAGAATGCCGCGATTTCCCATTTTCCGTCTGGGCAAGGAGCCCGCGCAGCCTACTCTGCCAGAAATGGTGGCTGCACCGCCGTCAGTCGTGCTCGAAGGGCTCGCCGTTGGAGTCGACAACCTGCGCCACGATGTGGCTCTCAGCGGTCGTTTTGTGGAGGCCGCGCGGGCGCAGATTATGCGGCTGATCGTGCGCTACGGCGAGTTAGAAGGACTTCTGGCAGCCGAGGCGCCCCGCCAGACACAGGGGCCTTCGTGGATGACGAATGCAGCAGCTACCTCCCGCGGTCAAGCGGTTCGCGGCGCTTCCGACCCCACGCACTGGAAACCGATCCTGACCGAGTTGCATCTGGCGGCGCTGAATCGCGCCAAGAAAGAAGAAAATATCTCGGTCGATCTGCTGACGCGGTTGGCTGTGACCAAGTTTCTGCGCAATGAAATGAACCAACAGTTTGCGCAGGTGCTCGAGCGCTGCCGCGTGTTGCTCAAGAGTTACGATGGCGTGCGTCAGGGCAAGGCGGTCGAGTATCGCGAGCGCGTTGCTGGATTCCAGGTACGCAAGAAAATTATTCTGCGGAAGACCGGGCAGGAATTGTTTGAGACGATGCGCGAGGTCGAGAAAGAGACGCTGGCGCGCACGCGACGGTCGTTTTTTGGAGAAGCGAAGTCCGGAGATACGAAATCTCGGGAAGCCAAATCTGGAGAAGCGAAATCAGGTGATGCCCTCAGCAGTTATGGGCTGTTCGTGAACCGGCTCACGTTTTCCGAAGATGGTCGCGACGACTATTTGTGTGCTGAGCACTACGTCATGCTGGGAAACTGGGATCGCGACCCGGATCGCTATCCGCGCCTGCAGGATGTGGTCTGGGGATTCGTACGTTCTCTCTATGGAGAGGAGACCACGACTGAGACGATCGATGCGTGGCTGTGCGCCCCGGAGAATGCACGCGCGTTGGTGGGTACAGGGACTCCCGACGATTCGACGCCGGAAGGGGCGGCCCAGCAGGATCGGCTGGCGAAATGGGTGCGCCTGCTTGAGGATCAGCAAGTGATGGAGTGTGTGATCGCTTCGTATCATGCGGTGCCGCTGCTCGGTGAGTACGCGCCGCGCATTAACCCGCAGCAATTGAAGAATGCGCTGATCTCGCGTCCGGAATGCGACCGGGTCGAGCGCATGATTCAGGAGCATGGCAAGCTTTCTCCTGCCAGTCTGTATGCAGCCGTGGCCAAGGTGGCAGGTTGCCGCGGCGCAGAGCGCGCCAAAGTTGCGGCGCGTTTTCTGCAGGATTTTTCGAACTACCACCGCGACCTGCGGCGGCTGGAAACGCTCAACGCGGCGCTCGATTCGGTCAATGTGGTGAATACCGAAAAACTGCGCGAGCTTTCGCGGATGAATGGCACGCTCTACGAATTTCTTTTGCCTGAGGAGCAACAGCAGCCCAAAGAAGAGCGTGTGTTGCGGCATGTCGTGATTAAAGCGGACGTGCGTGACTCGACGCGGCTGACGCGTACGCTTATGGAGAAAGGTCTCAATCCAGCGTCGTACTTCAGTTTGAATTTTTACGATCCAGTGAACAAGTTGCTCGGCAAGTACGGAGCGCAGAAAGTTTTTCTCGAGGGCGACGCCATCATCCTCGCCATTTTGGAGCGCGAAGGTGAGCCGGGACTGGCGGTGAGCCGTGCATGCGTGCTGGCTCGCGAGATCATCGAAATTGTGCGTGGCTATAACGAATTGATGCAGCGCTCGGCGATGCCGGAGCTCGAGTTAGGCATTGGTATTACGCTGCAGGAGTCGGCGCCTTTGTATTTGATGGATGGCGAGCGGCAGATCATGATCTCGGAAGCGCTGAACGAGAGCGACCGGCTTTCTTCCTGCAACAAGCGAGCGCGCAAGGTGCTGGAATCGCAGGCTGGACCGTTCCATGTTTATGTCTTCCAAGCGGCGGAGACGGAGCCTGGCGCGAATTCTCCCGATCAATCGGCTAATCCCGAAGATTCCGTTCTCAGCTACAACCTGGGCGGCATTCGCATGAATGAAGTGGCATTCCGAAAGCTGGAGCAGGAGATTTCGCTCGAGCCGCTGACAATGAAGTTGCCGGCGTCAACCTTATCGGATAAGGGTGAGTGTCATCTTTCCATCGGTACGGTTCCGGTGGACCGCGACATCTTCCGCAAAATTGTGGTGCGCGAAAGCCGCATACCGCAAATTAACGTGGAAGATTTCTCCGTTCAGGGCTGGAGTGATCGCCGCTACTACGAAGTCTGCACCGATCCAGCAATCTACGCTACGGTAGAAAAGAAAAAAGCCGCCAAAGCGTAAGCTGCTAGCCGCTAAACCGCGTTTGAATTTATCCCGTAGGATCAGTAAGTCGATCCTACTCGCGTCGGACGGAAGGGAATCCAGAACGTAGCTTCGACGTCGACGGCGGAGCCATTTTTCGTTGCCGGTTGGAATTGCCATTTGGTGATAGCTTCGCTGGCGAATTGATCGAGGCGCTCGTCGACGCTGCGGAGCACGCGGACGTCATGCACCGTACCGTCGGCGCGGATGATCCCATAGAGAATAACGGTCCCGGCGAGGTTCTGCCGCATCAATTCCAGAGGATAAGCGGGATCCACTTTCCGCGTGGCCGTTGGCGATGACAGATCATCGGCCGGCGCTTCGCCAGAGTGAGCACTTCCGTGATTTGCATCCGGCTTGAGCGCGGCGAAGCGGATGATCCAACTGCCCCCGGCGGAATTCAGGTTCGGCATGTTGAGGCTGAGCGAATAGACCTTCCGGTTGCCGAAGACGGCACGCTCGGGTTCCGAAAGTTTTGTGTCACCTTCCGATTGGGTGTTCCGAATCCGGGGCGGGCGCGCATTGGCAATCAGCTTGGGATTGATGTAGTTTGGATTTTTTGGCGCAGGATCTCCTGCGACTGGCGCACCGCTTGTTGAAGTTTTGCCAACGTAGAGTCCCGAGGGCAGATCGCTTCCATTCTTCTTGCCAGCACCACTCCCATTCGACTGCCCGTCGCTGCCGGGCGTCCCAGAAGCTCCGCGATGCCCTTCGGGGGTAGTGGCGAAGGTGCCGCGGCGATTGCCGGCAGGTGGTGTGGGCGGCGCGCCCACGGCAGGATGCAGGTTGAGAGCGATCATGCCTCCACCGGAGCGGGATCGTCCCGATGCCCCCAGCGCGGGCGGAGGAGCGATCACTTCAGGCGAGCGAGCGTGCAGCGCGGAACGTCCTCCGGGAATTGTGCGCTGAGCGTCCACCGAAAGTTGCGGCGCGGGTGCGATCACCGCGCTGTGGCCGATGTTGAGTTCGCCAACGCGTCGATTGGAAGCGGCATCGAGTGCGGGCGGAGGAGCAATCACAGATGGCTGTGGCGCCTGCAAGGTTTTCTGCCCGCTCTGCTGGATGTCCCTTTCCGCGGTTGGAGGGGGAGCGATGACGGAGCGTTCCATCTGCGGCGTCAAGCGCGAAACCTGCGACACGGGAACTGCTGGGGCGGGCGCGATGGGGAGCTTTGGATCGCCCGACAACGCAACCATGTTGGGTAACGCGACATCGTGCGGCAACTGAAGATTCGGCGCGGCGACGATGGTTTGCGAACGATTGCTCGCCTCGGGAGGGACGGAAATGACCGGCTGGGCGGAGTATTCGGGATCGGCAAGGCGGGCGGGCGCTGGGTCCGAACGGCGAGTGTCGAGCGGAGGCAGATATTCCGATGGCGTGTAGTAGACGACATCAGCGTGCGCGAACGGGGTCTGAGCAATGGCATGGGGCTGCAATGCGAGGAAGCGTGATCCTGCCAAGATTAGGGCGAGAGCCAGAACGTGGCCGGCGGAAGACTGGAAGAAGCGGCTCCAGGGAAGTCCGCGGTGAACGAAAACGTCCGGCCAGAAGGCTGCCGGTGCAGATTCGATGTATAGTGGTGCAAGTTCGCGTGGGCGAATAATGTCGCGAAGGTTACGAAAAAAAACGCGGGAGCGGGGCTCAACAGGAACCAGCAGACGGAGATCCGGAATCGACGGTTCGGCCTTTTCTGGCTCCAGAGTTGCTGTTTCGGGCATCGTCCTATCTTAAATGAGTTCTTAGTTCCTGGCGGCGAATAACCAGTACCAAGAAAAATCTCTCTCGCTTTCGAGGAAGAAAAACTTTCGAGCTTCGCTCGACTGGACAGCCGAGGGCGGCTGTCCCCACATAAATATTTTTTTACGGAATTTTCCCTCGGAACTCGCAACTTGGTACTGGCTTATTGTTCGGCGCGGGCGGGCGTGATAAGAAGACGGCCGGGAGCTTTTTTCTGGACGCTGGGCTTTTCCTGCGCGTAGATGAGATCGAGTCCGCCCTCGGGAGTGGAAGCCGCGTCAGCCAGCGCCGCGGCCAGAGCGCGGAATGAGCGGCTTACTTCCTGACTTTCCTGCAGCACGACCGGCGCGCCGTGATCAATGGCGGGCGAGATGGCTTGATATGCATTGGGAATCTTCCACAACACTTTGCAGTGAGTGGACTGTTCGACGTCTTCGTCGGTGAATCCGGGAATTTTTTTGTAACGGTTGAGAACAATGCGCAGGCGATTGCGGCCGGTGCCTTCTTCGAGAAAGCCGTGAATACGGCTCGCGCTCCAGAGAGAAACTACGTCCGTCTGGGCGACCATGAGCACGGCGTTGGAAAGATCGGAGAGCAGGCGGGTGGTCGGATCAAGGCGGCTGGAAGCATCGACTACGACGTAGCGATAGTGATTGACCAGCAGATCAAAGAGGCGCGCCAATTCAGCCGGTGTAGGGATCGACTGATACGGCTGCTGCGGACCGGCCAGAAGATGCAATCCATCTTTGCAAGTGGTCATGAGGCCGTCGAGCAACGAAACGTCAAGGCGGTGCAAGTTCTCGAGGGCGTCCGGCACACCGAAGCTGGGACGCAGGTTGAGGTGAAGTTGAGCGTTACCGATTGGCGCAAAATCGACCAGGACAACGCTGCCGTAGGCCTGCTGCAGGGCGACTGCGGTGTTCACGGCTGCGGTGGTGGCGCCAGCGCCTCCCTTGGCGCTGAGGAACGTGAAGATGCGAGCTTTGCCTGCGCCCCCGCGAGTGCGAGTGCGGTTGGAGCTGAAACGAGTCAAGGCTTCGAGAAGAGCTTCGGCACCGGCATGATCATCGAGGTATTCGCCGGCCCCGGCGCGCATGCTGGCCACAATAGTTGTCGGCTGCGACATGGTGCCGTTCGCGAAGATCGCTAGTTGCAAAGTATTCGATTGAATCAGCTCGATGGCCTTGATGGCGCGCTGCGGACTGTCCGGCGAGATATCCACCAAAACCACTTCAGCTCGCAAGTCCTGAATCTCACGAAGGATGGGGTCAGTGGGGCCGGAGGGAAAATTAGTAGCGCTGCAGACCACTCGACCGAGACGTGTGGACTCAAGACGATTCTGCAGCTCGGACAGACGCTCACGATTCTCGGTGAGGAGGGCTACGGCAATGCCATGCATGGCGCGGTTCTCGCTGATTTCTCTAGGTGTCTGCATGTTAGAAAGAGTAAGTACCCTTCGCCAAGTGACCCAAGTAACCGCCTGAAAGCCTAAATACGCGCAATTTGTGCTCGAGCGGACGAGCAACAACGTGCCAGATAGAAAACGCTACGGAGAGGCGCACAACAGGAAAACTCCCAGGGCGAATCCACAGCAATTAAGAAGCATTTTAAGCCAAGGCGCGGCGATTGAAAAGGAGCTGGAAGTACGAGATAAAGTACGGAGAAAACTAAAGTATGTAGAAGTGCCGATCCGGTCTGGGATTTCCTTTAATGAGCTGCGCGCGAACCGTCGGTTGTCGGTGTAGCAGGAGCCTCGCTCTCGGCGGAACTGTGCAGCGCCGAAATGCGGCGATAGTCAGCGGACCCTTCGTCAGTATCAGGCAGGTATTCGTAGCCGCTTAGGCAGACGGCTACACCGATTTTAGTCTCGGCGGAGCGGACATCGACAGAGTTAGAGTTATCGATGGGCTTGACGATTCGTAGAACGCGAGCCTGGCAGCGGACTCGCATGCTTTCGCCAAGAGTAATTTCAGAAGGCATCTTCAAAGTAAGTTCGATATCGGCGCCTTCGGTGAGAGCCATATCGGTGAACAGGAAAGCTCCGCGCGAGCTGAGGTCTTGGGTGAAGCCGAGCCCCTCGGCAGCTGTGGATGCGTCACGCAGTGAAACCGGAACGTTGAATGGAAAGCGTTGTCCAATGCGGCGTTCAACACCAACCGGAGGAGCATTCATGGCTGTGTCACTTCCTTCTTCGAGGGAAACCGCCGGAATAACAACATCAACTGTAGCGTAGCCCGGGTGCTCTGTGAAGCTAATAAAATAGTTACGAGTAAGATTCGTGGAACAGAGCGTTGGTTGGCGGTGTGCCAGTGAATCGCCATCGAATTCGCAAGCTCATCACATGCCTGTGGAAAACTGTGCCAAAGCAAAAGTTGCTGCACAAGTTACGAAGAACATTCGAGTTATTTTGATCTGAAAGTCTCGGCGGAGTCATCTAAGAGAACTAATAATAAGGAAATTAGAAACCTAGGCCATCGTGTCTGAAGCGAAAACCCCAATCCAGGAAATTCCCTCAGTGAACGGCACGGAGGTCGCTAGCGTCGGCGAATCGCGCTGGCAAGTGGCGGGACGCGCGTTGCGGCATCGCAACTTTCAACTTTTTTTTAGCGGACAACTGATTTCGCTGATTGGCACATGGATGCAGAGTGTGGCGCAATCGTGGCTGGTCTATCGGTTGACCGGCTCGGCCTTGTTGCTTGGATCTGTAGGTTTTGCCAGCCAGATTCCGGTGTTTCTGTTTGCGCCTCTGGGTGGAATCGCTGCCGATCGCTACAACCGGCGGCAGATTGTGATCGGAACCCAGATCGCATCGATGCTGCTGGCCTTCGCGTTGGCCGCCTTGACGCTGCTGGATCGCGTGCAAGTCTGGCATGTGTTTGTGCTGGCGAGTCTGTTGGGCGTTGTGAATGCGTTCGATATTCCGGGGCGGCAATCGTTCCTGGTGGACATGGTGGGCAAGGAGGATTTGATGAACGCGATCGCGTTGAATTCTTCCATGTTCAACGGAGCGCGGGTGATTGGTCCGGCGGTCGCGGGGATTCTGGTGGCGAAGATTGGCGAAGGCTGGTGCTTTTTTGCCAACGCGGTGAGCTATATCGCGGTAATTATCGGTTTGTTGTTGATGCGCGTGCAAAGCCCGGCGCGAGTATCGATAGGTTCGCCGCTTGAGCACATGCTGGAAGGCTTCCGCTTCGTCGAACGCACCGCGCCGATACGGGCACTGCTGTTGTTGCTGGGCGTGGTGAGCCTGGCGTGCATGCCCTGCATCGTGCTAATGCCGATTTTCGCCGATCAGATTCTTCACGGCGGCGCGCGAGGGTTGGGAATCCTGATGGGCGCGACCGGAGTCGGAGCGCTGCTGGGTGCACTGACTTTGGCATTCCGCAAGGGAGTAAAAGGTTTGGGTCGCTGGGTCGCGTGGTGCTGCGCTGGCTTTGGTGCGAGTCTAATCGTGTTTTCGCTGTCGCACAAATTCTGGATTTCTGTGATCTTGTTGCTGCCGGTCGGTTACGCCATGATGCTGCAAATGGCATGTTCGAACACGCTGATCCAGGTTATGGTACCGGATGCGCTGCGTGGGCGGGTGATGGCAGTGTACTCGATGATGTTCATGGGCATGGCTCCGATTGGAGCGCTGCTCGGCGGCGCGCTGGCCGACAGGCTGGGAGCGCCGGTTACGGTTGCAATCGGCGGGGTGGCATCGGTTGCGGGATCGATCTGGTTCTGGTTCCAGCTTCCAAAGATTCGCGTGGAAGCGCGGCGTTTAATTGTGGCCCAAGCTATTGCTGGAGGGGAACCTTCGGAGATGACGGCGCAGGTGGTAGAAGATTAGGTTGCCAAGAACAAGTCAGATCGTTTTTGCGACGATGGCTCGAATCTCGCTTGCGAGTTCCTGACTTTTCTTGAGGAGGTCTAACACGCTTCGCCAGTTTTCTCTGTGTCGCATCCACATTTCTGGACCGACGACCTGGGCGAAATCGATCTTGCGGGGCCGAAGCCAATTTTCATAGGCTTGAAGCCTCGCCACTCGTTCCTCGAGATTCAAGATTCCGCGGGTACGGGGTGACAGCCTAGCCGGTCCCTCCATCCAAGTGCGCCAATACGACTTGCCCTTAGATTGGTTGCACTTTCCACAGGCGGGCACGAGATTTGCTATCTCAGTGATGTAGCCAGTAGGTTCCTGGCTGCTGATGATAGGACGAAGGTGATCCCACTCAGTAGCTCTATCTCCACAGTAAGCACAAGTAATCTCCTCGGGACTTATTTGCAAAATCCGCAACGCCTCTAGTTCTTCTTCCTGACTAGGTTCAATGACCGGAATGATCGCGTTGATGAATGCGTTCGTAATACTATGAAGACCGACCGGTTACGCTCATCAGTTTCGGCAACTGACAATATCGAGCGGGCATGGATGCCTTTCATGTTTGAACGCTCACGTTCGCGCTACCGATACGCCTCCGGCGGCAAGCCCGTGATGCGGATTCCACCGTGGCCTTTGTGGCGGATGTTCAAGCCGATGAGGAGCGCGGTAATCTGCTCGAGAATGCGGGCGTTTTCCAGTTTGCCGCCGTCGATGGGACGTACTCCGGGAATTTTCGCGGCGAGCGTGCGAGTGATTTGACTCGCACTCGGATCGTCGCTGCAAACGATTACGTCGCAGTCGATATCTGCGTCTCCATTCAGCAGTTCAGCCGATAGATTGTGAAATGCGGCCGCGACGCTTACTCCCTTTGGCGCGAGTTCAGCGGCTTGTTGCGCGGCTGAGCCTTGCCAGACGCCAATCGTGCGGGAGGCGCGTCCGCCGACTCCGGCGGCGAGGGCGACCGTGGCGTCGATCAGAATGCTGCCGGGACGGATCGCAGGCTTGAGTTGCTTGAGCAGCGTGGCCTGTCCTTCGAAGGGAACGGTGAGCACGAGAAGATTCGCGGCGGCACAGGCGGCAGAATTTTCCACGCCGGTTACGGCGGCGCGATCCCCGGCTTTCTCCTTGATTTCTTCTGCGGCTTTTTGCGCGCGCGTCGCGTCGCGCGAACCGATGATGACGGTTTCTCCGGCGCGCGCCCAGCGCAGCGCGAGACCCATGCCTGCGGGGCCAGTGCCGCCGAGAATAGCGATGGGTCGGGAATCTACATTGCTCATGCTTGATTCCTTGCTTTCAGGTCTTAGGTCCTAGGTGTTAGGATTTTGCCCCAAGACCTGAGACCTAACGCCTGAGACCTGGCACACCTCAGGACTTTTTTTATGCAAATTGCGGTTCCAGCATTTGTTCTGTGGTGAACTCTTCCAATGGCAGCTTGATCTTGATGCGAGTGTATAGGGTGTTGCGCTCGGCGGGGATGCGGCCGGTTTCGAGAATCATCGCCTGAAAATCCTTGGGGCTGGTGTACTGGCCCGCAGTGGCTCCGGCTTCGCGAGAAATGTTTTCTTCCATCAGAGTGCCCCCGTAATCATTGGCGCCCGCGTGCAGGCAGAGTTGAGAAAGTTGGCGGTTCAACTTTACCCACGAAACCTGAATGTTGTTGATGGACCCGGCAAGGAACAGGCGCGCGAGCGCGTGAACCTTGAGGTGCTCGGCGAGAACCGGGCCGGGGCGCGACAGGCCTTGCTGAAACAGCAGCGTATTTTGATGAACGAAGCCGAGGGGAACGAATTCGGTAAAGCCTCCGGTTTCATTCTGAATGTCGCGCAGCAAAAGCATTTGGCGAACCCAATGTTCAGGGGCTTCGCAGTGCCCATACATCATGGTCGAAGTGGAGCGGATGCCGAGGCGGTGCGCGGTGCGAATGACTTCGATCCATTGCGCAGTCGTGAGTTTGTTGGCTGACAGAATGGCACGAATCTCATCGTCGAGAATTTCGGCGGCCGTGCCGGGTAGCGTGTCGAGGCCGTTGTCGCGCAGCATCGCGAGATAATCGGCCAGCGGCATGCCGGTGAGCTCGACGCCATAGACAATTTCCATGGGAGAGAACGCATGAATATGCATCGCGGGTACGGCATTTTTCACCGCGCGCAGAATGTCGCGATAATAAAACGGAGGCAAGCCGTGAGGTAGTCCGCCTTGAATGCAAACCTCGGTAGCGCCAATTTGCGCCGCTTCTACGGCCTTCTGCGCAACCTGATCGGGCTCTAAGAAATAAGTGTCGGACTCGCGCGGGCCGCGGCTGAAGGCGCAGAATTTGCATCCCACAAAACAAATATTCGTGAAGTTAATATTGCGATTTACGACATAGGTGATGAGATTGCCGGCGAGCTCGGCGCGCAATAGATCAGAAGCCGTAAGCAGGCCGAGCAGGTCGTCGCCATCGCAGTGGGCGAGTGCGTAGGCTTCTTCCCTCGAGATTGCGTTTCCGTTTTGCGTTTCGAGAATTCGTTCGAGTGAGGAGCGGATGGCAGGCGTGGTCCGCGGTGCGACGTCGTACCAATCGAGCGCAGGAAAGTCTTCGAGTTCCGAGTATGAAAGCTGGCGGGGCATGAGTTCTCCAAACATTTCGTACTCCAAATTACTCCTTGGGCCGTTGTTTGGCGAGAGCCCGCGCTTTGGAGTCTGTAGCAAAAAATAAACCCACTAGCGGAACAGGTCGGATGCCGCGGGGCGGAGCAATTGGCGAGTGCGGGAGTGGCGAGCTGATTGGTAGGAAAATCCGCGAATGATGCACGCGGGAGTGCGATTGAGTTTGCCGCAGATCAGCGCAGCGGCACAGGCTAGTTCATCGGCGACCGCCTCGATGCTGGCGTGCAAAGTATAGCCGTGGGGATCGCGGCGGCCGCGATCGTCGCGTAGCGGCTTTATACCGGCCATGCCGATGCAGAAATCGACCAGGCCTTCGCGCCAGGGGCGGCCGAAGGTGTCAGTGACAAGGACCGGAATCGCGAGTCTGGTGAGTTTTTTGAGTTGGCTATGAATTTCGCGCGCGGATCGGTCTGGATCGGTGGGGAGCAGCAGGGCGTGGCGTCCGCCATCGATGTTTGAGACATCGACCCCGCTGTTGGCGCAGATAAAACCGTGTTTCGTTTCGGTGATGAGCACGCCGTTCTTGCGGCGGATCACTGCGACGCTCTCGCGTAAGGATAGTTCGACGACGCGAGCGTCCAGCTTATATTTTTTCGCCCATGCGACCGAATCTGCAGAGGGTTTGATCGTTTCGAGATCCACGATGCGGCCTTCGGATTTCGAAACGATTTTGTGTTTAACAACCAGAATGTCGCCGGGCTCGAATGCAAGAGAATATTGCCGCATCGAATGCACGAGCTTTTCGACCAGCGCGTCCCCGGGCTTTATTTCGTCCGCAAAAGAGATCGGAATGAGGCGAACTTCTTTGGGAAAATCATTCTTGGGGAAATCATTCGACGCTCGCTGCTTATTCCTCGCGAGCGATTTGCGAGTTGCGGTCCTGCTCACAGACCATCCTTACCTGCGGCTAAGCGGTCGACGATGGTCCAGCGGCGAGCCAGTTGCTGGGTGCGGGTTTCGCCGGGACGATCGAGAAGTTGCTGCAAATCTCCGGGATTGTCCACGTCGAGCGCGATGCTGGGAAGTTGCAGCACTTGGCAAGGTTTTCCCGTGGCTTGAGCGGCGGCGAGGTGCGGCCTGAAACTATCGTTCCCGAAACGTAAGGGGAAAAGATTGGCGGGGCGGCGAAAGGCGGCGTTGGTGCCGCGTCCGTCGGCGGCGGGGACCAGCACCGAACCTTCTTTTGGAGCTACTGCCAAGATTTGTTCAAGCTCGGCGGCCTCTATGAGTGGAATGTCGGCGGGAATGACGAGAGTGTAATCGATGCCGCGAGCTTCGCAGAGGCGTGTCGCCATTTCGATGGCTCCGGTTTCTCCGGGGTTTGTGCGGTCAGGGATGAGTTCGAAGTCGTATTTTTCGGCGAGTGCAAAGGCGAAGGGATCGCTCGTTACCAGCGTACAGGCCGGCCGTTGTGGCCAGGCGGCCAGTGCGGCCACAACGTCATGCAGCATGGCTTGCGCCAATTCCGTGCGCGCCGATTGATCGAGCACCGAAGCGAGCCGTTGCTTGGCGTCCGACAGATTCTTGACTGGGATGAGGATCACGGCAGGTCAGAGGCGGCGCGCGCCGCAGTCTCGCGGGAAGCAGATTCGCCCGTGAGCAGTCCGGTTACCGCGAACGAAAGCACAGTTCGCGCGAGAGATGCCTTATCTTCGGCGGAGCGCATAATGGTCTGCGCACACTGCACCCGCAAACCGTTTCCGCGAAGCGCGTCAGCGGCGCGGGAATCGCGGGTATCGCAAACCAGGAGATCGAGAAAATCTTCATACGCCTTGGCTATTCCCGCGATTGAGCAAGGCAGTCCCTGTGCCGCCATAAGAATGCCCGCCGGGCCCGCTACCGGAGCGCTTCCAACAATCGGACTCACCGCGGCAACTTTACCGCGGGCGCGCATCAGAGCATCACGAATGCCGGGGACAGCAAGAATTGGTCCAATGCTGGTGATTGGATTGCTGGGAGCGATCAACACAGCATCGGCTGAGACGATGGCTTCGATCACCCCCGGCGCGGGTTCGGCATCGGAGGCGCCGGCGAAGCGCACGGAGTTCACGGGATCCTGATACCAGCGCTGGACGAAATATTCTTCGAAGCTGAGTTCGCCGGAGGGCGTATCCACGCGGGTTTCGACGCGAGAATCGCTCATAGGAAGGATGCGGGCTTTCACGCCGAGTTTTTCGTTGATCGCGGCGGTCGCTTCGGAAAGAGTTTTGCCCTCGGCCAGCAGGCGCGATCGCAGCAGGTGCACCGCGAGATCGCGGTCGCCAGTGTGGAACCATGTGGGCTCGCCAAGTTGCCCCATCGCCTGCAGGCAGAGAAAAGTGTCGCCTTTCACGCCCCAGCCGCGCTCGCGGCTGAGCAGGCCGGAGAGGACGTAGGTAATGGAATCGATATCCGGGGAGACGTAAAGGCCCCACCAGAGCAGGTCGTCGCCGGTGTTGACGATCAGCGTGATTTCTTCGGCCGGGATGACTTGCCGTAGTCCGTCCACGAATTTTGCGCCGCCGGTGCCGCCGCTGAGCACGCAGATCATGCGGCGCTCCTGATCCGGGCGAGACCATCGGCATCGCGAGCAGCCTCGAGTTTTTCCGCCAGCAATCGCGATTGTCGCGGACTAGATCGAGAGACGAGTCTGGGCAAGAATTCTGGATAGACCGGCAAACGCTGGCGCAATTGCTGTCCTTTACCCTCGGTGCGCAGGCGTAGTTGCTCGAGATGCGGCCACGGCTTTTCGGGATTGATGAAGTCAGGAGTCAGCGGAGAAATTCCTCCCCAGTCGTTGATGCCAGCGTCGATCAACTCCTCATAATACGGTGCATTGAGGTTGGGAGGCGCCTGAATATTGACGTTGGGCATTAACAAACGAGCTACCGCCACGGTGCGCAGCATCTCTCCCTGACTAGGTTCCGGCACCTGAGCCATAGGAATGCCGGGCTTGGCGCGGAAATTCTGCACGATCACTTCCTGAATATGGGCGTAGTGATCGTTCAAATCGCGAATGGCCATGAGCGTATTGACGCGGTCTTCAAGGGTTTCTCCGATGCCAATCAGCAGGCCGGTGGTGAAGGGAACTCCCTGCTTTCCGGCGTCTTCGATGGTGCGAAGGCGCTTGGCGGGAAGCTTGTCGGGAGCGTTGTCGTGGGCTGCGCCGGGGGCGAGCAGAGCGCGGTTCGTGCTTTCGAGCATGAGGCCCATGCTGGGCGAGACGGCGGCAAGACGGCCGATCCACTCGGCGCTGAGCAGACCGGGATTGGGATGCGGAAGCAAGGTGGTCTCGCGCAGTACGAGTTCGCACATCGCTTCAAGATAATGAAGTGTGGATTTATAGCCGAGATGCCGCAGGGTGTCGCGCATCTCGGGGAAGAGCAGTTCCGGTTTATCGCCGAGGCTGAAGAGTGCCTCGGTGCATCCTAGTTTTTCGCCGGCGCGAGCCACGGCCAAAACTTCCTCGGGAGTCATGGTGTGCGCGCCGGGGTCGCTTGGATCACGGCGGAAGATGCAGTAGCCGCAATAGTCACGGCAGAGATTGGTTAATGGCAGGAAAACCTTGCGAGAATAGGTGATGACACCAGGCTTAAAGCTCTCTTTCGCCGCCCGGGCTGCGGAAAGAAGCGCCGGAAGATCCTGATCGCTACAGCGGATCAGACTTAATGCCAACTCACGAGAGATTGGCGAGCCGGGTTGCAGAGTGGCCAAACTCGTCGGCCGTGATGAGCTTTGCTTTGGCGCGGCGGCTTTGAGAGCGGTTGGCGTCACTGCATGATTCCGTAAGCGGGCGGATGCATCGAATCATACCTGAGCGACCTATTGTCCGGCATCCTCGACCGGCACGTCGATGTAATCTGTTCTCTTCGGCGGGGTATGCGCGGTACTTGGCGTGATAATGTGGCAGGCGAGGAAACGGCAGGGACTGCATGAGTCTGACTGCAATCGAGTTCCGGAAAGCCATGGGAGCCTTCGCCACGGGAGTGACTATTATCACTCTCGACTTGGATGGCGAAGTCCACGGCATGACGGCAAATGCGGTCGCCTCGGTGTCACTCGATCCCCTACTGGTGTTAGTCTGCGTGGGGCACATTGCCCAGACGCACGGTTATATCCATGCCAAGAAGCGTTTTGGAATCAATATTCTTGTGGAAAGTCAGCGACCGATTTCCGAATACTATGCGCGACCGGTGGAAGTGCGGGGTCACGCCGAGCAGGGCCGGGAGCAAGTTCGTGCTGAGGCAGAAGCAGGGGCGCACTTTGACCGGACGGCGCATGGAACCCCCGTCTTGCACGGAGCGTTGGCGTATCTGGAATGCAAGCTGCAGTCGGCACGGGAAGCCGGCGACCACACTATTTTTATCGCCGAAGTCGAGGACGTTGTGGTGCGCTCCGGCGAGCCGCTGCTGTTTTTTCGCGGCAAATACCGCAAGATTGGTCAAGAGGTGGCGGGCTGAACTGAGAAGGCCCGACGCCTTATGAGGGGGGGCGCCGGACCGTAGGGACTCGCAGACGTTTCAACCATACTTGCTTGTATGTCCTGTGGAGCACAAGGTTGGATGTCACAATCTCCTTGTGACGGATGTCACACTCGGGCAGTGGAAGGCAAGATGTGCCACTTTTCGGGGCGCGGAACATCTTATAGACATCCGAGAAAAACATCTATTTATCAGAGGCATATATCCATGGCAGAAAAACTGGCCAAAACTGAATCCGAGTGGAAGCAGAAGCTGACGCCGGAGCAGTATCATGTGACGCGCGAGGCGGGAACTGAACCGGCCTTTACCGGTAAGTACTGGAAAACAAAGGACTCCGGAACTTACCACTGTGTTTGCTGTGGCGAGCCGCTATTCGATTCTTCCACAAAATTCGATTCCGGAACCGGCTGGCCGAGTTTTTATACCCCGGCCGATAAGAGCAAAGTCGAGGAGCACAAGGATTCGACCTATGGAATGGTCCGCACCGAAGCGCGCTGTGCAAAATGTGGGGCGCACCTGGGGCACGTGTTTGAGGACGGTCCGGCACCGACCGGGTTGCGATATTGCATGAATTCCGCGGCGCTCGATTTGAAGCCTAAAGGGAAGGAGAAGCAGTAGGGACTGCTAATGTAAAGGCGTCATCCCGTACGCGAATAGTCATCCCGAGCAAAACGAGGGACCTTGGTTTCGGCCTGCGCAACCTGACTGTTGGTGCAGGCAAAACCAAGGTCCCTCGTTTTGCTCGGGATGACAGACCCAAAGGACAGAGTGACTACGCGCTGGCAGTTGCGGCCATCGCTTTGGGTGGCTCGGTAGCCGACGGTTTGGCCTGAGTCGCCTGGTTCTGTTGCTTCTGCCCGCCGCTACGAACTTCAACGCCGCCCTTCAGGATGGCACCGTCTTCCACGCTGATGCGAATCGTGGAAACGTCTCCGGTGACCGAACCTTCGCTGCGGATATCGATGCGGTCGCTGCACTCAATGTTTCCGTTAACCTTGCCCATGACCACAACCTCGGCGGCAACAATGTTGGCCTGCACAATGCCGTTACGGCCAATGGTGACGCGGTTGTTGGGCAGGCTGATTTTGCCTTCGATGCGGCCATCCACGTAAAGGGCTTCCGCGCCGCTGATTTCGCCTTTGATGACGAGCGAACGTCCGATGGTGGCCTGCTCGACGGGCGCGCTGACGGTTTTAACTGGATTTGGTTGGGAGTTGGGGGTCGGAATTGGAGAATTGGATTTGCCGTACGAGTACTCTGAGGGCTGAAGCATGCGACCTTCCTTATTCCGCGCGGCAGGTCACTTGGGCGCCGGCCCTGCGGTTGGTCTGGGATTTTCGGCCTCGGGATACTTCATTCCCTTTGGCCAATCCGACTATCGCACAGAAGTAAGTAATCCTCCGAGATTACGGAAGAGAGTGTACGGTTGGGTGGGTCTGGCCGTCAGTCGGCTTCTTGAAGAGACTGGCTGAGATCTTCCCATTCGCGCAGAAGCGCAGCATGAGCGGTTTTCTGCTGATTGAGCTCCTGCGACTGGCGCAGGCTCTCGTCGGCGCTGACGAAATCCTGCATGGCCGTTTCACAGCGCGTGATCGCGCTTTCGGCACGACTGATTCCCACCTCCAATTCGCGGATGCGATCCTCTATCTTTTTGCGCTTGATGGGATTCAGGCGCTTCGCTTTAGCGGCAGGCGCTGAATCGGCGGGAGAAGAATGATTGCCGTTGGAAGGAGCTTCGACCGCGGGCTCGACTGTGCCCAACTGTTGGCGAATCGTCTCATTCTGTTTTGCGCTGCCGCCTTGTTTTCGCCAGAGGTAATCTTCGTAGTTGCCGGGATAGACTTCGACCTTTCCGTCTCCAATTTCAAAAACCCGCGTCGCCAGCTTGTCTATAAAGTAACGATCATGCGAGACGAAAACGACGGTGCCGGTGTACTCCATGAGCGCCTCGAGCAGCACATCTTTGGCGCGCAGATCGAGGTGATTGGTGGGTTCGTCGAGCAGCAAAAAGTTCGCCGGATGCAATAGTAGGCGGAGCAGGGCGTAGCGTCCGCGCTCGCCGCCGGAGAGCACTCCGATCTTCTTGAATACGTCGTCTTCGGAGAAAAGAAAACATCCCAGCAGGCTGCGTAATTCGGTTTGCGTGGAACGCGGCGACGCCTCGCCGAGATCGTCGAGCAGGTTCGCCTCGGGGTTCAGTTCCTTATATTGATCCTGCGCGAAGTAATCGGCCTGCACGTTATAGCCGAGGCGGAATTCGCCTGCAGTAGGCCGCTCGGTGCCTGCGAGCAGCTTGATCAGAGTTGACTTGCCGGCGCCGTTGATTCCGACTAGTGCGATCCGGTCGCCCTTCTCGATGAGAAAGTCGACGTTGCGAAAGACTTCTTTTTCGCGAGCGCCATTCACATTCCCGTTATTTTTTAGGGCGTTTGTTTTTGCGTGACTTTTGTTTGCATCGACCCTGCGCGGATAACTCTTGGCCACGCCTTCGAATTCCGCCACGATACGGCCGCTCGGCTTAGGCTGCGGAAAAGAGAAATGAATCGTCTTTTCTTCCGGCGGGACCTCGATGCGCTCGATCTTTTCCAGCTCTTTGATTCGGCTCTGCACCTGCTTGGCCTTCGTCGCCTGGTAGCGAAAGCGGTTGATGAAGACTTCCAGTTGCTCGATCCGGTCGCGCTGGTTGCGGTAGGCCGCTTGCAACTGCTCGTTGCGCTGGGTCTTCTGCGCCAGGAATTTGTCGTAGTTGCCGGTGTAGAACCAAAAGCGCTTATTCCAGATTTCCGCAATTTTGTTCACCGTCACGTCGAGAAAATATCGGTCGTGCGAAATGAGCACGAAAGCGTGCGGATAATTGTGCAGATATTCTTCCAGCCAGTTGCGGGCCTCGAGATCTAAATGATTCGTGGGTTCGTCGAGCAGCAGCAGGTTGGGCTTTTGCAGCAGCAGTTTGGCCAATGCCAGCCGCATCTGCCAGCCGCCGGAAAATTCGTCGGTCTGCCGCTCCCAATCTTCTTTGGAAAAGCCCAACCCCATCAGAACTCTGCCGACTTCGGATTCGACCGAGTAGCCCCCGCGGGTTTGAAATTCGTGCTCCAGGCTGTGATAACGGTCGGCGACGTCGCCATATTCGGCGCTGGTGTGGTCGAGTTCGGAGATGCGATGCGTGAGCGTTTCGAGCTCCCGCTCCATAGCGTGAAGGTCGCTGAAAACTTCCATGCACTCGGCGAAGACGGTGCGGCCGGAGAGCGCGAGGCCGTCCTGCGGCAAATACCCGGCAGTCGTGCCTTTGGCCACGCTGATCGAGCCGTAATCGAACGTGTCGAGGCCGGCGAGAATCTTCATCAGCGTGGACTTGCCGGTGCCGTTGCCGCCGACCAGCCCGACGCGGTCACGGGGCGTGATCAGCCAGTCGACGTTTTCGAAAAGAAGTTTGTGGCCGAAGCGTTTTCCGGCACCGGAGAGCTGAATCATGCTGCAATCATCGTCTCATAAAACCGGTACCCAGTACCTGGTACCCAGCTGCTAGTTCAATCTCTCCTTCCTCCAAAAAAATGATTTGTCATCCTGAACGCAGTCTTCCGTTCGGCGAAGCCGGACGGAAGCAAGTGAAGGACCTGTGCAGTTTTCCTTGCTGCCGAAAGCAAGTACACAGGTCCTTCGTCGGGAGTCCTGCGCTTTGCGCACAGGACTCCTTTCCTCAGGATGACAGAATAAAAATGTAGTTCAGGAGCGCGCGGCCGAGACTTGGCGATTCTCTTCGCCGCCCCAGAGCGCACTATGGAAGTGAATGCGCTCAAGCGCGCGATCAATGGCAGCTTCCAGTTCGTGGGCGTACTTTACTTCGCGGCCCTTGGCAAGCCGACGCCGCGCTTCTTCGGGGCTAAACCACGTGGGATGCCGCATCGGTTCGTCGGCGCGGCGCTGTTGGTGAACTTCCATTAGAAACGCTTTGACCACAAACTCCTGTACTCCGCCGGGCTGCCAGAACACGCCTTTCGAGTGAATGTAGAGATGAAAATGGCGCGGTTCGATAGTGCCGATGGCTCCAGCTTCTTCGGCGGCTTCGCGCTCCGCGGCCTGGCTGTGCGAGAGGCGCGCCTCAGGCGAGCCTTTGGGGAAGGTCCACTTGTTTCCGCCGTTGGTGTTCACCAGCAGGAACTCGACAGCGTTGCCCCGGCGTCGAAAGCAGACCGCGGCCACTTGTAGCGGAAGTGACTTTGAAGCGCGCTGTGAAGCCATGACGGCGATCTCCTTAGAAAATTGTAGATGCGGGATGTTGCATGAATGTTAACGTGCAACAGAAAATGTGCAGTGAGAGTTTACGAAAGCGTTAACTGTTCCGAAAGGGGAGGGAATGAGCGCCAAGAGCGATGGTCTTACAGTGTTGACCTGAGGTAGGGATGCCTCGACTGCGGTTGAGTCTCGCTTCGCGAAGCTCAATCCTCGCTCGGCATGACATAAACAAGCCGCCTGATCTTCTAAAGGCCTCGCCCATACACCGAGATTGCGGCTCCCGTGACGTCTTTGCCGGCATCTCCCGCGAGCCAAACGATCAGGCTGGCCACCGACGCGGGCTGCACCCACTGCGAGAGATCGGCGCCGGGCATGTCTTTGCGGTTGGCGGGAGTGTCCATGGTGCCGGGCAGAATCACGTTGGCGGTGATGCCTTTGTCTTTATTCTCAAGTGCGACCGTCTTCATCAGCGATACCAGCGCTGCCTTCGAAGCGCTATAGGCACCAATTGTGGGCGCGGGTTCTTCGGCCTGTCGGCTGCCGATGGCAATGATGCGCCCGCTTCCAGCCTTGCGCATTTCAGGGATCACAGCGCGCAGCAGATGAAAGGCGCTGTTCAGGTTGGCGTCGAACATGCGCTGCCAGATGGCGTCGTCCATGGCAGCGACAGTCTGGCCCCCGGCGAAGCCGCCAACCAGATGCGCCAGCACGTCAATCTTTCCGCAGCGCGCGATCACGGTGGCGACTGCCTGCTTCGCCGTGTCCAGGCTGGTGAGCGTGGCTGCAAGTGCAATGAAATTCGGATGGTCGAAGTCAGACTGCTGGATTCGCGGCGCGAGGCCGACTACTGTGAAGTTCGCATCCAGCAGCGCTTTCGTGACGTGAGTGCCGAGTCCGCCGTTGGCGCCGGTTACGAGAGCGATTTGCTGGGGCATAGGTAGCTCCGAAAAGGGTGAAGCGATGCGGTGCAGCTCTTCCTAGGAACTCCATTTACTCTATTCGCAGTCAGCGTGGAACCTCAGGCTAACCTGCCCTTCAGTGTATCCCTGTCCAACTCATTCTCCCACCTCGCGACCACTAGAGTGGCCACGCCGTTGCCGATCATGTTGACCAGCCCTCGGAACATGCTCATGAAGCGGTCGATGCCGAGAATTAGCGCCATACCCGCCACCGGAATTGTCGGAATTACTGACAAAGTGGCGACCAGCGCGATGAACGACGCTCCCTGCACGCCGCTTGCGCCTTTCGAGGTTAGCGTGGCGACCGAGAAAATTGTCATCTGTTCCAGCAACGTCAGGTGCGTGTTTGTGGCCTGAGCGACGAACAACGCGGCTAGAGTCATGTAGAGGCCGCTGCCGTCGGTGTTGAAGGTGTAGCCGGTGGGAACCACGAGACCGACGAGAGAGCGTGAGCAGCCTAGCTTTTCAAGTTTCTCCATTAATGTAGGGATCGCAGTTTCCGACGAACTGGTGGCCAGCACCAGCAAAATTTCTTCTTTGATGTGCAGCAGAAATTTCACGATGTTGAATCCCGCGGCCCAGCAAATTGCGCCTAGCACGATGAGGACGAACAGAATGGAAGTCACATAAAACGTGGCGATCAGCTTGACCAGCGGTCCGAGCGAGGCCAGTCCGTACTTGCCTATGGTGAAAGCCATCGCGCCGAATGCGCCGATGGGCGCGAATATCATTAAGATGTTCACCACGCGAAAAACAATGTGAGTGAGCGATTCGAGCAGGTTCACAATCGGCTTGGCGCGCGGCCCAGCCGACGACAACGCAACCCCAAACAGAATCGACACAAATACAACTTGCAGAATGTCGCCCTTGGCGAAGGCATCGGTGACCGTTGTAGGGATGATGTGCATCAGAAATTCGGTGACCGATTGTGCTTTGGCCTGTCCTGCATAATCGGCGACGGCGTGGGCATCGAGCGTAGACGAGTTCACGTTGAATCCGCTGCCGGGGCGAACCACATTGCCAACGATGAGCCCCACCGCGAGAGCAATCGTTGAAACGATTTCAAAATAAAGCAGCGCCTTACCGCCGACTCGTCCAACTTTTTTCAAATCCTGCATGCCGGCAATGCCTGTGACCACCGTGCAGAAGATAAGAATCGTGATGATCATTGTGATCATCCGGATGAAGGCGTCGCCCAGCGGCTTCATGGCGACCGCGCGTGCGGGAGAGAGATATCCCAATGCCACTGCGAGAACCATGGCGATGGCTACTTGCACCCACAAAGACGCAAAGAAGGGCTTGTGGTGCGGAGCGGGCGGTGGGGTTGATCCGGCGTCGGATTCGGAGGCGGCGATAGAAGTCGGCATTATTTGTTCTAGTGAAGCGAGTATTACTTTGAGCCGCTAGGCTTCGCCTAGGCGGTCCTCTCCACATCCTGTCGTCCTGAGCAGAGCGAAGGATCTATGCAGTTTTTTTGCGCCAGCAGAATTGCATAGGTCCTTCGCTTCGCTCAGGATGACAAATAGGCTGTGTTGTCCTAGACCTAGTTTGCTGGTGCTTGCAGCGTTTTCACCAGCCACGGAATAATCACCTGTTTGAAAATTCGGGGATCGGGCCACACGCCGACCTGACGGCCGAGATGTCCGCCGTGAGGATTGATCCATGCGTCTTTCGGCACGTCGCCATTGCTCAGCAGCAGATATTCGTCGTCGATGGGAACCTGCGTGTCGAGAACTCCGGCGAGAATCAGCATGGGTGCCATCGGCTTGCCCAGCAAGCCTTCGCGCACCAGAGAAAGCTTCGGCAGGTAATCGCCCAATTCGTCAAGGGTATGAACGTCCTGCAGAATGTTCATCAGCGCGGGCACCTGATCGAATAAATATTCGCGATTGCCCATCAGCGAGTTCATCAGAAAATCTTTCTGAAAAAACTTATTCACCGGCGGAGATTGCGCGCTGCACCCGCGCAGCCGGTCATGCTCGACGATGGCCATCTTGGTGGCCCAGTAGGCTCCCCAACTCACGCCGTGCATGGCAAGGCGGTTCTTATCGATCTCCGGGCGGGACTGCACATAATCGAGCACGCGCGAGAGCATGCGGTCGGCAGTCTCGCTGACCTTGATTGGATTCTGTCCGGTGCCAGGACCATCGACTGCAAGGTACCCGATACCGAAGGGAAGAATCGCGCTGAAACTTTCCGTCAAATCTTCTTTGCGGCTGTCGAGGCCATTCACTGCGATTACCAGCGGCACCGGACCTTTTGCATCTTTCGGCAAGCGCAGGTAGCCGATGATTTCCTTGCCTTCGAATGGAATGCGAACCACTTCGAGCGGTGGATCGAAGAACTTCGCATGGTCGAGAAAAGCCTCGATGGCCTTTTCGTACGACCGCTGCTTGCCCGGCGACGCAGGAATCGGCCAGCGTCCAAACGAGTAAAGCCGCCAGGCGCGAATGTAGTCGGCGTTCGCCTTGGTCGGGTCGGATTTTTCCAGCGACTTCGCTTCGTTGAAATAACGATCGGCAATGTGCATGAAGCCCGCGGCCCACTCATCTTTGTCGCTGGTATGAATGCTTTCGAAAGCCTCTTTTACGTCGCCGGGATCGAGGCCGATGAGCGGATACTGGCCGACTTCAGCGCGATGGATGGCTTCAACGCGGATCTCGTCGATGGTGCGCTCGCGCCGGGGTTCGTTTTGGGCGGATGCGATTGAAGAGAGAAGTGCGAATAGCGCAGCGGGAAAAATTGCGAAACGAAAATGAGTTGTTTTCATAATTGGTCCGTTTCTTCTGATCTCAATGACGTGGAACTTTTTTACAAGATGAATTAATAAAATCAGTGTGCCGGGTCCCCTAGAGCTAAAGCCCGCGTCGTTCCCGGCTCTGAGCAGCATGACTGAAGTCATGCCGTTTCCCGATCTTCCTAGGGCAGCGTTTAGTTAATCGCAAAAGAAAGACCGGATCGAATTGCGTCCGGCCTTTTTCACATCCGCAGGGCTGACCGCATAGCTAGAACGTGAACTTCATGCCCAACTGAACCGAACGAGGCCCGCCTGAGCCTACTGCAGGGTTGGCGGCAGCGATATCCGGTGTGGCGCAGCCGCAGCCGAAAGGACGAACCGACGGATCATTCAAGCCGAATCCATTTTGACCGCCGTAAGGATTCGCGAAGTTGGGATGGTTGAAAATGTTGAAGAACTCGACACGGCCCTGGAGCCGCATGGTTTCTCCAAAGTGGAAATTCTTGGCCAGGGAGAAATCGAAATTCCTGAAGCCGGTATCTTCGAACATGTTCCGGCCCATATTTCCGAACTGGCCCAGCGGCGGCGCCATCATCACGGAGTTTCCGGATGCATAGCAGCCAAACGAATTTAGCGAGGTCGTTTCTGCACCTGGAGTGCCGCCGTCTTCCGCCAGGGCAGAGGCCACGCAGCCCGCCGGCAGATTTGTCGGTGAGAAGTAGGGAATTCCAACTCCGCGCCTGGACTTAAAGTCCGAAGGATTGCCGCGACTGTTGGTTCCCGCGCGGTAGAAACTCCAGCGAATCGGGCTATTGGCTGGTGGGCTTACCGGCAACGGCCCTACCCCGGCTGCGTCCGTGCCTTCATCCATCGGTCCCCAGTACTGCGGGCTTTCCAGAGTGATGATCGAATTGAGCTCCCAGCCTTCTCGAAGCTGTCCATAGCCCTTATGTCCGGGAATCGCATAGGTAAGCGACACGGTGAGCCGATGACGAATATCGAAGTCGCTATTGGCGTACTCGGCCGCGACGTTGTGAGCGTTCTGCGGCAAACCCGAGCCGTAGCCGAAGTCCCAGTTCGCCCCCACATCATCGAGTGCGTGCGAATAGGTATAGCCTGCCACCATGCTCAGACCGTGATAGTTGCGCGCATTCAATGTGACTTGCAATCCGTTGTAGTTGGACCGGTAAACATTGCCCATCTGGAAGATGTTGCTCAGGTAGGGAAACTTGCTGTTGAACGGAAGGCAGAACTGATCCAGAGAGTTGGTGGCCGCATCGGCACAGGCCGGATTGTAATCACTGCCGACGGGCGGCTGATTAATGTCCCGAATTCCTGTCAGGTTCGATCCGTGATTGCCCACGTAAGCAGCTTCCAGCGAAAGGTTCGTCGTGAAGGCATGCTGTAGGTTCAAGGTCCAGTTCCAGACGTAGGGGGTGGTGAGGCCGCGATCCACCGTCATGATGGGGCAGGCACTTTTGAAGCAGTTGACCGTGCTGCCGCCGTAAAGCGGCCCATTTGCCGCGTCCCAAGTCGCGGGGTAACTCAAGAAGTTTTTCACTGTTACGTTTCCGGTCGTAATCGTTCCACCCGACGTATCGCCCGCGGCATCGATCGGCGCTCCAGTCGGAACGCTGCCCGGTCCGAAGGCGTTGTTGAAGGCGACGAACGATTGCCAGTTCACGGTTTCGTAGATCAATCCGCCGCCGCCGCGCACTACAGTTCGCCCGTTACCGCTGATATCCCATGCAAAACCGGCGCGGGGACCGAAGTTCTTATGATCGGGGTTCCAAAGACTGCTGATCTGGTGGCCGACCTGCACCAGACCCACGTTCGGATCAAAGTTGCCGAGCAAATTGTGAGCTTCCTGCGGCACGCTGCTGAATTCGTAGCGAACGCCGAAATTAATAGTCAGATTTTTGGTGGCCCGAAAGTCATCCTGGAAAAATCCAGCATACGCCCAGTTGTGCAGTTGCAAGGTCGGGTTACCCGCTTCTACCGTCGACTTGAAGGGCGCGCCCGCAAAGAAATCTTCGAGCGGGGCCGAACCGTTGGGACCAGGATTCGGGCTCACAACGCCGCCTAGGAAATTGACACTGCCTCGGGCATTGCCATAGGCCGCGTTTCTTACGTCGTCATAGTGAAGCTCGCCGCCGAATTTTATGGCGTGCTTGCCCGCGGTATAGGAGATGTGATCCACGAACTGAGTGATCGAATCGGGTCCCTGGAATTTGGGCCACTTGAACCCACCGAGCCCAGGGAAAAAGTAGCCGCCGAAACCGATGCGCGGCAGGCCGCCAGTTTCGGGTCCACTCACGCCTGTATCCAGACCGTACGCGGAGGCGGGCGTGTTGAGGTCGCCCGGCAGAGTTGGCTGGTAGAGGCGGTTATAGCCAACACGCGCCTCGTTCACGAGGCGCGTGGTTGGAGTCCAAATCCAATTGCCGCCGACCACCTGTGCGCGAGTGTGAATATCCGAGAGCCATTTCTGCTGCAGTTCGGGAAAGTCTTCGACCGTGCCGGTGTTGTTTCCAAAAAAGTAGGTCCCGGCAATGCTGTTTCGTTCGTTTAGCCTGTAATCTACTTTGGCGACCACGTTGTTGACGTGCACGACGTTGTTAAATCCGTTCGTGATATTGATGCTCTGCGCGGTGTTGGTGGGAAATCCCGAGCCGTTGCACGTGACCGCGGCGCCTGAGAAGGTGCATCCTGAGATGAGCAGGCTGGCGGGGCTTACGATCACGCCAGCCGCCGTGGCCGCTGGGGTCGTGATATCTGCGATCGCATCCGGAATGCTGTCGGCGCAATCGCCGGCAAAACCGAAGGAACAGGTTCCATTCGGCGCCATGTGCACCATTGAAGGACTGGTTATCCCGCCGAATGAATTGCCCACATTATAGCGCTGGCCTTCATAGGCCCCAAAGAAGAACGCCTTATCCTTAATGATTGGACCGCCGAGGCTGCCGCCAAACTGCTCAAGGGTTCGCGTCAATTTTGGATTTGGATCGTCGTTGAAATAATTCCGCGCGTCCATCACTCCGTCGCGACCGAACCCAAACGCGGTGCCGTGAATCCTATTGGTTCCGGACTTCAAACCGACGTTTACCACCGCTCCCGGCTTCCAGCCGTACTCAGCCGGCGGATTTTGTTGCAAATTAAATTCCTGAATCGCATCGATGGGCAGAATCGTCGCCGAGTCGCCTGCGATTCCTGATCCGTTAATGATTGCCTGTCCGGAATACGGCTCGCTGTTAAAGAGACCTTCGACAAAATAGGCGTTATCCTCCGCCCGAAGACCGTTGGCACTCGTGGTGGAGAATCCGCCACCGGGGTAGCGCATCACGCCCGGACGAAGCTGCAATAAATTCTCGTAGTTGCGTCCGTTCAGCGGCAGATCGTTGATTTCTTGATTGCTAAGGGTCCCACCCAGCGTGGAGGAAGTGGTGTTGAGTAGAGGGACATCTTCGTTCACCACGACTGTCTCACTCACTTGACCGGTTTGCAGGGCGAAGTCGGCGCGAACGTCCGTGGCGACCTCGATGACCACGTTCGGTCGCTCCACCGACTTGAAGCCTTTGGCTTCGACATGAATTTTATAAGTTCCGGGAGTCAGGTCGGGAGCCGCATAAGCGCCAGCGTCATCCGTGGCGAGGGTTCGCGAAGTTCCGCGCTGCACGTCGGTGATGACCACAGTTGCGCCGGCAACGGAGGCGCCGGTGGAGTCGGTGATGCTGCCCAAGACCCGTCCTGCCGTGGACTGGGCCATGGCTGGCAGACTGAGCAGGCACCCGGTAAGTACCACAATAATAATAATAAGAAGAGCAATCCGGATGGCGGCAGTCGTGACGTGACCCGCGGACAGGGCGGTGCTTCGGAATCTCATTGGAACTTCCTCCGTTTTTCTGGTCCGACAGCCATACCACCGTTGATCGAATGAAGTCAAGAAAATTCTCCGATTTTGGGACTGGTGATCTAAAGTTGAGCCTGGTTAGTAAAGTCTTCAAGGCAGATTTTTGAAAGTTTCCGCCGAAACTGGGTTTCTCAACCCGCTTGCATTCCTAACGTACGAGTGGTATCGTTCTGCTGTCATACCACTATACCTAAAGACCGCAAATGCTCGTGTCCTTATCAAAATCCACAGAAACTACGCCGCAAGTTCTGGACCTGCGGTATAGTAGCCAGACCATCGACGCATGCCCTCGTGCGGGAGAGAACTTTGTGTACAAAGTTGTCCGGACCTCGCGGCTCTATGAGCAAATTGTCCAACAGATTGAAGAGTCCGTCCTCAACGGATCTCTGAAACCCGGCGATCAACTGCCCGCCGAGCGGGAGTTGGCGCAGCGCCTCGGCGTCAGCCGCACGGCGGTGCGCGAAGCCGTCAAGACCCTTCGCGAAAAAGGTTTAGTCGAGGCGTATTCCGGTCGCGGCACTTTTATCACAAACGGAACATCTCAGGCGGCGCGGCAATCGTTCGATCTGATGGTGAAGGTTGGCCAGCAGGAAGGATCTCCACATCTCGCAGAGCTGCGTCTGATTCTGGAACCTGGAATCGCCGCGTTGGCCGCGGTTCGCGCCAAGGAGGAAGACGTGGCTGGGATGCGTGACGCTGTCGCCGTGATGGACCGATCGCAGAAAGATCCGGGCGCCTACATTGAGGCCGACCTCGATTTCCATCTCGCGCTCGCCGAGGCCGCCGCCAATCCTCTGATTCTTTCCTTGATCGATTCCATTGTCGGACTGCTTCGCGAACAACGCATCAAGATATTCAATGTTGAAGGCGGTCCGCAACGTGGGCAGTTCCACCACAAACGAATTCTTGAGGCCATCGAGCACCACGATGCGGAGATGGCCAGAAGCGCGATGCGCGCCCACCTCGAGCAGGTGCGCCAGGATTCTCAGGCTCCTTCCACCGGCAGATCTTTGGCACAGGGGAAGCTTGCGCCGGCAAGGTCGAAAGATACTGCGTAGAGAGGGTGCCGTAGGAGAAGAACACTACGGCGGTTTTTTCAAAACAGATTTCGGAACAAGAAATTCCTGGAGGGTTGCAGGCGGATGGCGAAACTCGGCTTTATTGGTCTGGGGGTCATGGGCAGCCAGATGGTCAACCGTCTGCTCAGCAAAGGGCACAGCGTCACCGGCTTCAATCGCACGCGCGCCAAGGCGGAGTGGTTGGTTGAAAAGGGAATGCAGTGGGCCGATTCACCGCGCGCGGTTGCGAGCGCTTCCGATTTCACTTTCGCGATGGTAACGAATGCCGCTGCCATCGCAGCCATCACGAACGGTCCCGACGGAATGCTGGCGGGCCTGAGCGCCGGCAAGATTTTTATCGACATGAGCACGATAAGTCCAGCCGTAAGCCGCGCGCTGGCCGCGAAAGTGCGCGAAAAAGGCGCGGATATGGTCGACTCGCCCGTCTCTGGCAGCGTGATCACTTTGCAAGAGGGTAAATTGTCGGTGATGGTGGGTGGGCGTCGCGAGACCTTTGAAAAGATCAAGCCTCTGCTGTTGGATATTGGGCCAAAGGTTACGCATGTGGGAGATAACGGTCTCGCGCTGGCGATGAAAATCGCAGTGAACTTGAGTTTGGCGGTGCAGATGCTCGCGTTTTCCGAAGGTGTATTGCTGGCCGAGAAGAGCGGGATTGCGCGCGAAACTGCCGTGGATGTGCTCACCCACAGCGCGGTTGCATCCCCGATGATTCAGTATCGCGGACCTTTTGTGCTCAAGCAGCCGGAAGAGGCCTGGTTCGACGTGAACATGATGCAGAAAGATATGGTTCTCGCCATGGA
>Ga0307478_10000383_pt1 | contig 47626 bp, 40 predicted proteins | sample atmos_gasesECM4C_2_FD_203713 | JGI IMG/M metagenome (GOLD analysis project Ga0307478, IMG submission 203713) | Hardwood forest soil microbial communities from Morgan-Monroe State Forest, Indiana, United States - atmos_gasesECM4C_05 | ecosystem: Environmental > Terrestrial > Soil > Temperate...
AGGCGATAACGCTCAAGTTCCCCGCCCAAGGGAAGATCAGTGAAATCGCGATACTACGCGAGTCCTCTGGCGACCCAGAAGCCTGCTGATCCCTTGGAATTACGTATCTATCCGGGCGCCGACGGATCGTTCAATATCTATGAAGACGAGAGCGATGGGTATGCGTACGAGAAGGGTGTATACGCCACAATTCCTCTGCATTGGGATGAGGCGCGCCAGACGCTAACCATCGGAGATCGCAAAGGCGAATTCCCAGGAATGCTGGCCAGCCGCACGTTTCGAGTTGTGCTTGTGAGCGAGAACCACGGCGTCGGGACGAGTATGGAGGAAAAGGCGGACAAAGTTGTGAGGTATTCCGGGAAGCAGGTTTCGGTCCCACGCTAGCGAACCGCAGATCTATACCGACCGCGAACCAAAGAGTGCAACCCATCAAGGCGTCAGGCACTCGTAGATCAGGGGAGAAACTATCATGCTGGCTACAATGTGAGCATCGCGAATGACTCGTCCCCCCACCCACACTAGCAGTCCGGTTCGTTCGTCTGGCCTGCGGAGTTCGCCGATTGTCGTTGCGCTGGTCTTGTTTGCAGCGACGCTGATCGTTTACATCCCCGCGCTGAATGGCAAGTTCGTCAATTATGACGATCCCGCATACGTGACCGCCAATGCCCATGTTCTTCATGGACTTTCCTGGAGCAACATCGCGTGGGCTCTCACAGCTACCATTCAGGCGAACTGGCATCCCCTGACGTGGATCTCGCATATGAGCGATGTCCAACTTTTCGGCTTGAATCCGTGGGGGCACCATTTGTCCAGCGTGGTACTCCATGGGTTCAACGTCGTCCTCCTGTTCTATGTCTTTCTGCGGGCAACCAGATACGTCCTGCGCAGCGCGATGGTGGCGGCATTGTTCGCAGTGCATCCGTTGAATGTGGAGTGTGTGGCCTGGGTGGCCGAGCGAAAATCTGTGCTGTCGATGTTCTTTCTGCTGCTGGCCCTGGCGGCCTATGGTTGGTATGCAAGCGAAAGGAAGACGACGCGATACCTGCTGGTCGTTGTGCTTTTCGCGTTCGGGCTCGCTGCCAAGCCGATGGTGGTCACCTTGCCGATTTTGCTTTTGCTGTGGGATTACTGGCCGTTGCGGCGGATGGCTTCAGAGGGGGACAAGGTCCGTTCGTCTTTTGCGGGTCTTGTGGTCGAGAAAGTTCCTCTGCTCGCAATGTCGGCAGCCAGTTCCTGGATCACGCTCGTAGCGCAGCGGAGCGGTGGCGCGCTGGGAACTGAGGACTTGTTACCGCTTCCATTGCGTATTGAAAACGCAATCTATTCTTACGCTGCCTACGTTGGAAAGGCGATTTGGCCATCCGGGCTTGCCGTGCTTTATCCCCATCCGGAGAATTCTCTGGCTGCATGGAAGCTGCTGGCCGCCGGAGTGCTGATTCTCGGCGTTACCGCTATGGCCTGGATGTATCGCGAGCGGCATGGCTATTTAACGGTCGGATGGTTGTGGTATCTGGTTGCTATGTTGCCGATGATTGGTGTCGTGCAGGTCGGACGGCAGGCCATGGCGGATCGATACGCTTATCTCCCGTTCGTGGGGCTTTTCATCGTTGCGGTGTGGGGCTGTGCTGAGTTATTCGCGACTCTTCATATGTCGACTATGGCTCAAGGAGCGGTTGCAGCCGCGGCGTTGATCGGCTACGCATCGGCGACGTTCTTGCAAATTCAGTACTGGCACAATAGCTATGCTTTGTTCTCGCACGCGCTCGATGTAACCAGCCGCAACGGCATCGCCGAGGACAATCTTGGCGTAGCGCTGATGGAAATGGGCCGTCCCGACCTCGCCTTGCCGCACTTCGAAGCAGCCGCGGAATACATTCCGCAGCTTGCAACGGCTCACTACAACTTGGGAGTTTTACAACAGAAGCAGAATCATCCGGACATTGCCAAACGCGAATATGAACTCGCCCTGAAGTTCAGTTCCGATGAAGCGGAATTGGTTCAGTCCCATAACAATCTTGGGTTCCTGTTGCTCGATCTCAACGATCCCAAGGATGCGATTGAACAATTTACGGCAGCGCTGCAAATCGATGCCGACAAACCGAACAGCCTCCTGGGACGGGGAATCGCGGAATACAGGCTAAACAACCTGGATCCTGCGATTGCAGATCTGTCACGGGCGGCGCAGATCGCTCCGCTCGCACTGGCAGATTTCTGGTTGGGGCGGTCATTTGAAGATAAAGGACAAACCGGCGCGGCGGAAACCGCTTACGCGGCAGCCGTGCAACTGGCTCCTGCCATGACCGAAGCGCAACAGCGACTGGATGCACTTCGGTCTCGGCATTGAGTTGCTTGCCGGGTCTGGGAGCACCAGGGAGCTCGGCGCTTATAGGCGGAGGTAACGCTTGGCGTTGCCGTAGCAGATATCGCTGATCATTCTTCCCAGCAGAAGATCGTCGTCAGGTAACTCGCCGCGCGCCACGTCTTGCCCAAGGATGTCGCACAGAATGCGGCGAAAATATTCGTGCCTCGGGTATGACAAGAACGAACGCGAATCAGTCACCATGCCAACAAAGCGCGAGAGCAAGCCTGTATTTGATAGAGCTTCAATTTGCTGTGTGATTCCCTGTCTCTGATCGAGGAACCACCAGGCGCTGCCAAATTGCAACTTCCCCGCTTCGACTCCGTCCTGGAAGCATCCTAATATCGTCGCGAACTGAAACGAGTCCGATGGATTCACGTTGTATAGGATCAGCTTGGGCAAGGCGTTCTCGCGTGATAGCAAGTCGAGATAGGTGGCCAGGGCCTCACCTTGCGGAAAATCGCCGATCGCGTCGTATCCGGTATCCGGTCCGAATCGCTGGCAAGCAGCGGTGCTTATGTTGCGGCGCGCACCCAGATGCAGTTGCTTCGTCCAGCCTTTTTCGGCGTCCAGCCTTCCAAAAAACAGCATCATGAATGATGCAAACTGAGTCTGTTCTTCCCCGGAAATAGATTGCCCGTCGCGGGCTTTGGAGAAGATGGCGCCTGCGCAATGCTCGGAGCACGGCGTCGAGTAGCAATGGTTCAGTCCATGGTCAGAGAGTCGGCAACCCAGCGTCTGAAAGTGGTCATGCCGTTTTCGCAGCGCCTCCATGAACGTGTTCAGGTCGCGAATGTCAACATTGGCTGCCGCTGAGAGCGTTTCGACCCACGGCAGGAAATCTGGTTGGCCGATTCTCAGCGCCTTGTCGGGACGAAAAGTAGGAAAAACCCGCGTCGGAAGACTTGACTTCGAAATTGCCTGATGATGCCTGAGGTCGTCGGCCGGATCATCGGTCGTACAGACAACTTCCACATGGAATTTCCGCAGAATGGCATGAGCGGTCAGATCGCGGCCCAGCACAGCGTTGGCACGATCCCAAATAGCGGGCGCAGAGGATTCGTCGAGCGGCTCGCTGATTCCGAAATAGCGCAGCAATTCAAGATGAGTCCATAGATACAGCGGATTGCGCAGTGTAGAGGGCACGGTCCGTGCCCACGCCCGAAATTTGTCGTCAGGCCCAGCATCACCGCTGATGTACTTCTCTGGAATGCCGTTCGCCCGCATCGCGCGCCATTTGTAGTGATCGCCCTCCAGCCAAATTTCGTAGAGATTCGCGAACCGCCGATTTTGGGCAATGTCTGCAGCAGGAAGATGGCAGTGATAATCGAGAATCGGCTGGGTTGCCGCGTGCCGGCGATACAGTCGCTTCGCCACCTCAGTCGTAAGCAGAAAATCTTCGTTCAGAAAACTATGCATAGCAGTTCGCGCAGCGCCAAATCCGAAATCATATCAGGAGCGAAACTTGACGAAGTTGACACGCAAGATGTGTAGTGGACCACATCGCGATCAACTGATTTTTGAGAGAAACCCTGAACCCGAAATCATCCGTCGGAGACTCCGTTCGAACCATCAGCCGTGGCCTCGGCCGAAGGTGGCTGATCTGCGCCTTATTATTTTTCGCAGCCACCGTGAACTACATGGACCGGCAGGTGATCGGTCTGCTGAAGCCCACTCTGCAAATACAGTTTGGCTGGACGGAAATTGAGTACAGCAATATTGTCCTTGCCTTCCAGTTTGCGTACGGAGCCGGCGTACTGTTCGTCGGAAAGCTGATCGATAGAGTCGGCACGCGCATTGGTTTTTCGCTGGCTGTGATGGTATGGAGCGTCGCGGCGATGGCGCATGCCGCCGCAGCTTCTATTCTCCAGTTCGCCGCCGCGCGTTTTTGCCTTGGGATCGGAGAATCCGGCAGCTTTCCCGCATCCATTAAGGCAGTTGCCGAGTGGTTCCCCAAGAAAGAACGCGCGCTCGCGACCGGACTGTTTAACTCCGGCAGTAACATCGGGGCGATCGTTACACCGCTTGTGATTCCGTGGCTGACCTATAGCTTCGGATGGCGTGCTGCGTTCCTCGCCACGGGTGCCGTGGGGCTGGTTTGGATATTGGCTTGGTTGGCGCTATACCGTCGGCCGGAAGAGAGCAAGCTCGCTGCGTCGGAGTTGGCATATATCCGGGAAGATTCGGAACCCGAGGTGAAGCCGATTTCTCTACGAAGGCTGGTGACCCTTCGCCAGGCCTGGGCTGTAGCCCTGGGAAAATTCTTTACTGATCCGTTCTGGTATGTCTATTTGTTCTGGATGCCGGATTTTCTCAGCCGCAATCTCAAATTGGATCTGCGAGGCATGGCACTGCCCCTGCTGATTATCTACACCGGCGCAAGCATGGGTAGTGTGGCCGGCGGATGGCTGTCCTCTGCTCTGATTAAGATGGGATGGGAACTAAACACTAGCCGCAAAACATCGCTGCTGGTTTGTGCGCTGGCAGTTATGCCGATCATGCTGGCTGCGCGCACCCGCAACGCCTGGCTTGCCGTATTGCTGGTCGCCCTGGCCGCCGGAGCGCATCAGGGATGGTCGGCCAACATCTATACACTGGCGTCCGATATGTTTCCAAGAAACACGGTTGCGTCTGTCGTAGGCTTTGCCACGATGGCAGGCACGATTGGCGGGATGTTAATCGCTAAGACGGTGGGCTACATCCTACAGCGCACCGGATCGTACGTCTTCGTATTCGTGCTTGCAGGGCTGGCTTATCTCGTTGCTTTCATTTTCGTGCAAGCGCTCGCACCCCGGACCGATCCGGTTCAAATCTGAATTGGGGTGGTGCGCTCGGTCAATCTGAATCGCATCACCTCTGCAGCTTCTTCATAAAATCAGCGAAATCCGCAATTGCGATTTCAGGATCTTCGAGCTCGGGGTGCCAGGCTTTCTCCCACTCGAACGAGTAGCAGCCCCTATATCCGGAAGCAGCCAGCACTTCCACTTGCTTGCGCACTGGAACGTCACCGCGGCCGGTGAGCACGTAGCGGCGTCCATCTGCTGAGGGCACCGAGTCCTTCAAATGAGTGTGGCGGATATAGCGGCCGAGTTTTTCCACGGTGAACGCCGGATCTTCTTTGCCTGAAACAAAGGTGTGATGCGCGTCCCAAAGTAGCCCTACATGCGGAGAGTCAGCCCTCTCCAGAATCTCAATCAGGGTTGGAGAATCGGTGAAGTCGCCGTGCGATTCAATGATGACGGTTACGCCGCGCGGTCCTGCGTACTCGCCCAGTTCGTGCATTCCTGAAGCGATTCGCTCCAGGACTACTTGCCTCGGCCCTTCAATGTTGTTTCCAAAGATACGAACGTTCGGAGCGCCTAGAGAAGCCGCAAGATCGATGAATCTTTTGGCATCGGCGATTTGCTCACGGTGCTTCTGCGGATCCGCGTCATGCAGATGCGCCGAACTACTCACACAAGCAATCTTCAATTTTTTTGCCGCGACCTCACCTTTGGACTGTGCGATGCGATTACTTTGGAATTCGGGCCGAGCCGGCAGATCCATGTTGCCTTGAAGTCCGCGAAGTTCAATCGCTGAGAAACTGTGGGCCTGGGCAAAGTCAAGGATCTTGGCCCAATCCCACGCCGGGCAACCCAGTGTTGAAAAGCCGATCATGAGAGGCTGCGGATGTGATGCGAATAAATCGGTGTGAAGTGCTGCGAGCGTGGCGGCAGTAGCTTGCATGAAACGGCGGCGGGTAAGCTCCACTGCAATACTCCTGAAGTTCAATAACCATACTAACGCCTGTGGCCGAGGGGTTTCCTCGGCAGCGTGGCTTTCAAGGTCGCGGCGCGAGTGCATCCAAGCACCAGCTTTCGTTACACTCAAAGCGCATTCCTTCGAGGAGACATGGCTTACAAGCAACTGCAGCTCAATGGCAAAGTCGCAGTCGTAGTGGGTGGCAGTTCCGGGATCGGCAAGACAATTGCGCTTGGCCTCGCCCAGGGTGGCGCCGATGTGGTTGCCAGCGCCAGACGCATTGAACTGGTAAAAGCTTTGGCCGATGAAATCGAGTCCCTTGGCCGGAGGTCTTTGCGCGTCACTTGCGACGTGGACCAGCGGGAGTCTCTGAATGAGTTGCTGCAGGCCTGCCTTGATTCTCTCGGTAAGGTCGACATCCTGGTGAACGCTGCCGGAATTACCAAGCGTGCCCCCACGCTGGACTTCTCGGAGGCAGACTGGAACCGGATTATCGATACCAACCTGACGGGCACTCTCCGCTCCTGTCAGGTCTTTGGCCGTCACATGATCGAGCGTGGCTATGGCCGCATCATTAATATCGCTTCCATGGGAACGTTTCTGGCGCTGTTCGAAGTGGCTGCATACAGCGCGAGTAAGGCTGGCCTGGCGTCGTTAACGAAATCGTTGGCGATCGAATGGGCTAGTCACGGAATCTGCGTTAATGCCATCGCGCCCGGATATTTCCGCACTCCGTTGAGCGAAAAATTCCTTGTCGGCACCGGCCGGGGCAAGGAAGTATTAATGCGTACTCCGATGAAGCGATTCGGAGAGCTGGAAGAACTGGTCGGAGCGGCGATTTTCCTTGCGTCGGATGCCGCCAGTTTTGTAACTGGAACGGTTTTGCCGGTGGACGGCGGAGTTCTGGCGAGTGGAGTGAACCAGTAGCATCGTGCCTGCTAATGACGGCCACGGTTTCAATCGTGCTGCTAACAGAAGCTGGTAGAGGAAAAGAGCTCAACCCCTAAGGCCCGCCAATTCACGGAGTTCGGCTCGGGCGGTCGCGACCGCCGCTACCAGTTCGCGAGCTGCCGCCGTGATCTTTGCCAGGTTTCCCGTCCGCAAGGCGTTCGCGTCCACCAAGTCCGCGCCTACTCCCAACGCAAACGCTCCTGCGGCGATGAACTCAGCTGCATTAGCAGCGTTGACGCCTCCGGTTGGGATTAACTGAGCTTTCGGAAATGGAGCGCGCAGAGATTTCAAATACTTCGCCCCGCCTACATTTCCGCAGGGAAAAATTTTGACGAGCTGGGCGTCATTCTCCTGGGCATTCATCAGTTCGGTTGGAGTCAAGGCTCCGGGTATGGCGAGTTTGGCATTCGCTCGCGCTGATGCCAGCACTGGAAGCGATAAGCCGGGACTCACTAGGAATTCTGCCCCAGCGTTCATGCAGTGTTCCGCCTGCGCGGTATTGGTGACAGTGCCAGCTCCGATCAAAACCTTGCTGCCGCATTCCTTGGACACCCCGCGAATCACCGACACCGCGTCGGGCACTGTCATCGTGATTTCAAGAATCGTGATACCGCCAGCACAAATGGCTTCCACCGCCCGATTTGCTTCGTCCACAGTAGCAGCGCGGACCACAGGGATAATTCCGACTTCTTCAATGCGCCGAATTACTTGCTCAATCGTCATATGAGTCCTAAAAGCTGCCCGCGCCCGTTTCAGCGCTCGATCCGCGCAGTCTTCGCCGTCATGGCCTGCAGTACCTCGGACATCGTCGCCATAGTTGTATCGCCGGGAGTGGTCATGGCCAGCGCGCCATGCGCGGCCCCGCACTCGACCGACCATTGCGGATCCTTGCCCGACAGAAAGCCGTAAATCAATCCCGAAGCGAAGGAGTCGCCTCCTCCGACGCGGTCGTAGATTTCCAGATTTTCACGTACGGGCGCCAGGTAAAAGCAGCCATCGTAAAAGCACATCGCCCCCCAGTCATTCACGGTAGCGGTCTTGGCGTTTCGCAATGTCGTAGCGATGACCGCCATCGACGGATATTCTTTCACGACGGTTTCGATCATTTTCTTGAACCCGGCCGCTTCCAGGGTGGAATGCTGCTCGTCAAGACCTGACACTGCAAACCCGAGGGCAGCCGTGAAGTCTTCTTCGTTCCCGATCATCACGTCGACCAGCGGAGCCAAGCGCCGATTTACCTCCTGCGCCTTCGATTTTCCTCCGATTGCCTTCCACAGCGACGCGCGATAGTTCAAGTCATAGGAGATAACGGTGCCGGCGCGTCTTGCCGCCTCCATAGCCTCTTGCGCGACCAGCGGCGTGGTCTCCGAGAGCGCACAGAAAATTCCGCCCGTGTGAAACCAGCGAGCTCCTTCTTTCGTGAAAATCCTCTCCCAATCAATCTCGTTGGGCTTGAGTTGAGATACAGCGGTGTGACCGCGATCGGAACAGCCGAGTCCGGCGCGAACGCCAAAACCACGTTCGGTGAAATTGAGGCCGTTGCGCACGGTGCGCCCGACCCCATCGTAAGGCACCCAGCGCACATACTGCTGATTGACGCCGCCCTGCAACATAAGATCTTCCACGAGGCGCCCAACCGCATTGTCCGCCAGCACTGTAACGATGGCAGTTTCCATTCCAAAGCAGCGCTTAAGGCCGCGCGCGACGTTATATTCGCCTCCGCCTTCCCAGACGCGGAACTGCCGCGTTGTGGCAATCCGCTGATCCCCAGGATCGAGACGCAACATGACTTCGCCCAGACTGACAAGATCCCACTTGCATTCGGATTTCGGCCTGATTTTGAGCTTCGGCATGGAAGATGGAAGAACGAGCTACGTTTCAGCCGCATTCATGCGAGACGAAAGCAACCCTCGAAGGTACCAGAACATGCGTTTCCAGTACACCTTCGAAGCCAACCGGAAGGAAGCAATTTTCGAGGTTGATTCTGACGCTCTAACTGGAACCGCTCGAGCTGTCAGGCGACCATCCTTGCAGTTTCACGAGCCAATTCGCGGGCTCCGGAAGAATAGCGAATTTTGGCAATGCCCCCCGCACCATCGCAACCTCATCACAACAATGAAACCTGGGGCAGGCATGGCAATCTTTGTAAATCTTGTCGGGAATATCTTCGCGCTGGGCAACGGAGAATCCCTGGGCGGCGAAGAAATCGGGTTTGCGCGTAAACAGGCAAATGCAGTCAACACGATGGCGTTTTGCCTCCACCATCAAGGCTTTCACCAGGCGACCGCCTCCGCCCCGGCCTTGGGCCCAGGGCGCGACTGTAATCGATCGAATTTCGGCGAGGTGCGTGCCATACAAGTGCAGAGCACCACAGCCGATGATGCGGCCGTCATCTTCGAGGACGACGAAGTCTCGGACGTTCTCGCAGATTTCCGCGAGGGTCCGGGGGAGGAGCGTGCCATCGCCAGAATATCCGGCGATCAAGTCGTGAATCTGCTCAGCGTCGGGCAAGATTGCTTTACGCGTGCGCATGGGCCTCCTCGCGAATGGAATCAATTCTCTTGCGTGTGGCGCTGATAGCTTGCCGCACCCGAGCGGGAGCCGTACCGCCAGCAACGTCATGGACAGCCAACACCGATGCGAGCTTCAGTGATTCGTAAAAATCCTCACCGAATGTCGGGTCGAGAGAGCGCAATTCATCGAGCGGCAGATCCTGAAGTTCACAGTTGCGGTCAAGACACATCTTTACTGCCTTGCCGATGCGCTCGTGCGCCAGTCGCGATGGCACCCCGCGCTTGACGAGATACGTCGCGGCGGCCCAAGCATTCATAAAGCCCGACTCTGCGGCCTGACTCATGCGCTCGGAACGAAACTGCACAGCCTTCATCCATCCCGTAACAAGCGGCAGCATCTGCAAGAGCGTATCGGCGGAGTCGAACAACGGCTCCTGCGTCTCTTGCAGATCTTTGTTGTAAGCGAGGGGCAGGCCTTTGACAGAGACCATCAGCCCGGTTGCATCTCCGACCACTCGGCCGCTCTTGCCGCGCACCAATTCGAGCAGGTCAGGATTTTTCTTCTGTGGCATGGCGCTGCTGCCCGTCGAGTACGCCTCAGGGAGATCTAGGAATCCATATTCTTGTGAAGAAAACAGAATCATCTCTTCTGCCCAGCGGCTTAAATGAAGAGCCAGAAGCGAGAGCGTGTTGACGAACTCAAGCACAAAATCGCGATCGCTGGTGGCGTCGATACTGTTTGCGCTTGGGCTGTCGAAACTTAGAGTCTCGGCCATGAACGCACGGTCAAGGGGCAATGTTGCGCCGGCAACCGCTCCTGAACCGAGAGGGCAGACATTCAGCCGCTTGCGGCAGTCTGCAAAGCGATCTGCGTCCCGAAGGAACATCTCGACGTATGCCAGCAGCCAATGCCCGACCAGAACCGGTTCCGCCCGCTGCACGTGCGTGTACGCAGGCATGGCCGCGTCCGCGAACTGCTCGGCGCGGTCGGTCAGTGCGCCGCACAAATCCGACAGATCGGGTCGCAATTGGTCGATGGACGCCCTGACGTAAAGGCGCAGGTCGGTGGCGATCTGTTCGTTCCGGCTACGCCCGCTGTGCAGTTTGTATCCGAGGTCGCCGATGAGTGCGACAAGTTGCTTTTCGACAAAATGGTGAACATCCTCCGCCTCTGGATCGTCCAGATACGAAGGTGAAGCCGCGGCGCGTTCCCCAATTTGCTCCAAGCCTTGGAGGACGGTGATGAGTTCGTCGGCGGAAACAATTCCCGCGTTCTTCAACGCGCGAGCATGCGCGCTGCTGGCCTCAAGCTCATAATGAAGCAGACAGCGGTCGAACCCGAACGAACGCTGCCACCGCTCGAACCCGGCGTCCAGAGGCTGCCGGAACCTTCCCGACCACATCTTCATCATGGGACCTCCACACGGGAGCGAGCACGTGACCGCGAAGGCAGGCCCAGGATGCGAATGAAGCCGGCCGCATCTTTTTGGTCGTAGCTCTCTCCCATCGTGAACGAAGAGAGGTCGGTTCGATAGAGCGAGTGTTCCGATTCCCGGCTCACCACCGAGACGTTTCCCTTGTAGAGCGACAGCGTGACTTTGCCCGTCATTTCTTTCTGGGTGCTTTCGACAAAGGCGTCTAAAGCCTCACGCAGCGGAGTGAACCACAAGCCGAAGTAAACCAGCTCAGCATATTTCAGGCCGACATGTTGCTTGAAGTGGGCGACATCGCGTTCAAGGCACAGCGCTTCCAGTTCGCGATGAGCCGTGATCAACAGTGTTCCGCCGGGGGTCTCATAACATCCGCGTGACTTGATCCCCACGAAGCGGTTCTCAACCAGGTCCACGCGTCCAACCGCGTTGCGGGCACCGATTTCATTCAGCAGTTCCACCAGCGAAACCGGATCCATAGGTAACCCGTTCACTGAAACCGGAACTCCCTGTTCGAACCCGATGCTGACCTTTTCCTCTTTGTCGGGCGCGTCCTGGGGAGAGCGCGTAATCTGCCAGGTCGTCGACAGCGGAGCGTTCCCCGCGTCTTCCAGCTCGCCGCCTTCATGGCTGAGGTGCCACAGGTTGCGATCGCGGCTGTGAATCTTCTCCCGGCTGGCCGCCACCGGAATCCCGTGCTGTTCGGCATAATCCAAGCAGTCCTCGCGCGACTTCAGCGACCATTCCCGCCACGGCGCGATGATCTTCAGCTCCGGCGCTAAGGCCTGGTAGGTCAGTTCAAAGCGCACCTGATCGTTGCCCTTTCCCGTGCATCCGTGAGCGACGGCAGTCGCGCCTTCGCGCAACGCAACTTCAACCTGATGTTTCGCGATCACCGGGCGAGCGAGGGCAGTGCCGAGCAGATACTTGTGCTCGTACACTGCCCCGGTTTTCAGCGCCGGGAAAACGTAGCTGGTCAGGAACTCCTCGCGCAAATCCTCGACGATCACCTTGTTCGCGCCGGTGGCGTAGGCTTTTGCCACGACGGCTTCGATGTCGTCTCCCTGGCCAACATCGCCCACCATCGCGATGACATCGTAAGAGTAATTTTCCTTCAACCACGGAATGATGATCGACGTGTCCAGTCCACCGGAATACGCCAGAACTACTTTTTCAGGCATGAGCGCTCCTTACGGGCATGCGAACCGCGCCACCCAGCAATAAATAAAGAATAGCCTTTTGTACGTGAAGGCGATTCTCCGCCTGCTCAAAGACGACGGAGTTTTCCGAATCCATGATTTCGTCGGTGACTTCTTCCCCACGGTGAGCCGGAAGACAATGCATGAAAGCGGCATGCGAGGCCGCTTTTGCCATTAATTCCGCGTTTACCTGATACGGAGGGAAGACTTGCGCGCGCTGCTCGCTTTCATGTTCTTGTCCCATGCTGGCCCATGCGTCAGTGTAGACAGCGTCTACGCCGGCCACTGCCGCTTGCGGGTCGGTCATCACTTCGATCTGCGCTCCGGTCTGTTTCGCAATTTTGCGCGCGTCGGCAACAATCTTCGCGTTCGGCTCATAGCCCTTCGGAGTCGCGACGCGGATGGACGATCCCAGGCAGGCGCAAGTCAGCATCAAAGAGTGAGCGACGTTATTGCCATCGCCAACGTAAGCAGCACAAATGTCCTTGAGATCCCCGAAACGCTCTTGCAGCGTGAAATAGTCCGCCAGCGCCTGGCAGGGATGCTCCAGATCGCTGAGTGCGTTAATGACCGGAACAGAGGCATATCGCGCCATACCCTCGATGGTTTCGTGAGCGAAGGTCCGTAGCACGATCACGTCGACCCAGCGTTCGAGATTTTGCGCGATATCACTGAGCTTCTCGCGAGCATCAAGCCGGCTCTTCGATTGATCGACGAACATGGCCGTTCCGCCCAGGCTTGTCATCCCGGCTTCAAAGGTCAGACGCGTTCGCAGAGACGGCTTCTCGAAGAACATCACCATCTGCTTACCGGCGAGCGATCGCTGGAAGACCGACGGCCGCGACTTCATCAGTTCCGTCAGGTGCAACACGGCTTCGACACCTTGCGGGCCGAGGTCGCGAGTCGAAACCAGATCTGGGCACCAAAAGATGCCGGGAAAAGTCTCCGGCACGATGGGCGCCCGATTTTGTAGTGGACTGTTCAACGTTGATTCCTCTTTCTGAAGTTTGATTTCAGATGCGCGGCGTGTGTTGAAGGACTGGCTCATGCGCACGTGACCTCAGTCCCGCATGGCAGCTTGGTCAAATAGAATTGCGGCAACGCATCCGCTTCCGCTGCAGGCAGGATCCGCACTCGTCCGACGCCCTGTTTCAACGCCTGCTTGCAGGCCTTAAGCTTGGGCAACATGCCGCCACTGACAACTGAATTGGCAGCCAGATCTTCTGCTTCTTTGGTGCTCAGCCAGGGAATCACCGTTCCTTCCGCGTTCTTCACTCCGGGAACATCAGTCAGGAAGATGAGCGCATTGGCATGGCACGCGGCGGCACACGCGGCAGCCATTTCATCGGCATTCACGTTGTAGTACTCTCCATCGGCGCCCAGCGCTAGCGATGCGAGAACCGGAATGCCGCCTTGTTGCCACAACGCTTCGATCCAGCACGGCTCGGCAAAGCAGATTTCCCCCACAAACCCGAGATCATTGCCGCGCACAATTTTCTTTCGCGCACGGAACGTCATCCCATCGCCCCCGCAAAACCCGACCGCGGGCATACCCGCAGCCTGGATGGCGGCCACCATCTTCTTATTAACCATGCCCCCCAGCACCATCAGGGCGACGTCGCGCGTTTCAGCATCGGTGATACGCAGCCCGCCGACAAATTCGCTCTGCTTTCCGAGTTGCTTGAGTACGCGAGTCAGCGCGGTACCTCCGCCATGAACCACAGCCACACGGTGCCCATCCTGGGCGAGTTCCGCGATCGCGCGAGCGCACTTGCGCAATGTAGCGGCCTCTTCCAACGCCGCGCCTCCGATTTTGACGACGATCGTCATTGCAATCCCTCGTCCTCTGCCCATCCGTACATCAGGTTCATGTTCTGCACCGCCTGACCGGCAGCGCCTTTGAGCAAGTTATCGATGCAAGAAATCAAAACCAGGCGCCGGCCGTCCTCCGCCAGGCAGAATCCTAGATCGCAATAATTTGTTTGCAGCGAGAACTGCACCTGAGGAAGCTTCGGTGTCGCAAAGATCCGCACCCATCGCTTGCCCGAATAAAAATTGCGGAAACACGACTCGACCTCAAGCGGCGTCATCTCGCGACTCAAGTGCACATAGATCGTCGACAAAATGCCCCGTGGGATGGGCAGCAGATGGGGCGTAAAGATCAACTCCTGCGCCCCAAGCCCCAATTGCTCGACAATCTCGCCCACGTGCCGGTGGTTGAAAACGGAATAGGCCGACAAGTTGTCGGCTACCGAGACGAAATGGGTCTTTGAAGTGGGTTCCTTGCCGGCGCCCGATACTCCGGACTTGGAGTCGGAAATGATTCCCCGGCTGCGGTCGATCGCTCCGGCTCTCAACAACGGCGCCAGGGCTAAGATCACGGAGGTCGCGTAGCATCCGGGATTGGCCACGAGCTCGGCCGTGGCCAGGGAATCCCCGTTCAATTCCGGCAATCCATAAACAGCTTTCGTGGTCAGTTCCGCGCTCACCGCCGAATCGGAATCCTGGAAGCCGTAGATGGCTCGGTGGTGGTCCTGCTTGAGTCGCCAGGCTCCGCTTAAGTCAACTACCTTCAAACCCTGCGCAATCGCTTCCGGTACTAGCGATCGCGAGACTTCGTGTGGAGTTGCCAGGAAGAGCAACTTCACTCCTTGCTGCTTCAGCGCGGACCACGACAGCGCCTGCAAGGGATAACCCCCATTGCCCGAGAGCGCGGGAAAGACATCGGCCAGGTCCGAAGGGTTGCCATTATCGGCCGAGCGCTTCAGCAGGACGGGCTTTTCCGCTCGCGGATGACGGAGAAGAATCCGGGTAAGCTCAAGGCCGGAGTAGCCCGTCGCGCCCAGGATCGCGGTTTTGAGCTTCGCTGCCATTAGCCGAGCATTTCCTCAATCCGGTTGGCAAGCTTGCGCGCATCTTCTTTGTCGGGACAGACGATCAGAATCGTGTCGTCGCCGGCGATGGTGCCTACCACTTCGGACCAATCCGCTTCGTCAAGCGCCGCCGCGACCGGCTGAGCGCTACCAACAATCGTCTTTACGACCAGCAGATTCTGCGCCAAGCGAACATCCAGCACGAACTCGCGAACCAGGCGAGAGACAGGAGGAAGTGCCACTCCGGCTCCGTTCTCGCCGTGCGGCAAAGAATATCCCTGATGGGTCTTGCTGAGATTCAGATCGCGAATGTCGCGCGAGAGTGTGGCCTGCCCCACCCGAAATCCTCGGCGGCGCATGACGCGCTGCAGGTCCTCCTGGCTGGCGAAACTGCCGTGCTTCAGGGCATCGAGTATGGCGCGTTGGCGGAGTGTTTTATTCATTATGAATAAATATGCAATATAGTGAATAAATATTTCTTATCTTACGGACCAGGGCCGAAATGTCAAGCCGGAAATGCCTGTATGCCACTTCGATCTCGTTACTGTCGTGGAACCGCTGGACCAGTGATGTCTTGGGCTGAGCGGAGTGGGGCGATGAAGTCGGACAATTCGAACAGTTATTCGAGCAATTCCGACGCGTGTTCGTCGATATGCTGCAGCAAGTACCCGAGTTGCGGGAAAAATAGAACGTGCATCGGAAGCTTCAGATCTGGTAGTCGATGTCTTCCATGATCTGCTGGAGAGTCGCCGAGAGCGGCTCCATTCCGACATCCGATCCTTCCAGCCGCTGCAGCCGCTCGCGCAATTTGTTGACTTCGGTCGCGACGGCCGCGAGCGCTTCCGACAGCGGATCATTGATCTGTTTTGGATCAGTAATCACAACCCGCTTGCCTTCACGAAAAATGATGTGCCCCGGCACACCCACGACGGTGGAATCATCGGGTACATTGCGCAGTACCACTGAACCGGCGCCAATACGGCAGTTCTTGCCAACCGTGATATTGCCCAGAATCTTCGCCCCACCGCCCACGACAACGCTGTCTTCAATCGTGGGATGGCGTTTGCCGTGTTCCTTACCGGTTCCACCCAGGGTCACCCCCTGATATAAGGTCACGTCGTCGCCGATAATCGACGTCTCACCAATCACGACTCCCATTCCATGGTCGATAAACAAGCGACGTCCGATTTTCGCCCCGGGATGGATCTCAATTCCGGTGAGCAATCGCGCCAGCTGCGAAAACCACCGTCCCAACAGGAAAAGCCCGTGATTCCACAGCCAGTGATTCATCCGGTAGAACCACACTGCATGGAGTCCCGAATAGCAGAGAAAAACTTCCAGTCGAGACTTGGCCGCGGGATCGTGCTCCATCACATTGGAGACGTCTTCGCGTATTAGGGAGAACAGGTGTGGCATGGTTTCCTGATCTGGGGTCAGGACGGAAGCGCCGCCGTTGGAATTTGAAGCGCTCTATCACGCAACTCCTGAAAAAGGATACTGCTCAGATAGCGCTCGCCGAAAGAAGGAATAATGACAACGATCAACTTGCCGGCATTCTCCGCCCGGCGCGCGACTTTCAAAGCCGCAACCACCGCCGCCCCTGAGGAAATTCCCACCAGTAGACCTTCCTCCAGCGGCAAGCGGCGGGCCATTGCTATCGATTCGTCATTGGTGACGGTGATGACCTCGTCGATATAGTCGGTGCGCAGAATGCTGGGCACAAATCCCGCGCCGATCCCCTGAATTTTGTGCGGCGAGGGTTTGCCGCCGGAAAGCACGGCGCTATCGACCGGTTCCACGGCCACGGCTTTGAAGGATGGTTTCTTCGGCTTGATGTACTGGCAAACTCCGGTCAGTGTTCCGCCCGTGCCCACGCCGGAAATCAGAATATCGGCGCGCCCGTCAGTGTCGTTCCAAATCTCTGGTCCGGTGGTTTCAAAATGAATTTTCGGGTTTGCCGGATTATCGAACTGCTGCAGCATGTAAGCATCAGGAGTGTTCTTCAGAATCTCTTCCGCCTTCAGCACCGCGCCCTTCATCCCGCGCGGACCGGGCGTTAAAACGATCTCGGCGCCGAAAGCCAGCAGCAGCACGCGCCGCTCCAGGCTCATAGTTTCCGGCATGGTCAAGATCAGCTTGTATCCTCTTACTGCGGCGACGAAGGCTAACCCGATCCCGGTGTTCCCGCTGGTCGGTTCGATCAAAACCGTCTTCCCCGGCTGAATTTTTCCAGCGCGTTCGGCCTCGGTAATCATGCTCACGCCGATGCGGTCCTTGACGCTGGCCAGCGGATTCTGACTCTCCAGTTTGGCCACAACTTCGGCAACGCAACCGGTCGTAACCTTATTCAGCCGCACCAGTGGAGTGTTGCCGATCAGTTCGGTGACATCTTTCGCGATTTTCATGACTGGCGCTGGGCCTCCTCGGTTGCACGATCTTTGGACGTTTTCGGACGTCTATGAGGGTACCAAAGAAACTGAGTTCGCCATCGCACACACGAACCAAAAGCTGGCGATGACGGGCAGTTTCGAAACAGTCAGGACGTTGCACATAAACGCACTCGTCCCGTCAGGTGCGTCAATGCGGACATATCTTTTTTTCTATCAATATGTTACGCAGGCATCCATCAAATTATCAGATCTCAACAATTATGACTTGTTTTCGAACTATCAGAGGTGTTAGTGTGTGCGACCTGTCAATGGTGTTGCGATAAAAAACGCGGTTGAAACCCTGTATTCCCGCGTATTCGCTGAAAAAGTCGCTTCCAGGAGGCTGGTTCATGCGTGTTCGTCGGAGCTTCTCCCACTTTGCAACTCTGATTTGTTTCGTGTGTCTACTTGCGTTGTGTACTTCGTTGACTGTTTGGGCGCAGTCGACCAACACTGGCACCCTCGCCGGTACTGTCACTGACCAAAGCAATGCGGTCGTGAATGGCGCTACAGTGACGCTGACGGATGCGGCGACAAAGAATGCCCGTACCGCGACCACCAACGATGCGGGTCGCTACATCTTCGTCGACGTGGCTCCTGGCATCTACGATCTGACCGTCAGCAAGCAGGGTTTCTCGACCAGTAAGGCTCAGACCGAGATCAAGGTTGGGACCGCAACCACTGCGAACTTAACCTTGCAAGTCGGAGGCAGCAACGTCGTCGTGGAAGTGACAGCAGTTGGCAACGAATTGCAGACGATGAATGCCACCGTCGGAAACACGATTACGAGCGCCGCCCTCGACGCACTGCCCAGCATTGGCCGCGACGTCAGCACCTTCGTCGAGTTGCAGCCTGGGGTGAGCCCGGAAGGCAGCGTCGCTGGAACAGTGAACGACGAGACATACTTCTCGCTCGACGGCGGCAACAACACGAATGACATGGACGGCAACATGTCTACGTACACCTCAACCTATGCTGGCGACCCGACCGGCGGCGTAGCCGCTCAAAACATTTACTACCTGACAGGGCAGCCGACCGGCGTGCTGCCGACACCGCAGGACAGCGTGGAAGAATTCAAAGTCAACACGGCCGGACAGACCGCCGACTTTAACAGCTCCTCCGGCGCTGAGGTGAAAGTCGTTACCAAGCGCGGTACCAACTCGTTCCATGGTACCCTTTACGAGTACTACCTCGATAACAACTGGTCTTCGAACTCCTGGCAGAACAACTTCAACAAGGTTGGCCTTCCCACTTTCCACTACAACCGCTTCGGCGGAGCCATCGGAGGCCCGCTCATTCCAAAAGAGCTCTTGGGAGGCAAGACTTATTTCTTCTTCAATTACGAAGGATTCCGCTTCCCCAACTCCCAGACGATCAACCGGGACGTTCCCTCGCCAGCGTTGGAGGCAGGAAACATCACCGACCCCATTACGGGAACAGTTTACCCCCTCGCAACTATCGACCCCAGGCACATCGGGCTTGACCCCATAGTCTCGCAAGTCTGGAGCAAGTATGAGCCGAAATCCAACGCGGCCTGTTTCTACGGTCTTTGCGACGGAGTCAACGTTCTCGGGTACACGGCCAATGTGAATTTGGCGCAGAAAAGCAAGTTCATGGTGGGCCGCATCGATCACGATTTCTCCAAGAAGTGGCACTTCATGACCACCTACCGCTACTTCAACCTGCAGAATGCGACCAGTGACCAAGTAGATATCGGAGGCTTTTTTGCGGGAGACACGCTGGGTAATCCGGTGTCTCAGTCGAGCGACCCGCAGCAAGCCTGGATCTGGGTGGCTGGTTTGACGACCAACATCACACCCAATGTGACCAACGACTTTCACTACAGCTTCCTGCGCAACTGGTGGCAGTGGGGCAGAGCGGGAGACGTTCCCCAGATACCTGGGCTGGGAGGAGCATTAGAGATATTCTCTGGCGAGTCTCACCAGCAAAATCTTGCTCCCTATAATGTGAACACGCAGAACACCCGTACGCGTTTCTGGGACGGTCACGACCAGATGTTCCGTGATGACGTCAGCATGCTGAAAGGCAATCACCTACTCCAGTTTGGTGGCCAGTATCAGCACAACTTCAACTGGCATCAACGTACGGATAACGGTGGCGGAATCAACTACCAGCCCGTGTACCAGATGGGTTTGGGTTCTTCCGGATCGGGACTTGCTGCGGATTTGGCGATTTGCGGAATCATCAATCCTGCTACGACAAATCCCGACATCGCCAACTGCCCCGCCCTCACTGCGGCCGCACTGGGTATCGTTTCGATTTCTCAAATTGCCTATACGCGATCTGGTTCGAATCTCCAGTTGAATCCTCCTCTTACCCCTGCCTTCGACCAGAGCACGATCCCTTACTACAACGTTTATTTCAGTGACACCTGGCACATGAAGCCCACGTTCACCCTGACCTACGGTTTGGGCTGGACGTTGGAAATGCCACCCACAGAAGCCAACGGGAAACAGGTCGAACTGGTAGATCAGGCGAATCAGTTGGTCAGCGTATCGACTTTTTTGAACACGCGCAGGAGTGCTGCTCTGCAAGGAAACGTTTACAACCCCCAAGTTGGATTCACCCTGGTAGGCAATTCCGAGAACGGACGGAAGTACCCATATAACCCGTTTTACGGGGAATTCAGTCCGCGGCTTGCGGCAGCCTGGAGTCCGCGTTTTGACGCTGACTCCACGATGGGGAAAATCTTTGGTCATGAAGACACGGTCGTCCGTGGCGGCTATGGCCGGGTATATGGTCGGTTGAACGGTGTAGACCTGGTGCTCGTCCCACTGCTAGGTACAGGCCTGATCCAACCAGTGCAGTGCTTTGGAAACCTCGCTCCAGCGGGCGGGAAACCGGCAAGCTGCGGAGCAGCTGGAGCTGCGACGCTCAGCTCCGCTTTCCGCATCGGAACCGATGGCCTGTCGGCTCCCATTCCGCCAGCCAGTCAGATACTCCCACAACCGGACTTTCCGGGTTTGAATGCAATTGCGGCGGGTGCCGGCGAATCCTTGGATCCTAATTTCCGACCCAACGTAGTGGACTCGTTCGATTTCACCATTCAGCGTCAGCTGTCGCACAAATTGACCCTTGAGCTGGGCTATATCGGCCGCAGAATTACTCACGAATATCAACCCATCAACATCAACGCGGTACCGTACATGACGACGAAGGGCGGGCAGCGGTTTGATCAGGCATACGCGAACGTCGTATTGCAATACTGCGGCGGCATAGCGGGGTTAGCTGGTGGCGGCTGCGCGAAGAACGCCGGTGCTGTTACCTCTCAGCCTTTCTTCGAAAACGCGCTGAAGGGCACTGGCTACTGTGCGCCTGGAACTTGCACTGCCACCGTTGTCAAGAATGAGAGCGGAAACTTTGCCAACCAGCAGGTATGGACGCTCTGGAGCGATTTGGACGCGGGCGTCAATTGCCCGGGCGGCACGGGGACATGCACTCCCGTAAATGGCAGTTCCGGCGGCGCTTTTGCCTTCCCGCGCAGCATGATGAACACCCCTCTTCCCGGGACCGCCCCGTGTCCGGGTTCTACGAGTACCGCTCCGTGCGGCGCTCAGGGACAGCTCACCTCGGGCGTGGGCGTCAACGCCAGCGTCGGCTATGGAAACTACAACGCAGGCTTCGCTTCGCTGAAGATGTCCGACTGGAGGGGTTTGACCTTGCAGTCGAACTTTACCTGGTCGAAGGCGTTGGGCACCGGCGCTCTGGTTCAGGCCACCAGCGCGTACACTCCGAACGATCCTTTCAACCCCGACAACATGTACGGTCGTCAGTTCTACGATCGTAAATTTGTGTTCAACACATTTTTTGTCTATACCCCGTCGTTGTACAAGGGACAGGCTGGCGCTATTGGACGCGTCCTGGGCGGCTGGACATTCTCGACTGTATTCACCACGGGCAGTGGCCAACCGATCGAAATATTCACCACAACCGGCGACGGCCAGGAATTCGGCGCTGGCGACAACGTCAACTTCTTCGGTCTGCAAACCGCCATCCCGACTGCGCCCATTACAAGCGGCCACTCCTACCACACGGCGGGTTCAGGCGGAGTCGGTACCGGCGGTCTCCCCGTCAACATTTTCAAGGACCCGGCAGCGGCTTACGCTTCCTACCGCAATCCCGTCCTTGGACTGGATAACAAAGACACGACCTACCTCAACGGCTTGCCGTATTGGAACGTTGATTTCAGCATCCGGAAGAACGTGAAAATCACAGAAAGCGTCGGGCTGGAATTTCAGGGTGTGTTCGCCAACATCTTCAATCACAACCAGTGGCTGGATCCATGGGGCATGGGAATGTTCTCGCCCAGCAGCTTCGGCAACCTCCTCGGCTCAGCTCAGGAGAACCCAGGCGGAAACCGGTCGGTCCAGGTGGGCGCCCGAGTCCGTTTCTAAACACTTAACCGGGAGGCACATCGCGCCTCTTCGAATCGAAAGGCCGCTCCACACGGAGCGGCCTTTTTCTTCGTGTAAGCGATGCCCGGAGCGTTACCGGTGCGCTAATCCATAGCCCACCGCTCCGGCGGAAGCTCCGATGTTGACGAACGAGACCATCCGCTCGAGTTTGTGGTGGCCGGTTTTGTGGAAGAAGTAGCTCAGGCCAATTCCGCCCGCGGTTTCCCCGACAAAGTTTGCCGCCAGGCCTGCGGTCGAGCGTCCGAAGATGCGGACGATCGGATTCAGTTCGCGCCCTCCATTTTGCAGGTTGGCGCGCGTCACGGTGAAATCGGCGCCACTAAGAGCGGCTGATGCAGCAAAGAGAGCAACATTCCGCTTGTCCCAGAACCTGTGCTCAGCGGTCGCAGCGAAACTGGAAGAGGTCACAACTGGCGCAGCCGGCTCGATGGTTGGGGTGGGCGCGTCCGGAGAAGGCCCTTGCGCCCGCAGATCGGGGCAAAGCGCCGCCATTGCGGCAATCAGCACGACGATATATCGAGAGCATAAGAGCGGATTTCGGAAGAGCATAGGTGCCCGCCGTTGTGGCGTGGGCACCCTGAGACCCGCAATCGCTCCGCCGCGTCGCGAAGATTAGCGTTGCGGCAAGCTACGTGGGATCAGCTAGTTACGACCACTAGAGGACGCAGGAGCACATGGCTGTGCAATTTGTTGCAGATTAAGGTTCTAATGTTCGTCAAATGCCGCTCTGGTCGGCGAATCCTGGCGCAGCGATCCACAGGAAGTCACTTCTTGTAGACGACTCCACCCTTCATCACAAAGCTAACATTCTGCAGTACGGAGATGTCCTGCAATGGATCTCCAGGCACCACGATCACATCGGCGAGATATCCAGCTTCCAGAGCGCCGATCTGTCCTTCCCATCCGAGCAACTTCGCTCCGTTGACGAGATCGGCCTGCAGCACCGCCAGAGGGGACATTCCATACTTCACCATCAGCACAAACTCGCGCGCCTGCGTGCCATGCGGAAATGGCCCGACGTCGGAACCGACGGCGAAGGGCACCCCGGAGGCCATCTGTTTCTTGAATTCGAGCACGTGGAAGTCGAGTATCTGATGTTCGCGGACACCTTGCTCCGGCGAAGCCGCATGCTCAGCGAAATACTCGGAGATCGTGAACGTGGGTACGGCGAAGATCTGCTTTTCCTTCATCAGGCGCATCGTTTCATCACTGAGCTGATACGCATGATCGATTGAGGCGACGCCGGCATGCGCGGCAAACAAGGTTCCGGGCTCGCCTGTGGCGTGCACCGCTACTCGCTTGCCCAGCCGGTCGGCCTCTTTCACCGCGGCTTCCAGCGCTGCTACGCTGTATTGATACACAGTCGAAAACTTCCCGTCCCGTACCGAGTCCGTCCCGGTTTCGTAGATCTTGATGAAGTCGGCGCCTTCCTTAAACTGTTGCCGCATCACCGTCACGAGTTCATCCGCGCTGTTCGCATAGGTTGCATTCGGGAGCACGTGCTGCTCGGGGTTGTAGCCGAGGGCGTCCTCGTGGCCGCCGAGAATGTTGATCGCATTTCCGCTGATTCGAAGGCGCGGGCCAGGAGTCTTTCCCTGATCGATTGCGTCTCGAACTGCGGTATCGGCTGATCCCGCGCCTTCAGTTCCCATGTCGCGCTCGGCGGTGAAGCCTGCCATCAAGTCATCGCGCGCGGCGAGCGTGGCCATAATGGTGCGCTGCGGCACCGATTCCTGCACCGTCTGCAGATCTTCGGCGCCGGGGTGGAGAAACAGATGGATGTGGGCATCGATCAATCCAGGCAACAACGTGCAATCTCCCAGATCGATTACTTCAGCGCCAGCAGGATGTTTGACCATTGTTCCGACTTCGACGATGCGTTCACCTTGTACAAGCAGCTCGCCAGGCTTCATCATCCGGCCTGTCTTGATCTCGAGCAGCCGCGCCGCGTGCACTACGATCGGGCGGGGCGACGACACTTGCGACTGGGCGACCCCAAAGAAGGAAGCTGCCAGTAATAGACAAACAAAAGCGATTGTGGAACGCGAGTTGCGGGTCGTCATATCGCCCGCGATGGTACCACCCGAGCCGACGGGAAGCCAGATGGGAAGGTTCCAAGCAGTGATTCAAGTCACAACTTCGCGTACGAATGATCACGCCCGAAACTATCTCAGAAAGGCGAAGATAGCGTCAGCCATGAAGGATTTCACAGTCCTCACAAATCGCAAGCGCGCGTTCATCGCCCTCGTACACTCGGTGTTCTTCCTGGGAGTTGCGCTCCGTGGTTTCGCTTCGCCACGGGAAGCGCTCGTCCTTCATGGCTCCGGTGCCGCGACAGGCGTGGCGCTGATAGCTATCTACCTGATCGTAGCTTCCATTCTTATCTGGCTGGTGAAGATGTCGCGTTGCGCGATCGAGCGTGTGTATTTTGCTTTATGCGCCACGAGCGCGACTTTTGGCCTGCTCCGCACAATTTTCGGCGATTCCGCTCTACCCGCTGCCCAACCCTTGCGGGTTCTGATGCTAACGTCGGCGGTCGCTGTCGGCGTTTCAATCTTCCGCTCGTTCTCGCATCCTGTGCCCGAAAACGTTTTGCCCGATTGAATTCTCCGCGCAACAACAAGAACGCCGCCCGGAAGGAGTCCCGAGCGGCGAGAGGAGGTTTGGGGCGAGGTCGAACTTCGGCCCGCAACCTATGAAAGGAAAAACTCTTTGGTAAGCGCAGCCCATTCCTCGTCGGGCATGTGGGCTGTCAGGTCGTCCACTGCTACGCCTCCATCCAGCGCACCGACGGCTACCGGCAATCTCGTGTGTAGCCGCAACGCTGATTCCTCGGTCCACAGCCGCGCCAACCCTCCGCTCAGCAGGTTGCGGAAGTTGATCTTTGCGTCGGGAGCCTGCACCGTCAGTAGCCAGCCTTCGCCGTAAGGATCTCTCCGCGCCAGTTCCGGATTCTTCACGACCGCTTCGTTGATATCCGTCACTGTTCCCTCAATTGGAGAAACCATGTCAACCGATTTCCCATCTCGGAAAATCGTCCAGATCTTCTGTCCCTGGCGGACCCAGCGACCGCGCTGCGGCAACGCAACACTTTCGATCTTGCCGATCAGCTTCGACGCAAAATCATCCAAGCCGACTCGCACCAGGTCGCGGCTCTCGCTGAGCGCCCAAGTGTGCCCTGCGTGGTAGCGCACGTTTTCGGGAACTTCGAACCCGGCAACGAATGCCGGAATCATGCGGGGAGATGATTCGGAAGTTGCAGTTTTCAGAACAGAGCGTTTCACCGGTTGCTTCCGGCCACGCACATAATCAATGGATAGGAAGATTGCGAATGTAAGCAGAACCATGATGACTGTCATAACCCACCTCGCCCCGAGGGACTCTTGCTTTCTTGTCGCTCGCGCTCTTCTAAAGGCAATCTTGCAACCAAACTGTCCTGAGGCTTTCACTGGGCGGTAAGACACCTTACAACTCCTGCAAGGGGAATGACTAAGTGACAATCTACTGATTTGCTTCGAAAACTGTGCGGAGAAGCGCAACTTCGCCGTCGATGCGGATCACAACAGCGAAATGCTCCCTGCTCAACTGTATTTCGCAATCTGCTCATGGAACTCCGTGCGCTATCAATGACTTGGATCAAACTCAAAAAAAGATGTCATTCGCATCACACGCCGATGCGAAAAACAACGCAATAGGCCCCTGCCACCTCCCTGCAGGAACCTATTGACGGACATCACGCTAAGAAGTGATGCGAGTCACGGCTTTGGAAGCCGGAATTGTTGAAACTTCTAGCTGTCTGAAGCTGCTGAATTCCGCGACAGCCTCTGATCGGAGCGAGGTACGCAGCTTGCCACTTGGTCAAAGCGGGCAGGTTACATCAGTAATCGCCTCTAGTCTTCCCTCATTCCCTTCAGGCGCTGTCGCAAGTAATTGCCGGACCACTCTGTCTGCTCGAACAACGGTCCGGAGGATGACAATTCATGAGCAAAGCACTTTTATATGATTCCACCGTTTGTATCGGCTGCAAGCAATGCGAACAGGCTTGCGCGGACCAGAACAAGCTTCCTTATAACGACAGCGTTGCTTCGGAAGACAGGCAGTCTGACCACAAGCTGACAGTCGTTTTAACTCGTGGCGACAAGTTCATGCGCCGGTTGTGCATGAACTGTCAAGAACCCTCCTGTGCCTCTGTTTGCCCAGTTGGCGCATTAAAGAAGACCGCGATTGGACCGGTGACGTACGACGCTTCCAGGTGCATGGGTTGCCGCTACTGCATGGTGGCCTGTCCCTTCAGCGTGCCCAAGTATGAATGGGGCAAGCTCTTTCCCAAGGTGCAGAAGTGCACGATGTGCCCAGACCGCGTGTCGGCCGGAAAGCAGACTGCTTGCGCCGAGATTTGTCCTACTGGGGCGACCAAGTTCGGCGAGCGCGACGAGTTGATTGCCGAGGCACGACAGCGCATCCATGACAATCCCGGGAAGTATGTCGATCATATCTACGGTCTGGAGGAAGTCGGCGGAACTTCAGTGTTGCTGCTCTCCGCGGTGCCTTTTGAGGCCTTCGGATATCCAAGCGGCGTTTCGAAAGATCCGCTACCCATCCTTACCTACCGGGTCCTCTCGCACATTCCCGACTTCGTTCCTCTCGGAGGCGTGGTACTGGGCGGTATCTGGTGGATCACACACCGTCGTGAAGAGGTGGCACTTGCCGAAGGGAGCACGCCTGGAAACGACAGGAACGGGAGAAAGCAATGAGCTCGCTCAAAACCATCCGCTTCACCTTCTGGAAGTTTATCTTCCTGCTGCTGATGGCCGCCGGTCTCTACGCGACCTTTGTTCGCTTTTCGCAGGGTCTTGGGGCATCCACGCACTTGAGCGATCAATTTCCCTGGGGCATCTGGATCAGCTTCGACGTCCTGTGCGGGGTCATGCTGGCCGCTGGCGGATTCACGCTCACCGCGACAGTACATATCTTCAACATCAAGCGTATGCACTCGATCATCCGCCCCACGATTCTCACTGCATTCCTCGGATATGTTCTGGTCTGCGTCGCGCTCATGTACGACCTAGGCAAACCGTACAACATCTGGCACCCCCTCATTATGCGGAATCCGCATTCCGTGATGTTCGAAGTGGCCTACTGCGTAATGCTTTACACCACCGTGCTGGCGCTCGAGTTCTCGCCAATCGTGCTGGAGCGCTTCAACCTGCAGAAACCTCTGAAAGTCGTTCGCGCCATTCTGATTCCGCTAGTGATCTGTGGAGTCATTCTCTCCACGCTGCATCAGTCTTCGCTGGGTACTCTGTATCTCATCGTACCCGAGAAGCTTCATCCCTTCTGGTACAGCCCGCTGCTGCCGGTGTTCTTCTTTCTATCGGCGATCGCGGTAGGACTGGCAATGACGATCTTCGAATCCTCCATGAGTTCCAAGCACTTCGGTCTGCAATTGGAGCTGCCGGTCTTGCAGGAGCTGGGCCGGGTGCTTGTGGTGGTATTGGGAATCTATGGGATTCTTCGCTTCGAGGACCTTGCGAATCGGGGAGTGCTCAGGTTGGCTTTCCATCGCGGATACGAAACACCTCTGTTCTGGCTTGAAGTCTTACTTGCCATTTTTCTTCCCCTCATCTTGTTGCTGCAGCCGAGAGTGCGGAACAGTCCGACCGGACTCTACTGGGCGGCGGTGCTCGTCGTTCTGGGCTTCATCACCAACCGGATGAATGTCAGCATCACCGGTTTCGAGGGATCGACAGGTGTCCGGTACTTCCCCAAATGGACCGAGTTAGCCGTTACCGGAATGATCATTGCCGGAGGCTTTGCACTTTTCGGCCTAGCCGTGAAGTACCTGCCCATCTTTCCCAAAGAACACCTGGCGCAGGAACCGGTAGCCGAACTGAAAGACGAAGTGCCGGAAGCTTTACCGGCGCTCGAGCATGCCGGAGATTGAACCAACTCGAGGCCGCTGGTTGCGGCTGGCCCCAACCCTCAGCACGAAGCTGAACGTTCTTCTGTTGGGGGCGATGGTCGTGATTTTCGTCCTGCTTGGCTACCTCAATGTCCGCCTGCACCGCCAACACTTGGAGCAATTCACCCTGCTGAGCGCCGAGAGGATCAGCGACGTAATCAAACACAGCACCACGGACTACATGCTGCGCAACGACCGCGCGGGGCTGTACCACTCCATTCAGATGATGGCCAGCGAGCCAGGAATGGATAAAATCCGCATCTTTGATCGTGACGGGCGCATTACCTACACCACTAATCCGGCCGAACTGAACCATGTTGTGGATAAGACCGCTGAAGCTTGCTACGCGTGTCATGCCCAGTCCCAGCCGCTAACCCGCCTTAATCGTCCAGACCGTTTCCGCATTTATCGCAATGGCGGGGGGCATCGGGTGCTCGGCATCATTACTCCCATCGAAAACCAGCCGGCGTGCTCCAATGCCGCCTGCCACGCGCATCCCCCCGAGCAGCAGATTCTCGGCGTCCTTGACACGGACCTGTCGCTCGCCAAGGCCGACGTACAACTCGCGGAATCCAGCCGCCGCATGATCGTATACACCGGTTGTGCCCTGTTGTTGATCGCGGTCTTGAGCTGGTTTTTTGTGTGGCGGGTGGTGGCGGCACCCGTACAAGCGTTGAGACGCGGGACGGAGCGCTTGGCAACCGGGCACCTGGGCTATCAGATCGACGTGCAGTCACAAGACGAACTCGGCGAACTCGCCCGCTCTTTTAACAGCATGAGCCTGCAATTGCAGGCCGCACACGACCAGAATCTGGCGTGGACGCGGACTCTGGAAGAGCGCGTAGAGCAAAAGACAAGCGAGCTTAAACGAGCCCATGAGCATGCGCTGCATACTGAGAAGATGGCGTCCATCGGTAAGATGGCCGCCGTGCTTGCTCATGAAATCAACAATCCGCTATCCGGCATACTGACTTACGCCAAGCTGCTACGGAAGTGGACCGATCGCCCGCTGAACAATCAGGCGGGGAACGGTGATCAAGAGTGCAGTCCCGAAAGCGCCGCTCGCCGCAAGGAGATCTCGGAGGCACTGGACCTCATTGCCACGGAGAGCCGCCGCTGCGGCGACTTGGTGAAAAACCTGCTGACCTTTTCCCGCACGACCCCGATGAATCTGCAAGCGGCGAACCTCAATGCTGTTATCGAACGCTCGCTGCGCCTGGTGCAACATCAACTCGATCTTGCGGGCATTCATGTAGAACTACAACTCGAGCCGGACTTGCCGCAGATTCGCTGTGACGCCGCCCAGATCGAACAGGTTCTTCTCGCATTGGTCATGAACGCCACGGATGCGATGGCGCAGGGCGGTAACCTCTGGCTCAGCACTCGCGTTGATCGCGAGACGCATTGCGTCCGCGTCGTGGTCCGCGATGACGGCGCTGGCATCTCCCCCGAAATACTGCCCCGCATCTTTGAACCGTTTCTTACCACCAAGGAAACCGGACGTGGAGTAGGGCTGGGGCTCGCGATCAGCCGCAGCATCGTCGAGCGCCACAGCGGAAGCATCGAGGTGCAGTCCGAACCTGGCCGCGGCACCACGTTCACGGTAACTCTGCCTGGGGATGCCGCTACATCATCGACACCTCTCCCCCCACGCGCAGACGTAGTGGCCACGATAGCCACCGGAAGGTGATCCATCATGGAAGTACAGGGCAAATTACTGATCGTGGACGACGAACTCAGCGTCCGCGATTCTCTCGGAAAATGGTTCCGCGAAGAGGGATACGAAGTCGGAACTGCCCAAAGCGCCAGGGAAGCCCTCACGCGAATGGCCGAAAACAAGTGGGAACTTGCGCTGCTTGACATCAAAATGCCTGGCACCGACGGCATCGAACTGCAGCGGAGCCTGCACGAGATGGATCCAGATCTCATCGTAATTATGATGACTGGTTATGCTTCAGTAGAAACCGCGGTCACTGCGCTGAAGAACGGCGCCTACGATTACGTGAGCAAGCCGCTGGATCCTGACGAAATCGCGCATCTCGTGAAGAAAGCCTTGGCCCATTGCCGGGCGGAAAAAGAGAACATCCGCCTGCGGGAAACAGTCGCGGAGGTGACCAGCCCCGGCGACCTAATCGGGCAGAGTCCGGCCATGCGCAAGGTCTTCGAGGCCATCGAAACAGTCGCTCCGACCGAAGCCAACGTGCTGATCACCGGCGAGAGTGGCACCGGAAAGGAGCTGGTCGTCCGCGCAATTCATGCTGCCAGCGTTCGACGCTTTCATCCTTTGGTCGTGATCCATTGCGGCGCCCTGACGGAAACGCTGCTCGAAAGCGAACTTTTCGGTCACGAAAAAGGCGCCTTCACCGGCGCGCAGTACCGCAAGAAGGGGAAGTTCGAAATTGCTGAGGGCGGCACAGTTTTTCTGGACGAAATCGGCGATATCAGCCTGAAGACGCAGACCGATTTGCTGCGAGTCTTGCAGGAGCGTGAGATTACACGAGTGGGCGGGAACCAGGTTATCAAGGTGGATTTCCGTTGCATAGCCGCCACCAACAAGAATCTCGAGCAGATGATTGACGAGGGCTCCTTCCGTCCGGACCTGTTCTACCGGCTCAACGTTTTTCACATTGAACTGCCACCGCTGCGCGACCGGCGGGAAGATATCCCTCTGCTCGTCAAACATTTTGTGCACAAATTCTCGCTCGCGATGAGCAAACAGATCACACGCATCGCGCCCGCTGCTATGAACCAGCTACAACAGCAGCCCTGGATGGGTAACGTTCGCGAACTCGAAAACGCGGTGGAGCGCGCCATGGTGGTCGCTCAGGAACCAGATCTGCGCGAGCAGGATTTTATCTTCAAGGCACCGCCAGCTCCGGCGGCCGGCAGGTCTCTGGACGAAATGGAGCGCGCCCACATCTTGCGTGTTCTCGAGGAGTGTGGCAACAACCAGAGTCGCGCCGCCGAAGTGCTCGGCATCGACCGCGTCACACTTCATCACAAGCTCAAGCGTTATGGCTGGAGCCGAACTCACGGAGAAGCCCGATCAGCCTCAACTAGTTGAATCCATGCTTCAGGCCCTTGGCGGTTGGCATGAACCTGTTACACCTTCTTCCGGTCGGAAAGGTGGAGACTTCACTCCTGGAAGACTTGTGCGCCACAATTCCCCGTGTTCTTCATGTCAGATGTGAGATTCTCCCCATCGAACTCGATCCGGCGTGCTGCTATCACCCAGAGCGCCAGCAGTACCATTCTTCGGAGATTCTGCAACGCATGTACGCCTTGACGCGGCCCATGCATTGGCGCCTGCTCGGCATCACCGCATTCGACCTCTATATACCAATACTGAAGTACGTTTTCGGGGAGGCGCAAATGGGAGGCCCTTGTGCGCTGGTTTCCTTTCATCGCTTGCAGCAGGAATACTACGGACTAAGTCGCGATGACAGCCTGCTCAGCCAGCGCCTGCTGAAAGAGTCGATTCACGAACTGGGCCACACTCTCGACTTGCGGCACTGTCAGGATTATCGCTGTGCCATGGCCTCAGCCCACGCTGTGGAATGGATTGATCTTCGAGACAGCGCTCTGTGCAGCAGCTGCCAAGCCCAGATCGAAGCGAAAGCGGCTTCGTAAGAGCGTAAATCAGCTTGTTCGTGATGCGTTCTCCAGTGTTGAGCCCAAGAGTGTCGGCCGATTGGGACCCTGCCCGCTGCGCACCTTACCCCTTCCTCGTAGTACACTTTCCGCCATGATGCCAAGACGCCGGGGCTTTGTGGTGGCCGCTCTCTTAATTACGATCAGCGCATTAATGCTCGCACAATCGACTCCCTCTAAACCTGGAGTTCAGCAGGAACCCTTTGGCACCAAGGACGGGAGGCCCGTCACCTTGTACACGCTTACGAATTCTCACGGTGTTGAAGTTCGTGCCATGAACTATGGCGGCATCATCCTCTCGATGCGAGTTCCTGACCGCAAAGGACAGTTGGCTGACATTGTGCTCGGTCACGACACACTGGAAGGCTACATTCCGAATCCGCCCTACTTTGGCGCGATTATAGGACGCTACGCCAACCGCATTGCCAACGGCACCTTTACACTCGACGGCAAGACATACACTCTGCCGAAGAACGACGGCCCGAACACGCTGCATGGCGGCACCACGAGAACATTTGACCGGGTGGTATGGGACGCCGAGCCGCTGGAGCGCAAGACTGGCGTGGCTTTCAGCTATCTCAGCAAGGATGGCGAGGAAGGATTCCCCGGCAATCTGAAAATCAAAGTCACTTACGTCTTAACGGAGTCAAATGAACTCATGGTTGACTACGAAGCGACTACGGATAAAGACACTCCCATCAACGTCACTCAGCACAGCTATTTCGATTTAGCCGGGGAAGGCACCGGCGACATTTTGAATCACGAAGTCATGATCAATGCGGACCGCTTCACGCCGGTCGACAAGAATTTGATCCCAACCGGCGAGCTCCGTCCGGTGAAAGACTCTCCCCTCGACTTCACAAAGCCCTTGAAGATTGGCGCCCGCATCGACGATAACTACGACCAACTCGTTCTTGGTCATGGCTACGACCACAATTTCGTGATCAACCGCAAAAGCGAAGGCCTCACGCTGGCGGCACGGGTATACGAACCAACCAGCGGCCGTGTCCTCGAAGTTTCAACGACGCAACCCGCCATACAGTTCTATACCGGAAATTTTCTCGATGGAACGATCAGAGGGAAGCAAGGCCATGTCTACAAGCGCCGCTACGGATTCTGTCTGGAGACGCAACACTTCCCGGATTCGCCGAATCATCAGAATTTCCCGTCGACGATCCTGAAGCCCGGCGAAACATTCCACCAGAAGACGGTGTTCAAGTTCTCGGCGAAGTGAGCAAAGGATTGGAGGCGATCTTAGGCCGCCTCCATTTCGAGGACACGATCTTTCATTCCCCTTGCAACTCCTCTACCAGAGCCTTCTCCACTCTGCGACAGTGCTCTGTTGTGAGCTTCTTGCCGCCCGATGTTAGATAAAACGTGTCAATCGCCATCTGTCCCTCGGTGTCGATCAACGCAATCTCGATGTTGCACGCTTGATCCGACAAGCACGACGCGATCCGGTGCAGCAGCCGAGGACGGTCCTGCGCGATCACCTGCACCAGCGTGCTGGTCGCCGACGAGGAATCGTCAAACTCAATCTTCGTCTCGACTTTTACCTTTGCGATCGCACCTTTCTCCGACCGCTGACGGTCACGCAGCATCTTTTCCAGATCAGCCTCGCCGAGAAGGACGCTAGTGACGCTATTCCTGAACCGTGCCCACTCGGAAAGATTCAGCTCGAGAGTGCGAAAGCGATCGGTAAAGTAAAGGGTGTCTACTACCGTTCCTGCCTCGTTCGAGAATGCGTTTGCCTTCACGATGTTCATGCCCCACGCTGCCAAAACGCCCGCCAGTGTGGCAAACAGAAACGGACGGTCCCTGGTCACCAATGTCAATTCATACCAGTGCCGCCCGCGTTTCAGATCCACCATTACGGGATCGTTTCCTAGTTCCTCCGCCAGTTGCATATGCCGCATGATTTCTTCGGCCGTATGCACCAGGAGATACCTCTGCGGGAACCCCTCCAGGAATGCTTTGAACTTGTTCTTCGCCACGGGGGCGAGGGAACGCAGTCGGGCCAGTTTCTCGTCATTCACGTCGGCGTGCACGCGCTGGTCGGCACTTCGGTTCAAATAATTCTCTGCAGCAATGTAAACCTGCCAGACATTCTCGGCTTTCCAAGGTGTCAGTGCCTCAGGATTCACCGCCTTGATGTCGGCATAGGTCAGCAGGCACAACATCTTCAAACGTTCTGGAGTCCCCATCTTTTCCGCGAAGGCTTTGACAGTCTCGGGATCAAAAATGTCTCGCCGCAGCGCCGCTGACATCTCCAGGTGATTTGCGATCAGGAAGAGCACTTCCTCCCGTTCTTTCGGATCGACATCGAGCCGGTCCATGGCGCGATTGGCGATATCCAGGCTGGCCTCAACATGGCTGCCGTTCGGCACACCTTTGCCCGTGTCATGAAGCAGAAGCGCCAGGTAGAGCAATTCCGGCTCTTCCAACTCGCTGAGCAACCCGCCGTAACGCTTGTCCCACTCCGACTGTGCCTGTTTGAGCCGGTGCAGGCTCTCGATCGCCAAAAAGGAATGCTCGTCCACGGTGAAGCGGTGATAAAAATCCCGTACCACCAGCGAATCGATCAGCTTCAGCTCTGGCAGGAGCAGCGTGAGGAGTCGCAGGGAGTGCATCGCTCGCAACGCGTCGGCGGCATGTGGCTGCAGCAACGTCTCCTGTAGATAGAGCCACAACTCCGCGCCCCGCGGCGGCGTCGCTGCCAGCGCCGGAAGTGCTTGTTCGATGCGATACTCCGTGGTTGCGCTAAGCTTTAGTCCGTGATGCGCCATGAAGTGAAACATGCGCAGCAACACCTCGGGATCCTGGAGCGCCGAAGGCTGTTGTAAGAAAATCAGGCCATCAACCACGGAGAAATCCGCCGTCGAAAGGCGCGATCGCCAGCTTTGCACCTGCCGGTAGAGGGCCGACCACGCCTCCGGAATCTCCTCCAGCAACTGCATCACGGTTCGCTGCACGGCACGCGCGTGCCCGAAATAAATCCGCATCCAGTCCGCGGCCGATAGCTCCGCCGCATCACCGGTTCCGATCTTTCGCGCCGCGGCTTCGTCCTGCGCTTCCCAGCTCAGCGAGTTGTCATCGCGGCCGTGGCGGAAATGCAGGAAGCATCGAGCTGATATCAAGAAATCCAACGCCGCTTCAAGTTGCTTGCGCACCGGCGCGCGTATTGAACTGGAGTCGGGCCAATCTCGCAGCTTGTCCATGGCAGAAATCAGGGCCAGCCAGCAAGCCACGTTGTAATCGCGCAGACCGCCAGGAGCTTCCTTCAAGTTCGGTTCGAGATGATATAGCGTCATGCCGTGTTTGGCATGGCGTTCCCGCGTGACTTCGGCTAGTCCTTGCAACAGGGCCTTCGACTCGCGCACGACAAGCTTGGGGATAACCCTGTCGTGCAGCTTGCGAAAGAGGTCGCGGTCGCCGGCCAGTTGGCGGCAGTCCAAAAGAGAGATCGTGAACTCAGTGTTGTTGGTGTCGTAACGATCGCACTCGGCCAGCGTGCGCGATGTAGGACTCAGCTTTAAGCGCAAGTCCCAGAGCTCTTGCGAGAAACGCCGCACGGGATCCTTAAATGTTTGCTCAGCCTCGCGGTCGGCATAAAGAAACAGGAGATCGATGTCGGAATGCGGAAACAGCCATCCTCGCCCGAACCCACCGGTGGCCACCAGGGCAAAGTTGACCGGTTCCGAGCTGTCGGGGGAAATGATCTCGCGCCATAATTTGAGGAGAATGTCTTCGATGAGCCGCGTTCGTTGCGCCACGGCTGCGCACCCCTCGCCAGTAGCTTCGAACTGGCGTTGAATACGCGCTGACTCGTCGCTGAGGGAACCCCGTAGCTCGCTGAGCAATGAGGACGCTGCCATAAATGAAATTGGGAAGGACGCGCCTTCAAACCACCAGCTTGTTCCTCGCGCTACAAAGCTCCTTCGCCGCGTTCGTCGTTTCGGATGCGGATCGCCTCGTCCACCCGCGAAAGGAAAATCTTGCCGTCGCCGATTTTTCCCGTGCGCGCCGCACCCAGAACAGCCTGCACCGCTTTTTCTACCAAGGCATCGGCCAGGACCATTTCGATCTTCGTCTTCGGAATCAGGTCCACGCTGTATTCGCGGCCTCGGTATACTTCGGTGTGTCCTTTCTGCCGCCCGTGGCCGCGCACCTCAATTACCGTCATGCCTTCGACGCCTATCTCGTGCAACGCCGTCTTCACAGCATCCAGTTTGGAGTTCTGGATAATCGCCTCAAGCTTCATCATATGATTTTCGAATCCTGTTCCGCGCTATTCAAACTGATGGGCAGGGCTCGCTACGCAGAAGCCTCCCAATAGTATCCTTCTTCCCCGTGCTGCGAGAGATCCAGGCCCTGCACTTCCTGTTCCTCGGAAACTCGCAAACCGATCGTGATGTCGACAATTTTTAGAATGGCGAGGGTTCCAACTATAGCGAGGCTCCAGGCAATCAGAACGCCTATCAGCTGGTTCAACAGTTGATGCGGATTGCCTTCGAAAAGACCCGAAGCCAGGATGTTCCCGTGCGCATCCTTGAAAATCGGATTGACGACGCTCACCGCGAAAATTCCGGTCAGCAGCGCTCCCAACGTGCCTCCGGCGCCATGGACGCCAAAAGCATCGAGCGAGTCGTCATAGCCAAACCTCGCCTTGACCTTAGCGACCATCCAATAACAGAAGATTCCGGCAATCAGGCCGATCAACAGTGCCGGCATTGGCTTCACGAATCCAGCCGCCGGAGTGATCGCTACCAGCCCGGCTACAGCGCCCGAGATTCCACCGAGTACGCTCGGTTTCCCGCTGCGGATCCATTCAGCGCCAGCCCACCCCACCGTAGCTGCGGCTGCCGCGAAATGAGTGGCGACGAAGGCGCTGGTGGCCAGACTCCCGGCTGCGAGTGCGCTGCCTGCGTTAAAGCCAAACCACCCCACCCACAGCAAACACGCGCCGATAAAACTGAGTACGACACTATGCGGCGGCATCGCTTCCTTCGGGTACCCGACACGCTTGCCCAGATACAGGGCACAAACCAGGGCGGAGACTCCTGAGGTGACGTGCACCACGGTGCCGCCGGCAAAATCGAGAGTCGGGAAGAGTCCGCCAAGCGAGGCATTCAGCAGCCCACCCTTTCCCCAAACCATGTGGGCCATGGGGTCGTAAACAATGATGGACCACAAGACCATGAACACCACCATGGCGCTGAACTTCATACGCTCGGCGAAGGCTCCCGCAATCAGCCCCGGCGTGATGATGGCGAACATCAGCTGATAGACCATGAAGGTTTGCGCCGGGATGGTCGCCGCATAGTCTGCGTCGGGCGCCGCTCCCACGCCCCTAAGAAACAAATTCTGCAACCCGCCGATGAAGCTGTTTCCCGGACCGAACGACAGGCTGTAGCTGAACAATCCCCAGAGCACGGTGACGATCGCAATGAGGGCGAAACTCTGCATCATGGTGCCGAGAACGTTCTTCTTGCGCACCAGGCCGCCATAGAAGAGCGCAAGACCTGGACCTGTCATCATCAGCACCAACGCAGCGCTGGTCAGCATCCAGGCATTGTCGGCAGAACTCTTGGCGTCTGCTGCCTGTTGCTCGAGCTTTGCCAGCCGAGCATTCATGTCCGCGGCCGTACTGGACTGCGCGCTGACCGACAGCGCTATCGCGAAGATCAGTGCCGACGTAATCAAGCCAGCGGCGAGCCTCCTCCAAATCGACACTTCCGTAGGGCTCCTTTGAGCGGCTTCAATCCGCCCATTCAACGACGCCTCAATGTACCTTCCGGCATCGCGGGGCGGAAATCGAATCTATTTATCGTGCCTATCAGGATTTGTTATCGAAATACGAAAAGCTTGGAAAGTGCGGGGGTCGAGAGCCATGCAATGCACGGGCCGTCGGAGCGCATTGCATTATCAGTGCGGATTCACTGTCATGGAAGCGCGATGTCCGGTGGTCGTACTCCAGTAATCGATCCACTGCTTCCGGATTCCGTTGGCTCGTTCTATCAATTCGCGGCTGGGTTTCTGCCCGTGCTCGACGATGACGACGATCCCCGTGTTGAACTTTCTCTGGGAGTGATCCACGCCGGGTGAACGTTCTCCTTCTGCGGCGATCACGTCATGAATGGTCAATTTTATTCGGTCGGCTTTCACTATCGAGCGGGCATTTGCGTCCTCACCCGCCGGCACGAGGTTTCTCAAGAGGAAGAAGTCCGGCACCTCTGCAGCCGAGATCAAGCCCATCAGGTATAAGTCCAGATAAGAATAACCGGGTGCCGGAACGAAATAGCCGTCATGGAGCTGTGTATACGTTCCATCGAGGTTGTCCTGCCAGACGGCACCGCCCAGAGTTGAAGCCTCGGTTGGCCGCTGGTAGGGAAATGCAACGGGAGCGTGCAAGCCGTGCGCCCAATGGGGCCAGGATCCGAGCGAAATTGTTTCGCCATTGACCTTTGCTGAGACATACGCAGCCCACCGGTGCCCCACTTCGTGCCCGAGGTGGGACATTGCATAGTTGTAGGGAAGAGGCTTTCCGTCAGCAGATTCCTCCCCGAGTTGTTGAGAGTAGAACGTGATGTCGTGATTGCTCCCGACAGGCGCGCCGTCGGGAGGCCCGGCTTGCATTTCATTGGATCCAACGTAGACAGGCTGGGCAAAACCCAGCTGGAATTTACTCGGACTGCAACGACCCGGAAGATGCTCGGTTTGCCCAATCCCGGTCACATCGCTACTGACCGACCCATCGCTCGGACTGCTCGCCTCCTGGTTGTCGATCCGGAAGTCCGAGTAGTAAGCCAGGAAATCAAACTTGTCACCGAGCGCTTTGATGATCGTACACGACAGATCCTGTGGCCTGGGCAAAGCTAGATAATGGAACGATTCGTACACGGCAGGGAACGGGCCATCCCTGCGGGTCAACGAGGAAAAATGAACTTCGGGGCTGCGAATTCCCGCTGGCCGAGCCGCATGCGGCGCGGGGTAAACAGCAACGATGGCGTCCTTCGCCGTCAGTTCCTTGTAGGACATTTCGATGGAGCCGTCGCGATGCAGCACAGCCTGAAAGCGGTTGACCGTTTTGAGCCACGTGAAATCCAGCAGGCTGCCGAACGGCTCCGTGAGATCCCAGGTGATGATCACTCGATCCAGCTGTCCCTTTACATAGTGAGGGCCGAACAGTCGAGGTTTGAGGAATACGAGAGCAGCGGGGCCTTGTCAAACAGGATGTTGGCCGCCTCTGCCAACTGGTCAAACCGACCAATCGATAGCCCTAGATCGTTATGACCATAGGGATCCGGGCTGTCTTTCGCTGATTCGCCGAAGCGAATCGAACCGGTCGCACCTACCCGGAATGAACTCCATTTCCTTCCGGAGAAAGGAAAGGCGAATTGGTGGAGAGCCACCTCCGAGCCCTCGACTTCCGGGCCGAAGTCCGCGTCCCAATTCAATGCTCCATTTTCTACGCGATAGCCGGACCCGTCTGGCGTGAATCGCAACGTGCGGCCGGAGAGGTCGAACAGGTTCTTGGTCCCTAAGACTCGGTCGTCTAACTCCATCACGATCAGGTCTCCCTCGGTCGAGACCTTCCCGATTGAGCGTCCGGGCTCGTCTTCCCTTTGCGCCTCAGCGAAACTGAGACTGAGGAGCAGTCCACACAGGATCAAGACTCCACGCCGCGATAAGCGCAACATACGTTTCCTCAACGTCATCTCCAACTCATCAAAAATAGCAAGAGTGCTGCGGAAAAACGTGCCGGTATTTAACAGGTATGAATATTAATGTTGTCTCCGTAGTTTCGAGCTTTTGATGTGAGAGGTGGAACAACCGTGAAGCGGAAAGAGGATTTGCGAAGCCAAGTCAGAATTGAAGATACCAGGGAGGTTCTATGAGGGCGCTATCGTCCTGTTCGGGTAAAGCTGCTACTTGTTGACGAGGCTCCAGTTTCGGCCCGCTTCTTTTAACGTGCCAACTTGGGATTCACTGTGCCATCCGGACTGCATTCATCAGGGCGTTCCCTGCTCGAGAATCAGGATTTTCCGAAACAGTTCCAGCGCCACTGAAGGGAGTTTGAAAAGGCACTTCTCCCGATCCTGCGTGCGGAGCTGTGCGCCAATGATGCACGATCATCGGTAGGAAATTCGAGGAGTTGCTTTGAATGGTAGGCCCGAATGGACTCGAACCATCGACCTCTTCCGTGTCAAGGAAGCGCTCTAACCAGACTGAGCTACGGGCCTACATGTGAACGGCTGGCGTCTCAATTCTACGGGGGTCGGGCAATTCCGGCAACGTTTGCGCAAAATTACCATTAAGTTGCAATGCGCTTGGCTCCCGGCGACAATCGGTGCGTGGGAAAAAACGATTCCAGCCAGCGGTCCACTGCGGGACCGGGGGATCCCTTCTCAACGGGCGCTCTCGTGATCGTCACACTCTCCAATCCCAGAGAAAAGGTCTGGGGCATGATCCTTTCGCTCGCGCCTGCAGGCTTAAGTTTGAGTGGAGCAGAACTGGCTTCGTTCGAAGATCTGACCGTGATGGTCAAGGACGGTGAGCCGTTCACCCCGGCCGTGGTGTTCTTTCCCATGCATCGCATTGAGCGTGTCGAACTCGACTTACCGGATGGCAGCCTGCCGTCACTCTCGCAGCGTTTTATGGCCAAAACCGGCCTAGAACCCGCCTCCGCACTGGCACCATCGGGTGCGACTCACGGCGCCGCTTCCCCTAGCTCGCGCGCTTCCAAGGAGCGTGCGTGAGGCTCTCGCAAATCCTGACTGCTCCCAACCAGCTGACTCTGCTGCGTATGATTTTTGTGCCCTTCGTCGTAATTCACCTTGTCGAAGGCCGATACATGTGGGCGTTGGTTGTATTCGTGATTGCCGGCTTCAGTGACGGGCTGGATGGCCTGCTGGCGCGGACCCTGCACCAGCAAACGCTACTGGGCGAATATCTCGACCCCATCGCAGACAAGCTTCTGCTCAGCACGATGTTCCTGGTTCTCTCCATACTTCATAAGATTCCGTGGAAGTTTACGGTGCTCGTCTTCAGCCGTGACATATCGATTCTTGCGGCCAGTGCCGTTCTGTTTGCGATAGCGGGCTTAAGAGACTTTCGGCCCAGCATTTTTGGCAAGGCCAATACTTTTTCGCAGATCAGTGCTGTATTTTTTGTATTGCTGTTTCAAACGCACCCCTCGCGCTGGATCTGGATTGCGCGCACTATGTTTCTGCGGGCGACCTTTTTCTTCACCATTGTTTCGGCTTTGCACTACGTGATTCTGGTTCAGAAGCGTTTGCGGGAGCACACTCACACCTTGCCGCCGGCGCCTGCCACATAGGTAATTTGACCCGCTTTCCGCACGACCCCTAGAATCTTAGGTTCGCCTGCAAGCTGCACCCATACACATGGCCCTTCGCCTTTACAACACCATGTCGTCGCGAATCGAGGAGTTCCGCCCGCTTCACGGCGTGGAAGTTCGAATGTACGCCTGCGGTCCCACGGTCTACGATTACGGGCATATCGGAAACTTTCGCACCTTTGTTGCGGTCGATCTGCTGCGCCGCTTTCTGCGCCAGTCCGGCTACACGGTGCGGCACGTCATGAATATCACCGACGTGGACGACAAGATTATCCGCAATGCGGCTCGCAACGGAGTTAGCGTTCAGCAATACACCGCCAAATACGAGAAAGCGTTCCTCGAAGATGGCGCAATGATTGGGATTGAGCAGCCTACGCTGGTGCGCGCCACCGAACACATTCCCGAAATGGCTGACTTCGTCGCGAAGCTTGTCGAGAGGGGAATCGCCTATCGCACCGAAGACGGTTCATATTACTTTCGCATCGCGAAATTCCCGCAGTACGGCAAGCTTTCGAAGAAGGATTTCAGCGGAATGCTCGATGGCGCCCGCGTCGATGTCGACGAGTACGACAAAGACAGCGCTCGCGATTTCGCGCTGTGGAAGGCGCCCAAGCCGGGCGAGGCGTCGTGGGAAACACCCATCGGTGCTGGTCGTCCAGGCTGGCATCTGGAGTGTTCTGTGATGTCGATGGAGGAACTCGGGGAAACTTTCGACTTGCATGCCGGAGGAGAAGACCTGATTTTCCCGCATCACGAAAATGAGATTGCGCAATCGGAATCATTTACTGGCAAGCCTTTCGCCCATTTCTGGTTTCATGCCCGTTTCCTTTTAGTCGAAGGCGAGAAGATGTCGAAGAGCCTGGGGAACTTCTTCACCCTTCGCGACCTGGTGTTGAAAGGACACAAGCCATCTTCGATCCGCTATCTGCTGGCTTCGGTGCCTTATCGGAATCAATTGAATTTTACGTTTGACGGCCTGAAACAGGCTGCCGTATCGGTGGAACGCCTGAGAAACTTTCGTCTACGGCTGACCGCGGGTTCGTTTCCGGGAGGATCCACTCCCGCCATGCAATCGTTGACGGCTCAAACGGTGGACGGTGTCCGGTCTGCGCTCGAAGATGATCTCAACACTGCCCAAGCGCAAGCGTCGATTTTCGAAATGGTACGCCAGGCCAATGCCGCCTTCGATACCGGAGGAATCAAGAAGGACGACGTGCCTTCATTGTTGGGAGCACTCACAAAGTTCGACGAAATCTTCGCCGTACTCGATGACGATGACGCTCCGAAAATGAAACGGGTCATGGACTGGGCGATTGCAGAGGGCCGCGAGAAAGATATCAGCGCCGAACTGCGGGACGCGCTCCAATCCGGGCAACTCTCCGACGCCGACATCGAAAAGAGGATTGCGGAGATGAAGGCTGCCCGCGCCGCACGCGACTTCAGTGCCTCAGATAGAATTCGTGCCGAGCTTGCAGCAGCTGGAATCATTGTGGAGATCACAAAAGACGGCATTCGCTGGCGCAGAAAGTAAGCGCCCCTCGCGCGCGCGATGTTAAGCTGAAAGTTGACATCTGGAAGCTGCTTTGTGAAATCCCTCGATGAATATCTTCGCGATGCTGAACAAGCGCACGGCCACATCTGTGCCGGACAAGTGCTTGGAGTGCGGCTTGCGATGCTCGGATTGCGAAAACTCGCAATCGATGACCCTCACGGAAAAGATCGCAAGCGCCTGGTAACCTTCGTCGAGATCGACCGCTGCGCGACAGATGCAGTTGCGGTGGTCACCGGATGCCGGCTGGGAAAACGTGCCCTGAAATTCCGTGACTGGGGCAAGGTTGCGGCTACTTTTGTAGATATCAACACTGGGAAAGCGATCCGTGTGGCTGCGAAGGAATCCTCGAAGGCACTCGCGCGGCAGATACATCCGGAAATTTCCGACAAAAATCAACAGCAAATGCTGGCGTATCGAGAGATTGCCGACGACGATCTTTTCACCACCCAATGGGTCACCGTGGACTTGGCCCCCGAAGAATTCCCTGGATATAAGGGCCATCGCGTGGCCTGCGAAATCTGCGGGGAAGGGATCAATTTCCGGAGGGAAGTTCAGCGCGAAGGAAAAATATTGTGTCATGCTTGCGCCGGCGAGAGCTACTACAGGCCGGCACAAGAGTGAAATTCACGCCTGCTCGTAGGCATGCGCGAGACGCAGAATCGTGCTCTCGTCGAAGTGCCTGCCGAGAATCTGTAATCCGACTGGAAGTTTCTCTTTCGTCTGGCCACACGGGATCGAAATTCCAGGAATTCCGGCGAGATCCGCTGTGACCGTATAGATGTCAGCGAGGTACATCGCCAGGGGATCATTCGACTTCTCACCCAACCGAAAGGCTGCCGTCGGGCTGGTCGGCGTCACGATCGCATCCACTTTTCGAAATGCCTCGTCAAAATCGCGTGTCAATAGAGTTCGCACTTTTTGGGCTTTCAGATAATAGGCGTCGTAGTAGCCTGCGCTGAGCGCGTATGTGCCGAGCATAATGCGCCTCTTTACTTCCGCGCCGAAGCCCTCGTCGCGACTGCGACGGTACATTTCCGATAGCGTCTTCACTCCGCGTGCGCGATGGCTGTAGCGCACGCCATCATAGCGCGCCAGATTCGACGATGCCTCGGCCGTCGCAATTAGATAATAGGTCGGAATCGCGTACGGCGTATGGGGCAGCGAAACAGGGACGATCTCGCAGCCCAGATTCTGGAGCTTGTCAATTGCCGATTCCACCGCGTGGCGGACCTCGTCATCGAGTCCGTCGCCAAAATACTCTTTGGGCACTCCCAGCTTCATGCCTCGGACTGGCTTCTCCAATTCGGCAGTGTAGTCGGGAACTGGAACGTTGGCGGAATTGGCATCCATCGGATCGCGTCCGGCAATTGTGCGCAGAACAATGGCGGCGTCCTTCACCTTCTTCGCCAGCGGACCAATATGATCGAGCGACGATGCGAATGCGATCAGCCCGTACCGTGAGACGCGCCCATAGGTGGGCATCAGTCCCACAACGCCGCAAAAGGATGCAGGCTGACGGATCGAGCCCCCGGTGTCGGATCCGAGAGTGAACACTGCCATATCGGCCGCCACCGCCGCTGCTGAACCGCCGGACGAGCCCCCGGGGACCCGGCTCAAATCCCGCGGATTGCGCACAGGATGGTAGGCCGAATTTTCATTCGATGACCCCATGGCGAACTCATCGCAATTCATCTTGCCGAGTACGATGGCTCCGGCAGCTTCGAGGCGGGCAACCGCCGTGCAGTCGTACGGTGGTATGTAGTGTTCCAGGATTTTTGAACCCGCTGTCGTACGCAGGCCGCGCGTGCTCATTACATCTTTTATGCCGACGGGGACGCCTCCCAATGGAGGCAGAGATTTGCCTTCCACCGCCATGCGATCGATGCGGTCCGCCTGCTCGAGCGCCCGCTCTTTCGAAAGAGTTAAGAAGGCGCCAATCTGTCCATCTTCCTGCTTGATGCGGGCATAATGCGCTTCCGCTAGCGCGAGCGCCGTTGTCTTGCGCTCTTGCACCGCGGAGCGGGCGCCGTCGATGGTGAGTGAGGTGAGGTTCATCGGAACCGCGTTGAGAAGAACAGGCTACCGCTCAATCACTTTGGGCACTCTGAAGAATTGCTCGTCGGCATCGGGAGCATTCGCCAACGCCTCTTCGTGCGGCAGCGACTTGCGCAAGCCCTCGACTACATCCTCGCGGCTCGCATAAGCAAACCGCTCGCTTACCTGCTTCGACTCGTCGACTCCATAGCGGTCGGAAACCTGCGCCATGGGAGGAACCCTGGATGTATCGAGTTCATTCAGGCGGTCGATGTATTCGAGAATCGAATTCAGATCGCGAAGCATTCCCGCGCGTTCCTGGTCGCTGAGTTCCAGATTTGCCAGATCCGCAACGTAAGCGACATCTTTGTCGGTAACTTTCATATATTCAGACGGAGCGCTTGGTTCAGCGCGGGGCGTCGCTTGTTCCTTGCGGCGCAGAAACAACAAATTCAATCTTGAAAACCGGCTCGGCCGTGTAGCGGTTGATCGCCGCCAGATAGCGGTGTGCTAACGATTGCAATTCCGATTTCCACCCCGCATCGGCCACTTCTACGCACAATATGCCGTTACTGAAATTGAGCGCGCGGGTGCGTTCCGCGACAGCCGACCCGCAAACCACTGGCCAAGCCAGTAGTGGAGCCTCGCCTGGAGGAGCTAGCCTTAGAGACTGGGCGAGGATTTTCTCTAGTCCCGCGCTTGCCTGGTCCACCGCACACCTCTTCTGATTAGCAGAAGTCCGTCTAGGAGGAACAAAGATTTTAGCATCCCGCCGCTTGTGCACTCCTGGTTTTCAAGACCTATGCAGGAAATTCGCGGCGCACAAAATCCAGGGCATCGCTACGCGAGATCAGGCGTCCTTCCAGTTGTGCGTCTTCCACAGCACTCAAAATTTCCTTGAATTTGGGCCCGGGAACGTGGCCGGCGGCAATCAGATCGTCGCCGGTTACTAGCGGGGATGGGCGCATCTTTTCCGGTGGAATCTCCTGCCGTTTCTGAACGAGAAACTCGTAAGCACCCAGGTTCCGATGGCTCGCCAGGCAATCTGCACGGTGCAGGGCCAAGTGTTCGTCGAAGCCCGGCAAGCGCAGAAATTTCTTTAGCGTCGATTCTTTCATTCGAGAGATATGGCCGAATCGCATGTGGTTCTTCACCAGCGCCAGAATTTGTTCCGTATCGTCGTTTGAAAATCGTAACCGCCGGCAGATTTCTTCCGCCATCCTCACGCCTACTTCGACGTGTTCATCAAATCGGATTCGATCTGCGGCAACCCGGAACGTCGGAGGTTTGCCCACGTCGTGCAGCAACGCCCCCCAGGCAAGGGTCTCGGGGCAAGGTTGCGGCAGGTTATCGAGCAGGAGCAGTGTGTGTACAAAAACGTCTCCCTCGGGATGAAATTCGGGTGGCTGTTCAACGCCCTTCATTGCGGAAATTTCCGGAAGAACGTGCTGGAGCAGTTCTGATTGGTCTAGCAGACGGAACGCTCGCGATCCGCGGCCTTCAGCAAGCATGTGGGTTAACTCGTCGCGCACCCGCTCGCGCGAGACAACTTCAATCTGCTCGCCAAGCTTTTGCATCGCGGCGAACGTGGCCGGTTCGATCTCGTATTCAAATCGCGCAGCGAAGCGGACGGCCCGCAGCATCCGCAATTTATCTTCGGCAAAACGCCTTTCCGGGTCGCCGATGGTACGGATGATTCCGGCATCCAGGTCCCGATGCCCGCCGACATAATCAAGAACCTCGCCGCTCAGGGGGTCGAGCAGCATCCCATTGATGGTGAAGTCGCGTCGAGCCACATCCTCTCGCGGATCTTTGCTGAATCGCACTTCATCCGGGTGACGCCCGTCGGAGTACCCGAGGTCACTGCGAAACGTCGCGACCTCGACGGTTCGAGATTTCGGACTGCCCGATCCTGCTTCCTCGTCACCAGTTTCTGCCGCTGGAACCAGCACGACTCCGAATTGCACACCCACTGCGTAGGTTTCTGGGAAAATTGCCATCACATCATCCGGCTTTGCGTCTGTGGCGACGTCGTAATCTTTCGGTTCCCGACCCAGCAGAAGATCGCGCACGCATCCTCCCACGAGGTAGGCCTGAAAGCGGTGCTGGCGGAGTGTCTGGACGATGCTGGCAGCAAAATCCTTTAACATAACGAATACCGGGGTTTCCTCAGGTAAATCGCCAAACGGAAAGCCGGAAAGCCCGAGTCCTGGACGCATTGGAGCAAGTCAGCCATTCGAGTCTAATAATATAGAAGGTATGCCAGACGCCTACATCCTCGGCATCGAAAGCTCGTGCGATGAGACTGCCGCGGCCGTAGTGCGCTCGGGGGAACAGCTGATCTCGAACGTCGTTGCCTCACAGATCGCCACGCATCAGCCGTATGGTGGTGTCGTACCGGAACTTGCATCCCGAGAACATCTTCGAGCCATCGTTCCCGTGGTGCGGCAGGCCCTCGCAGAAGCCAGGCATACCTATGAGTCTATCGATGCCATCGCGGTCACCTGCGGCCCCGGTCTCGCCGGGGCGCTTCTGGTCGGTATCAGTTACGCCAAGGCATTGGCGTTCGCGCTTGAAAAGCCGCTGATCGCGGTGAATCACCTCGAAGGACACATCCACGCTGTGCTGCTCGAAGAACGGCAGAAGGGCAATCACGAATTGCAGTTCCCTGTGCTCGCTTTAGTCGTATCGGGAGGGCACACGCACCTCTATCTGGCTACGCAACACGACGATTCCTGGATCTACGCAAACATCGGCCACACCCGGGATGACGCTGCTGGCGAAGCGTTCGATAAGGTCGCCAAACTTCTGGGTTTGGGATATCCCGGCGGCCCCGTAATCGACCGGCTCGCGCCTCACGGTGATCCCAAGGCCGTGAAGTTCCCGCCGGCGCAGATCAAACATCGCGACCGTCGCGGCCGCAATCACGGAAAAGCACTCGATCCGAACGACGACCGGCCACGCTTCGATTTTTCCTATAGCGGAATCAAGACAGCGATCTTGCGCTGCGTCGAAGCTCACGAGATGAGGCCGTCGGTGGAAGAGAGGCGACGGGCGCTGGCGCAGATTGCGAAGCCGAAATTAGAGGACTATCTCGCTCTTTGCGACCGGCGCACGCTGGATTTGGTCGCATCG
>Ga0307478_10000384_pt1 | contig 47480 bp, 31 predicted proteins | sample atmos_gasesECM4C_2_FD_203713 | JGI IMG/M metagenome (GOLD analysis project Ga0307478, IMG submission 203713) | Hardwood forest soil microbial communities from Morgan-Monroe State Forest, Indiana, United States - atmos_gasesECM4C_05 | ecosystem: Environmental > Terrestrial > Soil > Temperate...
CCGAACCTCAGTTCTGAAAGAGTCCATGCTCGCCTACTTTGTAACTCATCGTACGCGAGAGATCGGATTGCGCATGGCGTCGGCGCGCAGCATAATTAACTCCAAATGGTGAACGATGAAACGCGCCGAAACCAAGATCCCGCGAAAGCTCTGCGGTTGACTTGGCGCCGATGATGAAAATATTCTCGTTACGCTTCAAATCCAAAGGACAAGGGATGCCCCAGATGGAGTCATCGGTGGTCATATTCTTAACCTCATCAAAAATCACGGGCGCTCTAGGCCAGCAGTAAAAGAAGAGAATCGAGAGATCCGATGCTCACGCGACGAAGGTTTCTTGCCACCGCGGCCTGCACCGTGGCTGCAGTACGTCTTCAGGCGCAGGGCCAAAGCAAGGTTCGGGTTGCCCTCAGCATCCCGAGGGAGGCGACTGGTCCGCGCATGCCGATCGACTTTGTCGGCCTGTCTTATGAGGTGCAGCAACTCGCGGACCCCACTTTCTTTTCGCCGCAGAACAGCGGCTTGATTCGCGAGTTCAAGGCACTCTCGTCAACTGGCGTTCTGCGCCTTGGGGGCAACACCAGCGAGTTTGCTTACTGGAAACCTAAGCCTGACTCTCCCGAACCAGAGCATCCTCAAGTGCGTGAGGTCGTGGGCGAGCCGAAAGCGCAGTACTACGCGGTGACGCCCGAGACAGTCAGGAACCTGGCGGAGTTTCTCCAAGCCACACGTTGGAATTGCATCTACGGCATCGGGATGGGCACGAATACACCGGCACGCGCCGCCGAGGAAGCGGCCTTTGTTGCCGAGACGCTGGGCGACCGACTCCAGTATTTCCAGATCGGAAATGAGGCGGATCTATTTGACCGGCACCTGCGCGATCCGAAGACATGGTCTGCCAACACGTACCTGCAAGAATGGCTCTCGCTGTCGCGGGCTATCGCAGTTCGTGTGCCGACATCAAAGTTCGGCATGCCTGATGTTGCCGGCGCTGTGTCATGGCTGACTGAGATTGCTGATCAATGGCCTTCTATACAGGCTCCGCCTCACGTAACCACCCTGACTCATCATTATTACTTTGGCGGCCCGGCGACGAACCCCGAGGTCAACATTCCGAACCTGCTGAAACCGGCGACGATGCAAAGGGTGCAGAACACGGCGAATATCGCATCGGCCGCAGCCAGCAAGATGGGTGCGCGCGTACGCATGACCGAAGGCAACACTTGCTATCGCGGAGGCAAGCCGGGTGTCTCCGATGTGTTTGCCGCTGCGCTTTGGTCTGCCGACTATTCGCTCCTTCTGGCCAGCAATGACTATTCCGGCGTCAATCTGCACGGTGGTACTGGCAAATCTGTGGCCAATTCCGTCGGCGGATCTCTGCCCGGCGACTCGCTTCTCGAAGCGAAGGGCGAAACTCCCGAACAGATTGCCGCCCATCCGCATCCTTTCTATACACCGATTGGGACATTTGGTTCGGACTATGTGTTGGAGCCGGTCGCGTATGGGCTCAAGTTTGCGGGCTCGTTCAGCGGCGGAACACTATTGAAGGCCGAGTTCTCCACGAAGTTGCAGGATATGGGAGTCAATGCGACGGCGTATGCTGCGAAACTGCCTGGCGGACACACATCGGTCATCATTCTGAACAAGGACGCAGCAGCAGACCTTGAGGTGGAACTCGACTTTGGTCGCGACACGAGTGGAGTGGTGCAAACCGAGACATTACACGCACCGGCACTAGACAGCCGCGAAGCGCACATTACAACCTCAACGAATACCGACTCGCTCAAGCAGGGCAAGTGCTCCGTGGTCGTTCCCCATGCGACGGGAGTACGCGTAACAGTAAGTTGAATCGCTGAGAGGTTCCATTTTCATCTGCCGACCGGTTTGAAGTCGAAATAAGCCAGATTCATGTTTCCGTTCGTCAATATGTGCATCGTGAGAACATTTTTGCCTTTGCTCAGACGGACTTTAAAAAGTCGCGGAGCCAGATTCCAATGGTGCCATTGACGCCAGGCAACCGGGTCTGCAGGATCATTTGTTGTGGCGATCTGAAGGGGTCCGGTTGCGTCCTTTCCGTTTACATCCACTGATATTGTGCCGCCGCGGTTCGATGTATAAAGGAAATCGGCGGCGTATGTGCCCGACTTTGCCACATCGACCGTAACGTTGAACCACTCTCCGGGTTCGGTCCAGCCAACATAGAGCAGGTCTGCAGGAGGAACAACTTTGTCGAAGGGGTTGTCGTCAATCGGATTAGGCTTCCGGTTGAACTTCGTGTACGAAATATCCACTCCCTCATGGATACGAAATTCATTGAGATAGGTCCCATCAGCCGGATTCAACTCTCCGCTGCCGTGATTCTTTGGATCGGTGTCATGATACGCAACTCCTTCGCCGCCCAGGTCATAGTAAGCGCACAAGACCTTTCCCGGTATTTCTTGTGGGCCGCCACTATAGCGGGTGTCGTGATAAGGCAAGCCTTTATACTGGCTCAAGAATGATTGGGAAAAAGCAATTGTCGGCGACATCATTGCGGCCACGAAGCAAACGGAAAACACTCGACGACTCATTCTTCATCCCTCCTGAGCACCGATCGGTACCATGAATAAAAAATCGGATGCTCTCAACAGCGGTGAAAACAACTGCACAAACGCAACCAGCGTAGAAGTAACAAAGACCAAAGATTGACTGGCTCGCAAAGAGAAAAATATACTCGCATGAGCGATCAGGTCCCAAGAAAATCGGTATTCTATTTCGGATGACTTGGAGCGATGGACATGAAAACGAATGACACACCACAGGATGCCGGTAACCAGAACCGCCGGGGCTTCCTTAAGACAGGAGCAGCATCGATAGCATCTGGTCTGTCTGCAGGAGTAATCGCGCCCTCCGCGTCTGGCGAGGTGACGTCAACGAAAAACACTCCAGCTGCTGCAAGCGCCATCCAGGACACAATGCCGACGCGCAATCTGGGTAAGACAGGATTTCGGGTCGGGATTTTTGGCCTCGGCGGCCAAGGAGCGTTGGAGAAGGCGAATAACGAAAGCTTGGCCCTGCCGATGATCCAACGCGCGCTTGAGTTAGGAGTAAATTATTTCGATACTTCCGCCATTTACGGCGGACCTGACAGGTGGAGTGAACGTTATCTTGGAAAGGGTCTTAAGGGCAGCCGGGACCACGTTGTTATCGCAACCAAGACCAATGCCGCGCTTAAAAACCTCGACGTGGGCTGCTTGATCGAAATCAGAAACTTATCGCCTGGTTGACGGAAAAAGGTTTGCAACCCTCCGCCATCCAGACTCCAGGCATGCATGTGTGGATGGTGTGGCGTGACAACCTGACGAAGTTCGCGCCTCTGCTCTTTCAATCAAAATGAAACATTGGCCAGAGGCCGAAGATCGGCAGCCCTAAGATCAACAGCTGTTCTTGTGTGTTGGATAACACTGCTTCGGATGTATCCCACGAAGCACGTCTTATCCGCCTTCTCACCGTCAGCGCCTAGCGTGGACAACATGAACGCCAGCGTGTCCGGGCGCGAGTCCTTGAACGGCGCGGCCGAACCTGGACGCGATCTCCTGAAAATTGATGTCTTCGATGGCGCGAAATCCGTGCGAGCGAAGAATCGCTGCAATGCCAGCCGGGTCGAAACGGCTGTCCGAACGTTCATCAATTTTCTTAAGCTGTTCGGTCCGCTCCGTTTCTAATTGCCTTAGCTCTTCGGAGAAAGCCTCGGGAGGTTCCATGTAGTCGAACACCACCTCCGAGTTCTGGATTGACGACATGTAGTCCGGAGTGCGGCCGATCGCGTCCTGTGTCAGATACGGCACAACCCCGAGCCAAGTGAAAAACGCGGGCGAGTTCTGCTGAAAGCCTGCAGCGACGCGCTTCGCCCCTTGTCACGGAAAATGATGGTAAGCTGAGCCTCGATGAACATCAAGGAAGTCGCCGCCCGAGCCAATCTTTCGACCGCCACGGTTTCGCGCACCATCAATAACAGTGGATTGGTGCGGCCCGGGACTGCGGAGAAGGTGCAGCGCGCCATCCGGGAACTTGGCTACTATCCCAATACCCAGGCGAGAGCTCTGGTTTCAGGTCGCAGCCGGATGTTCGGTTTGATCATCTCGGATATCGTGAACCCGTTCTTCCCGGAGTTGGTGAAGAGCTTTGAATTCGCAGCCATTCATCACGGCTACGAAGTGATCGTGGCCAATACGGATTACGATTCCGAGCGCATGAGCGGATGTGTGCGCCGCATGATTGAGCGCAAAGTGGATGGGGTTGCCGTGATGACGTCGGAGCTCGACCGCCATCTTCTGGAGGAACTTTCGCACCGCCGACTGCCGATTGTGTTTCTGGACGTGGGAAAGCTGAAGCCGCTGATCAGCAACATCAACGTGGATTATTCCCGTGGAATCGGAGAAGCGGTGCAGCACATCGTCTCACTGGGACACCAGCGGGTGGGATTTATCAGTGGGCCGCTGACGCTGAAATCGGCACGGACACGGCGCTCGGCGTTCTTGAAATGTATTGCCGCCTGCGGCATTGGAGAACGGCAACGGAGCGTGGTGGAAGGCAACCACAAAATTGACGGCGGAGAAAGCGCGATGATGCGGCTGCTATCGCTTCCCAATCCGCCAACCGCGGTGCTCACTTCCAACGACCTGACGGCAATCGGGGCGCTCCGCGCCGTTGCCCGGGCAGGTTTACGCGTGCCCAACGACATTTCAGTAGTCGGCTTCGACGATATCGAACTCAGCCGCTTCACTCAGCCACCACTCACGACCATTCGGCTTTCCCGCGACGAGTTGGGCCGGAAAGCTTTCGATGCATTGTACGAGACGGTGGCAGGACAGCAGCGATCAGGGCAAGAGATCAAAGTCAGCACGCGGCTGGTGGTGCGGGAGTCCACGGCTCCGGTGAAGGTACAACCTTCCGCCCAGCCGGAAAGTACGACGGAGTCCTCCTCGCGGTTACGTGTCTAAGCATCCGTGAGTGCGCTCCCTCGCGGACGAAAAGCTAACGCTGATTTATGCTCCAGCGTCGCTCTCAAGTCTGGCGCCATCGTCCGCGGAACAGATATAGACAGCCGGTTTAATCCCCACGGCCTGTTGATAACGACTGGAGATTTTCTCGGCAAAGGCGGTCGCGTTTTTCGATGCAACCAGATTCAGAGTGCACCCTCCGAATCCGCCTCCGGTCATGCGGCCGCCAAAATAGCCAGGGATTCCCTCGGCGACCTCAGCCATGATGTCCAGCTCGCGGCAGCTGACTTCGTACAGGTCGCGAAGACTACGATGCGACTCGCGCATGAGCTGTCCGAAACCATTTAAATCGCCGGCCCGCAGGCAAGCTGCCGCAGCGCGCACCCGTCGATTTTCCTCGACCACGTGACCGCAGCGCTTGTAGATGGTTGGAGGAATATCCTGCGAATGCTGAACTAATTGATCGATAGAAATATCGCGCAGAGCTCGAATGCCCGGATACCACTTCGACAGGATTCTTACACCCTCCTCACACTCTTCCCGTCGCCGGTTGTACTCCCCACCCGCGTGTTGGTGCTTGACCATCGTGTTGCAGATTACCAGCCTAACGGTGTCGGGAATGGGGATGAACTCGAAATCGAGGGAGCGGCAATCGAGCAAAAGCACGTGCCCGGCTTTTCCCAGGCAGGAGACAAACTGGTCCATGATGCCGACGCGGGCCCCGATGAAAGTGTTTTCGGTTCGCTGGCAGAGTCTGGCAACCTCCTCCAGCGGCAAGCCGGTGTTGTTCAGGCTGAGCAGGGCGAGCGCACTGGCCACTTCAATTGCGGCCGAAGAACTGAGGCCGGCACCGATCGGGATGTCGCTTTGGATGAATAAATTTGCGCCTTGGGGAGCGAGTCCTTTGTGCTGCAGCGCAACCGCGATCCCGAGAACATAGTCACACCAGGCTCCTGTGGCTTGCTGCGGTAGGTTATCGAAATCGAACTCGAAGGATTGGGTAAAGTCCTGGGAGTGAATCCGCAGTTTGGCTTCCGAGCCGCGAGAGATGGCCACGCCGGTGCGCATGCCAATCGCGCTCGGCATGACAAGACCATCATTGTAGTCGGTATGCTCCCCAATCAAATTGACGCGTCCGGGCGCGCTGAAGATGGCAGGTCGCCCCCCGAACATACTCGTGAATTTTCGGGCCAGCTCTGTCGACTCCATTTCCCTAGTCCCGATGAAGTTTCTTGCCGGATAAGACCGAACGCTCACGATGAACAACGGGCCTGCAAGCGATTACATGCGCAGTTAAAAACCATAAGCTGGAACTTTCGGCCTGTCAACCACTGGTAGTTATGGTCAGGGTTGTCAAGAATACGCTGCTCCAGAGGAAGGTGTGATGCGGACAGGCAAGCGGCTGAATTGCGTAATCGTTTACATACGCACCCTGATCGTGGATAATTCCCGTGCCTGGCATGCAACAGAACTCTGGGGAGGCTTATGGACCGACGTCACTTTCTTAAGACCACAGGAACTTTGATTGCGGGTGCAACGCTCGTTCCATCGGCTTTTGCGGAACCGGAAACCTCGGAGGGCCGGCTGGTTCTTCCCATGAATCGGAGTTGGCTATACAGCCGCACTGTGGTGGAGGGCGCGCACCGAAAGGACTTCGACGATTCTGGCTATGAGAAGGTGGTTGTTCCGCACACCAATGTTCGTTTGCCTTGGCATAGTTTTGACGAGAAGAGTTATGAATTCGTCTCAAGTTACCGGCGCCATTTTAAAGTTCCCGCGGAAGCGCGTGGAAAAAATGTATTCGTCGACTTCGAAGGTGTAATGACCGCGTCCACTGTGTGGCTGAACGGTACGCGCCTCGGGGAATACAAAGGCGGATACACCCCTTTCACTTTTGAACTCACTCCTCATCTCGATTTTAATGGTGAAAATGTTCTGGCCGTGGATGTGGATTCCAGCGAGCGGCCTGACATTCCTCCCTTCGGCTATGAGATCGATTACTTGACCTTCGGAGGTATTTATCGCGAGGTCTCTTTGCGGGTTGTGCCGGGCGCGTTTCTCGAGAACATATTCGCGAAGCCGAAGGATGTGCTTAGTGAGCATCCCAGTCTGGATGTTGATTGTCACGTTCTGAATCTTGAGGCGGCGGAATCGCTGCGATTAGAGGTGGTTCTTCGCGATGGGGATCGCGTGGTGGAAAGGGGCTCTAAGACGATTCCGGCCTCCGCTGCGAGCAGCGAAGCTGTCGTGCATACGGTGCGGCTGACTGGTTTGGAGTCGATCAAGCTGTGGGATCTCGCGCATCCGAATCTGTATAGCGTTGAAGTTTCTTTGTGGCGCGGGGATCGGCATGTGGATAAGGTCTCGCGCCGAATTGGCTTTCGCGAAGCTCAATTCACCGACCACGGATTTGAGCTTAACGGCAAGGTGATCAAACTGCGCGGACTGGACCGGCATCAGACGTTTCCCTTCGTGGGGCAGGCCATGCCCGGCCGTGTGCAGCGGCGCGACGCTCAGATACTACGAAGCCAACTCAAGTGTAATATTGTGCGAACGTCGCACTATCCGCAGTCACCCCACTTTCTGGATGCCTGCGACGAAATTGGCTTGTTGACGCTGGAAGAAATCCCCGGCTGGCAACACATCGGCGACCAGTCTTGGCAGGACATTTCCGTTGACAATGTTCGCCGCATGATCCGCCGTGACTGGAATCATCCTTCGATCATCCTTTGGGGAGTGCGAATCAACGAGTCCAGGGACAATCATGATTTCTACACCCGTACCAATGCGATGGCGCACAAACTGGATCCGACGCGGCAGACGGGAGGCATACGGTACTTTCAGGAATCGGAGTTTTTGGAAGATGTGTTTACCATGAACGATTTCGGATTTCCGCTGAAGCCACCGAATCATCCACGATACTTGAATACGGAGTTTGTCGGACACACTTATCCTACAAAGGCGATTGATCAGGTTGAACGGCTGACTGAGCACATGATTCGGCACGCAAGGGTTCACAACCAGTTGGCGTCGAATCCGCAATATGCGGGAGGCATCGCGTGGTGCGCCTTCGATTACAACACGCACGGCAATTTCGGATCGGGAGATCGCATTTGCTATCACGGCGTCACCGACATGTTCCGGGAACCGAAGCCGGCGGCGGGATTTTATAAATCGCAATGCGATCCCGAGGAAGAGATCGTGCTGGAGCCGGCGTTTCATTGGGCTCGCGGCGATGCTGACGTTGGCTTTTCCAAGGCGGTCGTCTGTTCCAACTGCGACCATGTCAAGCTATACATTCGGTACGAAATGATTGTTGAAGCCGATCCTGATCGCAAACAATTTCCGCATCTTCGTTATGCACCGTTTACATTGGACCTGGGCGATCCCTGGCACAAGTGGGGCGATTTGAAATTGGAGGGATATATCGGGGACAAGCTGGTGATTACGAAACATTTTTCCGGGAACGGTGTGGACGCGAGATTCATGCTTTTGCCCGACGACACCGATTTGATTGCGGACGGAGCGGATACTACGAGAGTTGTGCTGCGCGTCACCGATGAATTCGGAGCAGTTCGCTCTTTTGCCAACGATGCGATCAAGCTGGAGCTACAGGGTCCCGCTGAAATTATCGGAGACAATCCCTTCGCGCTAGTCGGGGGGACTGGGGCGGTGTGGATTCGGGCAAAGGAAGAACCGGGACGAGTTAGGCTGACAGCAATTCATCCGCAGCTTGGAAAGCAGGAAATTGAAATTGCGATTGCACCAGCTGCGCGGGAACTTGTGTAGGCAGACGCCGGTTCTAGCTTTTCTTCTCTGGGAAGCAACGGGACGCTTCAGAGGATCGCGGTCGCAAAGGTAATCGACTTTATTTTAGCCGAGCTTTCATTTCATCCCGCCGTTGATCCTGGGTTTGTAAGATTCGATGATTCCGCTGCCTTCGCGGATGGTGAGTATCTGATTGGCCTTCACCTGCGTGAACTTTTCTACTTTCTGCGTGGTCGGCCACCTTACTTCGATCACATCGATTGTTTGGGCTTTGCCTACGCCAAAGTGAGGGCGAAGATCACTCTGTGACATCACGCTGCCCCCACTGTGAACCTCATCGATCTGTGCATGAGCTCCGGTGACCACGCGCACGCGGGCGCCGATGGCGGTACGATTGCATTTGGTCCCGATCAGCTTGAGCTTGATCCAGTTCTGCGAGTTGCCGCCATCGTTGCGGAGAAGTGACGGCAGATCGTTCAGATTCAGGATCAGGGCGTCCATGTCGCCATCGTTATCGTAGTCGCCGAATGCGGCGCCGCGACTGGAGAAACGCTCCGATACGCCCGGACCCATCTCCGCAGACACATCTTTGAATCTTCCCTGCCCCAAGTTCTTATACACGAGACGCGGGTTCTTAAAATCCTGTCCGATGCCGTGCCCTTCTATCTCGGGATAGACGTGGCCGTTGACTTGAACGATATCAGCCCAACCGTCGTTATCGTAATCCACGAAGCCGCATCCCCAGGCCACGTAGCGGTTGTTGATACCAACGCCCGAGGCGAAAGTCTCGTCGGTAAAGGTGCCGTCGCCGTTGTTGTGATAAAGATTGCAGGTGTCGTCGGCGAAGTTCGTCTTGAAGATGTCGAACCAGCCATCACAGTCGTAATCTGCAACCGCGATTCCCATGCCCGCCTGCTCGTGGCCATTATCGCTATAGGCGCAGCCGGCGGGAACGGCAATGTCAGTGAAAGTACCGTCGTGGTTGTTATGAAATAGGATGCTGGGCTCTGAGTCGACCGCCACATAGATATCGGGCCAGCCGTCGTTATCAAAATCGTACGAAACAGCAGTGATGGAATAGCGCGGGCCAGGTTTCAAAATGCCGGATTTTTCCGAAACATCGGTGAAGGTGCCGTCTCCGTTGTTGCGAAAAAGAACGTTGGTATCGCCGGTTAAACCGCGGGGGCCGCACATGACGGGAATTCCCTTCCATTGGCAGAGCGGGTCGTTGCCTGGCGCAGGAATTTTTGCCGGATCGAGCTTGATGTAGTTGCAGACGAATAAATCCAGAAGACCGTCGCGGTTGTAATCGAACCAGGTACAGCCCGCGCCCCAGCGGACTTGCTCATCGTAGATGCCGGCCTTGCGAGTGACGTCCGTGAAGGTGCCGTCGCCGTTGTTGTGAAAAAGAATATTGTGTCCCCAGAAGCAGCAGAAAAGATCGTCCCAGCCATCGTTGTCATAGTCGCCGACACAGACGCCAGTCTGCCAGCCGGTGCGGGCTAGACCAGATTTGTCCGTGACATCAGTGAAGGTGCCGTCGCGGTTGTTCTTGTAAAGATGCGAGGTCGGAGCTTGCCCGGACGGCCAGTTGGCGTCGAGCTTGGTTCCATTGGTTAAATAGATGTCGAGCCAGCCGTCATGATCGTAATCGAAAAACGCCAGCCCACTACCTTTGGCTTCGATAATGGAACGCTTGTGATCGGTCGCGCCCCACACGTTGGGAGCATTCAGGCCCGCCTCGCGAGCAACATCCACGAATAGAACCGGAGACGCCGTCGAAGGAGCGGAAACTGCAGCGGCGAGCCTATGGGCTTTTTTCCATTGCCATAGCGGCGTGGTGAGAGCGTCGAGCAACGTAGTGCCGAGAACTACAAACGAAGAGCCGAGGAAACGACGCCGGGGAAAATTCATGACTATCGACTTGGCACCTTGGGAAAGGGATGATGCACGATCCCGGCGCCTTCTTTCACGGCGATAATCTGATCTACGGGTAGGTTGGTCAGCTTTTGTACCTGGCCGCTGGGCCATGTGATTTCGAGCGATTCAATTTTGGTGCGCTTGCCCAAGCCAAAGAAAATTCGCGGATCGCTGGCCGACATGTAGCTCATCCCGCCTTTCGATTGCTCAACATGTACGAATCCCTCCGAGGTTAATTTTAGCGAGGCGCCGATGCCATCGCGGTTGGACTTGGTCCCGATCAGAAGAACCTCAAGAAAATGATTTGCGTTGCCGCCGTCGTTGCGCAGGAGTTCGGGATAGTCGCCACGAATGTTGATGGCGACGTCGAGGTCGCCATCGTTATCGAAATCGGCGGTGGCGAGGCCGCGTCCGACGATGGGACGCATGAAATCCGGACCGAGAGACTCGGACACTTTAGCAAACTGACCCTTGCCTAAATTCCGGTACATCAATAGCGGCTCTTTGTAGGTAACTTCGCTGTGGTAGAGATTTACGTTGTCGAGCATGGCGCCGTTCAACTGCAGAATATCGTTCCAGCCGTCGTTATCATAGTCCAAGAATTTCATCGACACGCCGCTGAGCAAGATCGCTTTGTTGCCGATGCCGGAGCGGAACGTGGCGTCGTCGAAAGTTCCGTCTCGGTGGTTGAGGTAGAGACGGTTCAATTCGAAATCAAGGTGAGTGACGTAGATATCCTGCCAACCGTCACCGTCAATATCGGCAGCGTCAATGCCCATGCCGGCTTCATAGCGGCCGTCCTCGCCCGCGGCCATACCGGACGTGAAAGACACATCCTCGAAAGTTCCATCGTGTTTGTTGATGAACAGAAAATTCGGCCAGGAGTCGTTGGCGACGGCGATATCGGTCCAGCCATCGTTGTTGAAATCGGCGAGTACAACCCCCATGCCTTTGGCTTCGGGCTTGCCGACTCCCGATGCATCGCTTACATCGGTGAACGTCCCGTCGTGATTGTTGTGGTAGAGCTTGATTTTTTGCCCCTTGTAGTTTCCCGGATGACAGTAGGAACGATAACCCGGCCTTTTTTCGCCACACCACAAATTATTTTTCGGCGACCAGTCGATGTAGTTCGTCACTACTAGATCCAGCCAGCCATCCTTATCGTAATCAAACCAGCCGGCGCTGGTAGACCATCCGCCCTCGTCAGCGACCCCGGCTTTCGCGGTTACATCGGTGAAAGTCCCATTGCCGTTGTTGTGATAAAGAATGGCGCTGCCATAGCCGGTCACATAGAGATCGGGATAGCCGTCGTTGTCGTAATCTCCCACGGCGACGCCTTGACCGTAGTGTCCGCTTCCGCCTACGCCTGCCTTTTCGGTTACATCGGTAAAAGTTCCATCCCCGTTATTGTGGTAGAGGGCGGAGCGCAGAGGGTGAGGCGGTTTATATAAATCAGTTGCCGCCGACTGCACGAAAAATAAATCCATGAGGCCGTCCTGGTCGTAGTCAATCCAGCCCACGCCGGTGCCCATCGTTTCAAGATAGTACTTTTCGTCAGTGGCGGTTGCGTCCTGCTGGAAAGTGATGCCCGTTTTCTCGCGAACGTCAGTGAAGCGGACGGGGATGGTTGCTTCTTGTGGCTTGGGCGTTTGGCCGTTTAACGCAGTCATGTGAATCGCCAAGAGGATGATGGCGCTTAGAAAGAGAACCAGAGAACACTTGACCTGCAAGGTAGGAGTGGCGCGCGCCCTGGATGATCTCAACATTTCCGGCTGCAAATACCTAGTCGGCTAGTCTACCTTCAGAGCGTGCGGTCTGCGAGAAACAGCGCGAATTGCAGTAGCTGCTGCCGCGCATCCATCGACATCTCTCCTCCGGAGGAAGTCGATGCCGGCGCTCCGGCAAGGGCTTGTTCGATGCGATTTACATCAAGTCCGCCGGCGTTGCTGCCTTTGAAACGATTGAGCACTTCGCGCGCTTTGTCGACTTGTCCTGTCTCGTAATAGAAAACGCCCAGCGTGGAATAGCTGCCGGCCCACTCCGGAAGAAGTTCGACGGCGCGTTCCAGTTGCTCGGTTGCTTGTTCCGTTTTTCCTTCTAGGACAGAAACGATGCCAAGCCCCCAAAGGATTTTGCCGGAACTCGGAACTCGGGCCAATCCTTTCTGCAATATCTGCTCCGCCGCGCGGACATCGCCCTGGCGCAGTTCGAGCAGGGTGAGCGAGAGATAGTACTGGTCGTTGTCGGGATTGCGTGCGATAGCGTCGCGGAAAATTTCGGCGGCACGCGCGCTGTCATTCATGTGCGCATAGATATCTCCGAGGAGGGCGAGCATGGCGTCATCGTGTTGACCTTGCGCGGAAACAGTCTGTACAGTCTCGAGCGCCCGCGGATAATGGCCCTGGCGAAAGTAGGCATCAGCCAAGTCGAACTTCACGTCGTCGGAATCCGGATTGGCGCGCAAGGCCGACTGAAAATGTGCGATCGCATCGTCGTACAAGCGAAAGCGTGCGAGCAATACCCCGATGCCGCTCTGGGTGCGATAGTCGGTAGCGCTTAATTGGTCGAGTTGGGCAATCGCCTTCCGAGCGTCGTCGAGCTTGCCAAGTTTCAGGTAGGCTTCGGCGAGTAAGTAAATATCCTGAGGCTGGCCGGGGTGTTTTTCAATCTGAGCGTTTAGTTCGGTCACGTCGAGTTGCGTGCGCGCCAGCGGGGCGAGGTTCGAACGATTGTTGAGATAATCAAAGAGGTGTTCGTAGGGATAAGGCCCGGTCGATGCATTCTTGGCCAGGGTTTGAAATACGCTGAGATCGCGTTGCGCAGCCTCATTCTGGTGAAGGTTGCGCTCGACCATGGCGAGCTTGTAGTAGCCGGTCGCCGGGTTGCGGCTAGACTTCACATAACGGCGGAGCAATTCCGCGGCATCGGGGAAGTTTTTTTTCGCGATGCGGAGGTTCGCGAGCTCCAAAAGAGCGTCGGGATAATTGGCATTGGCGCGAAGAGTTTGCTGAAACATTTTTTCGGCCTCAGCCTCATTTCCTTGACGTTCTTCAATGTAACCCATGTTGAAGAGGCAGGAATCATTGTGAGGATCCAGCTTGAGGCCTTCCTGAAAATACTTTCTGGCTTCATCGAAGCGGCCCAGCTTGCGATAAGCGAGGCCCAGGAAAGCGTAAGAGCGCGCTGAGGGATCGAGGACGGTCAGCGACTTAAATTCTTCGATGGCTTTGTCTGCTTTGCCTGCCATGAAGTAGCTTTCACCCAACGCGGCGTGCAGATCGGATCGTTGTGGGGCAATTTTCAGACCCGATTCGAGCAAAGGAATCGAGTCTTCAAAATAATTCTGGCTCATGCTGACGCGGGCGAGCAGAAAAATTACATCGACATTTTCCGGCGCAAGTTTATGGGCCCGCACCAGGACATCGAGAGCGTCTACGGCTTTTGTCCGATCAGCGTAGACCTGGCCCAGCAAGTAAAGGGTGTCGGAGGAATCAGGCTTAAGTTTTAGCGCGCGGTTGAGTGTGACTTCGGCCTTCGCATAATCACTGCCCCGAAGGTAAGCGCGGCCAAGATTGAAAAGAATCTCGAATGTTTCGGGCTGCAGCGCGTTAGCCTTCTCCAGTTCGAGTTCGGATTCGCGATACTGTTTCGCCTCAGCAAGAAGCACACCGAGCGTGAAGTGCAAGCGGACGTCGCCTTTATTCTGAGCGGAAAGCGTTTTTGCCAGGCTTAGGGCGGCTGCGGGTTGGCCGGACAGAAGGTAGCATCGCACAAGATTAAATTTCGTCTCAGTGTTCGGTGGACGCACTCGCTGAAAGTGCGGAATTGCTTCCCTCGGCAAATCTTTCGCAAGCAGCAGAAGGCCAAGATTGTAATTCCCTTCTTTATCCGCGGGATCAAGACGAAGGACCGTGCGGAACTCTTTTTCCGCGAGATCCGCATGGTTTTCCGCTATGTATAAGTTGCCGAGATTGTTGTGCGTCTTGGTAGAGCTGGGACTCAGCTTCAACGCTCGCTGGAACGCTTCGAGCGCGGCGTCGTAATTTTTTTCGGTGCTGTACGCAATTCCTAAAAGGTTGTAGCCGGCGACGCTGTCTGGATGCAGCGCCAGTTGTTCCTGGATTTTCTTTTTGCTTTCTTCGACGGAACCTTGGCGAAGCAACGCTTCCGCTTCGGTGAAGGGAGACTGGACGGCAGCGGAGTGGTGAGAAGGCTTCGTGGCTGTGCCAGCCTGTTGTGCCGCTCCAGAAGCGCACGCCAACATAAGGCCAAGCATCAGGGCAGACATCAAAGTTCCTGCATTCCGCCGGCGCATGCGAATCATAATCCCCACGACTGCGTCAATTTAGCATCTCCAGTGCTTGCTGAGCCATTTTGTGCCCGGGTTGCTGGAGTAGAAGTTGGCGGAGAGTTTCTTTGGCCTGGGGCTCATTCTTCAAGACAACATATAAGCGGGCCAGGTTCAAGTAAGCCTGATCGAAGTTGGGAGCAACTCGTATGCAGGTCTTGAACTTGTCTTCGGCTTCGGCGTAGCGTTGCTGCCGCACCAGGAGCACTCCAATATTGTTGATCGCATCGGCGTAGTCCGGGCGCAAGTTCACGGCCTTCGACAGATATTGCAAGGCGCGTTCGAGAATGTCCTGCCGGGCGTAGAGCATTCCGGCGCTGTAGTTCGCCTCCGGGTCTTCGGGAGCAAGTTCGAGCGCTTTGGTCAGCAGCGCTTCAGCGTCGGCGTAGTTTCCGCTTCTTCGGTAGAGATTGCCGAGGTTCAGCAGAGCAGCAGTGTAATTCGGCTGCCCCGATAAAGATTGTTTGAAATTTGCAATTGCTTCCTCGGGTTGCCCCTCTTGGGCGGAAATCATTCCGAGATTGTTCCATGCATCCGGATAGTTCGGACGCAACTGCACTGCCTGCTCGAGATAGCGACGCGCATCTGCAAAACGGTTTCTTCGCAGATATAGGGTTCCAAGATTGTAATAAGCCTCGGGCGCCTGGGGCTTTGCGGCGACCACCTGTTTAAACGACTCAGCAGCCTGATTGAGATAGCCGCGCTGAAACATTGCCACGCCATAGGTAAAGTCGTTGCGCTGAAATCCCCCCTCGGGCTGCACTCCGACGAAGGGCAGCGCTTTCTTGATACGCTCCGCTTCGGTCTTAGGCGCAGACAGGACATCTTCGTGAATCTGTTGCGGTTCTACCGGGCCCTGATACACCTTCACGATCATGCCGGCAGGATCGATCAAGAACGAAGTCGGAAGCGGCAAATCGCGATGGCGATCAAAAAGGTAGCGGTAAATGATGTTGTAGATGCCCGCAATTTCCGGCGTCGCCATGAGATTGGGAAAAGAGAGTCTTCCCTTGGCCGCGAAAGCTTTCACCGCACTGAGATCGACCGGATCATCCACATTGACGCCGACGATTTCAGCCCTGCCGCCAGCGAGTTGCGACTGGTTGCGAAGAAGACGCAACTGATCGATGCACGCTGCCGCTGTACTGATCCAAAAGCTCAAAAAGATAAAGTGTCCCTGGAATGAATGCAGATCTCTGAGATTGCCGGTCAGGTCAGGTAATGAAAAATCAGGAGCGCTTAAGGGCTGGATCAGCCAGGTCTGAGCCGATGAAGGCAGCGGTTCTGGCCTCTCGGAAGAGATAGTATGCATCCAGGACCCAGGGCAAGCTTCGAACGGTTTGGCAAGGAAGTCGGCCGATCCCTCCTGCAGTTCGATTCGTTGATTGATGGGCAAACGATCAAACGTCTGAGTCAGGCCGCTGGGCCAGCGAATCTTGGCAGTTATTTCTCCTTCAGCTTTGCCCAATCCGAAGACTAGTTCTTTGCTGTTCTGCGCGAGAAATCCCGAACCGGCTTGGACATATTTTGTCTCGCGATGGCCTGCGGTTTCCACTGTGACTGCGGCTCCAATCGCGTCGCGATTGCTTTTTGTTCCCCGCAGGCGGAAAACAATCGACCGTCCAATCTCTTTTGCGGTGCAGTGCAAAATGCGTAGTTGCGGTGCATTCCTGTTCTTGAGGATCAGTTCCAGGCGCCCGTCATGGTCCAGATCGGAGAGGACGAAAGATCGGCTATCGTCAGGAAAGTCCAGCCCAACCGCACCTGAGATTTCAGAGAACGTGCCATCGTGATTGTTGCGATACAAAACGTTGCGCTCATCGCCGCTCCAGGAAACGTCCGAACGAATCAACTCATTGATGGCATTCCAGCCTTGCTCGTAGTTCGCCGACGGAATCGAGATCGGGGGCGACTTGCCGACCACCTGCCGCCAAAAAAAGCTTCCCAGGTCGCGAGTGTCTGAGCCTGAGATGTAGCCGTTGGCGATGTACAGGTCAGAGTAACCATCGTGGTCGAAATCCCAGGCGTCGGAACACCAGGCCCAGCGGCCCATCTCCACCCCCGCCTGCGAGCTTACATTTTCAAACCTTCCGTCTCCCAGATTCCGGTAAAGCGAATTGCCCTGGGCGTGCCGGTGATAAAGGGCTCGTATGGCCTTGGGATCTTGCTGATGAAAATTCTCTTGCTGCGAAACCCGCAAGCCAGCCGCAGACCACATATTTGCCGCATAGATATCGGGTTTGCCGTCGTTATCGAAGTCGAACCAAGACGCGCTCATTCCGGCTCCGACATCGTTCACCCGCGCTTCCTCCGAGACCGCGGCGAAGGTCCCGTCGCCGTTGTTGCGATAAAGATTATTGCGGCCAAAGTCGTTGACCACGTAGAGGCTGGGACGGCCGGAGGAGTCGTAGTCTCCCCAGGCGCAGGCAAAGCTGTAACGATCATTCTCGACGTTCAATCCGGCGGCCTGCGTGCGATCCTGGAAAATGGCATTGCCTTCGTTATGGAACAGAAAGTTTGGAGGTCCGTTACGCGCGTCGAAGTACGGCGAAGGATAGTGATATTGATCCAGTCCTAGATAGTACGAATACAGGCAGAAGTAAATGTCGAGCCGCCCATCGCCGTCATAATCGGCGAGAGCCGCGTGAGTAAACGATCCCTGCGGTGGCTGAACAAACTTGAAAGCATCGGGCTTGAGCTGAAATTTCCGATTGCCCTGGTTGAGGAATAACTGCGGACCCGACGCGCCAACTACAAGCAAGTCTTGCAATCCTTTATTTTCGAAATCTGCGAAAAGAGCGCAGGCCGTGGCCTCCAGCAGCCCCATACCGGATTCCTCGGTTATGTCTTCAAAAGTGCCGTCGCCGCGATTGCGATAGAGGCGGTTGGGAAGCCCAGGCGCCTGGCAGATGTAAAGGGAATCGAAGCCGCTGTTGTCGATGTCTCCGGCGGCTAAGCCGTTGTTGCCGTAAATATCGAGACCGCAGGCTCCGTCGAGCACCGTGCGCCAGTAATCGGCGCCGTGAAGCATTTGCTTTTTGTAGGATTCGGTTTCACCCAGCGCCTGCGCAGCGACATCGACGAACCACGGTTCTCGCACCCAGCTGACGGTTTCCTCGGTTGCTTCCCAGCGAACGGCCCGCCATTCGCTGGAGCCGTCGCGCGACCATTCTGTATGCCATAGTCCAACTCGCTCCTCGCGACCAGCGTCGGTGGGTGTACCGACCAAGTCATAGCGAATGTCAACGCGAAGCGGAGCAGAGGCAGCCGCGCCTTCCTCGATTTCTACAATTTGGAATTCGGCAGTTTCTATCTTGCCCAACGAGGCGAAGTAGCCGGCAATTTCATCGAGAAATCGATCACGCCCTGACGCGACGACTGTCGAAAAACGTCTACGCAGAATCTGAATGCCAGCCCCAGGGTGCATGCTGACTTCGTCTCGTGGACGCAGCGACGTTGCCTCCATCGACGGCGCCAGGAACGCGCCCAGCTTCGAAAGAGCCGGTGCGGAGCCCCTGAGACCCACGCTCCAGGCACTTAGAACGTCCATAATCTCCGAAGCGTATTTCTCGGTAACAAATTCGTCGAGGCCGGGAATAACCAGACGCAGGACATCTTCCAGGGGAGCCCTCCCTAGGTAATGAGGAGTAAGTCGAGAGTCGGAGAGCGGAAAGGACGAATTCCTGAGGATGCCGACCGGGCGAGACGCTGGAAAACCGCTAAAAGGGGCGGCAATCCACAGCGCGGGAGCCCAACTGACGCGCCGCAAGAAAGCTCTACGAGAAAGTAAAGGCCATCCGCCGGGGGGACGCTCCATTCTTAAACATCCTCGCTCTCAGGGGACACGACGGAAATCTTAGCATCTATCGGCTGACACTTCTCACCGGGGCATCGGTTCTCCACGGCTCCGCGAGACCATCGGCTTGCCGAAAATCGTGGTCAAAGGGCGCCCGGTCCACGAGCAATGAAGGCTGGGATTGGAGGTAGTACAAAACCATTAACTTTTTGGTTGACAAAGAAATTGCACCTGCCTTATCGTAGCGTTCACCCATTTGTATACGATTACATTTGGGGTTTCCCGATACGGCGGCAGGATTGGCACTTGCGAGGTTTGCTTCGAAGCAACCTCAGAGGCTCAAAGGAGAGCTCATGAAGCGACTGGCCGTTTCCCGAATGGTGCGAGGTTTTCTAGCTGTTGTAGTCGGCGCCATTCTCAGTGTCAGTTTCCTCCACGCACAAGTTGACACCGGTTCCATTACCGGAATCGTTTCGGACCCTTCGGGAGCGTTGGTCACTGGCGCGAAAGTCACACTGACCAACGAAGGCACGGGCACTAGCCTGTCGACTGCGACTGGAGCCGATGGAGTGTACAACTTTAGTCCGGTGCGAATTGGGAGTTACAAGCTAGAGGCTTCTGCACCCGGCTTCAAAACCGAAGTGCAGGCTCATGTCACAGTCGACGTGAGCGCGAGGGTGTTGATCAACTTTAAGCTCCAGCCCGGCGCTGTCAGCGAAACCATCGAGGTGAACACCACCATTCCTGTGCTGCAAGCCGAAGACGCATCGGTTGGTCAAGTCGTCGATCAACGCAATGTGAATAATCTTCCCCTGAATGGCCGCAACTTTACCTTCCTGGCCCAACTAGCAGCGGGTGTGAATACGCCGGAGTCGGATACGCGCGGCAACGCTGCATCCGGCGCATTTACTGCCAACGGCAATCGGCCCGCTCAGAACAATTACATGTTGGATGGCATCGACAACAATTCCGATACCGTGGACTTCCTCAACGGAACGAACTTCGTGGTTCTGCCTCCGGTGGACGCCATTCAGGAATTCAAAGTCCAGACCTCGGATTTCAGCGCAGAGTTCGGCCGCTCCGGAGCGGCGGTGCTCAACGCGACCATCAAGTCCGGCACCAACCAGTTTCACGGTGCCGCCTGGGAGTTCTTCCGCAACGATAAATTCGACGCGCCTGATTACTTCGAAGATGCGGGCGGCATCCCGAAGGGCGAACTGCGCCAGAATCAATTCGGGTTCGCGGTTGGCGGCCCGGTCATCAGGGACAAGATTTTCTTCTTTGGCGATTACGAAGGCTTCCGCCGCGTCCAGGGAACGATTCTTACTGGGTCGGTGCCGACCGCGCTCGAGCGCAGCAGCGGCTACACCAATCTGTCCGACTTGATCACCGAGCAATCGGGCACGCAAACCGACGCCTTGGGACGAACAATCCCGCTTGGGACCGTTTTAGACCCCGCCACGACACGGGCGGTGACCGCTGGTGTAGTTGATCCCGTCTCAAACATTGCGGCGACATCGACAGGTTATGTTCGCGACCCCTTCGGCACTTGCGGCCCTGCCACTACGGTCTTCACTCTGGCAGGTTGCGGTCTGAACCAACTCCCCGCTGGACGGCTCGATACGAATGCCATCGCTCTGCTGAACTTGTATCCCAATCCCACGTCTTCTTCGTCGCTTTTCAGCAATTACGCTAACTCCCCGAAACTATTTGAGCACCGCAATTCTTTCGATAGCCGTTTGGATATCAACTTCTCGCAAAAAGATCAGATCTTCTACCGCTTCAGCTACGTGGATGATCCGCAGTTTATTCCGGGAATTTTCAGCGGCATCGCAGACGGCGGAGCTTTCCAACAGGGCCCGCAGACGGCGATTGCGCAGCAAAGCGCGTTGGCCGAAACGCACGTGTTCTCTCCGACCTTGGTGAACGTGGCTCGCGCTGGCTTCAATTATCTCAACACCACGCGCGAAAGCCCGGTTGCCGGTCAACAGGGCATTCCTGCTAAATTTGGCATCCAGGATATTCCGCAGGTTGCCAAGAACGGTGGACTGCCAGCCTTTGGAATCAGCGGGCTTTCCACCTTGGGCAGCAATGCCTTTCTGCCTTCGGATGAAGTCAGCTCGACTTTCCAATTGACCGATGACCTCACGAAGATCTACGGCAAACATACGTTCAAGATGGGATTCGAGTGGCAGCACGTGAAATTTTCCACGTTGCAACCACCGTGGTCCCACGGCGAATACGACTATAGCGGCCTGTTTACGGAGATCCCGGGCGTAGGTTCAGGCAACACTGGCCGCGCGCAAATCCTGTTAACTCCTACCACATCGTCCGTGGGTGGCCCCGATTACGTTGGAGGTCCTTCTGGCAACAACGATGACGGAGGAGTTCACAATGGAATTTACGCCTCCAACATTTCCCTCACGGACAACGGAAAAAACTACTACGGTACTTATTTCAACGACGACTGGAAGGTCACTCCCAAGCTGACCCTCAACCTGGGCTTGCGCTGGGACTTCTTCGGGCTCGTGTACGAACATCATGGCGCCCAGGCGAACTTCGTGCCCGGAGGCTCTCCCACCGGCTCTCCGATGTACATACTGCCGGGCAGAACGAGTTCTGCAGATCTTTCCGCAAGCTTCATCAGTTTGCTTGCCAAGGACGGAATCGGGCTCGATATTACGAACAAATACGGCAAGGGTCTGGGTAATTCCCAGAAGGCGAACTTTGCTCCTCGAGTTGGCTTCGCCTACCAGGTGAGCCCAAAGCTGGTGGCGAGAGGTGGCTTCGGAATCTTCTTTAACGGTTTTGAAAACCGTGGGTATTCTCCGAACCTAGGTGAAAACTATCCCTTCCAGTTCAATTTCCAATTCCAACCGCCGGATCCCGGTCACCCAGTCACCTATACCGGATGCACCAGTCCAGCGGCCACTCCAATTGGAAGTGCGACCTTGGAGACTGGATTCTCTTGTACCCCGCTGCTCCCGACTGCAGTCAATGCTTCCGGCCTGGCGCTGCGCGGAATCCAGTTTGACTATCAAACTCCCTACACGATGAGCGGCAACTTTACGCTCCAGTATGAGCTAACTCCCACGTTGAGCGTTCAGGCTGGTTATGTGACCTCGCTCGCTCGCCACCTGGAAGTGTTTCCGAATTCCAATCAACCCACGGAGATCACGCCGACCAACGGAAGCGCCATCCTTCCTTTTCCGGATTTCGGGGAAGCTGGGAGCTACGCCATCACGGAAGGGAGCAGCTTCTACCACTCCCTTCAGACCAAGGCGGAAAAGCGATTTGCGGACGGGTTGAATTTCCTCGCTACCTATACCTGGTCCAAGACGCGCACCGACGCGGTCGATCTGCTGAACAACGGGAATAATCAGGGTTATCGAGCTCCTGAAGTGGTCGGAGCCGGCATACACTACGACTACGGTTTGGCTCCATTCGACATTCGAAACGTCTTCCACCTCAGCGGAGGATATGAACTTCCTTTTGGTAAGGGCAAGCACTATCTGTCCAGCAACGGAGTAGCCAACAAGGTCTTCGGAGGTTGGAGCATCAACACCGCCATCGTGCTGGAGGGTGGCCAGCCGATTACCTTTACTTGTCCTTCGGGCACGGGTGTTGACACAGGCTGCTACGACTTGCTTGTGGGAGATCCAGGTAGAGGGCTGCACATTGATTCCAACGGGAAATTGAGTTTGTTCAGTAATCCGAAGGCATTCAGCCAGCCTACACCATGCACGGCACTGCCCTGCCCTCTCTCGACTCTGGGCGGCGCACCCGATCAGGTTGCCGGGCCCACCTTCAAGCGCATGGACTTCTCCACCTTCAAGAGGATTCCGCTCACCGAACGCTTTTCTATGGAGTTCAGAGCTGAGTTCTTTAACCTATTCAACCACCCGAACTTCAACGCGCCAAATTTCGGGGGCAACGGCGTGGTCGCGGTATCGGGCTCGGGCAATTTCACCAGTTCGAGCTTCGGCGAGATCGGCTCTACGCGCGATGCCCCGTACGATCCGCGTCAGATCCAATTCGCTCTGAAGTTGTATTTCTAAGACTCGATCATCGCTAAGCTGGTCGCAGCGTTCGGGCAAGTCGTGGTCCCTGTGTACCGAGTTCTGTGTACCGATGGTGCAGCGAGTTTGGTGTACGATGCAAACATCGTGAGTCCGAAGCTCCATCCGGTCTGCTCTGTTCTTCTGCTATTGACGTGCGTGGCGACTCTCGCTTTCGGACAGCAGGGTCAGACGTTAGACGCCGAGTTCCAGACGGCGGTCGCGCAATATAACTCTGGCAAGCTCGCGGAAGCCGCCGCACAGCTGGAGAATCTGGAGCGCCAGGCGCCGCAAAGCTTCGAAGTGCAGGAACTCCTGGGCCTGGTCTACTCCGCCCAATCGCAGGACGCCAAGGCCAACCAGCATCTGAATGAGGCGGTTCGCCTGAAACCGGACTCGGCACCAGCCAGGACAAGCTTGGCTGCCAACCTGGTGCGATTGGGAAGGCTCAATCCTGCACAGGAGCAGTTCGAGAAAGCCGTTGAACTGGGACCAAACGACTTTGATACCAACCATAACCTGGGCGAATTTTACGTGCAGATCGGCAATGTTCCCAAGGCGGCTCAGTATCTCGAGCGCGCTCACAAAATCGATCGCTCTTCTTACGACAACGAATATGATCTGGCTCTGGCCTACCTGCTTACCGGACGGCTTTCGGATGGGCGCCACCTGATTCGCGATCTCCTGAAGCAGAAAAACACCGCGGAATTGCATAACCTTCTGGGGGAACTGGAAGAGAAAGACGGACAATTTGTAGCCGCGGAAAATGAATTTGAGGCTGCGGCGCACCAAGACCCAAGCGAGAGCAACTTGTTCGACTGGGGGAGTGAATTGCTGCTTCATCGCACGCTGGGGCCTGCGGTGGACGTCTTCCAGAAAGCTACCGAGCGCTATCCTAATTCGCCTCGGCTGATGATCGGCCTCGGCGTCGCCCTTTACGCCCGCGGCAATTATGACGAAGCCGTTACCGCGCTGTTGAAAAGCGCGGATCTAAATCCATCGGACGCACGCTGTTATTTCTTTTTGTCGCGGGCTTACGACAGTTCTCCCAGCCAGGCAATGGAAGTGATTCAGCGATTCCGCCGGTTCGCTGAGCTTGAGCCGGGCAATGCGCACGCCATTTATTACTATGCCATGAGTTTATGGAAGGGGAAGCGAGCGGAGGATCCCGACGTCGACTTCCGTCAAATCGAGGCATTGCTGAAAAAGTCGACCGTCCTCGATCCCGGCTTCGCTGAGGCTCACTTGCAACTGGGCAACCTCTATTCGGCCCAGAATAAATACAAGGACGCCATCCCGGAGTATGTGCGGGCCCGGGAGTTGAATGCGGATCTTGCCGACGCTTATTATCGGCTGGGACAGGCCTACGTGCGGACCGGAGAAAAGCAACTGGCTCAACAGCAGTTCGAGGTCTATCAAGGCATTCGCCAGCGCCATTTGGCCGATCTCGACAAGCAGAGGGCCGAGATTCAACAATTTGTTTTATCTGCGAAGGATGGCCCCTCCGCAAAGCAGTAAGAACGGCTCAGAGTCTGAGATCAATGACGAACCTTTTCAGATCTGCGGATGGACATGACCTCACTCGCAGGCTTGGCTTGAGCCGTCGCGATTTTCTGTGCGATGCCGCAAAATTAGCAGTCGGCAGCGCGTTGCTTGGCTCCGGGACGCTGGCGAGCGCCGGAGTGGCCTCCAAAAACAGAAAAGTCGTGGTCATCACCTTCGGCGGTGGAGCACGCGACCAGGAAACGTTCGCACCGGAGGGCCAGGGGAACATTCCGCACCTCATGAGCGAACTTATTCCGCAGTCGACTTTCTTTACTCAGGTGGTGAATCGCGGAATTCTGGGACACTATGTTGCCACCGCGAGCCTGGCTACTGGGGTTTATGAAACCATCAACAATTTCGCTTCCCTTCCTCCCGAGCACCCAACCGTCTTCGAGTACTTCCGCAAGGATCGCAAGCGCCCGGCATCGGACGCATGGGTTGTAGCTCCCAGCAATGGTTTCAATCGCATCGGGGAAAGCAGCCACCGTTCCTACGGCGCAGGTCTAGGCGCTCGCGTGATTCTTCCGAAGCATTTGCTCACCGCGGCTCTCTCCAGCGGACACAGCGATTACCAGCATTTGTTGCGTGACAATTACGAAACTCCGTACTACGCTCCGGAACTCGGAGGCAGTGAGGTTGAGTTGGAGCAACTGGAGAGAATTTTGAACCTTTCCGTCGAAGACTTTAAGGCGCACGCTCGAACTTTGTCGAGTCCCGACGAACTCTCAGTGTATGTCGTGCGCCAGTTGATGCGGCAGGAAGCTCCCAGTCTCTTATGGATCACAATGCACGATATCGACGTGGCCCATGCCGGAGCTTACTCGCTCTACATCGAGGGCATCCGCCGCACCGACCGGCTCTGCGCCGAGATTTGGAAGGCGATCCAGAGTGAGCCCGAGTACGCGGGTAAGGCGACGTTGTTTATCTTGCCCGATTTCGGGAGAGATTCCGACGAAGATTCCGGCGGCAACGGATTTCAGCACCATCGCACCGGAGACGTGCCTTCGCGCACCACCTGGATGATGGCTCTGGGCGCGGGAGTACGCGAGAACGTGGTTTTCGATCGACCCATGGAATCCACCGATTTGGTACCAACGATCGGGGCCATGCTCGATTTTTCTCCCTCTCTCGCGCAAGGCAAACAGATTTCGGAGTTGGCCTAGGTCCCATGTTGCCGATCGATATGAAGCCGGAGCAATTCAAGGGTTATCCGCCCGAGTCCAGGAAGCTGGTCACCAATTACCTTGGGGCATTGCAGGCTTTGCCGCTTAGCTTTGTGCCCAACCTTTTGCGGGAAGCGATCGATTACGATTTTAAGTTTCCCGCGGAACGAAGGGCTTTAGAAAGAGAGCTGGAAAATCTGCAGTCGGTTTCTACTTCGCACTCCGGCGAGTCTTCCTTGGAAAACCAGAAAGACTGGTTCGAAGGATTTGCGCGCATAACACTTTCGACACAACTGGAACAGATGGACTGGGTAAATTCGCCGGCGCAGTTTGTCGAGCAACTGTCCACTCACCTCTGGGCGACTCACCAGGTGGATGCATTCCGAAAAGCGGCCACCGATTACGCGGATCGCTTGCATGGGAAAGTACCGCCCGAGCGGCCTCCTATTCCGCGCCTTGGAATTGCTGTAATCGGCCAGAATGTTTCCAATCACGAAGAACCTCTGTTTCGCAAACTGCGGCCGCACGGAGGATATTTTAGCGGCATTAAACCGGAGGGAGGACTCAAGATATTGCTTGATGCTATTGGCACTCGCGCCCGGTTGCATCCTATTCCCTACGGCCATTGGTATGTTGACGGTGGGGAAGAAGCGGAACACTCTTCTGACCTGACTTGTATTTCCTACCACGCTCTGGAGCCCGTGCGTGCCGCTCTATTGCGCAAAATGCGGGCTGAGATCGAAACGCCCGGAATGGGGCCAGAAGCCTTGCGGACACGACTGGCGCAGATGAATCCCTCCGAACTTGGCTTCGCTCAAGCTGGAGATCAGGTACTCGATCGCTTTCAGCTAAAACTTCTTACGGAAGGATCCGGAACGCAAATTTTTAGTACCACGTTTGTCCAATGGACCGCGCGCGAAGCCCTACGCCGAGCCCAGCCCTGCACTGTGCTGGTTCGTTTCGCTCCCCGGCAACGACAGAAGCCGATGAATGAGTTGCTTTCGGATAAGCAGGGCCCACCCGAACTCGATCCCGTCGGTTCGTTGATGGATGCCGACCTGGGCGCCTACTACAACTGGATGAATCAGCAAAGACTTTCTGGGGCAGATCAATCCTCGTTCCTGGTGTGGTTTGAGAACCATAGCGAGGCTGTGGCCATCGGCCCCGCGATGCCGCGAGGAACCGAATCCACCACACCCACCGATCTCCGCGAACTGCTCTCCCTGATCGCTTAACTTCGATAACTTAACTTTGATAACTTAACTTTCCGCTAACATACAGCCTCCCGGAGTCTCCGCGAGCCGCTCGGCGTTTAGCGTTGTATCCTCGCCGCCCACCCACCTCCGGGTGCCAATTTCACAGTCAACTTCGTATTCTTGTTCACCCTGGCTTTCACCTGTTGGTAGTCGCTTCCATACCGGTCGGCATTCACTCCATCCTGGTACGAGCTCATGGAGTAGTCGCCGCCAGGTAAGAAAGATAGATCGACTTCCAGTTCTCGCGGCGTCCAGTTTGTCATGGCGCCCACGTACCAGTCAGTGCCGCTCCGGCGCGCTACCACCACGTACTCAGCGATTTGCCCATCAAGCACCTTGGTTTCGTCCCACACCGATGGTATAGGGCCAAGGAATTCCATAACTTGCGGCTCGCGCAAATAATTTGACGGACTGTCGGAGAGCATCTGCAATGGGCTCTCATACACCACGTACATCGCCAACTGGTGGCAGCGTGTCCCCAGGCTCATCGGACGATTAAAAATTGGAGCGAAGCTGGCCTTTTGCGCGTTGATCATCGCCCCCGGCGTGAAATCCATAGGACCCAGGAACATCCGCGTGAAAGGAAGGGTGACGTCGTGAGGCGGATCGGTCTCCGCACTCCACTTGTCCCACTCCAACCCCCGGACTCCTTCCGTGCTGATCAGGTTTGGCCACGTGCGAGTCATTGCGGCGGTCTTTTGGCACCCGTGAAAGTCCACCAGCATCTTGCGTTTGGCTGTCTCGAAGCTGACCTTGTGAAAATAATTGATCAGCAACTGGTCGCTGCGCTGCATGAAGTCAACTTTAATTCCTTTGATTCCCCACTTCTGGTATTGATCGAGCGCCGGGATTAATTGATCGTCGAGAGTTTTCCAGACTACCCAAAGAATTACTCCCACATTTTTCTGCTTCCCATAGGCGGTGATCTCCTCGATATTCATGTCGGGAACGACGTCCAGAACGTTCCCCAGCTTGTACCAGCCTTCATCGAGGATTATGTAGGGAATGCCGTATTTCGAGGCGAAATCGATGTAATACTTGTAGGTCTGAGTATTGATGCCGGCCTTGAAGCCTACGTCGTAGACGTTATTCGCGTTCCACCAATCCCATGCCACTTTGCCAGGCTTGATCCACGAAGTATCTTGCACCTGCGATGGCTTCTCCAACAGCCACACCAACTGATTGGTAAGCAGATCTCCATCTTTTTCGGCGATACCGATTACCCGCCATGGAAATGTGCGTGTACCACGGGTGACCGCAATATAGTCGTCACTTTCCACCACCTTGAAGTCCCGGTCTCTCTCCAATCGCTCTTTTAAAGGGTAAGGTGGAAAGGTAGCGGCCAGCGCAGTCGCGCCGGTGCCGTGCAACCAGAGGCCAGGATAATCTTCTATATCCGATTCCGCGATCGCCACTTTTACTCCGTCCCCCACATCCACAACCGCCGGCAGAGTGGCGAGCGATTCGGGAGTGATGTGGCTCATGGTCTGCGGCAGATATTTTCTTTCATTGTGAGAAAAAAAACTGTCCTCGGAAGGATAGTAGACGGTGTCGTCGCCCGCGAAACGGAAAATCGCTTCTTCGTTGTAAATATGCACCTGGGCTTGCGGCAAGGACGTTTCCAGCCGGTAGGCCGCGCCCTCGTTGTAAGCGCGAAATACTACGGTCAAGCCGCCTTCGAGTGTGAGCCGTAATTCGTTGTAGTGGTCGCGAATCTTCGCGAATTTCTGGCGGACTGGAGGCTCAAGCACCTCGTCCGAACTGCGCTCCTTGGCGGCTACCACCTTGGGATTAAGCCCCAGAATCGTGTGATCGATATTGATAGAGAGCTGGGAATCCTGGAGCCTGGGTTGGCCCTTGAAGAGGACGTCGTACTTGAGGCGATCAGCAGCGCGGATTTTGATTTTGATTTCGATTCGATTGTTGGGAGAGCGCAGGCTGTAGTCTCGCTGAGCCGTGGCGAACCCCGCGAGGCAGAGGCTTAGTCCGAGCACCGCTGAAATCTTCAAACAGTTCATGAAATTTCTCGCTTTCACTGGACAACGGTTCGAATCGCCTGCGCCCCTGGTTAAAGCAAACCCACCCGAGCAAATCCGGCTTAAGGTCAAGATTGTAAACGATTACACCTTTCGTATAATAAATTTCTACGGTTCATGAACTGCGAATGAGTTCAATTTTCCTGCGGTAAGCAGGAACCGTCTTTGGCTTGTGGAAGGAATATTTTCTAATACTGCAGAAGTTGTGCTAACTTGGCGCCGTCAAAGTTTGCCGAGATCTTCATTGAAGCACGTCTGACGTAGCTGGGCCGCTGCATCCGGGTAGGGCATGAACCGACGAACCTTTGCTCAAATGATTGCGGGAACCTTGGCTGGAGCCTGCGGTCTCGGTCACAGCTCGGATTTATCCGGCGGGGACTCAGAATCGGCAGTAAAAACAAACGAGGTTTCCACCGCACCTTTCAGGCTGTCCATCATGCTTTGGACAGTTTTCGCCAACCTACCGTTTGAAGAGCGTTTAGAAAAAGTCGCTGAAGCAGGTTATCGAAACGTCGAACTGGTCGGCGAATATCGGAAATGGACAGAGGAAGATTTCAAGCGGGCCAATGCCAAACGAAAAGAGCTCGGCATCAGCTTTGATTGCACGGCAGGGTTGAAGCGGGGCGTGAGCGTTCCGGAGCACCGGCAGGACTTGCTCGACGAACTGCGACAAACGCTTCCAGTCATGGAGAAAATTGCTTGCCCGAGCATGATCGTGCTTTCCGGCAACCGAGTTTCAGGCATGCCCCGCGAGGTCCAGCATCAGTGTTGTGTTGATACGCTGAAGGCGGCGGCAAAGCTGGTGGAAGGCAAGTCCATCAATGGACAGCCAGTGCGTTTGCTGCTCGAAACCATAGATCCGGAAGAGAACCCGCAATACTACCTCACCGAAATTGTCGAAGCCCTGCAGGTCGTTCAAGAAGTGGATCATCCACAAGTGCAATTGCTCTACGATTTTTATCACGAGCAGATTACCGGCGGTAATCTCATCGCAAAACTCGAGAAGAGCATTTCGCATCTGGGACTCGTGCACATCGCGGACGTTCCCGGCCGCCATGAGCCGGGAACGGGCGAGATCAACTACCAGAACATTTTCGCTAAACTCGCGGAGCTCAACTATACGGGAGTGGTTGCGATGGAGTTTCATCCCGCGGGCGATCCCATCACGCGGCTCCGTGCCGCGCGAGAGATGGCGCTGCGCGCCGGCCGTTAGCGGTTTTTATGATGAAGGTCCACTGACTGTCTCTGAGTGCTATTCTTTTGGCTGGTCTTTAAAAACGAAGAGGAATTGCCGAAGTTCCCGCCGTTCCCGCTCGACTGCGGCTGCTTGCGCCTGGTTAAGTTGTTTGTACTCCGAAAACTCTCGCTGCGCCTTGGTTTCTTCGCCAAGGCGCTTGTATGTCAATCCCAGCCGGTAATGAGCCTCGCTGTTGCCAGGATTTGCGGCGACCGATTTCTGGTAAGCGGCGAGCGCTTCCTGCAGCGCTCCGCGCGCAAGATAGATGTTGCCCAGTTGCAAATTTGCTAAATCGAATTTGGGATCAATCGCGGCCGATTTCTGCAACAAAGCTATCGCGTGCGCCAACGCGTCTGAATTCGCCGATCCTCGGTCTCGCTTCCAGAGAGCGGTCGCGTAGTAATAGTTCGCGAGAACATTTTCTGGCTGGTCCTGGGCAAAGCGCGCCAGTTTCTGCTCGGCGCAAGGAAGCGACGCAGAGGCCGATTCTTGCATCTTGCCGAGAAAAAGATAAGGAGTGGGTCTCGACGGGTCGAGATCGGAAGCCTCGCACAGGCGCTGGGCCGCTTCCTCCGCCGAGCCGCTGGTATAAAGAGCCGCGCCCAGCCCAGCTAACATTCTTGCCGAGTCAGGATGCAAGCGCGCGCCTGCGGCAAACACTTCAACCGCCGGTGCAGTCGCTCGGTGGAGAAGCAATTCCGTTCCCCACGCAAAGTAATTTTGCTCACTGGAATCCAAGCCGGCAGCGCGTTCGTATTCGCGAGCAGCGGCCAGCGGGTCGTCCAGTCTTTCGTCGAGATCGCCGAGTAAGCGACGCAAACTTGCTTCGTCTTGCCTGCCGAGCCCTTTGTCATTCGCGAGCATTTGATTCACCTGCTCATGAGCCTTGGAAAACTCTTCGCAGGCGCTTAAGGCCAGTGCAAAGTCGAAGGCATTTACATGGTTTGCAGGATTTGTCTGGTACGCTGTTTGCAAAAACGAAATGGCTTCGGGACATCTTCTCGAGTGGAGGTAGAACTCACCAAGATTGTGATTTGCTTCAAAGCCTCTGGGGCTCTGACGCAGAGCAGCGCGCAATTCGCTCTCAGACGTGTGGGGTTCCAGGTTACTCTCCCCTGCTTTTGGAGCCGCTCCTGCTGTTTCGCCAGACTCAAGATTCAAAGTCGCTTTGGCAAGCGCTTCACCGGTTCGCATTCGAGTTTCAGACCCATGGCCGCCCCCAGCGGTTGAATCAGTAATGCCTGCCACTGTAAAGACAGGCCGGTCGTCGAGCTCGATCGCGGACAACGACGATGATGCGGTTGACGCAGCAGTGGTGGCTGTGGATGCCTGCAGGACAAAGTCACAATGCTTCTTTTCTGCCGGATCCAGCTTTATCGATTTCTCAATTAAGTCCCGAAAGCCGGATTTTTCCAGCTTTACCGAGTACGTACCTGCGCGGACTGCGAGGAAGGTAAAGATTCCTTCCGCGTTCGTTTGGCTTTCGACAGAACTGGAACCACTTTCCTCCAGGAGACGGACGGAAGCTCCCGCAACCGGCTCTCCAACCGCGTCACGGACTATGCCCTCGATCTGTGCTCCCTCTCGCTGAGCGGCTTCTTGCGTGAGCGCAGCCGGCGTTAACAAGTTCAGCAGCGGGAGAGATAGCAACACCAGACGGAGGCAGCTTCGGTTAAGCAAATTCAATCTCGAGCGCTCCCGTTAATTGAGTTCCGTGTCGTCACCATCTTCTGAAAATGCATGGTGCGAGTGATGCCTTCGCCTGGTGGTGTCCTATAGGACACTACCCTTCGCCTTCTTTCACAAAGATTACATGGTTCGCCCTGATATGTTTAGGGATTTCGGTCTCGCCGACCGCAAGCCATATGTGGTCGGACCTCCTCTGTGTGGCGCTGAAGGTCCTGTGGATCGGCGAGTTTCACCGTATTAGAACCAGACCAATCGAAGACGCATGCGTAATCGCCCTACGGGAGTGGAACGAGATCAGTGATCTCACTGGCTGACCTTGAAGCCTGACTAAGGCTAGTTGCAGATATTATGGCAAGCCAGCTTCGCAGCCTGCAAGAGTGAGAATCGAGTTTCACAGCCCCTTGGGCACAGTTCTAGAATTCTCTCGAACGCGAACGCCGTAACAAAAGAATGTAGTGTGATCCCCATTGAACTGGATATCATGCGACGAGAGCCAATCGTTGTTAGGGGGAGCTTCGGCTCAGGGAAACCGTTGTCGGGGAGGCGCTTGCCAGGCGCCTGAGACGGACGTAGCGAAGGGGAGCGAATCCTGGTTCAAACTGTGAAGCTGATGGCGAGTACCGGACCGCGTTCTGTCCCGCGCCGGCGTTGGGGCATCGCCCTTCTGCTGGGATTCGGTGTATTGGTGAATTACTTCGACCGGGTGAATCTCTCGGTTTCACACGCTGCGCTTCACGATGCATTCGGCATCTCTACGGTGACGTTCGGGTACTTACTCAGCGCTTATAGCTGGACGTACGCGGCATTTCAACTTCCGTCAGGCCTCATCCTCGACCGGTTCGGAGTGAAGGTGGTGGGCCGAGTCGGAACATTTCTGTGGAGCGTGGCCTCATTTGCAGCGGCGATGTCGACCGGCGTGGCAAGCTTTCTGGGAGCGCGGCTTCTGCTCGGAGTAGGCGAGGCTCCCACATTTCCGGCGAATGCGAAAGCCATCGGGTATTGGTTCCCAACGGAAGAGCGGAGCCTGGCGACGGCGATTTTCGATTCCGCTTCTAAGTTTGCCTCTGCCATCGGCGTCCCCGCTCTCGGGCTGCTGATGGTGCGGTTCGGCTGGCGATGGAGTTTCGCTGCGACTGGCTTCCTCAGCCTGTTTTATTTTGGTCTTTTTTACGTCTTCTACCGGAATCCCAGCGAAGACCAATCGCTGTCCGTTACGGAGCGCGATTTCATTCTCCACGGCGGAGCACAGCCCGAAGACCGCGTCCGGGCTGCAAAGGGCGCGCCGCTCGGATATTTATTGCGGCAAAGAAAGGTTTGGGGACTGGTACTGGGGTTCTCGTCCTACAACTACACTTTCTATCTCTTGCTGACATGGTTGCCGTCCTATCTCTCGTCAACCCATCACATCGATCTGCTGCATTCCGCTTTCTACACTAGCGTGCCTTGGCTCTTTGCAACATCAACGGACATTCTGATGGGGGGCTGGCTTGTGGATAAGCTGGTCCAGAGCGGGAGGAATGCATCACTCGTCCGGCAGGCAATCCTCATCGGAGGAACGACGCTCGGCCTGGGAATGCTGGGAGCTGCTTACGCGCAAAGCGCCACCATCGCCCTAGTCTGGATTAGTCTGGCAATCGGTGGTTTGTCCGCGGCCGCGCCTGTGGCGTGGTCCATACCTTCCCTTGTCGCACCTAGGGAGAGCGTTGGTACGTTAGGCGGAATTTTGAATTTCGGCGGTCAACTTTCGGCCATCGCCGCGCCGATTGCAACGGGCTATATCGCCCAGGCGACACACTCGTTTTTCTGGGCCTTTGGAGCAGCAACCGCATTTCTCCTGGTCGGCGTTGCTGGGTATGGATTCCTGCTTGGCCGGATCGAAACCATTCCAGAGCCCTCCCCTGCGTCATAACTCAGCGCACTCACCGGGTTGCGGCGTAGTCTTTGGCTGTCTGGGTTCGCGAATTGTAGACTTCAAGCCTGCCGTCCGCCCAAACTGAGAGTTTAAGATAGTTGCCCCCGTCGGGTCCGGGAAGGTTCGCGATAAAGGAATCGCCGGAGTTGTGTGCCGCGCCCCCTTCGTTAGAAAAATGAAGCTGCCAGAGGTCCTCGAGCTTCGGAGACTTCCTGACGATATCCCACGACGAGGGTGAACCACCCTTGTCCGCACCGTTATCCATGATGGCAAGGCGTGGCGAAATGGCAACCAGGAGAGCCGGACTGTTGCTCTGTAACCATCCGTGGTGCGAGACGATGAAGACATCGACAGGCCCCAGCCTCTTAATGGGGCAGACGAGTTCCAGTTCCTTATTCCACGTAAGATCGCCCAGATCGAGAATCCGAACCTTGCCAAAGGTTAGGATCGTACCTAGGGAGCGCGCGTTTTCGGTTTGATCTGCCGGTCGTTGTTCAGTCTTGTTGCATGCGGGATTTTGCGTGCCTGCGCCAGACAACGGCTTCCTGAGTAACTCCCCGTCGGCGCTCACGATCTCTGCACGAACGCCCTCGATAGGCAGAATATCCCCCACTTTTGCGATGCTCCGTTTAACACTCTGGCTTGAGAGCAGCTTCTGGTAGTTCTCCCAACTCTGCTCCGTTGGCTGATCGCCCGGTTCGCGGTTCACGCCGTGATCGATAAAGGTGCCAACAGGAATCTTTGCGAGGAGCTGGGGAGCACCACCGGCATGGTCGACGTGGTAGTGAGTGAGAAGAACGAAATCGATTTTCGATAGACTCGCATTCTTTGCAGCCGCGACAATACGGTCCGCGTCACGTCCTGCATTGCCGGGCCAGCCCGTATCGATGAGTAGCGACTGACCCGCCGGCGTGACAAAAAGTGTAGCTTGGCCGCCTTCGACGTCCACGAAATAAATTTCCAGTGGCTTTAGCTCCGGCAGAGCCGGGGACGACTCTGCCAACGCAAGAAAAGCCAGGGCGACAATGGCCCCAACCATTGCAGAACCAATGAGCGACCGCGTGTATCCTCCGATCACTTGACCTCTCCAAGGTTTAAGTTCTGTGGCAGTAAATCATCTTACTTCGTGCGGGCGTTGCACTAGACCCATCCGGCATCAATAACATAGCTCTGATTGGTGATTGCCGAACTGTCGTCCGAGGCCAGAAACAAAATCAGGCGCGCCACTTCTTCCGGAAGGATCATTCTTTTCAGCGCCTGATTGGCCAGTATCTCGGCCTTGTATTCTTCGGTAAGCCAGAGCCGTTGCTGCCGCTCGGTAAATATCGCTCCCGGCATGATGCAATTGACGCGGATATTATGAGCACCGAGTTCGCGGGAAAGCGTTCGGGTCAGCCCGACAACCGCGGCCTTTGCCGTAATGTAGACAACTTGATTGGTCGAAGGAATTACCCATGCAATCGAGCTCACATTAATGATTGAGCCGCGCTGCGCTTTTTGCATCGATGGAATGACAGCCTGAGTCATAAAGAACTGATGCTTCAGATTGACGGCGATAACCTGATCCCAGTATTCAGATGTGACTTCCGCAGTCTTATGGCGAGTATCGTTCCCGGCATTGTTTACGAGGACATCCACTGCATGAAATCTACCCAGAATGACTTGAACTGTGTGTTGTACCTCGCCAATGTCGGTTAGATCGCAGTGGTAGTAAGCCGGCACAGTCGCGCCATCCAACTCGAGCCTTTTAATAAGTTGTTCCGCTGCGTCATCCTGAACATCCAGAAATGCTACTTGCGCATTCTGCATCGCGAACGCTTCGACGATTGCCTCGCCGATGCCGGTCGCGCCGCCCGTCACGACGATGACGCGATTACGAAGGCTCGGATAAGAAGCAAATCCATCAATTTTTTCCATGGTGCGATGTTCCTCGTCGAATCGTTCTAGTGCGATTCGCGCGTAACCGTAGTCCCACGGCAGCCAACCAGAAAATCGAGATCGGCGCCCTCCGAGGCCTGCATCACATGCTGCACGTACAGTTGTTGATAGCCCCCGGTAGCCGGCGAAGGAATCGGTTTCAACGCAGCCCGTCTGCGAGCAAGCTCTTCGTCCGAAACTTCAAGATGCAAAAGTCTTGCTTCGACATCCAGTTCGATGACGTCGCCATCCTCTACAAGAGCCAACGGTCCGCCAGCCGCAGCCTCAGGACACACGTGCAGCACCACCGTTCCGTACGCAGTGCCACTCATCCGAGCATCTGATACGCGGACCATATCCTTCACGCCTCGGGCAAGAAGCTTCGGCGGTAACCCCATGTTTCCGACCTCCGCCATGCCCGGATATCCTTTTGGGCCGCAGTTTTGCAGGACGAGTACGGAATTCTTGTCGGCATCGAGATTGGGGTCAACGATTCGCTCCTTATAATGCTCGATCGTACGAAAGACGACGGCGCGGCCCCGATGCCGCATCAGGTGTGGAGATGCGGCAGAAGGCTTCAGCACGGCCCCGTCCGGAGCCAGGTTTCCGCGCAGCACAGCAATACCTCCGTGCTCCACCAAGGGGTTGTTCAACGGTCGAATCACCTCTTCATTCCAGTTCGGGGCGTCCTTGCAGTTTTCTCCAATCGACTTCCCAGTAACGGTGAGCGCATTTGAATGCAGCAGGTTCTTGCTGTCGAGGGCTCTGATCACCGCCGGAAGTCCACCCGCATAATAGAAGTCTTCCATAAGGAAGCGGCCCGAGGGCATGAGATCGACTAAGGTGGGTGTGTTGCGACCAATACGGTCCCAGTCATCGAGCGTCAGGGGAACACCAATTCGTCCAGCGATCGCAAGCAGGTGAATAACCGCGTTGGTGGATCCCCCAACTGCTCCATTGACGCGGATGGCATTCTCGAAAGCCTCTTTCTTCAGGACTTTGGAAATACACAGATCCTCGCGAACCATCTCTACAATGCGGCGTCCGGACATGTGCGCCAGGACTCCGCGACGCGAGTCGACCGCCGGAATCGCCGCGTTGTGCGGCATGGAGAGACCCAAGGCTTCCACCATCAATGCCATAGTCGAGGCTGTTCCCATGGTCATGCAATGCCCGGCGGAGCGAGACATGCAGGACTCAGCTTCGTTGAATTCGATTTGGGTCATCGTTCCGGCTTTCACCTCTTCGCTGAATTGCCAGACGACGGTGCCCGATCCGATATCCCTGCCATGAAATTTTCCGTTGAGCATGGGACCACCGGATACAATGATCGCAGGAATATCGCAGCTCGCAGCTCCCATGACGAGAGATGGCGTAGTCTTGTCGCAACCGCACATCAGCACCACGCCATCGATGGGATTGCCGCGGATGCTTTCCTCCACATCCATGCTGACCAGATTGCGAAACAGCATCGCGGTTGGCCGAAGATTTGTTTCGCCCATTGACATGACCGGAAATTCCAGCGGCAGTCCGCCAGCCTCCCACACTCCGCGCTTCACTTGATCCGCGAGCGTGCGCAGATGTGCATTGCATGGCGTGAGTTCGGACCATGTATTGCAAATACCGATCACTGGCCGTCCATCGAAGACATGGCTGGGAAGGCCCTGATTGCGCATCCAACTGCGGTGAATAAATCCGTCTTTGTCATCCCTACCGAACCAGGCTGCGGATCGAAACGTCCGTTTTTCTTCGGGCATACCTATTTACTCCAGCTCTGAGAGCATTTGTGGGATCTCATGGTTTATTTGCCTTCCGCTGAATCTATACTAGTTTGCTGGATTACGTTCGCCAGCTCAACTCTGGTTCACCTGTGGTTCGCCAAAACGTTGCGCGCTACATTGCAACGACTTCATCTACTTGGCGTAACGTCTTCGGCCTGGGATAGCAGACTAATAGACTAACTAGGGGTTGGCGGAAGTTGCTCCCCAGAGAACGTAGACCGGACAAAGGCTGTGCCTCGGCTCTGATAAAAGAGAAACAGAGAAACAGCTTGGTCATCAGCGTAATAGCTCTTGAGTCTACGCCGCCGCTGCGTAGCGATGGTGCAGCCCACCGAGCCGTGGCAAGGACTGAATCTCGCCTTCAGCCCCGCAGCAGACCGCTATTGGCCGCCTGCTGGCGTGTCCTTCTCGAGCCCAAGGTGCGTTCGATCCTCGTGGTAGTAGGACACGTACTCAAACATCAGCCGTTTGAGATGGCGCTCATTCAGGACGATCACGTGGTCAAGCAAGTCTCGCCGGCAACTCCCAACCCAGCGCTCAGCAATACCGTTCTGCCACGGACTGCGAAAGGCAGTGCGTGTTGGGCGGCTTCCCATTTCCTTCACCGCCGACACCACATCGCGACCAAATTTTGAATCATGAACAACAACAGGAACTCGTGCGCGGGTGCATACGGCCACGCTTCCCGCAACTGCTGCACAATCCAGGGAGCATTGGGATTTCGTGTCACGTTAAAACACAGAATCTTTCGCCGATCATGGGCCATAATAAAGAAGCAGTACAACACGCCAAAGGTCAGCGTCGGGACGGTGAAGAAGTCCATTGCGGCAATGGACTCACGGTGATTCTTGAGGAACGTCAGCCAGTATTTGCCGAGATCCGGAGCTCTGGGACATCGCCATCACGAGACTGTGGTTTCCGAGAGATCGAAGCCGAGCTTGAGCAGTTCGCCGTGAATACGCGGCGCTCCCCAAATCGGATTCTCGGTAACCATACGAAAGATCAAGGCTCGAACCTCTTTGCTGACGGGCTTACGGCCCGATTCAAACAATCCAGGTTGTTATTCTGCCGGTTGACAGAACCGGCAACGCCGGGCTGCGCCCGGGGACAGCCGGGGGCGGCTGTCCCTACATGAACGTATTCGGTTGGCGGCATTGTACCTACATTTGCATCTTTGCTTACGGCGAGTAGCCGGGGCCGCGCAGGACTTTTCCGGGGAGGGCGGCTGTCATCTTTCCTTTGTCAATTACGGGCGTGCCGTTTACGAGGACGTAGTCCATGCCTTCGGAAAGTTGATTGGGATTGTCGAAGGTGGCGACGTCACGCACAGTTTCGGGATCGAATATAACTACGTCGGCCCACATGCCGGCTTTTAGCACGCCGCGATCGGTGAGGCGCAGGCGCTGAGCGGGCAACGCGGAGAATTTGCGGATCGCATCCTCGAGCGTTAAGGCCTTGTCTTCGCGGACGTATTTGCGCAGAATGCGCGGGAAGGTGCCATAGGCGCGGGGATGAGGATGCTCCTCGCCGAGAATGCCTTCGGGTGAAGTGCCTGATGAATCGTTGTCGATGGCGACCCAGGGCTGTTGCAGCGCGAGCGTGACATCGGGCTGTGACATGCCGAAGACGGCGACGCCGGTATCGGGATCCTCGATAAGGAAATCGAAGAGAGCGTCCATGGGATCTTTGTTCCAGAGTTTGGCGATTTCGGAGAGTCGCTTGCCCTGAAGCGAAAGCATCTTTGGGTTCTCAACGACACCGATCATGATGGCGTCAGGGCCGGGGATTTCTTGCCATTCGTTGTCCCAGTCTTTTGAGGGCGTGAGCATGTCTTTGCGGATGCGCTCACGAGTGGCGGGATCTTTCAGGCGCTCAACCATTTTTGCGTCGCCGCCATCGTGCGCCCAGGGCGGAACGAAGGCTGAGAAAGAATTGAACCATGCGGTGTAGGCATAAGTATCGGCGGTGACATCGGCGCCGTTGGCGCGAGCAGCGTTGATCTTGGCGACGACTTCGGGCATACGTCCCCAGTTATTTTTGCCGGCAACTTTGATGTGCCAGATTTCTACCGGGACATGAGCTTCGCGTCCGATGCGCAGGGCTTCGTCGATGGCTTCGAGCACGGAGTTGCTCTCATCGCGCATGTGGGTGGAATAAATTCCGCCAACTTTTCCGCCTTCGGCGGCGAGAGCGATGAGCTCTTCAGTTTTTGCATAAGGGGCGGGAGCGTATTCGAGCGCGGTGGAAACGCCGACTGCGCCGTCTTTCATAGCCGCGCGGACGAGCTCTTTCATTTGCTCGAGTTGCTCGACGGTGGGCTGCTTGTTGTCGTCGCCGAGAACCATGCGGCGGACCTGCGTGGCTCCGACATAACTGGCGAGGTTGATCCCCATGCCCTGCTTTTCGAGACGCGCGAAATATTGGCGGAAGGTTCGCCAGTCGGGAGTGATGTGGTAGTGGTCGTAGCCGGGGCGATCGGTTTGGATGATGGCATCGTTGAGCGGCGCGGCCGATCCGCCCTCGCCGGTAATTTCGGTAGTGATGCCTTGAAAGATTTTCGAAGGCAGGCGGGGATCGACGAGGATGGAGAGTTCGGATTGGCCGAGCATGTCGATGAAGCCGGGCGCGACGACTTTGCCGGCAGCGTCGATGGTGCGCTTGCGAGGCACGGCGGTGAGGTTGCCGATGGCGGCGATTTTTCCGTTGCGGATGCCGAGGTCGCCGGAGTACCAAGGGGAGCCGGTGCCGTCGATGATGTGGCCGTTGGTGATGACGAGGTCGAAGGTTGGGGTGGATTGTGCGGGCGACAGTGTTACAGCGAAGAACAGGGCGATCAGGAGCGCGAGATTTAGTTTGTAGAGCTTCATCCTTTTTCCTTTTTGCATCGTTACCTCAGCGGCTAAAGCCGACCATCAAGAGACGATCCTTAACGCAGCGCTGAAGCGCTGCTCCACCCAAACGCTCCGCGCAAAATCACAACGATCCAGATTCACGCAGTTCGTGCTCGGCGGTGCGAGAGTGCGCCTAACGCAATCCAGATTGCGAGGGCGAGCCATTCGTAGATTGTGAAGTGGCCGGGAATCGCGGGGACTACTTTCATCAGAATCATCGCAATGGCCACGAGCAATCCCAAGGTCGCCACAAATAATTCGAGTCCCGTAAGCTTCGACTGTCCGGGCAGCGTTCCATCGTGGGCCATGCGCAGATAGGCGGCGCAGGTTGCGGCCCATCCGATGGCGCAGGCGACCGAGCCGACTTCGGTGATCGGCACCAGGATCGCGTCGCCGAGGAGCATGCACGCCGCCGTTGCCACACCGATACAGAGCACTGCAATCGACGGGGTTTGATGATGAGGATGGATGGCTCCCGCGCGTTCGACGATGAGACGGCGGCGGCCTAGAGCGAACACCATACGGCTGGCGGCTACGAAATTTCCGTTGAAGCATTTGACCAGTGAAAGCAGGGCTGCGACCAGGATGATGTTGACGATCCAGCGCGAGCCGACTGCGTTTTGAAAGGCGACGGCCGTCATAAATTTTTCGCCGGTTAATTCTCGCCACGGTGCAACGAATGCTACCGCGGCGATGATGATTGTGTAAAAGAGAATGCCGACGAGGACGGCCATCCAGATGGCTTTTGAAAATGCCTGCGCGCGAAGCTCAGGAGCCGATTCTTCCGCGCCCTTAGTCACGGATTCGAATCCCGTCATGAAATAGGGGACGATCTGAACCACGAGCAGGAACGAAACCAGAGGCGCGTGGGTGAAGAGTGGAGGAAAGTTGCGCGGCGATCCCTTGCTCGCGCCGAGCGCGACAAAAATTATGAAGAGGGCGAGCGTGCCGAAGGATGTCCAGTTCTGAAAGGTTGCGCTGAGGCGAATGCCGCGATAGTTGAGTGTGGTGAGTAGCGCGGTGAGGCCGAGACCGATGATGAGATGCGGAAGATAAACCGGTCGACCGGCGATGCGATAGAGTTCGAGCGAATCGAGCGAAGGGACGATGTAGCCAGCGATACGACCGACGGCGACGGCCTCCCAGGGGCAGACGATGAAGTAGGCGAGCATCATCATCCATCCGGTGGAGAAGCTGACGGGGCGGGTGAACGCGGCGGCAGTGTAGGCAATTTCGCCGGCGGCGTCGGGCATGGCGGCCACGAGACGGCCGTAAACCCAGCCGATGGGGAACAGGAGCGCGCCGCCGATGGCGAAGCCGAGAAGCGCGCCGAGAGCGCCACCGCGGAGTAGCCAGTCGTCCATGACGACGAGCCAGCCGACGCCGACCATGGTGCCCCAACCGAGAGTGAAGTAATCGGTGAGGCGGAGTTTGCGGGCGAGCGAGGCCTCGGATGGAACCAAAGCGGCGGCTGTCTGCAAGCTACGTTGCCTTTCGTGGTGCGCACTTCCGATTACAGAGCTCCGGCCACCGAGGACAGCTTCCAGACCGGTCAAACTGCAAAGGCCCGGCGGGAGCCGCCGTGTGCAGTCACTCCTCGAAAAAGGACAAGGTCGCCGGAACTCTCCTACAACGAATTACAGTGTACTCATAGAAAGCCACTCGACATCGAGAAATCAGTGAAAGCGTCTATTTTTACGTCGGCAATCAAGGAGGGGGACCGTAAGCGACCGGGGAAATAGCGCGCGCGATGATCAGTTGTCACTCCGGGTAGAATTCTATGCAGGGGCATCGTTCGCCACGCCAACAAACAGGAGCTTGATGGGATATCCAGCGCTCGATCTCAATTCTAGAATTGCCGTCGTCATCGGGGGAACATCGGGCATTGGTCTGACTCTCGCCAAAGGGCTAGCGACGGCTGGTGCCAACGTCGTGCCCTCGGGCCGCCGCCGCGAACTGGTTGAATCCGCCGCTGCGGAAATCAAGGCAGCGGGCCGGGGTTCGGTCGCGATCACATGTGATGTGGCCGACCGTTCGAGTCTGCAAGCGCTTTTGGAAGCAGCCTGTGCGCAGTTCGGTAAAGTTGATATCCTCGTGAACTGCGCCGGCATCACGCAGCGCACGCCCATTCTCGATATGAGCGAGAGCGATTGGAATGCCATCCTGGAGACGAACCTGAATGGTAGCTTGCGCGCCTGCCAGGTGTTTGGGCGCCACATGATTGAGCGCCAGTATGGCAGGATCATTAACATCGGCTCACTTTCGTCTACACTCGGCATGTACGAAGTCGCCGCTTACGCGGCCAGTAAGGCTGGAATTGCTTCGCTGACCAAATCGCTTGCGGTCGAGTGGGCGCGCTACGGGGTGTGCGTGAACGCATTGGTGCCGGGTATCTTTCGCACCAACTTGAATGCGGCCCTGTTGGATGGAACGCCGCGCGGGCAGGAGTTCCTGATGCGCACGCCTGCGGCTCGATTCGGCAAGCTCGAGGAGTTGGTCGGCGCTGCGGTGTTTCTCGCCTCCGACGCCGCAAGTTTCGTAACCGGTCACTTGCTCGCGGTCGATGGCGGCATTCTGGCCAGCGGAGTGAATCGTTAATCCGAACGCCGCAATTGTTGTATGAATCTTCCTTCCATCTCGACCCCTGGATCCGAACCCTTACCTGGATCGAAGACGGGTGTCGCAGCGAAAATTGTTCGCCATATCGGACGCTTTCGTTGGGTGATCTGCACGGTTCTGCTGCTTGGCGTGATGAAGAACTACATGGATCGCCAGGTCATCGGCGTGCTGAAAACCACTCTGCAACATGATCTGGGTTGGAGCGAAATCGACTACGGCAATTTGGTCTTCGCCTTCCAGGCCGCTTACGCGCTGGGAATGGTGCTGGTCGGGCGATTCATCGATCGAGTTGGGACGCGGCTTGGCTACGCGCTGGCCATGGCCTTCTGGAGCCTGGCTTCGATGGCCCACGGCTTGGCCAGTTCGTTCACCGGCTTTATCGTGGCTCGCTTTGCCCTGGGGTTAGGCGAGTCGGCGGTGTTTCCGGCCAGCTTGAAAGCTATTGCGGAGTGGTTCCCTAAAAAAGAGCGCGCCCTGGCCACGGGCATCTTTAATGCCGGAAGCAATCTCGGCGCGATCGCTACGCCGCTGATAGTTCCGTGGATTGCAGTGCATTGGGGTTGGCGGCCAGCTTTCTTTCTACTAGGCGGCGTTGGTTTCGCATGGCTGGTGTTATGGCTTTGGGTCTATCGTCGGCCGCAGGAGCATTCCTCCTGCTCGCCCGCCGAATTGGAATATATCTGCAGCGATCCCATCGCGCCGTCGGTTCGAGTAAGTTGGTTCAGACTACTGGCTCATCGCCAGACTTGGGTCATTGTGCTGGGAAAGTTCATTACGGATCCGATATGGTGGTTCTATCTGTTTTGGATTCCCGATTTCCTGCAGCGCCAGCATGGTTTGGCTCTCTTGAAGGTAGGGATGCCGATCCTTGTGATTTATCTGATCTCGGACGTTGGCAGCGTGGCAGGAGGGTGGCTTTCATCGTACCTCATACAGCACGGGAGAACCGTAAATGCAAGCCGCAAGATCGCCATGCTGATTTGCGCTGTTTGCGTCGTGCCGATTGTCTTCGCGCCCAGGATCGCATCGATGTGGGGAGTGGTCCTCGTAATTGGAATTGCGGCGGCGGCGCATCAGGGCTTTTCCTGCAATCTCTACACCTTGTCTTCCGACATGTTTCCCGGGACGATGGTTGCGTCCGTGGTTGGGATCAGCGGTACGGCGGGGGCGATCGGAGGAATGCTTATCGCGAAAATCGTCTCCGGCTTTTTGCAACGAACTCACAGTTACGCGGTGCCATTCTTTCTTGCCGGTTCGGCTTATCTGATCGCGTTGGCGGTCATTCACGGTCTGGCCCCGAAACTGAAACCGGTAGAGTTCCGTGCGGCGGAAGCATAGCTGTGAGCAGCAAAGTTCTGGCACAGAAAGGCGAAAGTGGAAAGAGCAGATTTAGAATCCGGTCTCACAATTAAGCCTGCCGAGCGCTGTCGCTGGGATCTGGTCAGCCTCGGCGAAGTGATGCTCCGCTTCGATCCTGGAGATCGCCGGGTATGGACCACGCGGCAGTTTGAAGTCTCCGAAGGTGGGGGTGAGTACAACGTTGCGCGAGGTCTAAAGAGGTGCTTCGGCCTCGAAAGCGCGATCGTCACGGCGATTGTCGATAATCCGGTCGGAAGATTGCTGCAGGACCTCATCTATCAGGGCGGCGTCGACCAGTCGCTGATCCGCTGGGTCGAGTTCGACGGTGTGGGTTGCGCGGCGCGGAATGGATTGAATTTTACGGAGCGGGGCTTCGGCATTCGTCCGGCTCTGGGTTGCTCCGATCGCGGTCATACGGCCGTCTCGCAATTGAAAGCCGGCGACGTCGACTGGGATGAAATTTTCGGTAAGCATGGCGCGCGCTGGTTTCATACGGGGGGAATTTTTTGCGCTCTGTCTGAGAGCACGCCCGATGTTGCTGTCGAGGCAATGAAGGCCGCCCGAAAGAATGGAACCATCGTCTCCTACGATTTGAATTACCGCGAATCGTTGTGGAAAGCGGTTGGCGGCAAGAAGCGCGCGCAGGAAGTGAACCGGGAGCTTGCTCCGCTGGTTGATGTGATGCTCGGCAACGAAGAAGATTTCTCCGCCGCATTGGGGTTCCAGGCCGCAGGAGTGGATGAGCATCTTTCAAACATCGAAGCCGATGCATTCAAGAAGATGATTGAGCATGTTGTGAAGGAGTTCCCGTTTGCGGTGATCGCCACGACGCTGCGCAAAGCGAAGACCGCGACCGTCAACGACTGGGGAGCGATTTGCTACGCTGGCGGGAGTTTTTATGAGGCAAAGTATCGGGAAAATCTGGAGATATTCGATCGCGTGGGCGGCGGAGATTCTTTTGCCTCAGGACTCATCTATGGTTTTCTCAGCGGCAAAGGACCGAAGTGGGCAGTCGAGTGCGGCGCGGCGCATGGCGCGTTGGCGATGACGACTCCCGGTGATACTACGATGGCAACTCTGAAGGAAGTGCTGCAGGCCATGCAGGGAAAGAGCGCGCGGATATCCCGGTAGAGATCGCCCGCTAGAGGCATATGACCAAGCAAGAAGTAGCGAATCGGATCATGGAGATCGGGGTTGTGCCCGTCGTGCGGGCATCTTCGGCAAAGCAGGCGATGCTGGCAGCAGAGGCGGTGTGTGCCGGCGGCATTCCAATCGTTGAAGTCACCATGACAGTTCCGGGTGCGATCGATGTAATTGCTGAACTCAGCAAGAGTATGGGTTCCGGGGTGTTGATCGGAGCGGGGACAGTGCTGGATGCCGACACCGCACAGCGTTGCATCGATGCCGGAGCTGAATTCGTAGTGAGTCCGGGATTCGATCTCGAAACCGTGAGATCGGTGAATCACGCTGGCAAGTTGGTGATGGCTGGAGCGCTGACTCCCAGCGAAGTAATCGAGGCGTGGAAAGCGGGCAGCGATTTCGTCAAGATTTTTCCTTGCGGAGCGGTCGGCGGCGCGAAATATATCAAGGCTCTGAAAGGACCTTTGCCGCAGATTCCGATGATTCCGACCGGCGGCGTAAATCTGACTACGGCCGCCGACTTCATTCTTGCGGGAGCTGCGGCGCTTGGCATTGGGGGCGAGTTAGTGTCGGCGTCCGCACTCGAGTCGGGCGATCTCGCTCCAATCGTTGAAGCAGCACGAGGTTTTGTCTCGATCGTCCGTAATGCCCGCAAGGCGGCCTAGTCCATAAAAGGGAGACCTCGGTGAGTTTTATCAACGATGACTTTCTGCTGTATTCAAAGACGGCTCGTCGGCTCTATGAAAACTATGCCGCTTCCCAGCCCATTCTCGACTATCACTCGCACTTGCCGCCTGGCGATGTCGCGCGGGACCGCCGCTTCCACGACTTGTTCGACATTGCGCTTGAAGGAGATCACTATAAATGGCGAGCCATGCGGGCGAATGGCATCTCCGAACATTACTGCACCGGTGACGCTTCACCGAAGGAAAAATTTCTGGCGTGGGCGCGCACCGTCCCCTACACGCTTCGCAATCCTCTTTATCAATGGACCCACTTGGAATTGAAGCGCTACTTCGAGATCGATGAATTGCTCGACGAGCGCTCTGCCGAGGCGATTTGGGAGCGGGCAAATTCGATTCTCTCGAATGGCGATCTCACGGCCCGAGGCATTCTCAAGAAATTCAAGGTGCGGGTGCTTTGCACCAGCGACGATCCCTGCGACAGCCTTCAGGATCACCTGGCGGTGAACAACGGCGACTGCGAATTCCGCATGTATCCGACATTTCGTCCGGATCGCTCGCTCCGAGTCTCAGAGCCCGATGCTTTTAATCCGTGGGTTGAACGCCTGCAAGCCGCGAGCAATACTGCCATATCTGACCTCGCTTCTTTCTTGCATGCTCTCGAGCTTCGTCATAAATATTTTTACGAGAACGGTTGCCGCCTTTCCGATCACGGATTGCCTTACTGCTATGCGAACCCCTGCAGCGACGCGAATGCCGCCGCGATCTTTACCAAGGTGCGATCGGGTGTACCTGCCAGTCCCGAAGAGCACGAAGAATTCGCTTCGTTCATGATGCTTTTCTTTGGACGACTGGACGCGGCAAAGAATTGGACGAAACAACTGCACCTTGGCGCATTGCGTAACGTGAACACGCGACGCCAGTCCGGACTCGGTCCTGATACTGGATTCGATTCGATCGGCGACTGGCCGCAAGCGAGAAAACTTAACGCTTATCTCAATTTGCTGGACAGCGAGAAAGCATTGCCAAGGACAATCGTCTACAACAATAATCCAGCCGATAATTACACGTTCGCAACCGCAGTCGGTAGTTTTCAGGATTCGTCAATCGCCGGAAAGATCCAATTTGGCAGTGCGTGGTGGTTTCTGGATCAGAAGGACGGGATCGAGTGGCAATTAAATGCTCTTTCCGCAACCGGTTTGTTTCCTCGCTTTGTGGGCATGGTGACGGACTCGCGGTCGTTCATGTCGTTTCCCCGGCACGAATATTTTCGCCGCGTGCTCTGCAATCTTCTCGGAGGCGAGATGGAACGAGGCGAGCTGCCGAGCGACGAAAAACTCATCGGCTCGACGATCCAGAACATCTGCTTCAATAATGCCCGCG
>Ga0307478_10000385_pt1 | contig 47457 bp, 79 predicted proteins | sample atmos_gasesECM4C_2_FD_203713 | JGI IMG/M metagenome (GOLD analysis project Ga0307478, IMG submission 203713) | Hardwood forest soil microbial communities from Morgan-Monroe State Forest, Indiana, United States - atmos_gasesECM4C_05 | ecosystem: Environmental > Terrestrial > Soil > Temperate...
AGTCGGCGGCGGAGTCGGCGGCGTGGTCGGCGGCGTGGTCGGCGGCGTGGTCGGCGAGGTCGGCGGCGGAGTCGGCGGCGGAGTCGGCGGCGGAGTCGGCGGCGTGGCAAAAGATGGCCGACAAGTTAATTGAGCTTCTGGCCGCAGCGTAGGGGCTCCAGCGTTAGGGGCAGCGTTAGCGGGGCCAGTCACCACAAAGGAGCAAAACCAATGAAGGTCGGCAAGGGCGTTGCGGTTAGCGCCTCACCGTTTGGCACGATCATTTGGTCCACGAACATGGTCCCTGTGCGAGTCGAGCGGGACGGCAAATCGGAGGAGCAGTTCAAGGCGGCGGTGGAGGAGGCCGTTGCCATTTACCGACGGGAGCGGGAGGAGATGGCGGCCAAATACGGGGAGTTGGAATAGGTTCTCACCGGGGCGTTCACCACCTTTAGGAGCTTTTACCATGACAACCGATTCCGTATCTACGAAAGACACCGGCGGCCAACTGGGCTGGGTCGTATCGTGGAAGGTTCCCCCAGAAGTGAGCATTACCGCCCTACGCGATGCCCTGCGGCTGGCCAACCTCGACAGCGAGCTGGCTGGCGATATGACCACGCAGAACGCCCTGCGCCGGGCACTACGCGACATGAACGAAAGCCGCGTCATCCGCAAGCTGCGGGTCGAAGGCGAGTCGATTTACTTCCAGATCACGCACGAAGACCGGCAGGACACGTTGATCGAGTACCGCAAGGAGGCGGAGGTGCAGCTCGACCAGGCCACGGGTATCGTGAGCTGCGACGTGCCGGAGCTGGCCGAGCAAGCCCGCACGCTCCTGCATGAGCATCTGGCCAAGCGGCTCACCACCGACCTGACGCGGCTCGTGCAACGCATCTTCGACCGCAAGAAGGCGGACCTCGTGCCGATCCGCGAGCAGGGCGGCGCGTACTTCGTGCCGGACCACTGCGCCGACCTGGTCGAGCAGTCACGGACACTTCTAACGGCCATCGGCGGCAAGCTGCGGAGCTTCGCCGTGCGTCTGGGCTGCGGCGACACGAAGGAGAGCGTAGCCGAAGCGCTGACCGAGTACCTGGCCGATCTGGTGGGCCGGTTCCGGGAGTCGATCGAGGGCATCTCGGCCGAGAGCCGGGCCGACGTGCTGGTCCGGCGGGCGGAGAAGATCGGCGAACTGCGGCAGAAGCTGAGCACGTATCGCGGTCTGCTGTCGGGCTACGCCGAGAGCCTTTCGGGCGACATCGACGCGGCGGACAAGCAGTTGATGGCCGCCATCACCGAGAACCCGACCGAGGGCAGTCAGCCGGAGCCGGTGGCGCAGGAAAGCCTTTTCTAAAGCGTTTGCTTCCCGCTAACCCCGTGGGCAGACGGGGCTGCGGGGCGCAAACATGGGAGCTAACGATGAGCTATTACATTCTCGACGATAGCCGTGGCACGGGGCGAGCAAGTCGCGTCGTCAGAGTGAGACGTGGGCAGACTGAACTATTTCCCCGTCCGCGCCGGCTAGGGTGTGGTGCCCGAAGCCGCGCCGCTAGAAAGCTCCGGCGGCGCGGCATGCCGGCGCGGGCGGGTTTCACGGAGTGAACTATTAAGATCATCGAATTTCCTGAGTTCAAAGGCATCAGTTGCAACATGATGCCATTCGTACAAGGCGATAGCTCGTCGCTGCCTGAGTTCTGCCGCTCCTACGCTGTGGTAATCGACGATAACTACCTGGAGCGCGGCCAAATCGGCTTTCTTACTATCCAGGAGTCATTCGTATCAAAGGGACGCTCCCAGCGTGGGTACAATAGCGCGGGAAGCACCAGAAATGTCCATGTCGAGGTAGGGAGGCACCAACGCCAAAATTGGTGGGGCAACACTTGGGGTGGAAGCAGCAGGACGCTTCTCGCTGATGAGACGCGCGTGCTGATCGCCAATAGCGTCTCGGACTCCTGTCGGTTCTGGGATACGCACGAGTTTGCCTGCACGGCCGACGGCGACTTGAGTGCCCTACTCAATAAGTACCCCGAACACACAGGCAGATTGATGAAGCGAGGCGAACTCGCGAACATCAGCATTTTCACTCCCCACGAATGTGTCCCCCAGTGGCGCGCTGGCCTAAGACAGTTCTTTCGGATAGTGGGGCGTGGCGTGACTGGCAGCGAGCCGTATTTCACGCCCAATCCGTTGCTTAAGGATTTCAAATAAAAAGCCCGACTCGAAAGCCGGGCTGATCCGATTCGCTAGCTAGTTCCGAAGGGCAGCGCCTCGGCCTGCGTCTCCGGGCGAGTCGGCACGGTCTATGGAGGGTCTATGGAGTCTTGGGCGCGGCCGGGGCTGCCGGAGTGTTGGCCGTTACGGCCGCAGTTAGGTCTGCCGTCTTCTTGGTGATGTCCGCCGCCAGGGCGTCGATCGCCGCCTGGTTCGGCTGCAACGCTTTGACCTGGGCAGCGAGCCCGGTCAGTAGCGCGATCACGCTGTCGGCCACGGTGTCCTCGGCCGTGACGAGCGATTGGATGGTGGCCAGCGTGTTGGGTGTGCCTGTGCCTCCGGTTGCCATAGCAAATCTCCTTTGACTTGTGGGTTGTGAAAGTGCGGCCCCAAGCTTCTGTGTCTGCGCCTCAACGTCTTCCGCGATCTTGTCGATTGCCGCTTGGTCGTTCTTGTGCTTGGCCACCAGCATCGAAATGATCTGGTGCAGCGACGTTTGCACGTTGGCAAACGCCTGCTGCAACCACTGGTAATCTTGCTGGTCCAAGCCCACGGCTATCGCATCCGCACCTTGACCGTCGTGCCCCCTCGGCGGTGATGATGGCCACCGAACAGCCGAGCCCCGCTCACGACCACGTTGGCGCCAGTGACGAATGCCGTCGCCGGCTGAACGACCGCCGAGGCGAACGTGGTAAATGCCGGCTGCGTCACGACCGTCTGGAACGTAGGCAGAACCGCCGTCTGCAGGTACTGCACCGCCGGCTGAGCGTAGGCGTAGACCTGCTGAGCAGCGTAGGTCTGAGCGTAGGCGTACTGTTGCGGCTGCTCAACCAACTCGAACGTATGGATCTTCGCCGGAGCCTGGGCCATCTGCCGCTGCGGAGCGACCTCGGCAGGGGCTGGGGCCTCTTCCTCTTCCGGCACCTCCACGAGCTGGTACCGCTTCGGCTGAGCCTGTTGTAGCCGGGCGCCCTGGGGAACGGCTAAGACCGGGGCTGGCGGCGGAGGCGGGGCGACAGGTGCAATCACGGTGGGCTGAGCCACGACGGCCTGCGTGGCAACGCCGGTACCGACGATCACCTGCGCGTTACGAGTGACCTGGCGACGCTGTCGGCGGGTGAGCCGCAGGGCAACCGGAGCCTGCACGAGGGCCGCATTCACTACGCCGACAGACTGAGCCGCCTGGACGTTGACGGCGACACCGGCAGACTGGCATTGCGGGCAAGCAAAGGCCGGAACTGCGGTAACGGCAATGAGGGCAAAGATCAAAAAAAGTTTCATGGTTCACCTCTTTCTCAGACAAAACCGGGGCGGCGCGGACCCATGACCGCGCCGCCCCTTGGACCAATATCGAACCGGGGCAATTATCGTTCCCGCATCACCGGGAAGCAATGGCTACCGGTGGTTCGGTCGGCAAATCGAATGAGTGGCGACCGCGAACGTGCTTGCGTGGCGTGCGGCGCGTCAGCCCGGCGGGAGCCACGTCGGCCGGCGGCGCGAGCGGAGCAGCGGGAGCCGGGGCGACCTGGGCATTGCAGGCACCTCCCGGGCACTGACCAGGGGCCACAGGGCAGGTGGCCATGTTGCAGATGCCGTTGCCAGCACTCATGTTTCCGCCGCCTCCTCGGCGACGACCGAAGATTTGAGCGTCCGAGGTGTCGGCGAGGGCTGCGACGAGCGAGAAGGCCGCGAAGGCCAGAAGCAAAGGCTTCATGCGAGGAGACTCCTTGTGAAAGAGAGTGTGAAAAGCGCCGTCTCTCCGGCTGCCACGCTTCCGCAACCATTTGGCGTCCAGCCCCTTCCGAGGCGTCGGTTGTTGCGTGCCTCCCAATCTCTCGTTGTCGGGCGATTCTCGCGCTGCGTTCCGCAAGACGACCGCTGCATAGCTTCCGGCGTTTGCTAGCAGAAGGCCGCAGAGCAAAGCTCCGCCGTGGCCTCTCCAGTGGTTGAGAATTTTGTTTACGGCCGCGGGGCCGGACCGTTCGTCAAGTTCGGACCCGATCTTTGATCCCAGAAAAGCCAGCGTCCTTGGCCATTCCTGGCTGGCGGCATGACCTGTCTGGTCGTGGCCTGCACCTTCACGCGGCTCGGCCGCACGCTGACGCGGGCCTTGGCCGTGGCCTTGACCGGCTTGGCTTCGGCCATTGGTGCGAGTGCCGCGAGCAGGGCTGCGGCGATGAGAGCCTTCTTCATTTTGACCTCCGATATGTGACGATTGGGTAACGCTTGTCGCCAGTGTACTGTGGGACGTTCAGTTCATGCGGGTGCAGCTCACGGTAGCGATGGCCGTCCGCCGTGTGGTGAATCACGTCGCCCGTCGCATTTCCGCACGAGGTTCTAACGACCTGCGAGCCGTTGATGAAGGCCTCATCGAAGACCATGCTATCCTCGAACCTGTTTAGCCCTAAGATCGGTAGTCGGGAAAGGCGCTGGCCAGCAGCTTGCGCATGTCCTCCACGAGCGACGCCTGGGTCGGCGTCAGATAGCGGCCTCCATGCTGGGTCGCCTCGATCAGATCATCCAACTCAGTCGCCGTCAGCACGATAGCCACCGTCGGTCCGCCGCAGAGCGAGGCAAGCAGCTTGTGCTCGATGACTTCCCGGCTGCTGGGAACGATCTCGCTTGTGCCGTCGGCGCTCATGCGGCCCTCGTCGATTCGTCGATCACGACGCGGCTTGCATCATGCCACAAGTACGGCTCGCTCGGCGCGTGAAAGGCACGCGACCATTCTTCCGGCGTCGGGTTGTCGATCGACCCGCGTAGGCCGCTTTTGCGGTCCCTTACCAGAATGGCGTGGCCTTCGATCACCGTGCTGTAGACCTCCCAATCGTGCGTCATTTCCCAGCAAACCTCTCTAGCCCCTTCGCCGCTTCGAGCCAGGTATCAGCGTAGGCTTGCATTATGGTGAGCGATCCGGCCGCTGACAACTCGTCCAGATGTTGGGCCATCTCTTCCAGGTAGTCGACCTTCCACGCCTCAAATGACGCCCGGCCTAGCTTGTTGAACATCGCGGTTGCGGTAAACCTTTCCAGCTCCTCAAAGGTCTCGATGCGCCGCTCGATCACCTTCGCCCGCCCATCCCTGAGCACGTCGGCCACGATCTGGGCTTCCTTCGTAAGCCGGGCCTTGGAGTCCGGTTCAGCCCGGGCCATATCCTTGACGAGCTTGTACGCCAATTGAGCTGTGGCGCTCGGCATCTCGCCGCGCTCCTCCTCGACCATTGGGCTCATGCGGGGAGTGGGCACGGGCGTCGTGTTCACAGGGGACAGGAACCGGAGCTCGACCTTGTCCTTCTTGAGCTTGCCATCGACGACCACGATCAGCCGGAGCGTGTAGGTCGTCGCCTTGGCGGAGTGCAAGACCACGGTGACTTGGCCGTCGGGTGTAGGAAATTTCTCCATCCAGTCTGGGCCCGGATCCGCCTCGAACTCCCAGTCCGTCGTGTCGGCCACGCTGAACTTGACCTTGGCCACGCCGCCGGCCAGGGCGGTGGGCGGGGCGTCGATCTTGGCCGTTTGGCTAAGCAGGCAGAGCGTGAGGAGCAGAGCGTTCATTAGCACTCCATGTCGTAACCATCGCCTGCTTCGAGCCGGTCGGCCAGCTCACGCATGCCCGCGATCAGCCGCGCCCGGACATCGTCCGAATCCGCGTCGCCGCTCTCGGTGTTTCCGCCTGCTCCTGATCGCGCCCACCCCGTCGATATGGCACAGCGTACCTTGCCGTCGCCGAGCAACACCACGGCGATGCCTTCGATTCCAGGCGCCGCTTTCGCGATCACCTTTAACAACGGCGAGTGCGCATGGATGCGCTGCTGCATGTCGACCATCTCGTCGAGACGAAGGCCCTCGGGGCTGCGCATCATGGTGTCGTTGCTTGGCTCATTCATAGAACGGCTCGATTGGCGTTGCCGGTGCGTGCTTCCTGATCCACTCTGCCCGCCAGGTCTTGTATCGTCCGACCCACTCCTGCTCTTTGTCCCACCTGGCTTGCAAGGCTGCCTTCTCGGTTTCAAGCCTTTTGTTCTCGTGGCAAAGCCCTGTGGCGTAAACGCTGACGAACATCAGCCCGATGGCCAGCGCGCAGGTCAGCAGCTTGTGGATGGTCTCCATCAGTCAAGGCTGGGCGCGATGCGTCAGGCTGGCCACGATCCGGTTGAGCCGGTCGATCTGCCAGTTGTGATGGTCGATCCGCGACAGATTGCTATCGACACCTGTCGACGCTTCGCGGACCTCATCGTCGAATTTGCCTGCAAGGACCGGCGCCAGCTTCTCCTCGAGCAAGCCGACGGACGCGCTCAGGCGGCAGATCGCCTCCTTCTGGCTGCGCACGGCGCGGGTCAACTCGGACTCAGGCTCATGGTGGTGCTCCCGATGCTCGGCACGCGCCGCTTCTCCGAAGTGGGGCGTTTGCCTGCCGGTCGCTAACGGGTCGATCGGTCGGTTCGCTTCGCTCATTCGTTCGCTCCTGTTGTGGGCCACGCAGCGTTCGTACAGCAGCGGGAGGCCCATTGATCGCCCCTTGTTTTATGGCGAACCGGTCGGTTTCGCCCCCCACCAAAAATGGAAGGCCATGCCCCATGTTATGCCGCCGGTGAAGAATCCGGTTGCGAAAACCACGATTGGCGGCGCATCGTGCATCGAGCGGCTGATTGTCGCGTCTCTTCCCCAATTGGCCACGATCCAGATATCAAATGCCACAAGAAACAAAACGGCTCCGACGAGCGTTCCGAAGAAGACGCCAAGGGAAATCAGGCGTTGTTGCTTGAGGGTCATCAGTAGTTGCCGGCGTCAATGCCGAGCTTCGCGACACGCTGGCGGTAATCGCCCTCGAAAGCGGTGAGAAGGAAGTACCGGAGTGCCTCTCGCTCGGCCTTCGTCCATTTGTACGAGTAAACCAGCTTGTCGCGCGCGATGTCTGGATCTCCACCTCGCTGTTTCATGTCGAGCGCGTCGTCGATCGTCGTGGCCAAGCCGTTGTGGAAGTACGGCGCCGTCAGCCGAAGCTCCCTCAAAGTCGCTGTTTTGTAAGCGTCGACAAACCTAAAATCACGCTGGCCCCGCAGCTTCGCTGCGTCGTCAGCACCTTCTATAATCTCGCGACCAAGGTCGACGTCATAGACGCCCACGGCACAGTTATGGTAACGGTGAACCTGGTCGGCGTCCCACGCGAAATTCGGTCCGTTATGACAAGCAGCGCAGCTTCCCGGTAGCGGCTTGTGGAAATAGTCGATCCCCTTGTGAGAGCTGACGCAATTGATTTTGGCCTCGGTGGTGAACCCTGACGCCTCGGTGCAGTTCAAGAAGACGGCCCAACCGAGTTTGGCTTGCCGATCCAATGCCCAAGTCTCGCCCGCCAAGTAGCGGTCGATCGGAGCGTTCCAGCTAATTAGCTCCCGCATAAAGCAGGCCAAGGCTTTCGAGACGCCCTCAAGACTTGGGACTTCGCCGTAAGCGCGAGAGAAGCGAGCCTTGTAATCGGCGCTCGAATTCAGGTAGGCAACGATCACCGCTTCCGTCATGCCGTGTTCGGCCGCCGAGAGTAACGGCATTTGCGGTTGCCCCTCAAGCTGAAGGGCACGACCGTCGAGCATGAAAAGCCTCGACCAACCAAGGTTGACGAGCGCCGGGGCGTTGCGCCTTCCGGCTACGCCAGTGACGCCGATTGAGGTGGCCCGGCCATCCGTGCCAGCGCGGCCAAAGATGTCGTGGCAGGTGAGGCAGGAGACCTTCTTGTTACTCGACAGGTTGCGGTCCCTGAAGAGCATGCTGCCCAGCGCGATCCGCTCGTAATTCGCTTCGTTGTCGGCCAGTTCCGATATCGGCGGCATCTCCCAGGTCTGCGCCGACGCCAGGGCCACGAAGCAAGCCAGGATCGCCAGCGCGATCAGCCCGATAGCGATTCGGTCGAATAACTCTTTACTCACCAAAGGAGGATCGTCAAAGATCATCCGCGCACGGCGGAAACGGAGCTGCCAATAGAACGGACCGGCGTCGGGGTTGTAGATGGGTCGGCCGCGTAGCTGCCGCAGGAAGATTTTTCGCCTCTCTAAGCTCATCGATCCTCAACCTCCAGCTCCTCCACGCCCACGTCGAAGTCAGCCAGCGCTTGGGCGACAGCCTCATCTTCGTGATCGACTTCTTCGTCTTGGCAGCTCATGCGGTCACCTTCGGCACGCGGTACTGCATCAGGTAAGCGTCCTCTTTGAGGGGCTGCTCGTAAAAATCGTGTAGCACGGCGACCGCGCGGAACCCGAGCCTCTTGAAGAAAAACTGGGCTGCCAGGTTCGTCTCGCGAACTTCCAGAACGATCCGTCTCTGCCAGAAAAGCTTGCTCTTGATCCTCTCGATCAGAGCGCGGCCAACGCCGGCCATTCTGTGCCCCGGGTGAATCGCGAGGTTCAACAAATGTAGCCGGGTCTTGTGCAACCCGTAGACCGCGTAGCCAGCGACCTCGTCGTCTCGGTCGACGACCATGCCGATGCGGTTGCGCTGCCGAAGGAGACGGATGAAGTCGTCCTCCTGCCACGGATCGTCGAACGACGCCTCTTCAATCCGCAGGACGGCCGGCAGATCAGCCCGAATCATCCAGCGGATGTAGACTGGCTTCGCTTCTGGCTCGGCTATGTTCTGCGTCTTAGCGCTCACGTTCGCCTCGGCGGATAGACCCAGTTGGCCACGCGGCCGTACTTCTTACGCGACTCCCGCAGCACATCGGCGATGATGTTCCTGGCGCGGCGGCAGTAGCCCTTGCGACGCCTGGCATGACCCAGCGCGTTCCGCGTTCGCCGGCGCAGCACGTCGCGCACCTCAGACTTTACTTGCTGCTTCCTCAAGCATCAGCCTCTCTGACTCGAGTACGGCTTGAACGGGGTCAGGCCACGTGATCTGCTCGGGCGGCCAGCGGGGGTCACGGTTGGGCACAGTAGCGACCCACGGCATAGCAGGATTGACCGGGTTGTGGAACATGACGTGCCATCGCAACGGGGAGCCCGGGCTTGGCAGCGGGTGGCAACTGAGCATGCCTCCCCAGCGTGGCAAGACCACCCGTAGGGCGTGATTGGCCCTGTCGTGGTCAACCTCGGCGTAGTGGCGCCCGACTCCAAGGCCACTGAGCATACCAACCACAGAGCCAATCATGGTCTTCAGGCCGAACGATCGGCGGTTCTCTCTGGCATCGCTCATCTGAGTACCTCCAGCGGTGGTTCCTGAACCTTGAAGAATCGGCAGTATCGCGTGATGTCCGGCGAATTGGAAATCGGATCCGGGCGGCCACGGGAGATGCCATTCTCGTTGACCATCAGCCAGTAGAGGCCGACGCATTCCAGGTACGGGGCCTCTCCGGTGATGTCGAACAGCACCCAGAGCTGGCGCTTGTTGTCGTCGCGGATTGCGCGTGCCCAGTAGAGCCCTGGCTCCGCGGGAGGTGCTTGACGTTCGTCGTTCATGGATTTTTCTCCAGCCAAATCGAAGCCCCGAATGGCGGCGTCAACTCGGGGATGACCCGCACCTTCAGCTTACCAGCGTTCAGGTTCGACAACATCGTGGCCAGCCAAGTCGTCACGTTCGTAGCGTTGGCCTCCAGCCGGGAGAGCGATCCGCTGGCCTGCGTGATCAGGGCGTCGGCGTCGTTGCGGACCTGGCCAATCATGGCGGTGGGCGGAGCATCACCGTTGCCATTCGGGGCAGCGCTAACCTGCAAGCCAAGCGCGGCTGAACGCAGCAGGTGCGCCTCCTGGCGCCTTCGGCGTCGTGAACCGGGGGGCGGCATGATCTGCGTCGTCGATCCGTCCGGGTTCTTCTGATGGCACTCCCAAGGCGCGTCCGCGAAGTCGCCGCGCGCCGTGACCTGCGTCCACTGGCTCACGCGCCCAAGTGGCTGGACCCCAATATAACCTCCCGGCAGCAGCATCCACGGTTGTGTGATCTGGCCGCTCGAATCGTACTTGCCGTCTGGGCGAGTGTCGCCGGTGAACCACTCCCGATGGACAAAACCTGAAAAGGTGTGCGAGCCGATCTTCATGCCGTACTGATCAGCCTCGTTGGCGTCAGCGATTTCCTTCGCCATGTTCTCGCCGCGCTCGGTGAAGAAACCACCCTGCGCCGCGACAAAGTAGAGTTGACTAACGTCCGGGTCTGCGGCCCATTCCGCCGCTTCATGGCCGATGGTCACCCAGGGATTGGCGCCGGCCGCGATGTCGTCCTTCGCACCCACGTAGCCGAGGTACATGATCTTGCCGGTGGCATCGGCTTGCTTGGTGTGGTAGCCGAGAGCCCCCTGGACGCCCAATTGATCCTGAATCGTTAGGAGCCCGTCGGCGCCTGTCACCGTCTTAGATGCGGTCTCGAAGTGGCACTCGACGTTGACGTACCATTCCTGACCGACGGGGCCGTTGAGGTATGTCTGGAGGTCGGTAATGCCGGCCGCAAGATCGGCGTCGGCCATGACGGTGGACTTGTTCTGGACGACTAGGATCTGGGTGGACATGTTTCCTCTGGAAAGTAAAGGTTCCCGGCGCCGGAACGCCCGGCGCCGGGGTACAGTCGTGAGTCAGCAGCCCAACTGCTTGCAGGCCGCCTGAAGGGCCGGCAGGTCGACATGATCGAGCGCCTTCTCGAGCGCGTCATGGTTCTGCGGGGCAAGTGCCGCCGTGGTTGGACCGTGTTGACCGACCCCAGGAATTGGGAACGGAATTTTCACGCCGAAGCTGGTCAGCAGCGACAAGATTGCCGGGCCGTATTTGGCAACCAGCGCCAAAAGCGCCGCGAGCCGCGGATGCTTCGTGGGATCGACGGTTGGCAGCGGCGGGGTCGCCGCCGCGGGTCCCGTGGCCATGCCGATCATGGTCGGTCCGATCAGCAGCGTGCAGACGAGAGCGAGAATTGTGGCAAGCATCGAATCTCCTTCTAAGTTTGGCCCCGTTAATGATCCCCCATTCCGCGCCCGTCGTGGGAGCTTCCATTTCGGCGAGCGGGGAACAAGGGAGCGAGCGAAAGAGCAAGACAGGTGGCTGTGGCGAGGATGAAGACTCCGCAGAGAAGCAAGTCGTACACGGTTCCTCCAAATCGGCTGTAAAAGAAAAAGCCGAACCGACGATCTGGCGTTGTGCCCGGTCCCTCGGTTCGGCTGACGGCTTCAAAATTGAGCCTCGGTCGATGGCCAACCCTGGCCAGCGGTGAATCTACCCCTTCAAGGCTGCCCGTTCAATGGGCCTCATCTTTTCCTTCCTGGCGATGTTGACTGACCGTGGGGCCTCAATGCCGATGCGACACTGGCCTTGGCGGATCTCTGTGACCGTAACTTCGATCGTTGTTTCGCCAATGGTCAGGATCAGCGACTCGTCTTGCTTGCGGCTCAAAACTAAGATGCGGCACACTCCTTCCGTGTTTTACGGATGTCGAACGACTCTTCTTACGGGAAACATCTCTCGCACTCCATCGGCGTCAGGTCGGTCAGCAAACACTATGTCGCCAACTTGAATCTGATCCCGGAGAATCAAGATCGGTACGCCATTTCTGAGCACGCGGCCGGTTCCGGAACCGTCTGCCACGTTTCCCACGACGCCGCGCTCAAACATCAGCTGGATGCTGGGCATTACTTCCTCTTCCCAAGCTTGGCCTGTTCCTTGGCGAGCCAATCGTCAAGCTCTTTATCCTGTCTGGCCTGTTCGCGAAGGAACGCCTCGACCTCGGCGGCGACCTGCCGCTTGGCAGCGTCGATCGCGGCTGACCTACGCGAAAGCATAATTCGCGTCAGGTCGGTCGGATCGCCCTTCTCGCCCGCGGGCGGCGCCGGCGTGTCGTCCGCCGCGATCACGGCCGTCTTGTCAGCCGCGAACATCTCGGTCTTGTAGGCGATCGCCGGGGCAAGCCCGCAGGCGGTGCACATGGTTAGGAATAATAGGGTCTTTCTCATGGTTTCACTCCTTGTCTGGCAGGCCCCTGTACGTTGACCACCACATGTGCCCGCACGACTCGCAGCGATTCTCAAACCGCTTGTTTCCGTCTGGCCCTGAACGTCGTCCGCGCCTGCGGACCACGCAATCCTTCGCTTTGCCTGTCCACACGATCCGATATCGCGTGCCGCTTGCCTGCTTGAGCCTACACTTCGGGCACCGGCAAACGAGCGGTCTGCCTTTCACTTTTACTCCGTGTCCGCAACCGGCCTGTAGTTTCCCCTGGCGACCCGCGTGAACTGCACCTGATTTGCCAGGGCGTTCCGCACTCGCCCCAGTAGCGTCGCGTGCTGCATCCTGCTAGCGCCGTCCCAGCCCTGTCGGATCAGCTCGCTCGTGACGTGCGGCGCCGTCATGGCCTTGCATTGCGTCACGACGAAGACGCGGCGGATAGCGTCGTCAAGCAACATACCGGCGAGTTTCGGCGTCTCCGCTGGTCTGGCTTGGCCGTTCGATGGCGCGAGGCCGAGCTTCTCCGGGCAGATGATGACACGCTCACCGGCCGAGATAGCTTCGGTGATCTTCGCCAGAAAACGATAGCCTGCCTCGATTTTTTCTTCCCAGCGGAGATAGTCCGCGTGCGCCTCCAGCGCCGGCACGAGAATCATCTCGTACTCTTCCTTCGTGAGATGGACAGCCGGCCGCAGCATCAGGCGACTCCCTCCTCTTGCCCGAATTCGATCGCCAGCACGTCAGCAATCGGAGCGACCGTTACGACCGCGCGCTCGGCCTGCGTCGTGTAGAACTTGTCCGACGACTGCGAACAGATTTGCTTATCGTCCGCGATGACGGTTCCCGTCAGACCGTCGTGAATGGTTCGGATCAATTTGCAAACGTCCGGGGTCGAGGTATGCCACCGCTTCGCGTCGCCCCGGAGTTCGCTTGAGTGCTTGCCGGTGCGGAAATGATTCTTTGGCCTGGCGAAATAAAAGGTGACCATAACGCGCACGGGGCCACGGAAAAGCTCGAAACCTTCGCCGCACGCTTCGGCCGCCGAGTCGCGCACGGCTTGAAGCCAAGCCTTCGATTTTTTGTTGGAGTCCATCGTCGCGATCACCGGGCGCCCGTCGGCGCGCGTCACGATCGAACCGTCCTTGCGCCGCGGCACCCAGGGCGTTTTGCTTCCGCGTTGCTGAGGTCGTCCGGAAACTGTAAAAGTGATAGCGCTCACATGCTCTCCTTATTCAGCCAACTCAGCACCATGTCGTGCGCCTCATCCTCGCTCACGTCGCCGGCGCGAAGCTGCTCGTCAACGGCAAATGGTCCGCCCGGCACGCCAGCGTCGATTTCGGCCGCGGCGCGCAGCCAGTCGAGGTGCGTCATGTCGCCGAAGGATGGGTTGTCGGCAAGTCTACTTTGCACCGATCGTCCTCTCGCAGTAAAGCCACTCTTCCGCAGTCCAGCCGGGTTCGGCCGGCGGATTTAGCTTGCAGGCCAGCCGGATCAGATCGGCCCACGTCACATGCCGCCACCTACGCTTGCGCCTGCCACGGACCGCAATGCCATCGGCATCGATCCTCACGCAGAGTTTCCCGATACGTCTCACGACAGATTTTCCGGGCCGAAGTTCGGTCAAAACAACTGCCCTCCTTCGGTCCGACTCCGATTCGTCAGGAGAACCTCAGCCTTTTTATTGTTGGCTTGCGTGCGGACGACGCCAGCGGCAGCCATGATCGACAATTGCACGTCTCGCGCGCCGCGGCACCAGTGCTCCGGGCACGTTGAGCATTTCGTTTTTCTGAGCGGCAGGTTCATGCGGTCACCGCCTTCACTGTCTCCTTGACGTACTCAGCGAACATTGCCTTGATCGCCTCTTCCTTGCCGCACGGCAAGCGGGCGAACGAGACGCTCTCGATATAGGTCGTCACTGCCTTGTCCACGGTTCGCGGATTGAATTTCTTTTCCTTCAAGAGAAATTCCTTGATCGACGCCCGTTGCGTCTCCCATCCGGCGCGGATGCACGCCTCGCTGAGCATCACGAAGCCTTCTCCGGGTCAAACGCCTCGGCCCGCAACTCGCCCCGGTCCCGCTTCCCGCTGAGCACATGCACCTTAAGCTGCTTAGCCAAGGTGTGGATCAGAATTTGATTGTCGGGGTCTTGTGCGTCCCACGCCTGTTGCGGTAGCACGATCAGGCCACCTTCGCCGACGTGCTTCGCCGCCTCGCACAAGGCGATCCGCCAGCGTTCCCCGTCCGACAACTCCGCGAACGGGATGTCCTTGCCGCGGTCGGTATCGAGCACAAGGCGTCCGCCGGAGACGCGCAGCGTGTCCGACTTGACGGCGTCGCTCAAAATGTCGTCCGTGGCCTTCGCAGCTTCGCGTAGGCGCTGGGCTGTGGCCGACAGTGACTTGGCCTGAACTTCGGCTTGCGTGGCTCTAGCGAGGTCTTGGATGGCCTTCCGGATAAGGACGCCGCGTTCCTTGGCGGCATTGGCGAGGGAGACTGCCTGCTCGGCGGCTTCAAGTTCATCGGCCGACACCGGCACGACGTTGGCCGACTCCGCGATCTGCGCCCGCCATTTCGCGAGCGTTTCTTCCCTGGCGATCGCCGCGCGGTGGGCATCGATGGTCGTCTGATGGTGCTGCTTCGCCGCATCCGCCGCCTGTTTGCGGTAGTCGAGAGCGTCTACCGCCCGCTGAAGGGCAAGCTCGGCCTCCCTGACGGACTTCTCGGCGGTGCGCACCTCTTCGGCCTTGGCGCTATGGGCGTCCAAAGCCTCGCGCATGAGCTTCGCCGCCTCTTCGACTGTTGGCCCGGACTGTGACGCTACGGCCGAGTCAAGCTTCTCTTTTGCGGCCAACGAGCGCGATCGGATTGCCTCCCGATGCTCAGCCTCCGATTTGAGCCGTGTGCGCTCCTGGAGGGCCTGCTCGTAATCTTCCGTCAGTTTTTCGGCGTCTGATTCAAGCGACGTGTCCACGCCTTCCGTGGCGTCTCTGGCGGCTTTGACCTGGGCTTGCAAGTTGACGGCTTCCCGCTCTGACTGCAACGCCGCCTTGTCGAAGTCGCGCTTGACCCGTGCGGCCATCGTCACCAGGTCGTCGGTGTCGATCGTTTCCGGACCAACGATCGCGTCGAACTCGGCCTGATCCTTCGCCAGGCGGTGGAAGACCGTGTGGTCGGCGGCGCCGCCGGCGAGCTGCACGAGGGCCTTGATGCGCCTGGCGTCGGCTGCCTCCGAATTGGCGATGCCGGGGTCGTACAGGTCGGTCACATCGAACCGCCCTTCGAGGCTCACGACGTCGACCTCGCCTGTTCGGCGTGTGGTCGCCCCGACGCGCAGCACGGCGCCGAAGCCGTCAATCTCGGCCCGCTTGGCGTGGTCGCGCACGGGCGGTTTTTTGCTTGGTCCGCCGATTAGGTGATCGACCGCTTGCAGGGCCACGCTCTTGCCGGAGCCGTTGCGGCCGACGAAGAGGGTCACGCCGCCGCCCTCCTGGAGCTGGAGGAGAAGTTCTTTGATCGGTCCCGCGTCCGTTATCTTTAGTTCTTTCACGGCAACTCGCTCGCTTTCCTCGCGACCATCGCCGCGAATTGTTGCGCCTGGTCCTTCGGTAGTCCAAGCCACGCGACCGGCTTGCCGAATTCGACACGGACGATGCCAGCGAGTCTGTCAGAGGCGAAGGCCATCGTTAATTCACCTTCGTCGTCGTCGCTCGCTTGGCCCTGCGTAAACAACCCTGTCGCTCCGGTTGCCGGCGCACGGAACCCGGCTGCGTTCTTGTGGCCACCGCCCCCATGCGCCTTAGCTATCTCGGCGACGTTGATGCCGCCTTCCCGGGACCGAAGAGAGTAGACACGTTCGCAACGCCCATGAAATCGAAATCGACGGGCACCTGGTCCTCTGCGTGAATGGCCTTCAACGTCCGGGACCTCGCCGCCGTAATTCATCGGAACGAAGTGGCAGTCGCCAAGGGCCTTCCTAGCGACCCAGGCCGCGCAGAATCCGTCCCAACATCCTGAATGATAAATCACTAATGGTTTCACGGCTGATTCCCCTGTTGACCATCGAACAAGCTCCCGGACTTTTTCTGCGCCTCCCCGCGCAGCTCGGCGACGCGCATCTCCCATAAGTTGCTGACCCGCGTCGCGGCCTCTTGGTTCAGCGTGCTCTCAGGGCCGCAGTAGGCGTCGTACACACGGCGGGCTGCCGTCTCGTCGACGCAGGCCAGCAGTTCCGCTTTGGCCTTGGCGACCGGATCAACGGCGTCCTGCGGCTTCGCCTTGCGACTCTCCAGCTCGTTGGCCAGTTGGTCCGACTGGCTGACAGGCTCCTCGTCGCTCTCGCCGTTGGTCGGGTGGATCACACCGTCGATGATGTCCGCGTCCATGTCGAGCGCATCTTCCTTCTGCGTCCAACTCCGCAGCGTGGCAGACTTCGGGAGCAGTTTGGCCAACACCCGCACGGCCGTCTTCTGCCACATCGCCGGCTCGGTCTCTTTGTTATTCCACGGCGAGAAGCTGCTGCCGGCCGCCTTGCTGGCCGCCTTGTGCCGCATGACCTCGGTCTTGTTCAGCACGACGAAGGGCCAGCCGCCGCCCTTGATCTGCGCACAGGCCCAAGCGTGCGTCATCGGCGCATCAGGATCCTCGCCAGGGTAGTGATCGAGAAACGCCTGGGTGCCGAGTTTCCATTTGAAATCGTCGCCTTCGCGGACCACGCCTGCCTGAATACTCAGCACAAGCTCGCTCTGGTAGGCCAGCTTGGCGAGCCCTTGGTACATCGTGATGAGCTGGCACTTCATCTTGCCGTGCTCTTTGAATGGCACGAGCGCCGCCTCGACGCCGTCGACCTCGACGCCCATCTCGGCCGCCCGGATCAGGGAAATGCCGAGCGAGTTCTTGTCGCACTCGTAGAGCACCGGGTTGCGAGCGCAGGCCGACAGGGCGATGCGCACCATCCGGTCTTCCTTCATGTGCTCCGGCAGCGCCATCTTGATGCGCTGCTTCATCCCGTCGCTGGCGAAGAAAGTTTGCAGGTCTTTCGCCGCCATGACGGCGACTTCGGTGCTTTTGGATTGCTGTTTAGCCACGCTGTTACCTTTAGAAGATGGGTGCCCCGGTATCGTCCGGGAAAATGACCATTGCCGGCGTCCCAGATCCGTCCCAGGCGTAGTCCTTATCAACGTTGACTTGGCAGCCTGGAAAGTGCTTCGTCAGCGTATGGTTGATAAATTCAATCGCCGCGTCCCTTGTGTCGAAGCCATCTGTGTGGTGGCCGATCGACTTGTAGCGATCGCACCCGGACGGCGTCGGTGCATAACGAAAAACGATCGGATGATGGCGATCAGTCGCGATGTTGTGGACGTTTCCTACGATCGTAAGCGCTGTCATCCTGCGGCCCTCCCTCTCGCGTTTTTCCTAGCCGTCTCTCGCTGCTCCTCGGTCAGCTTCTGATTCCAAACCTGCCGCTCAATCTCGACCGCCTTGACGGCCTGCGGAAGCGTCTCGCGCAGCCCGGAACGCACGATCGAATCTCCGTCCATCAAGTGCCACTCAACGGCGTGCATGTGCTGGGCGCCGGGCTCGTTGCTCACGAGGACGCGGGCCACGAGTTGACCCTCGCGGACAAGCATCGCTAGGGTATCGCCGGGTTTCTGGCTCGGAGGGAACATCGTCCAGCGGAATGTCGGAATCTTCGGCGTTGGGATCAATGGCGTCATTCGACCCTCCGCACCTGCGCGATATGCCGAGCATGGAATTCAATTCGGTCGCCGACGTTCAAGCCGTCGATGGTCGCTGGTGTATTTGCCAGCCAGCCAGAGAAATTTTGCCCGGTTCTCTCATCGACCTTCACCCACATGCGCTCCCCTGCGCCTACGGCCTGGAAAATCAGCTTGGCGAAGTCGCCTGGCTTCAGCGAGGCGATGTCCACGTCGTTCGGAATCTCGAACGTCTCCGGGCTGTTCGTGTGGCGCTGCCAGCAATCGGCGAGAGTCCAGACCATCAGTTTCGCTCCGCGAAGTGCTTGGCGACTTCGGCGAGCTGCTCATCGGTGATCGGCTCAAGCTCGATTTCGCCTTCGAGTTCTTCAAGATGCGTAACGCAGATAGCGATTGCCCCCGCCGCGATCATTGGCATCGACGACGGCGCGAGCCGGATGTCTGCGCCACACTTCGCGCACGTAGACACCTTCTCGCCTACAACAGGGTCGTAACTCGTCGGGACGCAGACGATGATCTTCTGGTCGCTCATGCTTCGTGTCTCTGGCTCTGTGCGAAATCTTGCTCGGTCGGCAGCCGGATACGCACCGGCACGCCCAGGTGGTAGCCGATCGTCAACGCCGCGTCACTGGCTTCGATCGCAGCCGCGACGTGCTCCGGGATGTCCGGTCGCCGGTAGCCGTGCGCCAGCTCGAACTCGACGAGTAGCCACATGCGGACTTTCATTACCGCTTCACCGCCCTCTCCGTCAGCCGCACGTGCCCTGCACGTTTGATCGTCCCCAGACTCTTGATCGCCACGTCCACGTCCGTCTGCGTCCAGATGGAATCCTTGACCACTGTGCGCGCCAGCTCGCGCGTCCCGTTCGGGAAGCGGCCCGCCGGCGCCTCGCCGATTGCGTGCAGCACTCGGGCCTGTAGCTCGGCCTTACGGCCCTCCCACGCCTTGATGTCTTCCTTGATCTTGTCGAGTTCCATCCAGTCGCGGATGGCGGCTTCGCTCAACGTGATCGGCTGGCCACTGATTCCGAAGAATCGCTTCACGCTGTCGAGCGCGCCGGGCTTGTCGAACAGTGGGTCGGGCGGGTCGCCGCGCAGGATGCGGTCCCAAAGCTCGGTTTCGACCTCGATCAGGTTCTCGATCAGACGGTCGTTACGCTCGACCGTGTACAGACGAAAGTCGTGAATCGCGACCATGACGTGCACATCACAAACTTCTGCGTTCATAACCTCTATCTGCTGCTGGCATTGCATCAGCCAGTCGACAAAGATTCCGTCCGAACCTTCGCGTCCCAAGTCAGCCGCCCGCTTCCAATGACACAGCTTTGCCTCGACGAGGTGGCGTGGATTATTCTTTCTGCGCGCATCAGGCGTGGCGCCTATGTGTCTGTGAGCCCCGTGAAAGTGCATCGGGATCGCACGCTCAAGCTCAGCACCAGTGCGCACGCTGTATTCGTCCAAGATGGCGGACTCAAACATTCGTCCGCGGCGAGTGAATTCGTTTCCCTCGAACGGTGGAACTATCCGTCGCTTCTCTAGATAAATATCCAACTGTTGTCCATCCGGACTGACACCACAGGCTTTTCCGGCTTCACTCGCAAAGATCCCGGTAAACCTAGCGTCGAACCAGTCATCGCTGAGCGGAGCGGGGCCAATTACAGGGTCTACGCGCGGCATCGCTTGAGTCCCTCGCGAACTATTTCATAATTTCTCTTGACACGACCCGTGCTTATTCCGAGCCTCCTCGACGCCTCGGCAATAGTTACAACCTCGCCTCTTACGACTACGAGCACGTTCCTTCGCGTATTTGAGGCTTGTTCGATGTCGGTCGCCCATCGGCAGTTGCGTGGCTGCATCACTGGACAAGCTCCAAAATCCGGCTGCCGGAGAAAAGGCGGGGAAGAAACCTTTGATCTCCGACAGCCGGACAAAACTGCGTTTGCTTTATTTTTTCTGAACAGGCTGGCCCATCTCGTAGCGTGCCACGGCGATTTCTCTCGGAGCTTCGATCCCGATCCGAACCTCTCCGTGGTCGTTGAATCCGCAGTGAGTCAGGAGGATTACCTGCTCGGCTGCCGACGGTGGCACAGTGATCCTGATGCGCTCTTGTTGATTCCTCGTGATGAACAGCACCGCAAATCCCTTCTGTTGCATTAGATGATAACTAATGGCCGCCGCGAGTCAATGCCCGTTCTTAGAAAATTTTTTGGGGTCGACCAGAAGCGAACCGAGGTCAAGCCCGAGGTGGCTGGCCAGATCGTCCGCTCGTCCCAGCGATGGGCAGACTCGGCCCATCAAGATCTTGCTGACGTAGGGGAACGATGTTCCTACCCTGGCGGCCAACTCTCGCTGGGACACTCCGTCGCGTTCCATCTTCGTTCGGAGGTTGGCCCTGAAGTTCTCGACCGCCTTGGTTTTCGTTCGCCTTCGCATGTTGGGATGTTATCCCAGCGGGAAACGATCGTCAACGCCATCGTCAGAACGGCAACTCTTGTCCAGCCGCCTCGGCGAACCGAATCACGGCCTCCCACTGCTCGGCGCTCGGCAGCGTCGGATCGGCCGCCAGGTGCTTCGCCTCGTCGAAATTCATAGTGCTCTGGCGCCAGCGGTCCCCACTTTTGCACCGGCAAGCAGCCGCGCACGTGTAAAGGTGCCCGCGGCCGTGCGGGTTCTTTTCGTGATGCCCGAGCGACGGGATCAAAACGCCGTCGACCTCGATCATCTTCCGCGCCGCGTTTACGCTCGCCGGGTGAATGATCGAAATCACTCCTTGGTCCTGGCAAAGAGCACAGGCGAACGTCTCTTGGCCCTCCACGATCAGCCGCAGCCGGCCGGCGTTCGTTTCCCGATGCCGCTCTCCGCGGGCCTGCATCGCGATCCGCCGCACGTCGCGGGGGTGATGATCGTAGCCGGCCTTCTCGCTGAATGCCTCCGTCCCGGCCGCCAGGGCGTCGGTGGCAGCAATGGCGTCTTCGAGGCTCGTGTGGGCGAGGATCTTCTCCCAGGCGCCCCGAACTTCGCCCTGCGTCACGTCTGTTTCGTTGCGGGCTGCCGTTGGAAACCTAGACAGCCAGCCGCCGACCGCCGTGAATGCGCTAATGTGGTGCTTCAGCCAGACTTTGAAGTCGAGCGGTGACATGGTTCAGAACTCCAGGAGGGGACGTAGCTCGGTTTGCCGTTCTTGATCTCGGTACGCCCCGTCGAGCAGGCGCACCGCGATCCATTCGCCGGTTTGGTTTTTTCCGTGTAGAAGCTTGGCTAGGCTGAACCAGCCGGATTTCACCATCCGCCCGGATGCGCGGATCTCCTTGGCGAGGACGGTTCTGTCAGAAAGTGCCGCCCGTAGCTCGGGTTCGTCCTGCGCACGCCTCCAGGCGGTGACGATGGCCTTGGCTGGCTTCTCGGCGTCGACGCCTGCCGCGACGATCCCATCGTTTTTGAGGTCGTTCCACCAGACGAGCCACTCCGTCAGCGCGGTAGATATACTTAATTCTTCTCTACTCTTCTCTACTCTACTCTTCTCTTCTCTAGGTGACGTTTTCGTCACGCTCTCGTCACGCTCACGTGTGACATGACCGTTACGGTTTGCGCGTGACAATCGCTGCCTCCTGGCTGCCATCGCTCGGCTCTTAGACGAAGTACCGAACCTCTTAGACCACTTAGGGATGCGTATTCCGTCGCCCTCTATTTTTAGCCACCCGACAGACTCAACTGCGCGCCAAAACTTTTCGTCTCCGAGCGCAACTCGGCACAGTGTTGCGACGGTTGCGCCAGCGATGAGTTCGCGCCCTGCATGACGGTCAACCCAGCGCCAAAGGAGAACCAGTCGACCTAGCGTGACATCGACGTGACATTCGGCGCGGTCGCAGATCAGTTGGGTCTCGGTCTTTTCTGGCAGGTCGCAATCGATTTGGATCCAGTCCCCGGCCATTAGCCGCGACCCCCCTAAAAATCGACCGTCGCACGGTTTGCAGAGAAACCAGAATTTGCTACGATGCGGTCGGCCCTGAGCGACTGGTGAGAGTTGCCTTGGTCAGCTTGCCTGCCGAGCGACGAACTCGGAAGGCGAGCCCCGGACGGCGCCGGGATTCCGAGAACATAGTCGACCGCTGCCGAGCGGTCAAGGAGAAAGAGCCCGGCCGTTTTGGCCGGGCTCTTTCTTTGCGCGAACTTGCTTTCGGCGGCCGTGTCGCTATTCTTTGTTCGGGCCGCAAGTTTAACGGGCGAATCTCGCGCTTGCATCGCGAAGGAGGTGGTTCGATTCCACCGCGGTCCACTCGGCATGTAGCGCAGCCTGGCAGCGCGTCTGGTTTGGGACCAGAAGGTCGTCCGTTCAAATCGGACCTTGCCGACTGATCCTATTCCCACCTCACGCAGACAAGGAGCAAGCCATGTCTGACAGCACCTCCGTTTCCGCATCTATTTACGCTGACGAAGGATACGACGCACTAGAAAAGTCGATCGCCAGCGCTCTTTCGGATGGTCCGCTCTTTCAAACGGATGCCGACCCAGACGCGATGTGGGCCGCGTATCTGGGAAGCCTGCCAGAAGGTCGTCGCCAATTCTACACCTGCCACGCCTGCCGGCACTTCATCCAGCGGTTCGGCGGCTTGGTCACGATCGACGTGACCGGGCGCCAGCAATCGGCGCTGTGGAACGTCAACACGCTGGAGATGCCCTTCTTCCGGTACGCAATCGGAGACCTCTGCGCCACGGCTGACCATGCCAAGGTCACTGGCGTCTTTCTGTCGTCTGAAAAGGTTCTCGGCACGCCGAAAACTGGCGAGTGGACCCATCTTGCCGCGGTCAACCCGAAGCCCTTCAAGGACCGTGTTCTGACGGCCTCGCAGGCGATGGCCGAGAAGGTCGAGGACTACAAGATGCTTTGCCACGGGCTCGCCGACTACTCACGGGAAAGCGCGGAGCAGGCCGTGCGGGTGCTGAAGGCGGACGCCGTGTACCGCAGCGAAAAGGCCCTTGGCATCGCCGAGTGGTTCCTAAATCTGCACGAGGCCGTGAGGGACAACCTGAAGGCGAAACGCAACCTCACCTGGCTGGCCGTGGCTAACGCGCCTCCGGGATTCTGCCACATCCGCTCGACGATGATTTCGACGTTACTGGACGACATCAACGCCGGTTTGCCGTTCGACGACATCGCTCGTCGGTGGAAGGACAAGATGCACCCGTTGCAGTACCAGCGGCCTACTGCGCCGGCGAAGGAGGGCACCATCAAGCAGGCCGAGGAGTTGGTCGCGAAGCTCGGCCTGGAGCGATCCTTGCTGCGGCGCTACGCCACGCTCGATGACGTGTTGGTCAAGCTCTGGGTGCCGCGAGAGTTGCCTAGCGCCGCGAAGACCGGTGGCGTGTTCGATCACCTGCGGAGCCAGCGGAAGCCCGAGGCAATCGAACTGCCGGCGACCAAGATCACCTGGGAGAAGTTCAACCGGACGGTCCTTCCGCACGCGCTGAAGATGGAAATCATGGTGCCGTCGCGCGGCGCATTCTGCGGAGTGATGACGGCAGTCGATCCCGAAGCACCACCGATCATTCAGTGGGACGGGCTCGCTGGTCATCCACGGAATCCGGTGTCGTGGTACTACTGGCATATGGGATCTCTGGCATCGCAATGGGGGCTGTCGACAGGCTGGCATGATGTGTCCTGCATCTTCCCGGCACCGCCGCACTGGCAAGAGCCGGAGAAATTCAAGCACCAGAAGCACGCGATTCACTTCGCGATTGTCGGCTGCGCCGAGTCGCGGCCGGCGCCCCTAGCTTTGTTCCCTGAGATTCTGAAGGCCGAGCTGCACGGGATTCGTGCCGTGATTGAGGCCCACTCGAACCGCGGGGGCTGCGGCCAGGATGCCGAGAAGGGTACGGCGAACGGGCTGACGCTCGACGGCCGAGAGCCCCTTAGGCTGCGCGTTCGGACCTCGGATGGTCTCGCGAGCTGCATCGTCGACAGGATGGATTGAGCACGTCCAGAACGTACTGGCGCTTCAATAGTTTTCCGAACGGCAGCCCTTCATCGCGGGCGGATCTCTCGCGCACGAGTCTGAAATCTTTGCGAGCCATTGCGACCTTTCCCGTTGCTGGGGCTGGTCGCTAAAATGCACTTGTCGGATGATTCGGCGACCAGCCGGATTGTTCAATCCCGGCCAGTGTTTCCAGCACTGACCGGGTTTCTTAGTCGCATTTATTGTACGGGCATTTTATTGGCAGTCAATAGCTTGCAAAAGAATTTTCCGCCCGTACACTATCTGGATGGAAAATCCACGCGGAAGACCCAAGAAGCCAGTCGACGAAGTGCTTTCCGAGCGGCTGGAATTGCGCCTAACGGCTGCCGAGCAACGAGAATGGGAGCAGGCTGCGGCTAAATCTGAAATCAGTTTGTCAGCATGGATTCGCTCCCGGCTTACGAGAGCAGCACGTCGCGAGAATAAATAATGGCGCGGAGCGAGCGCCCGAGGTTCGCGCGACGTTGAGAAACGCCGTGGTCACGGCTATCAAAAGAGTGTTCGGTCTCTTAGCGCCCGTCGTCGAACGCGATATGCTGACCGAAAGCGAAAACAGCCAGCCCGTGTCAGCGGGCTGGCTGCGCTTCGCAAAAGAATGGTGGCCGTCGTCCAGTGGTAGGACGGGTGCCTGTCACGCATCAAACCCGGGTTCGATCCCCGGCGCGCCACCTTCTTTTGTTTTCGGTCCAGCGGCTAAATGGGTAACCGCTGGACCGCCATAGCCGACCCTGGCTGCCGGGCCGACGGGTGTTAGTTGATAGCTCGCACCCCGTCGTCTCGGCCCAACCTGGAGGGCCATGCCATGTTCTATTGGCTGTTCTTGCTCCTCCTGCCGATCATTCGGCAGCGTGACGGCCACGGATAGCCGTCTGTTCATCTAGAACCGGCGGCGAGCGTGCTAGCCGCTCGTCGTCGGCCTTTCCTTGGCCCACCGATGGCACTTTTCGGTTCCATTCGGTAGGATCGTTTTCAACGGCAGGGTGGCAGAACGGTCAATGCAGCCGACTTATAATCGGAAGTCCGGGCAGCCTCGCAAGCACCGGTCGTGGGTGCCTGAAAAGCGGGCACTCCGGCCGGATAAAACCTCCTTAAGTCAGTGCCATTAGTCCACGGCCGATTCCCGGTTGTGCAGCCGGTTTGCGCTTCTTTAATGTTTGCGCCGTACAAGTTGAGCGGATGGGATTTGAACCCACGACCTGGAGGTTATGTCATTTCGTAATCCTTGGCCCAACGAATTTTACTCGTTGCACCACCGATTGGAGGGTCAACGCGAAGCAGCGCTTTTCGGACGCCTACATCGCCTACGGGAACCTGATAGACCTTGTCCAGTTCAGGGCAGTAAACCCAAAACACCTCAATATCACCGCGATAATCTCGCTTGCATCCGCTAAAGCTATTGCTACACGGATGGAACCGAACGCATCCTCGGCGATAAACGCCTGTTTTGCACTGGCCACGAAGAAAAACGCCATCTCCAAGATCGACAACCAGATCGTATCTCTGGTTGTTTCCGAAAGGCATCAAAACAACGTAGCCCCTGCGAAGCAGGTGGGCCAATACGATTCCCTCTGTTTTTTCTCCAATTGATTTTGGATTAGTCTTTTGCATGAGCCTCCCGAGCTGCCGGACTGCTCCACCGCTCTGCGAGCATCCTACCGCGCGCCGCCCAGTTTGCAAGGTCCGCCCGGCAGGTTAAGATTTCCTGAGGATTCGTCTTTCCTCACGGAGCCCAAGAAATGAGCGCGTTCGCCAAGATGACGAAGATGCTGTCCGCACGAAAGGGCGTCCACGATCCCAAGGCGCTCGCGGCCTACATCGGTCGCAAAAAGTATGGCGCCAAGGGAATGGCCGAAAAAGCAGCCGCCGGGCGCCACCACGGCTAGGCCGCCACCGGAAACGGAAGTCCCATGATCGCCCTGGCCGCCAGCCCGACGGAGTTGATCGAGTCGCACGTCTGGCTCGCGCGGGAGGAATTTCAAAAACGCCGCGTGCTGCGCCAGAAGGTGGGGGACGACGAGGTTCTATCGGCCGCTATGTTCGCCCTCTGCCAGGCGGCCAACCGCTTTGTGGCCGATCGCCAGGGGAGCGGCGGGTTCGTCGCCTACGCCCGCCAGGCGATACGGAACCGGCTCAAAGACTGCGAGGTTCGCAAGCCGACCCGGGCGTGGCTGAATATTAGCAGCTTCGACAGGGAGCATGTGACCCGTGACGGCGAGGGCGGCCGAGAGGGTAGCCACGAAAGCGTCTCTGTGCTCGATCTGCTGGGTGATGACGAGGCTCCTGATTCAATCGCAGACGCCGACGAAATCCGGTGGGCCCTCGAACGTGTCTCACGCCGGAGCGCCGACTGCCTGCGGATGTACTTCGGCCTGGACGGGATCGGCCAGATGACGGGGCCACAGATCGCCGACTACTTCGGGCGATCGAAGAGCTGGGGAGCGTGGCGGCTGCAGATCGCCAAGGCGGAGCTCAGGGAAGTGTTGGATAGTCAGCGGGGACTATAGTCGTCGCCAGTGATGGAGTCGTACCAATCGAGGGCGTTACGACGCTCTCCAATCAGTAGCTCGAAAACAAATGTTTCTTTGCCGTCTTGTTCCCGCCCCCATACTATCGGCCGTCGCAGCGCTTCCAGCACTGGCGCCACTGCCGACAGGTCGGGCTTGGCCGCTAGCTCGTCAGCGTGTGCCGCCTCTTCGCTGGCTGCGGCCTCGCTGGTCTTTAGTTTGTCCGTAAGCCGGTCGACTTCCTTCTCCAGCCGCTCCTCCCGTGCGGCGCGCTCCGTGGAGAGCTGCTGGGTAAGCTCGGCTATTCGCGAGCCGAGATTGCGGAACTGAAAGGCGGTCAGCGATTCGCGGCTGTCCAGAAACCAGTTAATCGGCCGACGGTAGATGTCGGCGAGGGCCGCCAATACATCGACTGGCGGGACCGTCGTCCCTCGCTCATAGGCGGTAATTGCCCCGTATGATACGGCCACCCGTTTCGGCATAAGCGCCGCCACAGCACGAGCTGATAAGCCCGTTTCGCGCCGGGCATCGCCGAGTCGCCGTGCAAGATTGCGGTCGATTCTCTTTACGATCGTTTTTGCCACCACTTTGCTCCTTTGGTATGAAAACTTACCAAACGTGCAAAAACGTCGCAAGTGCCTAATTGGTAAAAATTAGTGCGTCGCGCGAACCAGACGGAGTGCGTCGGTTCTTTCGGCAAGGACTGCGGCCCGCGTCCCGGTGGCGCACTCGCCGCATTCTGCTCAAGAGCGGAGAATGGATAAGCTGCGACCGGGACAATTGTCAGAAGGTGCTTGATGAGCTTAGTTTCGACGACGCGTAATCGAGGATGGCTTGATTGCCATTCTTGGCGGCATCAATCACATGGCCACCGTTAAGCATGATGCTGATGTCGGCCGGATCGAACCGGACAACCGCAGCAATGGATGACACGGCTATACGAACCGTGGCGCCTGCGCTCGGTTTGCCGCATACCTGTTTGATACCAACAACCTTAATGAACTTGTTGGCGTCGGCCAGTTGCTCGCGGGCCTCGGCTAGTTCTTCGGCAACTTTACGTTTCTCCTGCCTAGCCGCAACAGTCTTTTCTTCTAGCGACATGACGTACTCTTCCGTAGCTTCGTCGGATTGCTCGCCGCTCTTGGCCGCGGCGACGGCAGCGGCGTAGGCTGACATGAATGCTTCAACGGCTTCGGGATCAAGCGACAGAACTTTCAGACAATCAAAATGCTTTGCGGCTTTGTAACCAAGATAGAACGGCTCGCAAACCTCTTCGGCGGCTTCACGAAAAACGTGGGCGATGGCGGCATCAGCTAGACGCCGATGCACCCACTTGTCGTCATCGGTCGACTCCTCCCATGACGGTAGTTTGTATCTTGACCACGGATGGATACGGTGCCTTTCGTAGAGAACCTTAGCCAGCTCCTCCCTGTTCGGCACGCCACGCTGGGCACGGAGGGCGGCGAGTTCCGGTTCAAGGAATTCTGCACACTCACGCTCCCACTGCTCGCGCGGGATGTACTTTGGACCATTCATGGTGTGATCGCGAGTGACCCACGCTGAAAGTTTTTTGGCCAGTGCAACGGATTCTGCGCTCGGCCGCTCACGCGCTTCGGGTGCGGGTTGTGGGGTGGTCATGGGGCTAGTCCTTTTCTGGAAGGTTTGAATACACGAACAGCCACTTACTAGCACCGCAACGGTAACACTCCTTGAAAGCGACCGTCAGCGGCCGGAGCGGGTCATCCTGCACGGGAATGCCGACAACGCGCGTGACCCATCGGTGCCGAAGCCAGCATCTCCAGTTCCGGGGCCAGTTCACTCCCCACCTCCATGCCCGGCTTCGGCAGGCAATCGCTTCAAAGCGTCGTTTCTCTTTCTGACAATGGGCGTAATTTGGTTTGCGTACTTGTCGCAAACCTTTTTAACGTCTTCACGTTCGTCGCACTTCCTGCATACATTCGGCCCGACCCAACAACCCGGAACCGTTCCCTGGTCCGTAAGGCAGTATTGCCGGCCGCAGACGATGCACGTCTGAAGGAATCTTTCGCGGCGGCAGAAGTCGCAGACCTCGATCTCGCGTGGTTCGGTGGTGAGCTTCACGGCGTCCCTCCCTGCCCGGCCTCACAGCGGGCGAATAGTCTCCCTGAAGCGACAAACTGCCCGTTGTGGCAGATGCGGTATCCGCCGTCAGTCCACGATGTATCCTGCACTTTCCTCCATGCCGCCAGCAGCTCGTCTCGCTGGGCGGCAAATTCGATTTGGATGCCGCGTTCCGTGGACACAACCCGCTCAAGTTCTGCCTTGCACAGGCCGTGCAATCTCACGTCCTCCTTCAGCCGCTCTATCTCCGCTCTCAGCGGGCCAACGACAACGCGGGTGATGATGGCAGCCACCTCATTCCGCCAATCATCGCTCCACGCAAAGGAGCCAATCGCTTCCGCACAGGCCAACTCCAGTTCGCCGGGAGGCATCACGCGGTCGGTGGTCGGTTCGGTCATGCTGGCTTCTCCGCGCCATCTTCCCTCTGAATTTCGATCCACGCGTCGTGCCACTTCTCCACCTGCCGGACGTTCTCCCAGGGGTCAAGGTCGAAACCACGTGGCACCTTGAGGTTCTGCACCGGGCGCCGGATGTTGCGGCTCCGCAACTCACGCAGGATTTGCTTGAACGTGTGGCCAGCGGCCTTCTGCTCGGCGATCCACCGCATTACATCGCGCTGCTGTTCAAACGGGACGAGCATCCGCTTGCCAGGCTTGCCTTCCGCGGTGTAGCCGAGCTTTGGCTTTAGGCCGCAGTACCGGCCTTCCTGGCGACGGATGGCGTTGATGTCCCGCTGCCGCTGGGCGTTGATGGCTGACTCGTATTCCGCCAGGGCCGAAAAGACGTGCAGCAGCATCTTGCCCCAGACGACGGAATCGGACTTCGAGGTGTCGAAATTCAGGTTGACGACGTGCAGCACGATGCCGCGGTCTTCGACCAGTTCCTTGTACGTCAGGGCCACGTCGAGCATCGAGCGGAACATCCGGTCGTGCTTGGCGACGATGAGGTGATCGCCATCGCGCAGCAGCTTGCAGATTCGGCTGGCCTCGGGCCGTTTGAGGAATTGCTTCTTGTACGCGCTGATGGCGTCGATCGAGATTTCGGCTAGCTTGACGCCGCGATGCGTGAGGTATCGATCGTGGTATTCACGGATGATCGCGTCCTGGGATTCGAGTCCAAGGCCGGATCGCTCCTGGCGGTCGCTGGAGACGCGGCAGCAGCCGTAGGCAACCGGCTCGTGCGTGGCGTCCTTGGCTTTGGCGATCATGGGCTTGGCCTCCACAACTCCAGTTCATCAGCCTGCACGTCCCATTCTGCCAACTCGCCCTCGTCTTCAGCGCAGATGCCTGATCGAAGAGGCTGCTCGCCAGCGTAATAGCAGCCGGACCAGTCGGCGCCGAACACGATCACTACGACTGCATCGTCGCCTAGGTGGATGGCAACTCCGCCACCTTCATCGGTGTAGAGGGCGTCTTTGCATTTCGGCGAGAACACGATCTTGCTGACCGTTCTCCCCACGGCTTGTTCGACCGCCAGGAAGTCCTTCAGCTTGCGCATCGGAGACAGGTCTGGTTCGCTCACGGTCTACGGCCTCCGAACAGTTTCTCGAACACGGACTTGCTATCGAAGCCGGTTCTCCAGCCGCTCTGCCACGCCGACTCAAGCAGCTTGCGGAACTCGCCGGCCTTAATCGTCACCTCGGCCTCTGGCTCGGCCAGCTTGGGCTTCTTCGTGACGAGCTTGTCCCAGAATTCAGCGAAAGGCATCGCGATCACTCATCCGACGCCTTCAGGTCACGTTCGATGGCATCTTGCCGCGCCTTTGACCGCTCAATGACCTGGCTATACGGGACGCCGTTGGCCGTGACGCTGTCAGGTCTAGCACACCGCTCGTAGCGATAGCGATTGTCGGCCTCGTATGCCACGGCCTCTTTTAGAGCCCGTTTAGATTCTTCGCTCAGTGACATTTTAACTCAACCTTTCGCTGGTGGAACTTGGCCGTCCATCCTGGCCTCTGGATACTGCTGCCAATCCTCCGGCAGCAGCTTGATCTCGTCTTCGGTCAACTCGCGGTAGAGGTTCAGGGCGAACTGGCCAGGGGACAGATCGAACCGCCCTTTGCCGACCGACTGCGAAGGCGGCTCTTTCAGGTAGAGCAATTCGCGGGCGACACACTCCATGTCGTATAGCCGCTTCTTGCCCATGACGGACAGGGCAAGCGGGTGATCGTTAGCGAAGGCCGCGACCATAACCCACCAGCGCATGCGGCCGCCGACGGCCGTGACGCACAAGGTGGTCCTGAAGCCGTGCTCGATTCGCAGGTGGGCCGAATCGCGGATGTGGGCGATGGACTTTGTCGGCATGATGAGGGCCTGGTGCTGGCGGTGGCTCAATTCCATTAGCTCACTCGTCGTTCTGGCAGTGGCATGGCAGGTGCTCCCGGCCGCAATATCGACACCAGCGGCCAAGTCCACAGAACACATCCGATCGCTCATCGTCGGACATGCAAGCGAGCATCGCCTCGGCATTCGTCCTTGACGGCCAAGATTGTACGGCTCCATGCGCGCGTTGCCTCACCGCGAGCATTAAATCGGCCCATTGGTAAGCCAACTCTGCGTGCCGATGGCAGAGATCCGAGAGTATCAGCGTTCCGTCGTCCTGTCGGCGCAGACGTGGCAAGATGCCAGAATGTACCGCAAGATAATCGCGAAGACTGACGGTTTCCGCCGTCGGCGTTGCTGAGTTTCGAGACAGCCTGTCGCCTGCGGCATAGGCAATCGTAGAGACCCGTATCTCCTTGACTCGCTCCTCTGGACCATCCAGCATTTTCTGAATCCCAGGATCTCGTAGGGCGCCAAGTAGGATGTGCTCCGTTCCAACGTAGTCGTGATTCAGGCTGCGAGCCTCCTCCATCGCGTGCTCGATCACCTTCTTGGCCGCCGGCGTTTGCGGGAGCTTACCGAGCATAAGGTCAGTCTTCTCCGTCGGCTCGCCCATTGCATCGCGCACGAGCTTGAGGCTAACGCCTTTGGTCGAGAGCACGTAATGGGCTATTCCTCCGCCTTCCTTCAGGAGCCCGATCAAGATGTGGCACGGCTCGATATAAGCGCTCCCATGCCGCTGGGCCTCTTGGTTGGCCAATTGCATGGTGGTCCTGGCTCTGTCTGTAAATCGCTCGAACATCAGCTACGCCTCCCTGTGTTTGAGCATCGCATCCGCCATCCGGTACGCGAACGCAGCCGCGACATCGACATTCACTTCCTGCTGGCGGTAATCTTCCGGATACGTGGTCAACCAGCCTTGCATGGCCGCCATCGCGAACCGATCACGTAGCCCGATCGGCTGAGCCGTGAACTCCGCGTCGATCGGCTGCGGTTCGTGCAGGTCGTCGGGCACCTGAATCTCGCGCCGCGACAGCGGTTGCTGGGCGTGGACAAGGAGGATCTCCCCGCGGATCATCTCAGCGTAGCATCGCCGAGCCGCTGAGATGCTTGCGGCTCCGACTTCCCGACGGCCGTCCTTCAGCGTCGTGTGCTCGAAATAGACGCCTATCATACCGTCTAGATGCGTTTCTCTGGATCGCAACGTCAGCCCGTTCTCTCGGCCGAACTCATCGAGCGTCACGGTGGTTCTCCTTTGGTTGCGTCAAGTCGATCACGATCGGCCGCATCATCTCGGCGGTTGTCAGAGATTTCAGAGCGATCTTCTTGAACTCACTCAAGCGGATCACGATTCCCTCCAGCGCCGCCTCATAGGTGCATGCGCCGACTCGATGTGACGCAAGACCCGTCGCCACGATTGGACAGTCAAGGCCGATAATCTCGATCATCTCGCGCGCCGTGACGGATTGGCGTGGCCAGTATGGCTTGATCATCGGCGGTCTCCGTTGCGATGTTCCTGCTTGTTGGTCACGCACTCGCAGACGTCGACGACCACGTCCAGGTCGCCCGTGAATGGGTCGAACGCTTCGAGCCGGACGTAGCCAGTCCCGCGGCAATGGACGCACCCGCGGTCGGCCTGGGGGTGGATCGTTCGTGGTTCCTTTTGTGCGATCATTCTTCTTCCGTTCCAAATGTCCAACCGGCCCCCACAACTTCCTCGTCAAACTCGGCGTCGACCTTTCGTTCCGCTCTGGCAATCAGCCGCTCGGCCAGCCAGGAGACCGCGATACAAAACACTGCGATGCCGCACAAGGAGACAACGGCGATGAGGTCGGCGTTCACTTTCCGTTCCTTCTCTTGGGCTTTGCTGCCCGTTCTTCTTCCACGACGGCTTTTGTAATGGAATACCTCACGAACGACGCCGGTGTCATCCACCGTGCCGCCGCAACGCGCTCCAGCCGCACCTTGAGTTCGATCGAGATTCGTGCCTCAATCCGTGCCTCAAGTTCCTTCGCACGTTTTCCCATGTACGTCATAATACGACATTGACGTACAATGTCAACCCGCGTACAATAATTTTCATCGGGGCTCAAACGGAGGTTTTATGCGACTTCTTCTCTCGCTCGTTCTGGCGTTCGCGCTCGTCTCGCCGGCCGTGGCTTACTACCCGCCTCGGCACTACGGCTACCGCAATCCCTATGCGGGATTCTACGGCGCCGGCGCTGGTGGCTACGGCTGGAGCTACGGCGGATTTGGGGCGTACCAGCCGTGGTCGAGCTTTTCGAGCCCCTACGGGACGACATTCAACGGTGGCGCGTTCGTGCCGTGGGGCTACATGCCGTATAGCGTTCCGGCCTACAACCCTTACGCCTTCGGCTTCGGCGGCGCATACTAGCAGAAACTTATCGGGCTCAGGCGTGACAACCAGGGAACCGATCCCTCCGCCCCGCTCCGGGCTTGGCTGAACACCGATTTCAGAGCGGGGCCTTTTCTTCAGGCGAACGGAATGATCACACGCGAAGAGGAACGCGAACTCGTCATTAAGGCAAAGGCCGGCGACCGCGAGGCGCTGGGCGAGCTGCTAGAGGCTCACAAACGGTTTCTCTACAAGCGAGCGCGAGGCGTCGGACGTGGCGTCGAGGGTGATGACCTTGAGGATCGCGTCCAGGATGCGGCGATCGCCGCCATGATATCGCTCGATTCCTTCGATCCCGACGCCGGCTTCAGGTTCCTGACCTACGCCGACAACAGGATCCACTGGAGGCTGAAACGCGCGAGCGCCGAGAGTGGGCTTGTCCGCGTACCGCAGCATGTGTTTAACCCGAGCGTAGGGACCGATGAACATCGCGAAGCTGCCAAGAGGGTCTCTAGGATCGACTCGATTGACTCGCCAGTCGCTGGCGGCGACGAAAATGGGACGCTTGGGGCGCTATTGGGCGACAGATGCGGTTCGCGTCCGCTTGACTGCGTCGCCCACGCCGAAGAAATTGAGCGACTGCGTGACGCCATCGCGTTGCTGCCGGAACGGATGCGAGACATTGTGGATCGCCGTCTTGCCGGGGAAACACGGGAAGAGGTTGGTGCTGCCTACGGGATCACGGGGGAGCGAGTCCGACAATTGGAGGCCAGAGCGCATGAGGCACTGCGCCGTTCGCTGGCTCGGTCTGAGCGACCGGAGATCGAACCGATAGTCTCTCGATGGCCCGTTGAAGAGGCCGAGCGGATCCGGATTGCGCGGCCGGCAATCTTCATTCCGCGTTTCAGGTGGACGCCTGATCGCGACGCGTTTATCCTCCGGGCTGCCACGCGTTACGGCGCTTGGCGACACGTAGCGACACTACTGGGCGCTTCGCCACACGCCGTCCGCAGCCGGGCGCGCCGACTTGGTGTCCAGCAACCGCTAAGGATCAGGACGTGCCGTGACAGGGTTCGCGAGTTGCACGCTGCCGGCTTGCCAAACAAGGCGATCGGCGTGGAACTTGGCGTGGACCCGGAGACGATCCGCGTGTCGTTGCGCGAGATGGGCCTGGCGAGCAACCCGCGTGACGAGAACGATCGAATGCGGCTCCTGCGCCAGTCGATACTCGCGAAGTATGGCGTCGCCACGCCCACCGAAGTTCGGCAGAAGATGTTCGCCGAGCGAGCAGCCGAGCTAGGCTGGCCATCCCTGCCGTACCCGTCGGCGCTAATCATGGCGGCGTTTGCGAAGCTCGGCACGGCAACCGTCTATGATCTGCCCGATGCCTGCCGGCGCATCCAAGTAGAACGAAGCTGGCATGTAGGGTTCTCGCGGCAGACGGCGCACGTCACGGTGAAGAAACTCAGCGATGCTGGGCTCCTGGAGCGCGTTGGCGGCGGCGGAAACCAGCGTCGCGTTTATAGGCTCAAGCAGGAGGCCGTATGCTGATTCCCTGTTGTCCAGACCGCAAAGGCTTTGAACCGCTCGGCATGCTGACCGCCGAGGAGGACTTCAAGGCGGTCGATAACCTCCTGTTCGCGAACAAGCCGCGCACCATCATTGAAGTCGGCGCATGGTGCGGCGGCATGACGCTGTTGCTCCGCGACTACGCCGAGCGAATCTTCTGTGTCGACCATTGGCACGGCTCGGTCGGCGACAACACAGAGACGTACATCGCCCGCGCCGGAGGCCCCGCAGCCGTGTTCGAGACATTCTGCCGCAACATGGGTGAGCGCCTTTTCACGACAGTTTTTCCGGTGATTGGCGAGTCTCGGCACATCGCCAAGATTTGGCCAGCGCATCTGCCGGCGGACATGGCGTACATCGACGCCGGGCACGAATACCCGGACATTTCGGCCGACATCGCCGCTTGGCGTAAGCACGTTCGACCGGGCGGCGTCCTGGCGGGTCACGACTACTCGCCTCAGTTTCCAGGGGTCGTGCGGGCGGTGGACGAGATCGGCAAAGATGGGGTCGAAGGGGCTGTGTGGTGGAAACGGCTATGACCACGCTACCTCGATCGAAGCAGGCGTGCGGCAACTGCACGTTCTTTGAGCGATTCTGCGAAGGCGGCAAGGAGATCAAGGCGACCACCGACGGAATGTGCCAACGATACCCTCCGACGGTTGTCGCTGATTCAGATGGAAACGTTGACACGAGGTCTCCCATCGTGGAAGACTATGAGTGGTGCGGAGAGTGGAAGTACCGATTCGGTGGAGAATGAACTATGCCGTTGGATAAAAGTGGCTCGGCTGAATCGGTTGGAAAAAACCTAAAGGCGGAGGAAGCCGCAGGCAAATCACATCGCCAAGCGATGGCGATAGCCCTGAGTGTTCAACGTCGTACCCGCGGCGGCGAAGCAGCGGTGAAACGCTGGCGGAAGATGAGGGGAAAGTAGTGGTCATCCAAGCATGGCAACGTGTTGGTACGTTGGCTACGCTGCCATGCGTGCCACGTGAGATTGATCTGCCCGGAACTGATTGTTCACTGGGCGATCTAGAGGCTAGTATCCGCTGGTTCGACGGGGACCGTGTCGTCGTCGTTCGCGCGACCGATGGCGACCCGCTTGACCAAGAAGACGATCATGGCCCAGGATCGAGAGTCATCGACGTCATAATCGACGCCGCTGATTTCATCGCATTCGCTGCGGGCGTCCAGTATCTGATCGACGAGCATGTCAGGCGTGAGCCGCGCGAGTGAAGGAGCGGGCAAATGACCATCAGCGAAGGGCGCCTGCGGCACCTCGGCAAATTGCTCCTGAAAGAGTGGGGCAGTGGCACTGCGCTGGTGCAAGCACTGAGGCAAGAAACGAGCGATGAAGAATTACTGGCCACGCTGGACCTGTCCCCAGCCGAGATGCAGAAGGCGCTCGAAAGCCTACCGTCGATCGGCGCCGGAAATGTCGTCGTCTGCAACGCCGTGCCAGCGGAATTCCCTTGGCACTGGCCGCGTGGCCTCGAACCGCGCGACTACGAGCATCTTGCACAGTTTGACAGGAAGCACGGCGTCGAAAACGTTCAGGCGTTCATCGCCAGCGAGGAATATCAGACAGCCGACTTCGGCCGACGGATGAAGCTCGCCTTCGAGCGATTCGGTGAGCGAGCTAAGCCGGGCGAGTTTGTTTGTATCATCGGCCCATCGCAGGCCGCTTCCGAGGTCTCTGGACGCGCGACGGCGTCGCCGCCGACCGGCGAAAGCCTCTCGGCGATGGCCGACAACGTGGAGGCGTGGATGGCGAAGGCGGCGCTCGTTGAGGAGGACGGCATAGTTGCGACACCAGCCGGGTACGAAGCACTCGGTCGCGCGGCGGTGAAGATAAAGGATTCCTGCGGCGCCATGATCGACGAGATGAAGCGCGTGATACGCGCCGAGCAACTAGCCAAACTCGCACCGGAGATCGAAGCGATGGCAGAGCGAGGCGACTTAGCCGCGAAGTCCTGGCTCAAATGGTACCACGCGCATCAGGCTTCACGGGCAGCGATCACCATGAACGCCGTGCCCACCGGCTTCTGCAAGTGCGGCACGAAGCTCCAATCGCAGTCGAGCATCGACGCTGGCGCGTGCGTGGCGTGCCGGGACAGGCAGCGGAGGATCGGCACATGAGTGACAAGCGTAAAGGCTGGCGCGCCAAGACCATGATCCGAAAGCAAAAGAAGGTCGAGCGCGCGACCGGGAAGGTGCGCCGGCGCACGATGGTCGAAGTCCGTTTCATTCCGCCGCCGGACTACGAACCACGATCGTTCGTAAGGCTCACCTACTAATGACGACCGACAGCCAAGCCATCTGGCAGCACTTCGTCGACCGCGAACTCCGTAGGCATATCGCCAGAACGTTCGTCGAATGCGCTAGAATCACGGAGCAGCAATGGTTCAACTGGCTGGCGTCGCGGGGGACTTCGCCGTCTCAGCCTTCCGCTTCCGCGCCCGACGCTCAAGCTGAGTGAGAAAATTTGCTTGACTCTACGCCGCGCTGCGGTACACTTCTTCCATCGCTAAACGTCACTCCCGCTTCCATCGCCCAAAGACATTCCGGGCGCGGCTAGCCTTCTTTGGCGTTTAGCGATTCCTAAGTCAGACTGGTCCGCCCGGATTTTTTCGCGGCGGTCCTAGGCCGTGATGAGCTACGCCGCGCAAGGCAGTCCTCTGCTGCGCTCGGCTATGAGCGGCAGGAAGAGGAGCGGCATCGCGATGCGAGGTTTTGTGAGACAGCGCCCTGATGGGCACGTCGCGACTATGCGCGGTGACGCGCGGCGTGGTTTTGTAACAGAGAAGAGACATGCGGCACGGTGCTGATGGGCAACGCAATGTCGGGCTTGTCAATCCGACGATTGGCTATGCGCGGAGTCGAATGGCAACGCATGGATTTTGGAACAGGGAAGCGGTGTGGCAGCGCAGCGTAATCACAGGCCAGGTGAAGACAGGCCGGGCAGTGCAGGGCTTGCACCGGCAGCGATTCGCAAGGCGGTGCCTAGCGGCGCGCAGTCGGGACCGGAGTTGCTCTCCAAGGCGGGGCTTCGTTTCTTTTTAACTCGGAGGTATTCGTCATGGCGTGTGTAAAGGTCAAGATCGAAGGCAAGACACCGTTGCTGTTGAATCGCTTCAGCGATGAGGCGGCGATGGCTGCCAGTTCTGGGAATCGGGCGTCGGCGATCGGAGAGAAGGGGACGCCTCTTCAGCAGGCGCAGAAGAAGCTCTACCTCGACAACGACGGCAAGACCATCATCATGCCGCAGCCGAACATCATGCGATGCCTGATCGACGCGGGGTCATTTTTCAAGTGTGGAAAATCGAAAGTCACGACGCAAAAAACGTCGCTGATCCCGGCGTGCGTCGACATGTTGTTTATCAGCGTCCCGTTGCTCTACAAGGAGCCCTGGACGGTGGACACGCGCCCGGTTCGCATTCCATCGACTGGTGGAAGAATCCTCTGTCATCGGCCCTGTTTCAACGACTGGGCTCTCGAATTCGAGTGCGACCTCGACGAGACAATGATGACGGTCGGCTTGCTCCGCGAGTTATTCGACGCGGCTGGCAAGAGGATCGGGATGTGCGACTTCCGGCCGGCGTGCAAAGGTCCGTTCGGAAAATTTCTCGTAACTTCCTGGAAGCGTCTCGACGACATCGAGACCAACGGCAAATCGCCGAGCAAGAAATTGGTCGGCGCTGGAAGGTAGCTGGGCATTGCATTCCTTTGCCATGCCGGGCGTTGTCCGGCGCAGCCGAGCCGGGAACGGTGAGGACGGGCAATGTAGGGCTGCCCTTTCGGCGATGCCGAGCTAGGAGATGCTTTCAAAGGCAACGCATTGCCACGCGGTGTGGGGCACGGCAATCAATCGAATCGCATTCCAAGGAGCTTTCCATGTCGAAACGACATCAGCGAAAAGCGAGCGGAAAAAAGACACGCAAGGGGCAGCATCGGAAAGAGCGGCATGTCATCGCCAACGAGTTACGCGCGGTGGTGAAAAATCTTTTCGATCTGCCAAAAAAGAAACGAAATGAGAAGGAACCAAACGGGCTCCACGCGGTGGCCGGCGAGATTGGCACTAAAATACTTTGCACAGCGGAGGAGGCTTTTGACGGCCGATACGCGACTGTTGAACCGATTTAACAGGGCGAGGCGATGCCCGTCATGGCCATGCTATCCCCTGCGGGGCGATGCAGGGCGTGGCCTTGCGAGGTGGTGCTCGGCTAGGAATTGGATGGCGCGGCGCTGCAAGGCGATGTATGCACCGGCAACCACGCGATCTGCAATGCGGGGCGTTCCAATGCTGTGCCGAGACCGGCCCGGCTAGGCAGGCAGCGCCTGTGCGCAGCGCGGCTTTCTGTTGCTTTGTGGGGCGCGGCAAGGTGGCCGTCTCCCGTTATTGGGAGGCGGCCTTTTCTTTTGCCTTTTTCTCTTCGCGGCCTTGGCGTGCCAAGACGTTCAACGCGGCTTTGGCGCGCAGCGCCTCCTCTTGGAGATGTGGCGGCAGCGCAGCGATCGCTTCGTCGGGCAAATATAGATCCGTGAACGATTTGGAACCCGGTAACGCCCTGATCGTCTTTTGAGCACGCTCTCGGAGAATCGCCCGCTCGACCTTCTTCGGAACCTTCGTCACCCTCAACCCGGTCAAGAAATTCGCCGCCGTGACCGGCACGCTGCGTCTCTCATACGACTCCGTGCCAGGTCGCGCTGCTAATTCAGAGAATCGCCGAGCCGTTCCGGCGATGTTCGATAACGGAGAGTTGGCCAACAGGGGTTCGATGATCCTTTCGGCCGGATAATGAAGCGGCTCATCCGAGCCGACGAGGTTCGCGGCGGTGCGCCCGAGCAGCGGATCGAGATCTTCAAGCGGCCGCCCACCCAACGGCCCACGTTGAAAAAGCGAATGGCCAGTGGCGCCCTCTATGGTCGCCTTGAGCAGTGGGTTCGATCGGCTCAGTGCTTCAAGACCAACGCCTTGCAACCCGTTGCCAAGGAAGGCGAGGGGATCCTCGTGCATCAGGCCGAGCCCAGTGATAAATGCCTTCGGTGTGCCGGGCTCCGTCGGCAGTGGAATGGCCGCGCCTTGCTGGATATTTTCCGGCACCAATTCGTCTTTCGTGTGGCCGATTCTCGATGCACGGAGTGTCTGTCCGAGTTTTCCGCCTGGCCGTTCCCAAAGCTCTTTCAGCGTTGCCGGAACAATACCTTTTGTGAATCTGTAGAAGGGGAAAAGCCGCGTTAGGATCGTTCTCTCCGTCTGCGTCAACGCATCGCTCGCGTAGTCGATTTGCGCAGCTTTGATCCGCGCGACCGCCTCGGACGGTGAGACGCCCGCCTCAAGTTGATGGATTAGCGGGGCTACGCGATTGAGTCCGTCTGTCAGCGCTCCCACGTCGTTGCCAGCGGCGAGCGGACCAAACGCTGATTCTTGGCGCGGAACGCCTTTCAGATCCATCACGCCTTGCACATCGAACGGATTGAGCGTCGTTCCTGGCTCACGTCCGGCCGCCTTTCGACCGACAGTTTTCCAAGAGAACGGGATGGCGCCTGGCGCCTCGCCGAGCATCCCTTGCAAACTCGACGCGACCGGCGCAGTGCCGGCGCCGCCAATCTGGGCGCTGGTGATCGACGCGGGCGATGTAAGGCGGTTCGAGTACGCGATGCGTTGGATCAGGTCTTTCGCGGCTTCGTCGGTCGCTGGCAGGCCCTCCGCGGCTAACAACTGGGCGATGTGCGCGTTTTTCGAGAGCCCGGTCGGAACGTCTCCCCGCACGATCTGCCACGCATTCTTTAGCGATCCCAGGCTGAACATGTCATGGACCCAATTCTGAAACTGGCCGCTCGTCAGGTCGCGCGTGTAGCGGCTCGGCCGCGTGAGCACGCCCGCCTTGAACAGACTCGTGAAGCTGTCCATCGCCTTGATGAACGGGTTGAGCGCAGCCGGGTTATCGAACTTGTCGCGGAATTTCACTAGATCGTCTGCCAACGATTGCGGCACCACCTCGTCGAGCATTTCGCGTGTGACGTGCGGCAGCCCACGCTGACGGGCAATCTCAAACAGAGCGCCATCGGCGTCTTGCGGGTTGATGGTATGGAGCGCTTCCTTCGGGATGCCGCCGATCCCCGTGTCGAGGTCGAGTCGGCGAAGAACGTCCTTGACAGTCGTCATTCCCTTGGTTGGTCCGGCAACCGGCTGTGCGTGAGCCGCCAGCGCTTCGAGCACTGTCTGCCCTGACGCCATTTTGTCGGCGTGCCGCACTCCGCGAGTCTGAAAATCAAAGACCGGATGGTTTCCGAAAAAACCCGCCTCAAGCTGTTCTGGCGTGGCTTGCTTGAGCATCTTCGCCATCGCAAGGTAGCGGTTTCCTTGCTTGACGGTTCCCCCTTTCACGGCCTTTTCATAGGTCGCCGGAACGTGGAATGGTTTCGTCGGATCGCCGAACTGCTGCTGGATCAGGAAAGCGACGCCTTTATCATCCACGCCATTTTCTACGGCCTGCCGGATCAGCGGATTTTTCGCAACGGTCTGGATCGTGCTGGTCGCTTCCGGCAAATCGGTCAGGAAGCTTTCTCGGCGGATGCGCGAGGCATCGGCAGTGGAGAACGTGCGGTTAGATCCTGGTCCGCCAACGACGCTCGTTGTGGCCTGCCGCGGGAAATAGTTCTCGCGCCGCATGGTCGAGGCGCCGATGCGTCGCTCCGCCTTCTCCATCGCGTCTAAGGCAGCCTGCTCCTCGCTGACCATCCCAGCGACATTCGGCGCCGCTGGCTCGACATTTTCTAGCATTCGTCGTAGTGCCACCGGATCTGGCGCATTCGGGCCAAGATCCTCTAGCTGCTGGGCGTGGCCAAATGCCTGCTTGCGAGCCGCTTCCTTCAGCGCCTGCTTACGTTCAAAAGCCTTGGGTGCGAATTCCTGACCAAGTTCACTCGTGGTCCCCATCGCCCTGGCGCTGAAGTTTGCGGCCAGTGCTCGGCCCGGAGAGAAGTTTGTGCCGGGAATTTTTCCCTTGGTCAGGACATCGCCAATTTTTTCGACGGCACCGGCCACCCGCGCCCCGCCCGGATAGTCGAACGTCGTGTCGACCAGGCCAGGGATATGGAACCGGCCGTGCTGCGTCAGCGGTTCGTCGAGTGCGGCCTTCCGGAGATAGCTCGCGTCCGGCGCAGCCCGAACGAAACTCTCGACCTGCTCCGGGGTCGACGTCGACAGCACTTTGCCGACGGTCGTCTTGAGCTTTTGCGTCCGGCTCAGGTTCTTCGCGAGCCCCGCCGACTTGACGGCTTTGCCGAGCTTCGTGGCTGCCGATCCGCCCAGCGTCAGGTACGTCAGCGGGTCCGTCGCAATCTCCGCCGCGAGCCCGGCCACATCGCCGACATCGAGCCCTTCCTGGTTCGGACCGAGGACGCCAGCCTGCTCCAACATTTGACGGCCACTGGTCCGCTCACTAGGATCGAAGACGCCGGGCAACGGATTCTTTCCCGTCAGCAGATTGCGCACGGCGGCGCCGGGCGTGTCCAAAACGTTGCCCAGTTTCTCTAGTCCGCTTCCGATGCCGTGGCCGATCGAACCCAGCAGCGATTGCTCTTCTTCCGGACTAAGACCCCTCTTTTTCGTCCTTCCGGCACCTATCCCGAGGCGCCTGTCAAGTCGGTCAAACGGGTCGCTATCGAATAGGTCGCGTGCCATGAAGTTTTTCTGCGCCTCCCTTTTGCTTTCATCCGCAGTCCTGATCTTAAACGAGATCAGGCTGGCTAATCCGGCCGCTCAGGTGGGCATTCTTTTGTCCATCGTGCTTCCCTGCCTGATGGTCGGTCTCGCCCTCTCGCTCTTGTTCGAGCGTTGCGACAAATCCTAGATGCCGACCATTTCTGGCGGAGCCAGCGGAGCTGGCGACGTTCGGTTATCGAAGTGCTCGATGAACTGACTCAATAGGGACTGCACCTGCGGACTATCCGGCGCCAAGCCAAGCTGTCCTGCGATCACCGGTGCAAGCTTCTGTCTGATGAAGTTGTGCCGGTCGTTCATCGTCGGACCAATGCCAAAGTAGTGCAGGAACGGCCAACCGGCATGGCTCCGCACGCTGTCGATTCCGGGTAAGTCCAGCGTGTCGGTAACGTATTTCTCCAGCGACTTGTGGTATTCCGGAGACAGGATGCCACGCTTGGCGGCCTCGGCCGGAGATCGTCCTGTCTCGAAGATGTCCGGCGCAGTGTTGGGGAGGCTGGAGACCGCTGTCGGACTACCGGCGCCAGCTGGTTGCCCAGCTCCGGTCATCCTGACGAAGTTCTGGTAAGCCCGTGAGTACGGACCGTTGACGACACCCGCCTGAACCTCCGTGTTCGCAAGCTTGCCGAGCATCTCGCCGGTCGTCGGTGGCGCGTTCTGACCGGCGATCGCGGCCAACCGCTCCTTGCCCTGCTGCATCGTCTCGGTGTGGTGCATTTGCTGTTGGGCCAATGCGGCCAGCGACTGCGCGGCCTGCTGATTCAGGCTGTCTCGGAAGTGTTGGTCAGCCGTGCCTGACTCATTTGCTCTTTGGGCGCCTTCCGCCCACGACGTGCCGAGCGTCGGACCGCCGAGCATGAAGCCGGCCACGCCTGATGAAAATGGATCGAACCGCTGGGTTGCCGACGCCCCGGTCGCACCGGCGCCTCCTCCCATGCCGAGCGCGCCAGCCACGCGTGGGTTCATCGCCATGAGCTTCTCCATTCCACGCGTCATCCCGCGGGCCATCACGAGTCCCTGTCGGCCGTCCGGCGTCGCCCCTCGATTCGCGAGGTACTTTTCCCGATTGGCCCCAAGATCCTGCCCAGCCGTGGCAGCGTCCAAGCCTGCCTTGCGTGCCCTGGCACTATGAGCACGCGCCACGGCCTCTGGGTCGCCAAGCGCCGGATTCATGTCGTGCAGCGTGCTTTCAGCTTGATCGCGTTCCTGCTGGGCAAAGAAGGCTTCCGGAGTGAGTGTGTTGCGCCCGGGCTTATTTATAAAGTCCTTGACCTCGGCCGACACTGGGTCCAGCCCAGCTAGGTTTGGGCGTAGCCCCGGACCAAGAGCGGCCGGATGATTACGTTGTGTCTGCTGAAGATCGGTCGCAAGCTGCTGCACGGTGCGCGCGGCTGGCGCGCCGCCCAGCGCCACGTCCGCACGGGCCATCGCGGCCGCGGGCGCCGCCGGGGCGCTCCCATGCGTGATCGGCTTGCCGAGCGTTCGTGCTGGCGCAGCCGGTGCTCTGCCGACCGGAAGCTTCGGCATGGCGGCCACGTCGCTCCGGAGTTTCTCGGCCGCCGCGGTGCGCCTCTCTGCCTCATCCCACGCGGCGTTAGGCGAGCTTGGGCCCGCGGGCGTATCACGCAACTCGTCTTCGAGGCTGCGCTTGCGTTTCCTGGTAGGGGTCTCGTCAGCCATCGCTCGCTCCTACGCTATTGCGTTGCACCGGCACCCGCGTTTCTACGAGCGGCAGCCACTGCATTGGGGTGCATATCCAGGAATGGCCGTTGCTTCCGGCCAGCCATCTTGTTGTAGCGGTCGTTCGCAGAGCCCTTGCCGCCGGGCTGTACGCTCAAAGACGTATGCGAAACCGTGTAGCCGTTCGGCTGACCGCCCATCATGCCGCCCATGCCGCCGCCCATCGGAGCCGCGGCCCCCATCATCGCCGCCGGCGCGCCGCCCATCGCCCCCAGGCTGGCCATCGCGTTGCCGATCAGCGGATTGCCCTGGATCGTGGACCGCTGGGAATAGTTCACCGGTTGCCCGGGCACGCCTGGTCGAGGCATTTGCTGGAGGGCCTGGAGAATCATGCCGAGCGGGTTGTTTCCCATGTCTTCCATCGCTCTCTCCTACGCCAAGCCGATCATGCCGCCCGCCAGATTTCCGACCGAGCCCGTCAGTCCGCCGAGCAGGTTGCTCAGGATACTTCCCGGGCCTGCCAGCGTCCCCAGGATATTCTGCCCGAAGCCGAGCTGATTGCCCAGTTGGCCTGTGCCGTAGTTCATTTGGTTCAACAGGTTAGACAGCCCGTAGCCCTGCTGCGCGTTGTTCACGCCGAGAAGGTTATTGAACTGACCCAGCACGTCCCCAGCTTGCCCGGATTGCCAGCCGAGTAGCGAGTTCGCGTTGCCGAGCCCCTGCGCGTACGGGACGCCGGCCAAAGCGTCAGCGCCGGCCGTGCCCTGTTGGGTCATAAACGGCGTCAGCATCTGCTGATCGCCGGCCGTGGGAGCCATGCCGTTATTCTGCGGCCGCATCGAGTTCAGGATGCTTTGCAGCCCCTGATTGCCGAGCGACGACTCAAACTGCCGGTTGACCGTCTGGTTATTCAGATTCGGATCGGCGAACGGGAGCACGGGGGTGCCATAAGCACTGGTGATGTTGGCCGTTGTCTGGCCGGGAGAGGATTGGGGTGAGGTCTGGGGTGAGGGCGACCCGCCGGCGCCTACTTGCCCCCCCTGCTGGCCTGGGATGTTCAAAATCTGGTTCGGCGCGCTGGCGCTCCGCTGGGCGCCACTGCCTCCGAATTGCTGGTTGTACGTCTGAGGCGTGATCGGCTGATAACCCGGAAATGTCGGCCGTAGCCCTCCAGGATTGTTGTAGGCGGTGGGTGGGGCCGTCTGCGGCTGTTGCTGACCTTGCGGCTGCTGCGGCCCCTGCGAGCCTCCTGCGACGCCGTAGGGCTGGCCTGGATAGCCACCGAGGTTGTACGGCGTGGGCGGCTGCGGCTGCTGGCGAGGCTGCTGGCCCTGTGGCTGACCAAGCTGTGGCATGGCGAAGTTCGGCGGCAACCGCGGGGAGAACGCCCCGCCGCCGCCCTGATACCCGCCACCGGATGTCTGACCGGGCGACCAGCCGCCGCCACCTGCACCCATGTTCTGGAACTGCGGGTGCGGCAGCGGGTTGTTTGGCCCGACGACGCGTGGGGCGAATGGTGCTGGATTGACGAACGCCATCTACGCCAACCCTCCACCGAGGCCGCCGCCCATGCCGATCGACGCCAGCTGGTTCGACCCGCCCAGCCCAGCCAGAATCGAGCTGAGCGCGTTGTTTCCGATGCCGCCGACCTGGCTTTGCGGAAAACCGCCCGACAGGCCCGGTTGCATCAGGTTTTGCAGACCCTGGGGGATGTTCCCAATTCCCTGAAAAACGCCATTCAGCAACGGCGAAATCGCCTGCCCGGCCAGTCCCATACCGGTGCCGAAAAGATTGCCGGCGAGCCCGTATCCCAACCTCTGTCGGTTCAGCAGGTTGTTCGCCTGCGCGGTGTTCAGATCGGCACCGCGGCCGAGATCCTGGCTGTAGATGTTCGCCAGCGAACCTTGCGTGGCGTTCCCGACCTGCGACTGGGCACCGGCCTGCCCGGCCGCGAGCTGCGACTGCCCCTGATTCACCGTGTTAGAGAAAGCGTTGCTGGCCTGGTTGCCGGCGTCTGTTCCGAGCGCCGCGCGACCCTGGTTGAACATGCCGCCGGCCGCTGGCGGGGCGCCGCCGTAGGCTGGACCGATCGGGCGGCTCATCGGCGCGCGGCCGATCTGGTTGTACCGATTGAGCGCAGTCTGGTAGTCCTGGCCGCTCAGGGAAGGGCCTGACTGGATGCCGGTGTTGTAGGAACCGCCGAGGCTCATCCCATCATTCCCCCGGTGCCGCCCATACCGGCCGCGTAGTTGAACATCCGCCGCTGCGCCGGTGGCACCGCCTGAGCGTTGGCCGCCAGGGCGCCTTGTCCACCCGGCATGCCGCTGAAGCTATATGCGCCGCCCGGACCGGGCCCACGGCCACCCGACCAACCGCCGTTGAGTGGTGGGCTACCAGGCACCTGTCCGCCTCCGAGCGTCGCCGATTGACCGTTTGGTGACGAGAACCCGGTCAGCAGTTTCGTTCCGATGCCACCGAGAGCAGTGTTTCCGCCACCCGTTGGAGCGCCGGTGCTGCCGCCAAGAAGGCTGCCGATGAGCCCACTGAGGCCACCACCGCCGAGGAGGTTGCCAAATATGCCACCGCCGCCACCGGTTGACCCGGGTGGCCCGTTGGCGGAGCCAGTGCCGCCGCCGCTCGGAGAGCCCGCGTATGACCCAAGTAGGTAGCGTGAGCCGCCAACGGCGCCAGGTGGCATCGCTGCCGCGCCACCCGCGCCAGTCGCCGCGCCACCGCCTCCAAATAGGTTGCCAATACTGCCTAAAGCGTTGCTGATGCCGCTGTAAAGCGGCGCCATGTTGGCCACCTGTGATGCCTGAATTTTCTGCTGTCCGAGGCCAAGTTGGAGTGCCTGGTCAAGCTCCTGTTTGCCGAGCTGACCCTGCATGGCCATCTGGGCTAGGGGCGTCTCAGACGACAGGAGGTCAGGTGTAGTCTGCCCCTGATAGCTCTGCATCAGGGCTTGGATCAGTGCCGTCGGCAGGCCGAGCGGGCTCGGCGTGGGCTGTGTGGCGAATTGATTGAGGTTGGTGGGGTAGTTCAGGTTAGTGCCAGGGCTCGGCGCGAATAGTCCGGAACCCATCCCAGCGTCGCCACCCATATCTAACCCTCGCAAGAAAAGCCGTAAACTGCGCAGTTTGGGCGCAGCACTTACTGTGTTCTACGCACCGCGAGCCTGAAATCGTTGAGCTTCTGTTCGCAATCCTCCCCCGGACGGAGGTAAAACCACGCCCGCGTGCGTTTGGCGGTCGGCCGAGGCTGGGTGTAATAGAAGAGCTGGAGCGACAGGCGGCAGACCGGCTCCGGGCACCTGATCGGCTCCGGAAACCCGTGCAGGCCTTGGGGATCGAACAGCACGATCCGTCCGAAAACGGGGCGGATTCG
>Ga0307478_10000386_pt1 | contig 47359 bp, 68 predicted proteins | sample atmos_gasesECM4C_2_FD_203713 | JGI IMG/M metagenome (GOLD analysis project Ga0307478, IMG submission 203713) | Hardwood forest soil microbial communities from Morgan-Monroe State Forest, Indiana, United States - atmos_gasesECM4C_05 | ecosystem: Environmental > Terrestrial > Soil > Temperate...
GGGCGGGTTTGGGGTTGGAGCCGCATTGTCTTATCTTGTTCTTTCTTTTTGTCGTTTGAGTGTTTGATGCGTCGATCGATGTGTTTGCGTTACGTCCTGGGACGTTGTAGGAACGTTTGTAGGACGATGCGTGCATTGATTTGATCGAATGTACGTGTGAATGTCGTCTCGATGATTAGGGACGATTGAGGATGTTGTGATACCAAGAAGCCCGGACGAGCACTTAATGAGCATAACCTTTCGGTATAGCCGTTCGGTGGAGGTCCGGGCTTCGAGGCATTCACGCGACGCACAGCCTATGAGTTATGAGCTGTGCGTAGGAACGTGGGCGCCGTTCCGGTCTTTTATAGATGATGTTTGTTGCTAAACCGAAGGTTCCTTCCCAACGGCCCAACACAACATATCGCCCACGTTGCGGGCCGGTCCGTGCCCGATTTGAAGATTAGACGAACAGAGTGACTTGATTGAGTCTACTCGTCGTCCTCATCCTCGAACTCGTCGTCCTCATCGTCTTCGACGGGCTCAGGCTCTTTCTTCTTGCCTTTTTTCTTAGACTTCTTTGAAGAGCCCTTCTCTTTGAGCTTATCGAACGACTCTTTCTTTGCTTCGTCTGCTGCACCTTCTTTGAGAAGGGCGAGAATCTTCTTGACTGTCTTGTCTTCGAAAGAGTCCCACTCGTATCGGTTGGTTTCGTCGTCCTTCTTGATTTTGTGCTTGCGCAGGACGATACGTAGGGTACGTGCGTCTACGCCTGCCTTGGCAGCGATCTCAGAGGTACCAATACGTCCCTCTTTAGCTGCACGGGACTTTGTGGTGTTTGATGACGCTGCTGTTTTGACTTTGGATGACTTCTTTGACCCCTTCGACCCCTTCGACCCCTTCGACTTCGGAGTCTCTACCTCCTCCTCGTCGTCTGTATCATCCTCCTCGTCCTCATCTAGGTCTTCATCCTCGTTGTCATCATCGAGGTCATCCTCAGTCTCGTCAGTGTCCCCCTCGGTGTCCTCGTCAGTCTCCTCCTCAATAGCCTCGTCGAGGTCCTCAAGCCCCTCGATGTCGTCGAGATCCTCGTCTATTGCCTTTTTGCGGGACTTAGTTGAGGTGGGTTTCTTTGTTTTTGTTGATGCCATGATGAGTATTTTTCTCCTTACTCGTTTGCATGATGTCCGCTTGTAGAGGCGGGTTGTTGTGTTGGATGAGTCGAACTCACGGAAGAGGGGCGGGGGGACGATTGACTGGGTTTTGATGCTTTTTCGTCCTGTGCCTTTTCTTCCGACTTTGTACACTGCGTCGTATGTGACTATGGTACGCCACGTTATGTGGTGTGCTGCAGTTTTTGCTACGTTTGGGAAGTTGTGTGTAGCAATGGTTCCTCCTCAAGGTTGTTCGCGTGAACTTTGAGTTTAGTTTGTGGGGTGAGACTTCGCCGCCATATCCCGCGTACCGATCGTATAGGACGGTAGTTAGTTTACCGAACACTCGTGCGGGTCAGCGTGTCCACCCCACGTAGGATGTAAAGAGGTAAAGGGGGTAAAGATGTAAAGATGTAAAGGGATAAAATTTACGGAACTTCCTTCATCGTGATACGTGAAATGCAGACGATGCATGAGAAACTGTATCACGTGGTATGAAGGGTGTCAAGGGGGAGGGTAAGTATTACATTTTGGATGAGATTATGAGGTATAGCATGAGAATTACGCCGAAGAGTAGACCAACGATGAAGGGGATAATGATGAAGGGGGGGATCATTTTTTGTGTACCTCTGGGTGTTCTTCTATGAGCTGTCGGCAGATTTTGAGTAAGTGGGGGTTGAAGGGACGAGGGTAAACGTCAGGACCAATGTCCCAAACTTCGACTGTTCGCCCGAAACCGGTAGAACCCAACTCCGTTGTCGTAGCAATGAGCTGGAGTCGTCTCACCTGGGGGGCGTCAGTCAGAATTATCTTGTCCGACCAGTCTGCAAGTAGCCGGATGGTGTGGCTATCGTTGCGCTTGAGCCCTGCAGTCAGGACATCGTGTCCGAGGTACTTGAGTTGGTGAGCGAGGGTAACTGAACGATTGTTTCCCTCGTCACATAGAACTAGGATCTTCATTATACCTCAGCCTCGTTTGTGTTTGTGTTGTGTACGCGAACAACGCAGCGTGAATGCGGCGCTCTGAGACGCGAAAACGGTGTGCTGCTTGGTTGATGCGATTACGGAACTGTGTGGGATTTCTTGGTGTTGGTTTGCGGTGTACGTTGCGTGTGACGCGGTAGGGTGAGAGTTTGGTGCGTTTCATTCGCGGTCCTCAATTTCTCTGATTTGTTTTTCGAGTCCATTGATCTCCTCGAGAAACGACTTTGCTCCCTCGCAAATCAAACGTACAGAGGGTTTGTCATTACCGTTCCTAATGAGTTGCCCAGCATCATTGTAGATGCGTTCGGCGATTTCTCGATTTGTCATGTGCGTATTTTGTTTGACGGGTACGATTTTGTCAATGCTGATGGGTATTTTGTTTGTCTGGTGATTTGCCGGTTATTTTATTACTCTGGAATGTTGATTTTGATTGATGGGTTGATATTGTATGTGTATGAAAATGAACGCGACAAATACGAAGCTTTTTGATGTTGACTCGATCTCGAAAGCGATCCTTAGGTCTTTGCCCGAAGAGGCTACTTACTTGCATTCTGAGGGCTGCGAGGTGATTGATGCACGATATGTCCCACAACTTGCTGATGACCTCACGATGATTGTGGCTAATGTGGTTGCTGGGCTTTGTAATCTCGGTGACCTTAGGGATGAGGTTATTGAGGAGCTTGCCCCCGTGATTGAGGGCATTCTTGAGGGTTACTCGGATGACGCACATCATGGGAAAGTTGGGTAATCTGTTCTCGTCGGAAAAGCCGCTGCAAGGGGAAAACAGGTAGTTAGAAACAAATTACATGGTATATTTTGGTGATGGCCAACCTACCCACTATAGCATCCACGAGTTCCCATCCTGACCGAACTAAGCTTCACGATAGCCTAATTGAGGCTTTGAGCCGCGGTGAACAGCCCGCAGCTATAGCTAAAAGGCTGGCCCCCACGGACTTAAAGAAGCGGAAACGGGTCCGGGCTAAAATCTGGAAGATCATTCGATCTGATCCCCTCTTCCACGCCCGTGTGGCCGAAAGGGCCCGAGGTCAGGTTATTGTGGATCTATTACCTGCAGTCGGCGCGGCTGGCCGAAGGGCTTCTCGTGGGCGTATGGACGCCGTGAAGTTTGTGAGTGAGGCTACAGGTTTTCACAACCCGCGTGTGCGTCACGAGCATAGCGGCGAGGTGAGTATTAAACTTGAGATGCCTAGGCCTAAGTTCAATCAGGATATAGTTGCGGACGCTGAGGTCGTGGAGGACTAGGGCAAGGCTAGGATGGCCTACCTGACGAGGCTTTGGCCTGATGGGTCGATAAAAAGACGCGCCGACGTATCGACGCGCCCCCGTGACATCGCGTGAATGTGTAACTGATGTCATGTAAGAGTGTTCATATGACGTGACACGCGTTTTGATTTGTGTTACTTCTCTACAGTGCTAGATCGAATCGATACGTCATCATTCGTTACATCATTGGAATACTGGACGTAGCATGCAGCAATATCCTCTGCGATTGATTGGGCGCAAAGGTCAGGTGCATCTTCGTCATCGGGGCGCAGCTTCACTGCTATTGTGACGAGTGCATACATCACGCAGTGAGAAAGTCGTGCAGCTCTCGTGTGACATGCGTTGGCCAGCGATTACCGTCGTTCGCAGACTGCTTTGCCTTTGCAACGTTCGGTGACAGTTCGACTACTTTGTCGAAATTCGAACGCATACGCGAACGCACGAGCTTTGCAGCGCGTGTCGTGTCGATACTCTTCTTGCTTGCCACCTTTGCGTAAACGCTCGACAGTGTGACGTCGTTCGTCTTCGAGTCGGCGGCGGCTTTGCTGCTTTTCGTTGCAGTTGCCATGTGACTCACATTCCTTTCGCGTGAATGAATTGCGTGTCACGTCACATCAACATTCTTATCGCGCTTGGACTGACCGCTTGTCGTGCAGGTGACGTTAGTCACGATCGACAGCAAATCCCTTGGTCGCGTACTGCTATGTAATCATTACTATAGCGATGTCACGTTTGATTGTCAAGTGATGATGTCACAATTTATGTGATCTTTATGATGTCACAATGGTGTCGATGGTATGCGTAGTTCGTGTTGTTTGATCATTCAAATGGGTCGAATCGTTGTTATTTTCATGTTTGCCCGAACAACGAAAAAATCGTTGACGGGGATACGCGGTCATTCGTATCGCGAAAAGGTCCTTCTGATTCTCTCCCGGAGTTTTGAGCAATTTTCAGAGTTCCATACGATATGATCCCCGTGTGAGATGGCCATTCCACAAACATCCAAAGGAGAACAAAGTGCCACTAATAGAGGCGATTGCAGGCCGTGTGCTCGCAGTCGAGGAAAGACTTGCTGCGCACAAGGACTCGTTAATAGCTCAGGGTAAGGTTGACCTTACAGCTGTAGAGGAAGCAGTCAGGAAACTCGAGGCTACAGCTAAGGATGTTGTGGCTATTGCTTCGGGAAATGCTCCCGCACAGACCCCCCCAACCGCTACTGTTCCCGTAACTGGGGAACCTGAGATTGTAGACCCCGCAGCCGAGATTCGCAAGAACGTATAAAAAAGCGTATATAATGTGTGGGGGATCTAGCCTAGCGCTCCGTTCGGGCACAAAGTTAGTTCTACGCAGGCGCACACAGTCCCATCCATACTCCCTCCTCAGGAGGCGTCGCCTCGGCTAACAAAAGGCGACGCCTCTTTTTTTTAGTATAGAATAGTCCCATGACTCTTACTAAGATGCCCTTGAATAATTTCCGCGGGGGCCTTAACGTCAGGGACTCCCCGTTCGAGTTACAACCCAACGAGTCCCCAGATCTGATGAATGTGACTATCTCAGCTCTAGTGGGTCAACTCGAACAGCGTAAGGGCAAGACTCGCTACGACATCTTAGGGATGCCTGAAGGACACTCGCCCGATTTCATGAAGCAATGTGTGATCGGTAATGGTAAACGCTTCCTAATGCTCTCGATCAACGGGGGCATATACGCCTGCTCTCCTACCGGGGAAGTTAAAAAATTATTTGCTGGAACCGCTGGGACGGTGTGGGACTTCGAGGTGTTTGCTGACGCTGCTTTTAAAGACTGGGTATACTGCGGGAATGGAGTAGATACCCCTCAAAAGTGGGGCGGGGAAGTAGCTGAAGCTGCAACTACAAACTGGCCCGTAAAAGAAGGTAGTCTCCCAAACGGGGGAGTCTTATGCGTTTGGGAAAATCGCATGTTCATCAGTTATGTATCAGCTAATGTGCAACGGGTGTATTTCTCGGAATTCGGCGACCCTGAGGCCACCATAAAGGAATACGGCTTTGTGGATGTCAGGTCAAGCCAAGATGACCTAGATGCTATACAAGACATTGCAGTACTAGGTGCCCGTCTTATTATCCTAAAGCGTCGCGATGTCTTTTACATCTCTAATTCAGCAACAATGCTCAACCGCCATATTGGCAGTCCTGGAGTATGGTCTAGATTCCAGGTAGTCGAGCTCGAAGAGAAATTGTGGTTCTGGAACCCGCAAGGCATTTTCATGACCGCAGGTGTGGCTATAGCGATGGAATCTGGGTCTATAAACAACTACTTCCCGGAAAAGCTTAATGCTGCTAAAGCTGAAAAGGTAAGAATGATTGTGACAAAGGATACTTACCCCCGTATCCTATTAGCTATGCCGATCGAAAAATCGGAAAGCAATAACATTCTTATCGAGATGGTTCCTCACATTAACTTCAGGCGTATCGGAGGTCGTAGGTATCTGTTGTTGCCTGCATTCATGTTGCATACAATTCCCGCAAGCTCTCTAGCAGCATGGAACCCCACAGGTACTGAAGAGATACTTATCGCCGGGTGGCTGATGCCCGAAGAAGCGGGTAAAAAATTGTCTAGACTTAGTAGAATCTTTCACAGCGAAACCGACGAAGGAACCCAGATAGAAGCTCACTGGCAGTCGGCATGGCTTCCCTTCCAGGTTGGGGACATCGAGGAGTTGTGGCGTCTACGCAGACTTAACGTGAACATGCAAGGCGACGCACGCGTGGACGTGTATACCGGCTTTCAACCTACTAGCTCGTTCTCCCAGGTATTACCCGAGGGAGGTAAACTCGGCCAGTTTGGCGAACCCGAAGAAGAAGCAGACATTTACTGGGAAGGAGGTACTTGGGAAGGCGGCATATGGGGGGGATCCTCTGAGTACCGCTTCACTCGCGTGAGGCCCGAGACTTTTGGTAGATTTCAAAGTATTAAGTTCAGTACGCTACCTATGGGGCGACCATTTTTAATCAATGCTGCAGAGCTTCTACTACGTGGGGGCAAGGAGGAGTAAAACTATGACTCTAGTAACTATACCCTATAAACCCCTGCCTGGAGAAGTGCGCAACATTACCCAGATTACTGCAAACTTTGAAGAGTTTCTCAAAGTAATCAATGGGGAACTCGACGGGGAACATAATATTGCAGCTAACGCTATAAAAACAACTAATATAGAAAACTTAGCGGTAACTGAAGGTAAGCTTTCTGTTGCGGTACAGGCTAGCCTTAATACTAAAGCTTCCGGCTTAGAAGTGCAGCAGCATGCCTCTAACGCAGAAGCAAAATACGGAGAATTCTTCGTAGCCCTAGGAGCTCTGACTGTAACCCTTCCAACAAAACCCGGGAATAGCAGTCAAATCGGCGTCTATAACATTTCTAAAGCTAGCTTAGTAAAAGTAAAGGTTGAAGGAAGTACGGGTATAATTGGGGACTTCATAAGTACTGGTAAAGAAGTTGTTTTGGGGCCAGGTCAGCATGTAGTCTTTATGGGCCTCGGGGAAGAAACTGACTGGCTCATAACTTCGGGAGAACCTAAGCGAAAAGAAGAATGGGGCACTCATGCGTATACTAAAGGGGAAACCATAGTACTGAATGAATTTAGAGATACCCAAGTGAATGCTAAGATCTTAGGCGAATTGAATGAAAAAATAATTGCCCAGGTGTCAGTGAATGGCCACTTAGCGGGAGAAGCTGAGATCCCAGCTGAAACTGGACTACATAGTACTGCAACTATTTCAGTTTTAGTTCCAGCTGGACAGACTATTAAAGTCACTGGCGGAACTGTGACTCTATATACTCTGACTCGATGACTTACCGTCTCCCCTTCTCTGATATACCCGAGGACGAGACCCGAGAAAATTTCGAAGCAGTAGAAGCACAGCTTAGTCTTTTTGCTTTTGAAGATCAAATTATCTCTGCTGAAGTTAAAGGTACTAAAGCTAAGAAGATTGCAGTGCGGGACTCTCACGGTAAAATACTAGGCTATGTACCTCTTTATGCTGAATAGAAAAATAGCATGAGTGTCTTAGCTGCCCAGGGTGCACCTGTAGAGGTAACCCTTAAATATAAACCCATGCCTAAGCAGGCTGAGTTTCATGCGTTGAGCAAGAAGTACCGCTTCTTTGAGGGGGGTTGGGGTAACGGTAAGACATCGTGCGGGTGTGCTGAGGCACTTATGCTTGCGTTGGAATACCCGGGGTCGATGGGACTAATTGCTCGTCGTACACGTCCTGAGCTCCGTGCATCGACACAGAAAGTATTCTTCAAAGGCGGAGGCGGTGACCCCGAGCTAGGGGACTTTACAGGATGTCCTGAAGAGCTGATACGCAAATTCAACAAGACAGAAGGTAAGCTTACTCTTATCAACGGGTCTGAAATACATTTCTGGTCCCTTGATGACCCAGACAAGCTTAGCAATCTCAATCTCGGGTGGTTCTTAATCGACCAGGCCGAGGAGGTTCCTGAGGAAATGTTCCAGATGCTACAGGGACGCCTCAGGCAAGCAAACGCCCCTAGGTGTGGCCTTGTACTCGCTAATCCCAACGGCCACGACTGGATATGGTATCGCTGTGTAGCCCATCCCGAGAACTTCAAAGATCACGGTATGGTTCACGCGACCACTAGAGATAATCCTAATCTTCCAAAAGACTATGTTGAATCCCTAGAACGTATGCCGGCTAAGTGGGTCGAGCGATTTATGGAAGGATCGTTCGATGTGTTCAGCGGGCAGATTTGGCCAGAGTTCGACCCAGATATCCATGTGATAAGACCGTTCCTTGTAGATCTCAACTGGGAAATAATTGAGGGTATCGACCACGGTCGTAGGAATCCTACTGCGGTGTTATGGGCTGCGTTAGATGATAAGGGTAACTGTTTCATTGTGGATGAGCACTATGAGGCTGGGAGACTTGTTGGATATCACGCTAAGCAGATATTACAGACTAGGCTCCACTACAAACTACCTACATATACAGTTATTGATGCCTCGGCTGCACAAAAAGATCCAAACACAGGAAGGAGTGTTATAGATGAGTACTGGGATAACGGAATATCTACTATCCCATCCGATCGTCACGTCCCTGCACGTATTAACCGTATCGCCGAATGGCTTATGCTTGACCCTAATCATCCCCACCCAATTACGGGTGAACTCAGAGACGAGGGTTGGCCGAAGCTTTACATCTTCGCAAACTGCGTAGAGCTTGTAGAGCACATACAGCAATATCAGTGGAAGAAAAAGCCCCCGCAACAAGAGGAGGACGCAAAGGAGAGGCCTCTTGAGAAGGATGACCACGACGTCGATGCGTTAGGGTATATACTTATGACGAGGCCAATGCCCGCTACGCTTCCGGGAAAAGATGCCGTAATGACTCCAGCTGAGGCATACTGGATGAAAGTGAGAGAGCGTATGGACGGAGCAAGTTCAAGAGGAAGGGTACATTCTATGTTAGGAAGTGAGGCATGATAGCACCGCTCGAAATCGTGAAGGGGATGGAGTTAACTCCTCAGGCGTGTGTAATTTGCGCAAATAATCCCGCTGACGAACTCACAGGGGAGCAACAGCAAGCTATATTTGCTCCTGGAGTAGACTATGACTGGGGTAATTCCCTCTATATCTGCAAAAGTTGCGGAGAAAAAATCGCGGACTTACTTGGAAGAGTACCTATAGAGGAGCATGAGGAACTAAAAGAGGAATTTGAAGACCTTAAGGAGGAACACGATGACCTTGAGGTTCGATATGAAAGTAATTCGGAGCTTCTAGCACGCATTCGCGATGGTAAAGCAGCAATAAAAGAGGTAAAAAGTCGAAAGGCGGCGTGATGGGCCCACAACCTAGCGAAAAAGTGAGAATGTAATATGGGAACTGGCGCAGGTGATCTAAGTTTAGGGTCTTTCCAGGTTACTTTGACCAAAGAAAAAATTGCCCAGGCAGTTGAGCCTCCAGGTAATATACCGGGTAAAGAGAATCCCCAGATTTCCTCGTGCGTGGTTAAGGCAATGAAGGAAAACAAAGGCATAGTCTACCTAGGGAACGAAGAAACCGCTACCGAAGCCAAAGGCTTTGAACTCGCAGCTGGTGAAGGTTTGTCTATAGATGTGCTCGGGCTAGGCAAGTTGTGGTTTAACGGTACTAAAACCGGCGATAAGCTCTGCGTCATGTGGGTGGGTCCATGAGCGAGATGGGTATGATAGGTGTAGGAGTAGGGGGGTCTACAGGCCCTGAAGGAGCTTGCGGAGCTGAAGGACCGCAGGGGAAAGAAGGTAAAACGGGAAAAGAAGGCCCTGCAGGCCCAACTGGTCCAACTGGAGCTGAAGGGAAAACTGGGCCACAGGGTCCTGTGGGCCCAGAAGGCCCAAAAGGAACCACAGGCGCCCAGGGAGCAACTGGCCCTACGGGCGCTGAAGGTCCTCGGGGGTTTACCGGTCCAGAAGGACCCAAAGGGGCCACTGGGGCTGAAGGGGCTAAAGGTGAAAAAGGGGTTGAAGGGACTAAAGGCGAAAAAGGTGCAACAGGTTTAACTGGGCCTGAAGGTAAAGAAGGCCCGAAAGGCAGTACAGGTAGTACGGGCAGTACAGGTAGTATTGGGCCCGAAGGGGCTACAGGCAAAGAAGGAGCTACAGGGCCTAAAGGAAGTACTGGGTTAGAAGGTCCTACTGGTAAAGAAGGTAAAGAAGGTAAAACTGGCGCGACAGGGCCAGAAGGACCGGAAGGTGCAACCAGCGCTACAGTGAAAAAACATATTCCCCTCGAAACCGGGCAAAGTGTGGCCATGATTCTAGGGAAAGTCACCATAACTGCACCTGGGGTCACAGCAAAAGGCCCAATTATGCTTACACCTGAGGGGGGCATTGCGCTGGTAGGTACTATGACGGTAGCCGAACGCAAAGTTGGGGAAGGATTTGTTGTGCTTTCAACCCTAACTACTGCTACGGCTAAGGTAAACTGGGCGGTGTATCCAGAATGAGCGATATCGAGTTTTACTCGGGGGGGAGCGGGGGCGGAGGGTCCCCCAACGTTGAACCCACAGAAGAAGCAATCACGATCGCAGCTGCTGAAACTAAGAAAGTAAGCTTAGCTGAACCTAAGTATTACAGAGTCACCCTCACGGGTAACGGAACCCTAGAATTTACTAACCCCTCGACAACTGTGGCTACGGGAATAGAGGTATTCTTAAAGCCAGAAGGCCACAAATTAACTGTGACCCTCGAAGGTAAAGCAATTAAATGGGTAGGAGAAGAAGAAAAACTTGAAGGGACAGAAAAACTTGTCACCCTACTCGTTCAAAACAAAGGGACTGAAATCTTAGGGATCGGACCTAAGGAAGGTAAAGAAGGTAAAGAAGGTAAAGAAGGTAAAGAAGGTAAAGAAGGGGCTAAAGGGGAAAAAGGGGTTGCTGGGGAAGCAGAACCTACATGGAAAGCAGTCGAAGAACTCAACGTTAACTTAAAAGAACAGAATGCAGTATCCGGTGAACCTAGGCCTATTTACAAATGCGCCATAAATGGTCAGAATGAAGTAAGAATTTTTGGGGTAGGACATGCGACTGCAGAAATAAAAGGGGGAGAAAAACTTTTCAAGCTACCTGTAGGAATGAGACCTAAAGGGAGACTGTATTTCCCCTTATATAACATAGAATCCGGAAACTACTTGGGTTTAGGGTATGTTAATGAAGCCGGCGAAGTCATAACTAACGAAAAAGTACCCAATACGGGTAGCCCTTTTATCAATTTAACCTTCCCTAAGGAATATTAGACATGAAATGGCGTAGATGGGGAGTAATTATAGTTTCAATCGCCGGAATTGGGGCTGGACTCTATACTTCAGGAGCTCTTGTCAAAGGTAAGACTCTAAATTGCTTCGAGAATCCCGAAACTGAAGGGACCGCCCGCATCGCAGCATGCGGCTACCCTACTCCTTCTACTGTGGGCGCGGAAGCTGCCACTGGGAAAACATGTGCCGAACTTCCTACTATAACGGGAGCAGAATTACGGTCGGAAGAAAAGCCGAAAGCTAATGAAACTATAGAAGGAAAAGATATTCTTTTGGGCGAAATCACGCTGGGTATAGAGTCTAACAATATAACCTTCAATAAGGACTGTGTTGTTGCAAATACTCAGACTGGAACTAACGAAGGCCAACCCGCGATAAAGCTACTAGAAGGGGAGAAAGGTTTTACTATAGAAAATTCCACGATTCACGGGGAAAATCAGCAAACTCATTCCTTAGCTGCATCTGGAATTTGGACCGAGGAAGAATCTGCGTCCGGGACGACTATCAAGAAAGATGTCTTTTACTGGTGTGTCGAGTGTTTGCAAGGGCCCGCTGAAGCTACCGAAGACTATGTAATAGCTAACGGTATCCAGGGGAAGGGGGAAGAAAGTGAAGTTTTACACAGGGAGGACTGGTATGTAAATGAAAGTTTCGTTATAGCTAAGAAAGACACTCTCATAAATCCCGAACCGAATGTCGCTGTGATCTTTGAGGACCAGTTTAAACACGAAAATACGCCCTGTGTAGATCACATGACTGTAGAAAATAGCTTCTTAGCTGGGGGTAATCAGGGGTTAGAGATGTGTGGGGAGAAGGTGAGTGAAACTGGAACGGCTACTCAGGTTATAAAGGGAAATCGATTTGCACGGTGTTTAGGTACACCGGAAGTATCCGTATATGGGTATAATAGAGGCGCTAAAGAAGCCTATATCCTAGGAAAAGGGTGTACGACTGCGCACTCAAAAGAACGATGTGCTAACACGACGTGTACTGTGACTAACGAAACTGGGCCCTATGGCAGTGTTTATAATTCAAGTTGGGATAGTCATGGATATTTTCCCCGGGGCGGAGTTAATGGTATAAATGGCTGCCCCATAAAAACTGAAAAAACTAAATGCCCATCGGGATCTAAACTTGAATGGGAAGAAAATTACTGGGATGATAACGCTAACGTCGTAGGAGCTGAATCGTGATCGAGGTTTATGTTTTTTTTGGGCTCTGTACTTTTGTGTCCGGATTCACTACTTTCATTGCTTTCTCTATGAGTCGATTAGCTAGAGACGAGCGTAAGGAACTTGAGGACCGGTTGATGGCGCTAAGTAAGCCTAACGCTATGCTAACCCATGCTGGGCTACGAGATACTGAACCTGCTAAAGTTGATTATGTAGATGAAGAGCGTGAGTATGCGATAACCCATAGTAACAGTAGGGAAATACATGAGTTTGATCGTTTGGGAGATGACTGATGGCACCTAATCCAAAACTTCGCGAGGCTGCAATATCCCAAAAGACGAGGGAACGCACAGCAACTTTCAAGCAGCCAGGACGTCAGCAAGGGCAGAAGAATAGGTTTCCTATGCCCGATGCTAAGCATGCGCGCTTAGCACTTCAAATGCTCCCCAAGGCTAAGAATATGCCTCCAGGTGCAGCTCAGAAGGTAAGAAATAGGGCCGATAGAATGTTAGGGAAATGAAATGCCGGGAATAAATCCCAAGCAGCTCCTTCAAGCAGCAATGGCATCAGGCGGAAGTGGTGGAGCACCTCAAGATTCCATGCCGATCCCCGGAGCAGCCTCTCCTGCAGGAGGCACTGCGAGCGGCCCACAAGGAGGGATGCAGGACGCACTTCCCCAGGAATTTGCGGGGGCGCAACCAGTAGGAGCTGAAAATAGCGGGGTAATGAGCACCTCAGATCTTCAGAATCAAATGGGGGTAGGATCTCAAGCTACAGATGCTACGGGCCAGGCAGTCAATCAGATGCTCTCAGTCATCCAGAACCCCTCAACTCCGCCGAATCAAAAGGCTGCAATGCAACAGCAACTTCAGCTTGCTGCCTTGAGGGCACTCACGGCTGGATCATCTGGAGCTACAGGATCCCCCGGATAGGTAATTGTGGCTACCGATCTTCTTACCGAGCAAGTTGAGAAATGTAAGGAGCCCCCTACAGAAGGTACTCAAGCGTATAAGCTTTGGGAATGGGGTCGTTCGCTTCTTAAAGAGGGCCGCATGCGCCGGAGGCACTGGGAGGGTATATGGTGGGAGAATATCGCCTTTTATATGGGTGATTTTTGGGTAGAGTGGGATATCCATAAGCGGCGCCTTGTGGAGCCTGTACGCAAGCCAGATCACAAGGTGCGCATGTCGGTCAATCTCGTACAACCAGCGGTACGCACAGAGCTTGCTAAGCTAGTCAAGAACCGTCCAATCATGGATGTGCTGGCACGATCTGCCGATCAAGAGGACCTCAATGCAGCGAAGGTCGGGGATAAGATGCTTAATAATTATGCTGAGCGCAAGTTCGCTATGGATCGCGTGCGTAAGCGTATGCTTGAGTGGGTGCTTATGTGTGGGATGGGGGGTATTCTTGTTGATTGGGATGAGACTGCGATGGGAGAAATAGATGTCTTCCATAATCAAGAAGGTAATCCCATCTTTGACCCAAAGCTCATTGAACAGTACAAGATCCAGTACGAGAAGGAAGATATAAAGCCCACCTATAAGAAAATACCTATGGGTGAGATGGCGATTAAGGCAGTGAGCCCATTTCAGGTTCTATGGGACTTTAGTACGAACTTCTTCGATGAGGCAGCATGGTGCATTTACTCTGAAGTATATGATGTAGATGAGGTGTACCGGCGGTGGCATTGCCGCGTTCTATCAGAACCCAACGTATTACCGGGTATCATTGAGAATCGCATGATGGGACGTATGGATCTTACAGGGCAGTTGAAAGAGCGCCCAATACACTCACAGAAAATCTGTGAGGTCCACCAGATGTGGATTAAGCCGGGGCACCCGAAATTCCCGGACGGGCTTTGCCTTATTTTTACTAAAGACTGCATTATCAGGGAAGATAAGTACGACTACGGGCACGGTGAATTACCGATTCACATGATGTCTCATATACCCCTTCCTACGTCTCAACAGTCGATGAGCACAGTACAGCAGCTACGAGGCCCTGTGCTCGAGTTGTCTAAGACGAAGTCGCAGCTCATAGAGAATCGTAATCTTATGGCGAACCCTCCTTGGCTGATTGCTAAGCAGCTTCAAGTAACCAAGGAGATTCAAAATAAGCCCGGATTACGTATAGAGTTTAACTTTATGCCGAACGTGCCGCCTCCGAAGCCAGTTGAGATGCCGGAGATGCCTAAGTACGTCACAGAACTCGTTGAGAGTTTGAAGGAGGATATCCGTGAAATTGCTGGGCAAGGAGAAACGTCCCAAGGGAAAGTACCTCCAGGTGCACGCAGCGGAGTAGCAATCGCCTACCTGCAAGAAGAGGACGATACACGTCTCGGTACAACCGTACAAGAACTCGAGAAAACCATGGAAGGTGTGGCTTTCCAAATGCTTCGCATCATGGCGGAGAAGTATGATACGCCACGTACGGTGAATATCTATAGGGTCAATGGGGAGCCAGAAGTATTTGATTTCGTGGGTACTATGCTTTCTGGGGCTGGAGGCGTCAACTGTCAGGCAGGCTCTGCACTTCCCCGGTCGAAGGCGGCAAAGCAGCAGTACATCTTAGACTTATGGGATCGCAAGATTGAGCAAGATCCTCGTAAGGTACGAGAGATGCTTGAACTTTCCGAAGGTGAGCCTGACGAGTGGGAAGTTGACCTTGATCAGGCCGAACGCGAGAATCATGAACTCAAGGAAGGTGAGGATCCAGGCGTTCTTGAGTGGTATAACCACCCAGCCCACCACTACATGCACCGTAACTACATGAAGACTGCAGAGTTCCGCAAGCAGTCAGAACAGACACAGCGGCTCTTTATGAAGCATGATCAGGAACACACAGAAATGGAGCAGCATCAAGCTGCAGAACTTGCTGCGAATCAAGCAGCACAGCAGCCACAGGGAGGTAGTCCCGGGGGCGGTGGATCTGGAGGAGGGGGAGCTCCACCACCTGGATCATCTGCACCCGCGGGGGCGAACGGTCAGACCCAAGTGCAGGGTCCCCCCTCCCAATTTACAGCAGCCTCCTCCCCTCGTAGTTTGATGGAAGGATCCCCACAGTAATGAGTGTTATGTTGTATAATCCCAAGAGAAAGGAAGCTTATGGCTGATCCAGACGTATTTCAGGCGTATGCCACAATCACCATTAAAAATACCCTCAAGACTCCTGCGGTAAATGAAAAACGGATTAAGGAAGCTCTTGAAGCGGTTTCAGTCGAAGGAACCGAAAAAGTTGAATTCCAGTTCAGCGACAAGGAAGCTGCGTGACGATATGACCTCCACCACTCCTGTATTAGATGCCGATAGGGTACGGGGTGTAAAACCCGTTCTTCCGGAGGGCGAACGTGTGGTAGTTACGTCGGGCCCAAATGCCGGTCGATCTGCAGTGATTGTTGGACACGAGTTCGCTGATGATACTGCGTACCTTCAGTACAATACTCCGAATCACCCTAAACGGCAGTTTGCAAAGGTTACAAGGTACCGCCTAAATACACGCGACTCGCGTGCGGAGCGTATTTCTGCCACCCCGGATCAGATTGAGGCTCGTAGTACGATCGAGGGGTGGGGCCGGGGGTGGGCTCCAGAGGAAGCACCTACGGGTGAAGGCGTTGAGGCAAAAGAAGCTGGGAACGAGGTAGTAAGCTAATGCCCGAAGGCGTGCAGGGGGGTGGGTCCGCCCAAGTAGTGCAACAAATTGAATCGCTACTTGCACAGCTTGCACAGGAACAGCCTGAGCCACAAGTACAACAGGCGATTAAGGGTATTCAGGCACAAGTTGAACCCCTTCAGCAGATTCTAGGGGCCCAACAGGCCCAGAATATGCAGGGGGGCCTTCAAAACCCTACAGGACCCCCTCCGGCGGGAGGCCCAGGGGGGGCTGGCGCGCCACCGCCTGGTGGGAGCCCTGGCGAAGGTTCAGAACTTCCCCCCGAACCTGGGGGTGCAATGCCCCCTGAACATGGGGGCGAGCCGGGGGGAGGTGGCGAGCATGGTCACCATACCATCGAAATACAAATCAAGCCTGGTGGACCTAAGACGTTCGCCGGGGCAAAAAAGGCAGCGATGGCAACCCACAGGGAGCGGGGTCATTTTGATCCAAATACTCCCGCAGGTGAGACCCCATCGACGCCTCGGACCAAGAATAAAGCGAAGGCCAAGGCCTAGTACAGCTCTTTTGAGCCAAGGCAACGGTACAGCCTAAGGAAAGGAAGTAATGGCAGACTCAGCAGCCCCAGCAGCAGGCCAAGGGACTCCAGCAGCAGGCGTACAACCCGCGGCAGCGGGTCAAGGCGGTGCTACGAGTCAGTCCACAGCCCCAAGCAACGGCGATGGGCAATTCAACTGGGGACTTTTCCCCGACGTACCTGAAGCTCAACGCGAGCTCCTACAGCCGCATCTGCGCAATATCCAAGGTCACATTACGAGGATGGAGCAGCAGAATGCACCGTATCAGCCCCTTACGCAAATGGTACAACCGGATCAGGTTGAGAATCTTGTAGGTTTCCTGAACGGTTACAACGCTGACCCCGTGGCTACAGTCATTGGGTTGGTACAGCAGTTACAGCAAGAGGGTAATATTACGGCCGAGCAACTACAGCAGCTTACGGGACAGCAACAGGTACCGGCAGCGCAGAATGGTCTGGCACAGCCTGGACAAGAAGAGCAAGTTCCGCAATGGGCACAGGAGCTTCAGCAGCGTTTGGCACAACAGGACGCTGAGAGAGAAGCTCAGGCTGCTCAGCAGCAGGAGGCGGAAATGGCTCAAGTTATGGATCAGGCCAAGACTAACATTCGCGCACAGTTGACTCAAGGCGGCATTGATGAAAGTCTTGTAACCGACCCCATGATTGTGGCCGCTATTATTGCCAGCGATGGCGATGAACAGGCGGCCGCAAACATGTTCTCGTCTTTACGGGACGGTTTCCTCGGTGCATTTACTAACGGCAAGACCACGCCCGGTACACCGCCCGCGGTGCAGGGGCAACTGCCAGTAACACCTAAACCGACAGGTCGTCGAGGCGATAGCTTTGGCGCAGCAAAACAAGGTGCAAAGCAGTTTCTCGCGCAGCAAAGGCAAATGGCTGAGGCTGGCTGAGTGAGAAAGAAGGTGAATCAAGAGTGGCACAGACCACCGCAAATGCTGACGCAATTCTAAAGGAGTACTATCTCACTCCTATTCGCGAGCAGCTTAATCAGCGCTGTATTCTTATGTTTGCAGCCGACGATGATGAGCCTGGCGAGGCGTCTTCGTCAGGTAATGAAGGGAAGGGTCAGGACTATACATGGAAAGGCTTCACTCGTGAGTCTGAAGGTATAGAGTTCGCTGGACGTGAGTGGGTACTCCCTGCACATATGGCTCGCAATGAGGGGCTAGGTGCACGTAAAGAGGGCGGTGCGCTCCCAACAGCATCGCAGCAAGGATGGACAGATCTCAAGGATAAGTTGCATCATAACCTTGGATCTATTCGTCTCTCTCGTTATGCAATCAAGTTGAGTGAACGTAAGGAGGGTGTTTTCCTGCGTCTACTCGATGCTGAGACTAAGGGTATGGTGAAAGATCTACGTAAGGATCTAAACCGTCAAGGTTTCGGCCAGCAGACAGGACAGTTGTGCTCAGCGAAATCTACAGCGAAAGCACATGAATTGACTGTGAGTACTGTACAGTACTTACGTGTGAACATGGTAGTCGACCTTGTGAAACCAAACACGGGTGAAGTTATTGCATCTGAACGGACTATCGAAGCGATTAATGCTGTGACCAAGAAAGTCACTCTTTCGGGGGCGGAATTTACGCCTGCTGAAGAAGATATTTTGGTACGGCATGAATCGTTCGAAAACGAGATCAACGGGCTAAGTAATATCATCGCCAACACCGTCGAAGTGGGGGGCTATAAAGCTAAAACGCTTCACGGGGTGAATCCCGAAACTAATCCGTGGTGGAACTCGCCTGTTGTTTCGGCCGAAGGAAACCCGTTCTCCGAGGATCAGGGCCAACAGGTCGTCGATAAAGTTGGCGCTGGGGGCCAGGCCGAGGTTGAGCTCATCATCACTACCCGGGGTATTCGTCGTAGGTATGTCAATACGCTGAAGTCCCAGAAGAGGTTCAATGACTCTGACTCGGTTACGTTACGAGGGGGATTTAAGGCTATTCTCTTCAACGAGATGCCGATGGTATTCGATGATGACTGCCCGAAGGGCGAAATGTGGTTCCTCAACAGCGAGGCGATGATGTGGATCTACCTCGATGCTGGGGAAGATGGGAAGGGTGGCTGGAACTGGGTAGACGATGATGGAGCTATTCTGTGTAGGTCTGTGGACCGTACAGATAACTTCGATGCTTACCTAGCTGCTGACCATGACTTCGCCACAGTCGGTCGAAACCGCCTCGGTCGTATGATGGAACTACAGGACGATGCTGCGACGATTTGGTCGTGATGCCGTATGGCAATTGCCCTCGAACCCAATGTGAGTAACGGAGTAGTAGTCCCTGAGGTTATAGGGAATAGGCTATCTGTTATTTGTTTCCTCAAATTCTCCGGGGAATATAAAACTGGAGGAGATAGTTCCTTAGCTAAAACCCTTGAAGCATATTTCAAGGAGATAGGTAAAGGGACTATTACATGGGTCCAGGTTACTGGGACACCGGGGTACATTTATATGTACAACTTTGAAACCAGTAAGTTGCAGGTTTTTGACTCTGGAAAAGAAAAAGAAGCACTTGCAGAGCTCAAAGAAGAAGAATACCCCAAAAAGATCCGCACTGAAAGTAAGCCTAAGCTATTTGCGGTGGGGAACTGATAACGAAATGAAACGCCAACCATCTCGGCTTGGTCTAAGCTACCTTGACGCTAATCGGAATAGATTAGTTACAGAGGGCCCCGACGTATTAGAGGTTAAGCGTGAGATCGAGCTGAGATGGCCTGGCATTTTGTCTTGCTTTTTTGATGTAGATGCTGAGGAGTGGGTAATTGTCGAGAAGTGTCCTGACGGCTTAGAACGCATGGTTATGAAGACTAAAGCATTAGGCATGTGGGTTATCGATAAGCTCAATCGTATTGACCAGGCAAAACATACAGTAAGTGCTGACGCTTTAAACCATAAATTCGATATTGAGGATATGGAAACTGAGAAAGATAAGGAACATAAACTTTCTGAGGCTGTAGGAGAGGCAGCGGAAAGGCTATTTCTTGCTTTGCGCAAGGACGGGATTATCCACGCACCGAAAGTTTTTATTAGGTAGCAACAAGGAGAAAAATGAATCTCGAAACCATGGAAACTGCGCTTCGACGCTTCGGTTTCGACCTCGCAGATCCTCTAGCTACGTGGATTAATGCCGCGATGCACGACCTTGAGGAGTCCTTCGATTGGCCTTGGCTTGAGTCCAAAATCGATGACATCGAAATGCCGAAGGGGTCGGCAACTATTACTCTCCCGGAAAGTTGTCTTAAGATAATTTTCATAAGAGACGCTACAAACGAACGGAAGCTCGACTACTACGACCGACACCGTTTCGCTCGAGAGATTAATGAACCCAAAGAAGAAGGTCAGGCTGAGGTTTATACCCTCATCAACACGAACGAAGTACAGCTCTGGAGGGTAATACAGGAAAACATAACCTTCGAAGTTATGTATCAAGGAAAGACTAACGACCTAATTGAAGCCCCCAATGAACCCACGACCGGAACAAGTATATGGCCCTCTACTACTCATTATCTGATTGTCCTCAGGGCAGCTGCATTTGCCTTACAAGCTGAGAACGAGGAGGAACGGGCAAAGGTTGCACTTGAACAGTATGAGAAGAGTCTCCTTAGACTTATGGGTAAGTACGGTGAGCGCAACCTTGACGAACCTGAAACTGTGCAAGACGTGCAGGGTTATGGGGCAAGTTTACGCAGGAGGTGGTGGTAATGGCCGTAGGACTTGAAAAGGTAAAAATACCCGGCGAATCCGCTTCTAGTCCGCCCCCCTCAGGAGTCGTGAATCAGAATCCAGTTGCAGGTAAACCGTCATTTGCATCCCCCCAGATTCAGACTGCGGCAGATGTAAGCACTTCTAATGCGCTTGCCGGTAATAGTGCTACACCCAAACTTGCGGAAGTTCTCAAGCAACCTGAAAAAATACAGCAAAATGCTGCAAGAGCAGCTTCATCTTTACTAGGAGCGGGGGGGCAACCTGCACCTAGCAATCCTCAGGCAGTAGCAGCTAAGGCGCCGTCGGGTGCTACAACTCAAAAAGCATCTGGAGCATCATCAGCGACTACCCCAGCCGGTAATACAGGGGGAACACCGGCACCTTCATCACCTACTACGGCCACAGTACCTACTTCAACTGGAGCACCTCCCGGGGTACCTGCAACTGAAGCAGTCCTTCCGCCCCCGACGGGGGGACTCACTCCGACGATGAAATCTACCCAGGGGGCTAATGCTAGCGAAGCCGACTGGATAGAGGCGCAGAATGAAAATCAAGAGAGACTCTATGAAGCCGCGATGAAGTATAATGGGGGCCCAGATAGCGCGTTGGAAACTGCTAGAAGAGCAGCGGAAAAAGCTTTGCACGGTGAAACCCAGGCACGAGGGATTGCAGGGACAACTGAGTCTAGCCTCTACAATGAAGGTAAGGCTAAAATAGGAGAAACTGAGGCGGTAGCGGACGTTACTGCTTACCATACTTACATGAATGAAGTAAGGCAATATCAGGATGCTCTAAATAAAGCCCAAATTGCGTGGGAGAGGGCTAATGAACAGGAAAAACGGGAAATGGCAGAATCGGCTAAGAAAACTGAGCCTACAGAACCGATAAATCCTCCCCCTGGAAATACCCGGATTCCTGGGGTGGAAGTTAAGAATCCAGGAGGAACTGCTCAACCTAAGACAAGTAATAGACCCGTGAAAAATATCAGTGGAAAGTCGATCGGGAAGAAGAAAACCTAAATGGCTATCGTAACCCCCTCTCTCCCAAAGACCAAGGAAATAAACTCCTCTGGAGGAACAGCAGCTCCTAGTGGCGCAAGTGTGGCTGCTAAAATGGTTAAAAATAGCCGGAGTGCTGTAACAGCACCAAAAGTTTCGCGTGTACCTCGGCCTGCACAGCAACGTCAGCCTTCAGTCAAAGTCCCGAGAGGTAGAGGGGGTAACCCTAACCCGTATAATGCTTTGAAGTCCCCTTACAGAACACAGGGAGAATTTAATAAGGCGGTTACAGAAACTACGAAGGCAGGATATCAGCCTAAGCTTAATGAACTTTCCACTGAGGAAGAAGGGGAGAAGGGACTATCGGCTCAGAGGGAATCGGATAACGTCAATATTTTCAAGCAGTACTCCCAGCAGGCTAATGAAGCTTATGAAAAAGCAAAGAGTACTATGGCTGAAATTGCAGCTCGTCAAAATGCTGGATCCGCAGCCAGTCAACAAGTTCTCCAATCCGCATTATCTAATACAGGAGTAGCTGGGCTAAGTGGAGTTACTAACCCCTCAGCGTATATGGAAGAGGCGTCTGGATTGGGACGTGCTACGAGCCAGTCTCTTGCTGCTGAGCAGTCAGGGATTGCTGGGGAGATGTCTAAAAATCTACTTACGCCAGGTATTGGCCTTGAGGAAGCTACGGGGGAAAATCAGGCTCGTAGTCAGGGGCTACTCAATAAATACGCGTCTGAACGCGACAAGATTACTAGGGGTATCCCCGAAGACACAGAGAAAGTCCGTCAAGAACTTATGAAAGACGAAGAGACTCGTGAGGCTAATCGTCTTCAAGCAAATATCGCGGGGCAGAAACTAGGCATTGAAAAGGAAGCTAGAGTAGAAGTCGGCAAGGAAAAAAATCAGATAGCTCGGGAGGTGGGTAGAGAAAAAAATGAAGCTACAGAGAAAGTAAAGCGTGAAGAAGTAGGTATTAAAGAGGCTGAAGTCCAGAATAAGAAAAAAGCCTACGAAGAAAAAATCTTGGTAGCTCGTAATAAACAAGAAGTAACTACAGCGAAGATTGAAGCAGCTCGCTATAATAATGGGCTCAAGGTAATGACTGAGTATCTGAAAGAAAATCCGAAAACGGAATATCGACCCGGTTCAATTAATCCTAGTGAACAGCAAGCGGCATTACACGAAGGTAAGATTGAATATCGGCGCGATGCGGGACATTTGTATAAGATGCTTACAGAACAGGCAAATCTAACTCCTGAGGAAGCATATAAGCTGATGAGATCTTCCGGAAATGGCTACATTGAACAGTTTGCTCATACAGAAGAACAGAAGCTAGCTCAGGAAGCATTACTACGCAATACAGCTCATACACCTACTCAAAAATTCAAAATACCCGCAGCTAGGAAGTAAATGAGTGTCCTCGATAATCCAGTCGATAAACTCTACGCTGGGGCGCTACTTGGAGCTGCTCTTTCCAAACAGGTAGGTGAAGTAGGAGCACAGGGGGCTGGACGTGAAGAGTCTGAGCGCAGGGCAACGCTAGAGGCCGGTGTAGCCTCAGGGAAGATTAACCCTAACAGTCTTTCTAAGGGGGATGCTGGGCTTCTGGGTGTTGCACTTGAAGCGAGTAAGGTAAAGATCCCTTCAGTTGTAAGCGACCCACTTGGCTTTGTCGGGGGTTTCGCAAGTAACCTCGGGAAAGGTGCAGCGGAATTTGCTGAAAGTTATAAAGGGATTCCCCAAGCAGCCCTCTCTATAGGACAAGCTGGGGTTACTTCTGTAGAGAAAGCTGGGGGAGACCCCTACAGGATGCTCTTCGAAGCGGGGCAGGGAGCTAACCCCTTAGGTAAGGAGGTCGGGGGAATAGTGCAGAATACCCTACACGACTTCTCGTCTCCCCGACAGATTTACGAACACCCGTTCGAACCCCTTATGGACGTAGCTGGGCTTGCATCTGGGGGAGCGGGGGCCGCAATTAAAGGCGCAGGAGCACTATCCCGCGCAGGACTTCTAGATCCTGGGGCTCTTGAGGCTCCAACACTTGCAGGTAAAGTAATAAAACTTGGCTCGACACTGGGGCGTCCGGATGCAATTGCATCTCCAGGTTTTACTGCTGAGAATGCTGATCGTCTTGCAGAGGCTGGGGTGCAAGGAGCGAAAATAGGGAGGCCCTATTCCCCCAACCTTGGAATGAAGTACTTAGGACAAAAGATACCTGACTGGATCATCAATCAAGCTCGCGACGTAAAAGTCCCGGGCAGTAGTGGGACACTTGGGGACTTACAGGGGCAGTACTACGGGAAAAAACTCATCAATGCTACACGGGCCCAAATATCTGCTGGTACTGCGGCTGAGTTTGCAAACAGTCCTGTACAGGACTTCATAGATTCTGCAGGACGTATGTACGCAGGGGGTCAAGCTGCAGGCCAGTACCAGTTTGAGGCCACAATGCTTCATTCGATGGGTATCGATAATCTCGATAAGTTAGATCAGTACGTGGAAAGTATACGTAACGGTGAGGACGTTGATGGACTTGCAATAAGTCCTGAGATGCAAAAAGCAGCACAGTATCGCTCCGAGAAGTTATACCAAGATCCCAGGTTCCGCCAATTGATCGAGGAACCTACAGATAAGATGAAGGATCTTGCGTATAACTTACGTCGGGTAAATGTAGATCAGGCATCGAAACTTGCGATTGATCCTACTACGTCTGAGGATAGTGCGTTAGGTCGACTGAAGGTGATGCTCAATAAGACTAATGAGGAGACCCGTGCTGAGCTACCTGCTGAGTTACGGCCTACAAACGTCTTTGCTAAGGGGCTACAGTTAATTCAAGAGGATATGCTAGGTAAGCCTATTCCTGATAGGGTACCTTCATTGAATGAGCTCGCAATGGAGTTACCTTACGGAGGAGTAGGATTAGGGCAGAAAGCAAAACTTGCACTACGAGTACCTATTCTTCAGAGAGCAGTTGAGTCTTTGAGGAGAGATATTGCGGATACCGAACCCCTATTTGATAGGTTGCAGGATCCAAATTACGTAGCTGGTAATAACCTTTTCGACAAGATCGCTACTGCTCTACACGACGAGCTGGGTGTTGATCCAGAGCAGGCACAGTCATTTGCGCGAGGGGTTGCGCTGGGGTCAGTTGATGGACCTATACTCCCTACATACGTCCCCAGCGTATCGGGGGAGAAGCTCAATTTCGGTATTAGGCCCGATCCCTTGAAAACTAAAGTTGGACGAGTGCTCGGGGTAAGTAAGTTCCGAAGCCTAGAGGATATTGAGAAGCAGCCTACGTACTATGACTTCAAGAGACCCTTCAACCCTCGTACTGCGTCCGCGCAGACTATAGGACTAGGGCCCTCAATGAACTACATGAATGATGCTACATATGGACGCTTCATACAGGGAACTATGCGTCTTGATCCTGAGGCTATTATCAAAAATGCCTATCAGATTCAACGAGATCTGGTGTCAAAGCGACTCAACGATGGAATGATCCAAAAGCTTGCAATAAAAGGGCCTGATGGAGCTATTAGGATGTATAGAGGATCTGAGGAAATGGATGTAGACCTTGGGAACCAAGCTGCGTTTTATCAGTTTGTCCCCGTGGATACATGGCGCAATTTCTTTAAGTCAGAGACTGAGTTACAGGCAGAAGTAGGGGGATTAATTAAAGACGTGGGGGATAAGGGTCATATTAGCGATGGGGTAGCTAACCAAGAGCTCATGCAGGAAATTGAGGGACTTGCTGACGAGTCAGCGCATCGCTTTGTACACGAAGAGCTTGCTAAGGCATCTGCAGGACATGTCGAAGGTGTGGCCCTACCTACAACTTACGTCAAAACTATAGTTGCTCATGCTAGATTATCTGAGGAAGGGACGGCGTTTGGTCGCACCTTATCATTTCTAACAGGGCGATGGAAGTCTGCCGTATTAACTATTATGCCTACTTGGCTTGAGCGGACTACGATCGGTCACGGTATTATCGCCCTAATTGACGGCACAGTGAATCCAAAGTTTTGGGCCATGGCGCACGATTACTTTAGTGATCGTCCAGTACTCCCGGAGCAAGTGAAGTCGATCGCATGGGGTAAAAAGTATGGAGACAGTATCCTAAATCCTCAGCCTATCCCTTACGGGGTGAATCAGGGGGGAATGGCCACATCTGAGGCTACTGGGCGTATGTTGGGACAAGGTAGAGTGCTAGGTAAAACTGATATATCCCAGTCATTACCTGGGAGGCTTATCACTAAAGAGGTCCATACGAGTACGAACTATCAACGTCGTGCGATCTTCCTTAGAAATCTCGATCGAGGAGCTAAACAACGACTAGCAGAACTTGGGAAAGATCTTGAGCATCCTGGAGGCTTCTGGAACGCTAAGAACATCGATGCAGTACTTGATCCTGCCTGGAGAGCTGAGGTACTTAAGTACCCGGACCTTGTGGAGCACGCTATGGATCAATTACACCACGCGAGTTATACATTCGGACAAATGTCCCCTTGGGAGCGTAAGGTTGTAAAGTTTGGGATGCCATTCTATGGTTGGAAGAAGTTCATCAATAAGTTTGTGTGGTCTATGCCATTAAACTACCCCGGTCGTGCCGCTGCGATCGCAGCGCTAGGGAGAGTTGGAGTAGAGGAACATAGTGCGCTAGGTGCCATCCCTGACTACCTTATGGGAGCTGTGTTTTACGACACTAACGACTTATCTCGTGCTAGGTATCTAAATCTGTACGGATTGAACCCTCTAGGAGATATAGCTGACCCCTTTGGGAAGGAAGGCCCCTTAGAGGGTACTATCAATCTCTCAGAACTATCCCCCGTCGTTCAGGCCGTAGCTGCAGGGCTGGGTATAAATCCTATAAGTGACAATGCAGAGGAGATTTCCCCGACCTCAGGTATCGAAACGAACCGATACGGAGAATATATCAATACTAAGACTGGCGAAAAGATTGAAAATGTAGGTACAGTGAATCCCTTACAGCGTATCGTAGGTACTTTTTTGAGGGCCTTCCCCGAGATGCGCTCAGCAGAGCTACTAAAGACCGGGGGTAATCCTGTCTATCCAGAATCAATCCCATTTATCGATGAGAAACCGATCGGGGTACAACCTTATAGCCGTAAGACGTTTACCGTACCTCGACTACTAGAGCAAGAGGTCGGAGTACAGCCTGCTACCTATAACATAGCGAAGCATACAGCGGATCTACTTAAAGAAGTTGCAGAAGCCCATAAAAAGAACGAGAAAACGATAAGAAAGATGGAAACTAAGTTGGCTGCTCCTCCTGAAGAATAGGGTGTAAGAAGGGTTGGCTTTTTGCGAGTTTAGTCAACTTGTACAGAATCCAAAATTCTATCCCTCCATAGAAGACGAGTGTTTGCCAGTGTACCGCAAGCCAGCTCATCGTTCTGGGCCCTCAGTAATAAAGTCACGAATTATGGCTATACAATAGAGTACTACACATAGAAAACTGAAGACTATAATAGTGACTCCGCCGGCAATCATGGCAACCCTAAATATGTTTTCTGCCCAGTCAATGGTATGTAGTATCGTCATGTTGACATCGTATACTCCCTAGAGAACAGAATAAAAAATAAACGCTCATGGCTGAATTACTGACCCCAGACCAAGAAAAGTTTGCTGGAACTTTTTCGAGAGAAACGGGACTCGATCCTCGAGTAGTAGGTGCATGGTTAAAAGCCGAGCAGAGCGGGTCAGCGGCAAAGTATTACGAAGATAAAGGGTATAATGATTGGTTAAATATAGCTAATACAGACGCGGGGCCCGCACAGGGGGCACGCAGCGAGGTATGGTCAAATCCTGAATCCGCTGCTAAGGCAAGTGCCGAATGGATGAAAGGAAGTGGACGAATTGCAAAGGAATATGGAGTACCGGCTGAAGGCATTCGCAATATTCTAAAAAGTAGGGGTCAAGAGGCCGAAGACCAAATTAAGGCTATTTCTAATTCAGGGTGGGCATCGTCGGGCTATAATAATGGTAATACGCTCCGCGAGTTATATGGAGAACTATCTGGACACCAGCTTGCCTTAATGAGTTCAGTGCAACGACAAGCAAATGCTAAGGCGGGAATTGCTCCTATTATCCCTGAAACGTCCCCCCAAGAAACTGAAGTAGAACGAGAAGCAAAGAACCCTATCAACGCGATTACTTCGGTAAATACTGGGGCTACCCCTACCGAAGGGAGTATACCCGGAGCTACCGAAAACATTTTAGAACCTGGATCAGCAGAAGCCACAACACAGAAAAATTGGGAGAGTTTAAAAGAACTATACGATCAGGAGTCGCCTATTTCGTCTGTTGCCACCGGGAAAGCCCCTCAGCTTGCCTTGCCCGGGGAAGAAACTGGAGCCGATCGCGCCCTAAAGTGGGCCACACAACATCTCGGTAAGTTTAAGGAGAATCAAGGGCCTAATCTCGGTCCTGAACTCGATAAACTTGAGGGTGAATTTCGTATGACGGGTGAGCCGTGGTGTGCAATCTTTGCGACGACTGTAGCAATGCAAGGAGGAATGAATAAAACCGGTCGAACTGCAAGTGTGGCTGAGATTAACCAGTGGGCTGAAGAAGGAACTCACGGTTATAGTAAAGGTCTAAAATCCAGTGATGAGGCAAGACCGGGGGACCTTCTAACGTTTGGGGACCAGCATGTAGCCGTTGTAAAGGAAGTAAAAGGTAATACAATTATAACTATCGAGGGAAATGCAGACCCTCGCGGTGAAGGGGTGGTTCAGTTAACCCACCTAGTCGGTGAAGGTAAAATCGTTAGGCCCCACTATGGCGCAAAATGATGATAGTGATAGACTCCAACCTGAGTTTTCTCTAGGAGAACGCCTAGCTCGAGTTGAAGCAGAGCAGAAATGTAGGGAAACCCTAGAGGGGGATATGCAAAACCAACTTGATCGTCGCTTGAATGAAAGTGAGAAGCTGTACAGTGAGAGGTTGGCGGGATTGAGGGCTGAGCATCAAGCAGCACTTCAGGCTCAACGGGAGGCAGTAATAAAGGTTGAGACCGTTACGGATAGGCGGTTTGAATCTGCTAGTAGTCAAGCGGAGAAAAGGGAGGGCCTTCTAAGTGCCAATATATCAGCTTTGGACCAAAGAGTTCAAGTGATTGAGAGGGGCGATACTGGGAATGAACGAGAGAAACAGGCCATCGTGGCTCTTCAAAATAAACAGATCGCCCTTATAGGGGCAGTTGCTGCAGTTATTACTATAATTCTTATCTATCATCCTTAAAATTTTACCCTGGGGGGTAATGCAGCAAGGATACGCTCGCGCTCCTCAGGGTTTAAATTGCCCATGCGCGTAGTTGGCCATACTTTCGCCCGTTGAAATACTTTATCGGCACCGTCTCCCCCCATGTGGGGGAAACGACGAACGACATCGAACGCGCGCATACGCTTTAGGCATTGTGGGATATTCCGTAGGATCTCGTCAGTTGTCGTACGATCGTTTGATAATGCATCGAAAAGTAAAGCGATCTGGCGACGTGTACGTTGTGCCTGTTTTATTTGTCTTTGGTTAGTCATAACTTAGCTAATATATCTATGGCCTCATAAGTACTAGATATTACACGAGCTACTCCCCCAGCTTTTGAGATCTTTAGAAGCTTTAGATGTTGGAACTTTGAAACGTTCCTCTCCTTCCCAGGACGCTTCACCTCAAAAGCAACGAAGTTACCCCTATAGCATACCAAGATGTCAGGGATACCCCGTTCTTGATACATATCCCCGTGTATCTTCATAGCTTCACATTGGGGAATCATGCGAAGTGCTTTGATAATCTTCTTTACAAGTTCTGCCTCAGTTTCGGGCATCTCCATCCCTCTTTTTACGTGTTATGTGGGTGCTCATCGCTTGCTCCCGGCGGCGGCGCTCAACCATGTGGATTTCATGGAGGGCGCGGCGGGCTTCGTCGGCCGCATCGGTGAACTCGGATAGGCCAACCGAGTCAGCATCTCGTGCTTGCTCGATGAAGCTAGCGGCACGCTCCAGCGCCTCTCGTAGCATCCGCTCGCGCTCCGCGGGACTCAACAGGGAGGAGCTCACGTCTCCTCCTTCGGGTACCCTAGGGCCTGCAACGTGGGCTCGACTTGCTCCTTCAAAAAGGCCAGCGCCAAAGGATGGTGTGAACCCCTAAAGAACTGGTCGAGGGCCTTGGCGAGAACCTCGCCGGGCCTGATCGGCTCGTGACAGAGGAGACAGTGCGCCATCAGTCGCCGCCGAGGTACAGGTCTTGGATCGCTTCGGCTTCCTCGGCGACGAGCAGGAGCCGCGCGCCGAGCTGGCGGGCGTAGCTGATGCTGACTATCTGGTGATCGCTCGGCATATCGCCGCCCACGCATACGCCCTGGCCGCAGAGATGTGGCTCTTTGCGCTCGGGGCGTTCGGCTGCCTCAAGCAGATCGGAGCGGTCGTAAGAGCGCGCGGCGGCCATCAGCGCTCGACCTCGAACCCGTCGTCTTCGGCGCAGTCGGCGTGAACCCACTCGTCATCGACGCAGACGATCGGGTCCTCCTCCAAGATCGCACGCCCGCACAGATCACACGTGCTCTCGTAGGTCGCCGGGATCGGCTTCACGTCGTCTCCTGGAGTCGGCCAAGCTCCAGCTCGGTGTCCCGCACGACTGGTGCGACCTTCTCGCAGGGTTTCCCACAGGCAGAGCAGTGGTAGCCGTTCTTGACCTCGATCCACGCTTGGCAACACGCCGACACGGCCCGCGTGAGAGGCTTGTCAGGCCATTGCCCGTCACCCGGTAGCTTCTCTAGCTCACGACCGCAGGCGGCTGTGTGTCCCCGTTTACACATGAAGTGCCTCTTCTAGCCGAGTATGCCACTCGTTGACTTGCTGCAAACTCTCTCTTCCGTAGGCTTCTGCAGCTGGGCCTGAACCGTTGTAATGCTGGAAACCTAACTGAACCCCAAACTCATCAATGAGGCCCTTTAAAAAACGAAAGCCGATGAGCATGTTTGGATAAGGCTTCCAGCAGCCTCCGGCTTTTTGGGCATCAATCTGGAGACCTACACTCGTAAGCTGGCAGGGACCTACCCCATTAGGCTGCATTCCTAATGCCCTACGCATCTTATACACAGTATACTTTGCTCGTGTAACCGGACTCTCCTTCCAAGAGTCGAAGAGAGCAGGCCCCCGAGGGTATACTGACTGATTCCAGGGATCTCCCCCGAAGACGTTTCTCCCCGATGACTCTTTTTCTAATGAGGCGCAGGCCACACTCAGTTTTAACCCTGAGTTTCTGGCTGCGCTAATGATAGCGGCTGCATTAGCAAGCCTAGAGGAGATCGCTCTTTCTAACTTTTGATCTGTAGTCATTTCCTGTTCCTTGCGTGACGAGGGTGGGTTTTATCCGATCGGAACCAGCTCTTGGCAGGGTGCTCTAAATGATGTACCTTACAGACGGGGTGACCTTTTGCATCGGGGTGCCAGGAGAGGCGTAGGCATCGGTGTTCGTGGCAATTGTGCTTAGTCCAGAAAACACCTAGGCCAGTGAAAATAGCAATCTCACTGACATCTGAAGCTACTCCACTCCACAACTGGTAGCCTTTACCGTAGAGTGGGTGAAGTACCCAGTTGTGGAGTAGAATAAAGCCGGTCATGTGACTATTTTATAACTCGTCCAGGTCGAGATCCTCAATCTCATCATCGTCGTCTTCTACCTTTTTCTTCTTTGCTTTTTTCTTCTTTGCTTTGGGCTGAGGCTCCTCGTCATCTATGTCCTCATCGTCCTCAGACTCGTCGTCATCCTCATCATCTGAATCTTCAAGGTCATCAAGTGTAAGGTAATCAGCGATCTTTGAACTCATCTTGTTTTCATACTCTTCATCCACAAGCGTAAGGCCTAGTTCCTTCCCAATTGCTCTTTTGAGCATAGGTGCTAGATCAATACGCTTTGAGGGTACGCTAAAACCAAGTGCCTCAAGGAGTCCCTTAAGCTTCCATAGCGACTCGGCAGTGAGAGTGGTGTAATCTTTAAGTTTCTTACCCTTCAACTTACCTGCTGTACCCACAAATTCCCAGGTAAGCATAGGATTACTTGAACTTTTCGATGTGCCTTGTTTAATACTCACGACCTTAGCACGGTAGTCGCCCTCAGGAACACGTACACGACCGCCCCCTGACTCAACTCCTTTGAAATCAACTGGTATTGCCATACTATTCGTCCTCCTGTAGTGACTTAGCCGCATCAATAATGAGCGGCATAGTTGGGTTTGCTAGCACGCGAGGTAAAGCTCCCGACTGGTCCTTGGTTAAGTATTGATCGTGGGGCCCAGTCATCATTAGGGTACGCCAGACTTTTTCTTCCTTTTTAGTCTTTTTATTTATGGTGACCTGTCGTTTATATATTCTCCCGATGAAATCAACGCAAGAACAGGCCACAGAAAGTGGCTTTGCTGACATTAGGGGTACACGTTCAGTACTAGTCTCGTCCTCTTCATCATCCTTCTCAATTGTCTTTTCTTGCGCTGTAAATACTACGTGCATAGGCAAGTTTCGATAGAAGAGAAGGAACTCCTCCATGAGTTGCCCGCGCTTCCGGTAGTCTTTCCAAATAGGAAGTTTTGGATCCTTGAGAGGATCACGATCGACGGCATCTTTAAGAACCTGGCGCAGACATACAGCCTGCATCATGGTGATGGTGTCTAAGACAACTGTTTCGTAGTCGTGTTCACCCGAGCGCAGGAGCCAGTAAGCATAGACAATGTCGGACCATGATGTAGCTGGAAGTACCTCGACGCCGGGGTATGAGCGGATGGACTTTGTTCCTTGCTCTTCAATGTCGATCAATAGGCATTTCGGCCCTGTGGCTGCAGTACGTGTCTTACCTGACCCGTTACGTCCGTATAAGAGTACCTTTGCGTAGGGGGAAGCCTCGCTTACAGGGATGATGCGGTCGCGGATAGCGGCAATTTGGGATTGTTTATTAGCCACGATGACTTACCTCAAAGTTTTGCTTGATCATAGATGATATGTCCGCTCCGTGTAACTCAGCAATACATAGGCCCTTGAACTCGCAGTCCCACTTGCATCCAGGCTCAAATGATCGTGGATAGCGTTCTTGCTTCTCAGCCCGTTGTATTTCAATCGCCGTATCTATTGCCTCTCTCAACGTGGTTCGTAGTACAGGTGGATCCTTGGGAATCGGTGTACGCCGAAAGAACCGTGTCTCCTCGTTTGTGGCTATGTGTTGAAGTATCTCGGTGTAATCGCGCGGGTCCAGTTCGTGTCTTCTGATCTCGCGTATGTAGGTATAGAGGTCCGTATCGATGTTTTTAGCTTGACTTAACCCCCCTCGTACAAGTAGTTTTGGAATTGTAGGCACCTTGGTACGTACCTCGTTGTACAGACCGTAGCGCATATCCCTATAGCCCATCTTTTCAAGAGCCCAGAAGTATAAGGTAAGCTGGGGATCAAGCATCATGTCGTCGGGGTCCCCCAGCTTACTGCGAAACTTATGGTCCCAGAAACATAAACCCCCTTCGAGGGTATCTTCAAGGATAAGGTCCACGATAACGTTGAGACGCAAACCGTTAGGAAGAGTTACTACCTCATCCATCTCAGCGTCGATTACCTTATAGCGATCATGATCGTCAGGATAATTACGAAGATAACCCCGCATGATACGCCCACAATCACTGGGTAGTGAATCGCCTAATTCTTCACGATGCTCCTCCCACAGATTAAGGAACTTTTGAGTTAGTTCCTTGTGAACCTTCATCCAGTCCTTACCCTCGTAATACGCTTGGAGTAAAGAGTGACACCATGAGCCCTTCTCAAGCGGAAGTGCCTTAGCCTTAGGACGAAGTTTCAGGGTATACTTATATTCGTACTTCTTAGGGCACCGACGGTACGTTTTAAGCTTTGAATTGCTAATCTGCATCATGCACCTAAATGGTTCCCTAACTTGAAAAGGCGGTCAGCGTTTTTATTAAGTTCCTCTTGCGTCTTGATAAGATAGTCCCTCTCTTTTTCAGAGAGACACTCACTTGAAATGTTCAAGCCACCTCTTAGGCCGCTAGCTACTTGCTGGATTACCACAAAGGCTACCTTTAGGGTGTGACCATAAGCTTTCCGATATATCCTAAGTTCTTGAATCATTATTTTCCTCGATCAACATTATACGTGCTTTTCACACGAGATTACTAAACCCCGTATGCTCTAACCTTATCATCCTAGCTTCAAGACAAATGCGACCTACCCATATCGGCTCTTGTCCTTCTAGTTGTTCTTGGATTACTCTCTCGAGCTCATGTGTCTCTATTAAACCTCGAATGTAAGCATCCTTGATTTCTTGGATTCTAAGGTCACTACCAATCTTCATCGAGCGATACCCTCACTCCAATGTGTGCCTACCTCCACATCGACTACAAGAGGAACTGCGATGTCAGCGCCGAAAGCTTGCTTTATTTGTCTTGTCTCCTGCATGACTGATTTAATGTACGGTACTATATTGGATACATACTCGTCTTTAATCTCAAAAAGAAGGGCATCGTGGACTGACCCGACAAGGCGTCCTTGCGCAGGTGGGAGCCATTTTCCCAGACGTACTGCTGCATTGAGACAAATATCGCTTGCGAGTCCCTGCACTACCGAATTAATAGCCTGGCGCTCAGCCTCAGTACGTGCAGAACGATTTGCGGAACTAATATCGGGTAAATGCCTTACCCGTCCTATTGCGGTAACTACTTGCTTTTGAGACCTAGCTACACGAATCATGCGGTCGTGCCAAGATTTGAGTGCCGGGTAAGTTTCATGGAATCTCTTGTAAGTTAATTCGGCTTCTTGGAGGGATATCGGGTGCCCGTTTTGGAAACAATACTCCTTATATTTCTCAGGTTTCATTGAAAAGAGAAGCCCGAAGTTTGGGTGCTTACCCCAGATTACACGCTCGTCCTTACTGACAGATGTTCCTCCTGTTTTCAACAGAGAAAGCGCAGTCATGGTATGAAGATCTCGCCCTTCGCTGAGGATTTTGAGCATTATCTTCTCATTAGCAAGCATCGCAGCAAGGCGTAACTCTATCTGGGAGTAATCCGCCTCCACAAAAGTCCATCCCGGCCGGGATCCGACGATACCTCGTATGAAACTGTCTCGTGGGACTTGCTGGAGGTTAGGTTCACTACTCGAGAGTCGCCCCGTAACGGTTCCGGTAAGTCGGTAACTAGGGTGTATACGGGAATGTGCATCAAGGCGCTGGGTCCAAGGAAGAAGGTAGGTGGAAAGGAACTTAGACCACTTTCGATACTTGAGCAAAGCTCGAACAGCTCGATGCTTCTCCGATAGCGAGAAGAGAACACTCTCCTTAGTAGATGGCGCACCTGTACTCGTCTCCTCAATGACTGGTAGTCCTAGTTCCTCAAATAGCCACACCCCGACTTGTTGGGGGGAATTAAAGTTGAGAGACTCTTTACCCGTGAACTCCGTCATGTATGCTTCAAGCCTAGAGATGATGAGTTCAGCCTTAACCGTCCGTGTTTTGAGACGAGTGCGATCGACGTATGTACCTCGCATCTCAAGCTCAGTAAATACTGCGGATGCCGGCATCATGAGCTTCTTAAATACACGCGCGAGGCGGGGTTGTTCCCTTAATTGCTCACGGAAAATGCGGTAAAGACGTAGGGTATAGTCACAGTCCTTACCGTTATAGATGGCAAGCGTCTTAAGGTCCTGATTGTATGCGTCCTTGACGTCTATGTCGTAGTCGTCGGCTCCTAACAACATCTGTGCGAGCGGCTTAAGCCCCTTCGGGCGGTTCTCGTCAAGAAGATGAGCGGCAATCATGGTGTCGAACGTCACGGGTACGTAGATGCTGAACATCGCAAACCACTTAGCATCGAACTTGGCATTATGGGCGATGAAACGTTTAGTCTTATCCTCGAATATAGGCCTGAGTGTCTTCTTTACTAGAGAAATCCACTTATGAGTACTTGAAAGTTCGGCGTGATTTACGGGGATGATCGCTGCCTCACCTACTGCCCAAGCCACACCAATCGTGACGATGCGTGCCTCATCCTCCCACTCATGCAAGCCTGTGGTCTCGAGATCGAACGCTATTTCTGGGGCTCGTTGGAGTATCTTGATGAGGATTTGAAGCTGACGTCCTGTTCGGATAATGCGCGTGCGAGTGGTGAGGGCCGATTGAGTTGATCCGCTATAGAGTCGATGTACTCGGGCGAAATCGGCGCGTATTTGAGGGAGATAATGAGAGCTACGAAGGGCAGCCGCAGGATGAAACGTGCATATGGTTCGTGTGCCGCCCGACCCCCAAACTTTACCCCGGTACTTGGTAATTCCACTTCGGCCTGTGAGAGCCTGAAGCGCAGTGTTGCCGAGGCCGAGCACGATCTCAGACTGGGTCGAGTCAAGCTCTCGTTGAAGATATCCATTGCACTCCTTGACCTCTGCTTTTGTAGGGGTCCTGTTGTCGGGAGGTCTACATTTGACTGCGTTCGTGATGTAGCATTCCTCACGCGAGATCCCAATCTCCTTGAGAAGTTGCGTAAGAAGTTCACCAGCGGGTCCCACAAAGGCTGCATGTTCATCATCCTCTCTAGCGCCAGGTGCCTCACCTACAATGACGAGCCTTACCTTACGTTTGCCAGAACCCATCAAGCACACATGTTGTGCTGTTTCATGTAGGGCACACTCAGTGCAGTTAGGGTTTCTTATTTTATCCTGCCAGGTCATTGTTTGAAAGTTCCTACTACCTCTTTGCTATGCCATATCTCTCGCCAAAGCTCGAGAGTACAGCTATATAGTCGTGGGTATTTAGCTTTAGGGTGCGTTATAACTCCCCGTACTTCCCTCCCCGCTGGGTCCGTAGGACAGAAATACTCTACTTTCAAAGTACGACCGGTTGAGTCCTCGTATATGGCATCTACAGTGGGAGTGGGTCCCTCCATCATTGCTCCTCGTTGTAAGGGATGGGAAGAGGGCGACGAAGAGAGTCAATTACAAGCTCCTTTTCAACTGTGGGGGTGTCGTCTTTACCGTCCTCATTCTCATCTACAAGAGCAATCACCCGAATTTCCTGTACTAAACTTTTAACTCGTATCTCCCTGAAGTGCTCTCCTACGGCTTCCATTTCACAACCTCCACACCTGCATCGTTGAGTAGATCAATACCGTCTTTGAGACGATAATCTTCGAAGTATACAAATCGCGATATTCCTGCAGCGACCAAGAGCGCCGCACAATTCGCGCACGTCGCGCACGTACAATACAATGCTGCATCGTGTGTAGGAACTCCTAGGCGCGCCGCAAACGCAACCGCGTTCATCTCAGCATGTAACGCGCGTGTGCAACCGTTGGGGTATATGTACTCAGTATGGCGAGTTAGCTCCCCGGGGATAAAACGAGGGTTCTCCTCCTTCCCCCCACACCCCACGTCCGTGCAGTGAGGTAGCCCGGGTGGGGCACCATTATACCCGATGCTGATAACTCTACTTTCTTTGACTATTACTGCCCCTACTGATTTGCGTGGACATGTTCCTCGCTGTGCGACGATGTCAGCAATTTCCATAAACATATAGTCCCGATCAACTCTGGCCATATTCTCTCCTCAGCCTGGGAAGATCCCCCTCGAACACGTGTAGGGAACCTATATGCATGGTGAGAAGCCCCGGTGATACGAGATGCCAGGATTTCTCATGAACTCTTAATCGCTCAAGTACCCACTGACATAGCCTACCCGTCATGTAGATATCATCACGAAAATGACGAAGGTAGTCGCAGGAACGAATATGGTAGGTTACGTTGAGTTTCGTCTGACGCATGAGAAATAGGTACCCTAATGAACAAGGTATGCGCTCACCGTGTACTGCACCTGTATCCTCAGGGAAGAATACAGGAAGATATGCCTGCCGGGTTGTAGGCTCTCGCGCTAGGAGGTTGACTACATCGTTGAGATCACCGTACTTGAATCTGATACCCAAACGAACGTCGTCCCTCTCTCCTGCCCTCTTGGGCCAATACCTCTCAGCATATGTGTGGCTAAATTGCCCTTGCTCCTTGTGTTGCTCAACGTTCCCTTTGTACCAAGGCCATTCCTTATACGTATCACCAGGATTAACTGGGCTACGGGACACACGCTCTCGGAACTGATTCTCAGCCCAAGGAAGATTAGGTTTGTACTCAGACTGCAACTCGTCAACCGTGGAAGGGATGCGGAGATATACAGTCAGATTACTTAACTCATAAGTGCGGCTTTGTGGCTTGTCACGAACGTCTAGCGCTTGCCAAGTTGGCACCTCAACCGACGTACCTCCGTTGAGGAGGGTTCCTCCGACATCGTAGATACTCTCGCCCCCTCCTATCCCGAAAGAGCTTATCGGCCTAGGGTCCCTCGTCTCTGGGTAGCGAGGAATCACTCGTCATCCCCCTCTATGTCCTCTATGTCATCAGCTGTATCCATCCCGTTCTCGGGGTCACGTACCCAGTATCGTCCATCCTTATTGATGAAGCGATCCTTATTGCGATACAGGTGACTACTCACTGTAGTCTGGGCAACGCTGAAACGTTGTGCTAGGTGTGCTGGGGTTGACCCTGGGTTTTCATTCAGATACGAGAGAATATCCTCAAGCTGTACCCTTGATGAGGCTCCCCCGGTGAGACGATTGCCCCCCAGGAGTGCTTTGCGTGCTGCGACGAGCTGCTGCTTCTTGAGGTTAAGCTCCTCATACGGGCGCATACGACGTTCGATTGTTTCGATTGCCTCGTCTATCTGACGTACCTGTTCGTCGATTACGGATTGGGGGTCAAACTTAGCTTTTTTGTTAGTCTCGGTCATTTTTTCCTTCTATCCTTTCAACAGTAGTCTCAGCCACCTCATACAGAGGTTCCCCCTCAATTGCATCCTCAACTACTGTTCTCAATAGATTCTCAACTTCGTGCAAGTCTTTCTCAGTATGAACAATACCTCGAATATGAAAACAGAGCTCCTTCATGTTCACCCCCTTTCGCGTTATATGTTGATTTTATTATAAATGCTGGGGTATAGGTAGTGAATAATTATTGCCAAGGACTTGAATAAGGGTGCCAATAAGCAACTTTACCGCACTGGGAACACCTAGTTCTTCGATGACCGTCCCAATACCAACTATGTTTTCCCAATAGGCAGAGGAGCCGCCTCATCCACGTTCACGCAAAGGCTGTAGGGTCAACGTATCGACAGGGCACTTAGGTAACGGTTCGTTACGCATCCACTCCTCGTAGCGACGCCTTACTCGTCTGAGTGGTCCATACTTCTCAACATCTAGAGGTATACCCATCTCGTGCTTCTCAACTATTTGTGAGGCCCATTTGCGAATTAGCTTGAGTGCAGGATAGTCCTGATCAGGATACGCACGAGTCTCTTTCTTGTCCACAATGAGAGGCCATAGCCCGGCCCTAAAGAGGTAGGGTATTCCCTTGAAGGAGTGCGCCTGATGACTTGCACACGACCACCTAAACGCAAAATCCTCAATTGGTATTCCAATACGTTTTGAGATTTCGCATGCGATGACCACACATAACGCAAGATCTACCCCCCCCATGTAAGTGATGTAAGTTACCCTAGACTGCAGAATAAGGACGGGCTGCTTTTCGGCTGACATACGGAAGCACAAAGAGGACATACAGCCCCCCCAGCGGTGCTTCTTTGCTCGAAGCTGCGGCGATCGGAAAGGCATTGAAGTGACAACTCCATGCTTTACTCCCCCGAGTCCGATCTCCTTAGCTCGATCCAGAAAGCTTTCAAGATGAGATAGATCAAGATACTCACGCTGGAGTACAGTAAAACGAGAGCGATTAAGCCACAGGTCTCGACCCAGATCGAACTTGTAAGCCATAGAATCACAAGACACCAGATTGTCGTAACGAATAACATCGAGCCCAGAAACAAAGTCTATCTCCCCATGTGTGGCTGTAACAAGTGTTCGAGCCTCCTCATTCCACAGTTCAGTAAGGTCCTTATAGTGAGCTGTTCTCATTTATCGACCCCGTTGAAAGGAAACTTGATCCAGTCTCGAGAAGTCACCTCTTGTACTGTCTTGTTGACCAAGTACCCAATGTCCCATCCGCGATCTGAGCAATACTCCATCAAGTAAATGATAGTATCGGCGACTGCATCTTGGGCCTTATATTCCCAATCTCTGGGCGTACCGCGAATTCCCTGTTCTTGCTTGATATGAGCTTTGGCCAGCTCACCAATCTCCTCAACTGCACCGAGGAGATGGACAGCGCCGGGAATCGTTGTAGGCCCCCCCGATGTAGGGAAGTTACGTTGACGCCATAAGTGAAGGTCACGTTGAAGAGTCATCATCATGTGCCCTCACCGCCTCGGCCATCCGTATCTTATCGGCAACCTCAACTTTAGGTTTCCCTAGACCTAACGTTCTCCCAATTGCCTCATATACTTCCTCAGCTGCCTCGCCGCTGAAAGTCACAAGAATAGGTAGCCCGGCAAGTGACCCCTCATTCTCTTTTACTCGAAGTCCGAAGCCGTTAGGTACCTTTACAACACTTACAGTTGTGTCGTCTAGAATTATTAGCCCCATTCTCTATCTTTCCTCCTTCTAAGGTAGGGCCTAATTACGTTCTCAAGTAGTTCATCGTAAGCTCCCTTAATACGATAGTTGTAGGCATGCGTGTTAGGCCAACTTCTCATTGCTAGGAATAGACCTCCGTATTTGCCGTGTATATGGGCGAAGTTCTCGTGAACCCCCTTCATTTGATGGGTAGTTTCTGCATTTCCCTGAGCAACCTCAAGTGGAACTATGCAGATAATGATGGGGCAACGTAAAGCTTTAAAGATTGCACTCGTAAATTGAATCTCCTCACTTTTAAATTGGGGGGGATGACCAAGCACACGTGAATATACCGGATCACTGAATGGGCCTAGTCGATCCCAGACGACAGGAGCTTCGTTCCCCTCTACAGCTTCCGCGAGAGCTTCATATGTATCTTGTTTAGATGTCTTCCAAATATTGTCCCGATCAGCCGTATTTCTGGCCCCGACTCTTAGTCGGCAGTCTACACTAATTTGATTAACAAGTGTAGTCTTACCACACCCGTCTGGCCCCTCAACTACGATCATTCTCATCCTCCTCTAGATTGATACCTTTCTCAAGGTCCTTATGTGTGACCTCATCTTCATGTATTTCGTGCATCACACGATGCTCCTCATCATGCACAGGATTGTCGTCGTTGACCATACAAACCTCCTTTTACGTTGTACGTTGCATTATATCGATAACGATGTGTAGTCGATACGGAAATGCCCGAGGTGGGACTCGAACCCACACACTCTATAACGAGTGGTCGATTTTAAGTCGACCGCGTCTACCAATTCCGCCACTCGGGCATAGTTATAAGAAGTCTTTGTTGGAGGAGATTCTGGGGCGCAATGGCATCACCTCCTCTCAATACGGTAATATAGAACTGGGTTAGTTAGTCCTGGCCACCCGGTGTAATTACAATTGGGTCGGTAGAGGTCAAATTCCCCTCCAGAATCTCTGACAATCCAGGTACGTTTACCGAAAACTTGTCGTGTAAAAACAACATGGGTATGAAGGGGTAAGAAAGACGAAGCTAGTACGTGGTTATCTACTCGTCGTCCCCCATATCGTAAGGATCCATTCGACTGAATCTGCGTTCCATCTGCCATCGTGTTTGACTGTCCGTCACACGATCCAGAGTATACGGTAGCTCTGTGGGATTGTAGCGGAGCTACGAGTGCGAGAGACACGATAAAAGTGGTAAGAATGACCTCGTCTCCTTATTAGTTTATAGGTCCCCTGGGTCATATCAATAACTCAGGTCTCGACATTACGACTTCTGCGACGTTGCGCTTGGTTTTCAATGAAAGCCACACAGCCTCGTCTATAGTGTCCTGTGCTACGAGGTGATAGTACGTGACAGGATGAGATTGCCCGATGCGGTGTAGACGATCACATGCTTGGGCAAACTCGGCATAGTCGTAGGTATGAGAGTAGAAGATTGCCGTTGATGCTGCGGTGAGAGATATTCCCAAACTTCCCGCTTGGATCTGAGCGACAAAGGCAGTCGGTGTATTTGCCTCATCAAACTCTGCGATTCGTTGTTGTCGCACACTTGCCTTTACTCCTCCGTAGAATGGTAATACATGGTAACCGTGATGAGCACATACCTTAGCTACATCCTTGAGCTCATTAAGAAAGCGGACGAAGACGACTACCTTCTCGATGTCTTGTTCTACCATCTCCCCAACCAGTGCATTAAAGGCTTCTTTCTTCTCTTCGCCTACACGGACATATTTGCCGTCGTCCGCTCTAAGGTATCCTCCGCTGCATTGACTTAGTCGAAGTAGGCGCGTGAGAACGATAGGTGCTTCTGAGATATCCCCATTCTCGAATTCTACAATTGAGTCACGAGCCATTTGCTCGTATCGACGACGACTCTTAGAGAGGTGTACAGGAATGATCTCATGTGTGCGCTTCGGTAGGTCAAGGCAGTCCTCCTTCTTAGCTATAAATATGTATGGATCTACACGCGTGCGTAGGGCTTTAAGGTTCATATACTTTATGAGCTGATATCCTCCGTAACCCCCCCACATCGCGTAAGTTTTCTTGAAAATGCCCCACGACGAGCCTAAGATAGTATCGTCGACCACACGTAGCTCTCCAAACAAATCCAAAGGGTGCTTTGTGATTGGGGTGCCTGTCAGGGCAAGTGTGGCAACACATCTCTTACTCAGTGCATAAGCTGCCTTGCTTTGCTTCGACTGGGGATTCTTGAGCTTATGCGCCTCGTCACAAACGAGCAAGGTGCGTCCACCGCGGCAGTATGTAAAGAGCTGATTAAGGTAATGCGGTATTCTTGCCTTATCGTAATTGATAACCTTCCACGTGAGTTGCGAGCTATCTGGAGCATGCTTACGTATCTCCGCGTCCCACACCCCCAGTGTCGATAGAGGACCCAAGACAAGTACCTGGTTGATCTCATGTTTCATCTCCCTTGCACATGCGTAGTCAATAGCTACCTTAGTCTTTCCCGTTCCCATCTCCATAAAAAGCCCCCCGCCTCGCTTTTTCTTGAGAAGCTTACGAAGAGCTAAAACCTGATGGCCATAAGGTTTAGTCTTGAATAGATATTTAGTAGACATAGTCATCTATGAGACGAATGTCAAGGTCGCAATCTATAAGTACCCTTTCGGCTATATGTGCTTGTATAACTCGCTGGGGGTACCTTCTACAGGTCCTGATGATTTCTATATCCTTCCGGGGGATCCAGTGCATGTTTACAGTCGTACGGGTGTGCCCTATACTTCCCAATTTAAGTCCGTTAGAGGAAAGTACTCTCAAAAAGTCAGCTCCCCGTACCCACTCTTGCTTACCCTGGGATGATCGCCCATCTTTGCGAGGTTTCTCCGGTCTTGCCTTAGGTGTCGGCATCTTCTCGAGTTGCTGGGTCATCTCCTAATGAGTCGGGTATGTCGACTGAGGGTGGTGCTGCGTCTGCTTGAGGATTACCCCGCATCTTGATTGCTGTGACTATTTCATCGTGCTCTTGCTGCAAGAACCCCATAACTGCCATATCTGAGTGACATATTCCACTACAATATCCAGCCACAATCCCGTGGGTAGAGATTATGAAATTAGCTGTTTTACCTAGTCTTTGCCCACATGTCATACAAAATCCGCGCTGGAGTCGCTCGTAGATTTGTACCTCGTCATCCTCCAAACTCTGAAATGACGGGAAACCTACCGCCTTTACTAACCTTTTGAGATTATAAGGCAACTCGGAGAAATATCTATCCACGGCGTCGTCTGGATCTTTACTCATGGATTACGCCTTTCCATTCTCTGGAGAGTCTTTACCATGAGGCGACGACATGTCATCCCCTTATAGGGGGGACTCCGTTCCACCCAAACATAAGGAGGATATAATGGTACTACCTTGTATTCATACCTGTTTTTATCGCTAAACAATACTACTACCTTGTATTCATACCTGTTTTTATCGCTAAACAATACTACCTTGTATTCATACCTGTTTTTATCGCTAAACAATACTACCTTGTATTTTACTTCGTCCATTTGACGTCCTCCTTTGCTGTTTATGCATTTCTATGATTTGAGCTTGCGGATTGTATTGCTTATTAATCCTATGGCTCGCGGTGCAAATCGGACAATACATTTCTGGTCCTCGATCAGTTTGAACGAGAACAAAGCGACGCAGTTGTATGCAATAGCCACACCACCAGATACCTTTGCGATTGTACTCGTGCATTAGGTTAACTGTGGTGACTACTTTCTTCTTAAATCTTCTACCTTTGCGTACTACAACTTGCCAGGAAACCTTATCGTGATGGGTAATGCGCGACGGTGGGGGAAAAGAATGATTGTCTACGTGGAGGGTGATTGCCGGTCGATCCGTTCGTTCCTGGTAGAACTTTAGGGCCGCATTGAAGTCGTCCCCAAATCGTTTGCGTACTATCTTGCCGTTTTTCTTGCGCCAGTACACGGACCAGCGTAAGTTTGCTATCCAAAAGATGTTAGGCATATTTATATTTTTTTCTGCTTTTTCTTTGTTTATTTAAGAAAGACTTAAATTCTTTGCACTCCTGACATCGACAGCCGTAAGCACAATAGCCAAAGGAAGTACCGTGTAGATGAGGGGGTATCTCTAGGAGTTTCTTCTGCAACATATACTCAGTATTAGCTTTTTTGCACAAATCACATCGGCATCCATCCACGTATGCATATCGAGTCCCGTGTTGTAGGGGTTTTCTCCTTTTCCTTTTAGCTAGAGGCATTGTCTACCTCAGACCTCCTGTACCCTTCCTTCCTATACCTTTCGTACATGTTGAGCTCAGCACGAGCTTTCTTGCGTACGTCCGCAGGGGATTGCTCTTGTTGAAGCAGTTCGAGGCATTTGCGTTCTCGCTGTGTAAGTAGCGGACTACCAGATTTAGGAAGTGACATCAATTTCTCCTCGTCTTGCGGCCTGTGGGTATTCCTGCTCCCTGAGCGCATCCCCGTGCTTCGTACGCATACCGTCAGTCCAATCGTCTCTCAGCTCATCAAGTGCAGCAAGCAGAGAGAAGTCACGAGCCGCGCCTTCACCTTTCGGGTACTCACGAGCAAACTCAGCAAGCGATTGGCCTTCACCCCCAATCACGCCCTCGGGCCCGAATGCGATCTCAAGACCTCGTTCGATCTCTCCAATTACAAGGTCAAGCGCCTGGAGAATACTTTCACTCCGTACATTCGCCTTATTTTCCATTATCTATCCAACCCACCCTTCATTTTCGATGGTGACTATTTCGCCTTTGTGAGTGTGCGGTGCATTAGTACTACAACCGCACACAGGGCATTTGAATCGCCAAATTGATACCCATGCAAACACAGTGTCCCTTTCGCGTGAATATGCGCGTTTCGTACATCATCACATCCATACGACCGATTGTCAAATTGTCCCAGTACCTCCTTCGTCGTTCTACGTAAATTTATTACCTTCCCATGTGCAAGTGCGTAATGTATGTCGTTCGTAGTTAAACTCAATCAAGGAGGCGAGTGGTGGATACCCTCGAGTTTTTGTTTAGGGTGTGGGGTCAACAGGCAGACGCGTTAGAGAAAGGCTCAGCATTTGTTTTCCTATCTTTGCGACGCGGGCCTAATGAATGGGAAGACCTTGCATATAAGTGGGCATGTGACGAGATTGTAGTCCCGGATCCCCAGGAAGGCGACGTTTACTTTTGCCCTAACTTATTTATGCGGCCACGTAGGCGTAAGGAGTTAGTATTACCAAGCTGTTGGCTCTACGCCGACTTGGATAAGGTGAAACCCTATAAAGCTGAGCATATGGTACTAGGCCTATGCAGTCATGGTCATGGTCATCGTATGAACAGGGACCTTGAACCTTCAATTGCATGGGAATCCTCGCCGGGTAGGTACCAAGCTTTATGGCATCTCGATCGCCCTTTGCGTCCCCTTGAGCACAGTGCATTGAATCGCAAACTGTCCTGGGCACTGGGGGCAGATAAGGGTGGATGGGACATCACACAAGTACTACGTGTACCAGGAACGATCAATCACAAGTATGACGAGAAACCTGAGGTGAAGCTACTGTGGGCGTAATCTCAGTAGTTGACCTCGAAAAAATACTAAGCAATGTACAAGTTCCCGTATTACATGCGCGAGGCGAGTCGAACGGGGAGGTCGCCAGCGCATCACCACGTGAGATCTATAGAAATTACAAAGATGTAATCCCCCGTGCAGTTGTAGCAAAGTTAAGTGCGAGTACTGCGGTTGGCGACCGTTCGAAGGTTCTCTGGAAGCTCACAAATGCTTTGCTGGAAGCAGGACTAACACCCGGCGAGGTCGTAGTGCTTGTTGAGAAGACTGTTTGGAATAAGTTTGGGGAGGATCGGTCTCGACTATGGGGTGATGTAAACAAGGCGGCGGCCAAAATACATCAAGCGACGTCCTCCGAGAACGGTCATAGAGACACCCGCACGGTGCCTTGGTCCATCCCTCTTGATCGTTATCTTGCGGTTGAGTCACGGGATCCTCAGTGGATGATAGAAGGTTTATGGTCGGATAAGTCGCACGGCATTATTGCAGGTGAGCCAAAGACACGCAAGTCGTACATGGCTATCGACATAGCTCTATCAGTAGCCACAGGTACAAAGTGTCTCGGTTATTTTCCTGTAGTTAAGTCCGGTCCCGTTCTAATGATACAAGAGGAGATCTCAGATGCCGAGATGCGCAAGCGACTGCGATACATCGCTACATCTAAAGGCCTAGGGGGAAAGGTGGAGCAGGGAGATGATGGTATCTCAGTACACTTACCCCGACCCGTTCCGCTTTACTTAAGGAACAGGCAACAATTTAATTTGTCATCTGCCGATTGCCTGGAGGAAGTATGTAAGGAAATTGAAGCCAAAAAAATCTGTCTCGTTGTCTTTGACCCGCTCCAAATGATGCTCGGACAAATTGACGAGAATCGAGCATCTGAGGTACGTTCAGTCTTGGTTGAACTTTTGAAACTGAAGGAGAAAACTGGGTGCGGGATCATGATCGTTCATCACTACTCAAAGGCATCTACAACAAACCCCAAATTTGGGGGTCAACGTATGCTTGGCTCTCAAGCTTTTCATGGTTGGGTTGAGTCAGCTTTATACCTTAGTAAGCCCGATAAGTATACTACTTTAGTCGAGCGCGAGTTCCGTAATTTCGAGCTTGCTGAGGACTTTAGTATCGAGTATATAGGGGGGGAAGAAGCGTATGAGGTCGAAGTTAGTGAGAAGAAACCCCAAACAACGCGAAAGCAACCCCCTAATGACTTTGAGTTACTTTGCTTGAAGCATGAGGGAGTCTCACTTAAAGTTTTGGCTAGACATTTGGGTAAGGCTGAGAAGACAATTGGGAAGCGGATCGAAGAATCCCGTCATGTGAGTTTAGGCAAAAAACAGGATACAACGGGGCGTCCAAAAGTTGTCGTGATAAGGCGATGACTAGGAACGATCCGCAAACCCTATGGTCCTAGTTGGACTTTTCCCTGCAATGGGCAAATCCGCAAACCCCCCGTAGCATTCAATCCGCAAACTATCCGTAAAAAATCCGCAAACCCCACTGGGTATATCCGCAAACCCCTCTCATCGCGTGCGCTGCTAGGGGTTTTCAACCCCGCAGCAGGCGCCGCGTGGGGGTACGCGCGAGGAACAAAATTAGTTTGGAGTGATGATTAGGTTGATGAGGGAGGGTTCTCCCATGAGTTTCCAAAGTTCGGAGGGGATGCGGATACGGTTGGTTACTTTTGCTATGGGTTGTGTGGATGTTTCGGTGAAGCAGATGTGGGACTTACTGTCTTTTGTATCGTCTCGAGCATAGGTGCAGAAATGCTGGAAATAGGAGGTTGGGGTTGAGGTTGGGATTGGGGGTGAGGGCGGGTTTGGGGTTGGAGCCGCATTGTCTTATCTTGTTCTTTCTTTTTGTCGTTTGAGTGTTTGATGCGTCGATCGATGTGTTTGCGTTACGTCCTGGGACGTTGTAGGAACGTTTGTAGGACGA
>Ga0307478_10000387_pt1 | contig 47351 bp, 40 predicted proteins | sample atmos_gasesECM4C_2_FD_203713 | JGI IMG/M metagenome (GOLD analysis project Ga0307478, IMG submission 203713) | Hardwood forest soil microbial communities from Morgan-Monroe State Forest, Indiana, United States - atmos_gasesECM4C_05 | ecosystem: Environmental > Terrestrial > Soil > Temperate...
CATGGCTGGAGCAAGAGTTCATTGAAAGTTGGCGATCAGGTTACGGTAACAGTTATTCCTGTGAAAAACGGGAAACCCATCGGACGGATCGCGGCCGTCGTCCTTCCCAACGGCCAAACGCTCGATGGCGGCTTCGGCCCCCTCCCTCAAACCGGCGGCAGTGCGGGATCGGCAGGTGGCGGATCGAAATAGCCGGCCCGGCCACCGTGGCTGTGGATCGGAACCTGGCGAATGGAGGAATGCGCATGAGAAATCGAGTGCTGGCGTTTCTTGCGGTCATGGCAGGCTTGCTGATCGTTTCGCCGCCTCTATCCGCACACCATGGCTCCGCCGCTTTTGACAGCGGCAAATCGGTGGTCATGAGGGGCGCAGTCACGCGATGGTTTTGGGCCAATCCTCACTGTTTCTTGAGTTATGACGTAAAGGATGATAGCGGCAACGTGGAGCATTGGGTTGTTGAGACGAGTAATCCGCCGGATATGATTAATCGCGGTTGGAGCAAAAACACATTCAAGCCGGGCGACGAGGTAACCGTTACCGTTCAGCCGGTTAAGAGCGGCAAACCCGTAGGACGGCTGCTGCAAGTCGTGCTCCCCAATGGGAAGACGCTGCATTACGCATCGCCATTTCAGGGCCCGGGCAACTGAAACCCGCATACAAGGAGGCGCCATGCGCCAAATAGCAGTTTATCTGCGCGGCTTTACAATTTTTGTCACAGGAATCGTCGTAGGAACTGTGCTGATTTCACCTGGTGCGGCGCAGGATGCCGGCAAGGGAGGTCTCCGGCTCAATCACGTGGGAATCGCCGTTAAGGATTTTCAGGAGTCGCTGAACTTCTATACAAAGGTAATGGGTTTTAGAGTTGCTTATGCCTTGCCCAGTCCGGATGGCAAACCGACCACAACGTTTCTTCAGATCAACCGTGACACGTTCCTTGAAATGGCTCCAGCCAGCGCAAACCTGCCGGTCGGCATCACGCACGTCGGCATCTTAACCGACGATGCAAACGGCACGGTGACGCAGCTTCGTCAGGCCGGCGCTACGATGCCGGATGTTCGTTCCGGTGGCGGCACGGGTTCGCGCCTGTCAAACGTTATGGATCCCAATGGAATCCGATTAGAGATCGTGGAGCAGCCTTCGGGTTCGCTGATGAGAAAAGCTATGGAGTCCTGGAAGTAAGTTTAATTGCCGGCGCGTAGGTCGGGCCGCTGTTCAAGGCCGAATCAAGCCTCGATCATCTGGTGTCTGACGGCGTATCGCACGAGCTCACTGACGGAGTGCATTTCCAATTTGCGCATGATATTGGCTCGATGCGTCTCGGCTGTTTTCACGCTGATGTTCAGAGCGACGGCGACTTCTTTGCTGCTCTTGCCTTCGGCCAAAAGCTGAACGATCTCCCGTTCGCGCGAACTCAGGCGATGGCGCAGTAGGGTGCCGGATTTCCCGGAGTCTTGATTACAGAATCCATCGATTAGAGTTTGGGCTGCGCCCGAAGTAAAGAATGAGCGGCGAGTCGCCAAGGCTTCGATGGCATGCAGAAGGTCCCGGGTAGCATCTGATTTCAATAGGTAAGCGCGCGCGCCGGCGTCTACGACTTCTCGCACAAGTTGGTCGGAATAGTGAAGCGACAAAATCAGGATTCCAGCTTTCGGAAGCATCTTGCGGATTTTTCGCGTGGCTTCTAAACCATTGAGCCCGGGCATGCTGATGTCCATCACGACGATGTCAGGTCGATACTGTGCAGCCATGGCAATGGCTTCACGGCCCGTAGCCGCCTCGCCACAAACAGCCCAACCCTGCCTGGAAGATAGGACCTTTTTCAATCCCCTTCGAACGATCTCATGATCGTCCGCGATCAAGATCCGAAGGTCATTCAGCCCTGGCATTCGACTCCTTTTCACCCCGGCTAAAAGTCATTTGGGTCGCCGGAGTTCCCGGTCAGCATATAGCATATAACAGTCCTATTTGTCTGTTCAGGAACGGCCAAATCTAAAGAGGAGGGCCCCGGCGCTAGTTCAGAGCCCCATGCTGCGCATCACATGAACGATGTCTTTTCCATCGGAACGATGACGGCCCAGACAACAACTGACCATCGCCGCCGCACGCAATTATTGGTCCTGATCGCTATCGCCACTCAAGTCGGGGGAAACGTGTTCCTTAGTTACGGACTGCGCCGCGCCGGCGCGACTATTTCAGTCTCTCCGCTGGATTACATTCGAGCCCTCAACCTGTGGACTCTAGCTGGAATTAGCATGCTCGCCGTTTGGATAATCACGGATCTGGCGTTGCTCAGTCGCGCGGACCTGAGTTTTGTTTTACCTGTGATCGCAAGCTCCTACGTACTGATTGCCATTCTCGGGCATTTCGTATTGGGCGAGCGCGTGTCCGGCATGCGCTGGCTCGGAATTCTGGTGATCTCCTTCGGCGTGCTCCTTGCCGAGACGACGCCTGACCGCACTACGCGTCGGCAGAAGGAATCATTATGATTGCCATGCAATGGAGGCTCGCTGCGTTAACTTCAGTCTGTAATACCGTGGGCGACGTTCTCAACACCGCGGGCATGAAGCGCGAACCCGAGGTGGAAAAACTAGATCTGAAAGCCTTGACCGCTATGCTCTCGAGGATTGTGCGCAATCCTCTAGTGATGGGCGGAGTGGCGAGTCTGACGGCGGGTTTTTTTGCCATGGTGTCGCTGCTTTCGATTGCCAATGTCAGCTTTTCCGTGCCGGCCACGGCAATTAGCTTCGTCCTGGAAACTCTGCTGGCTAAGTACATTCTGAAAGAGGATGTCGGGTTTCGGCGCTGGGTGGCGGCAAGCTTGGTGGCCTGCGGCGTTGTCTTACTTCAGTGGTAACAACCGCGACACTTGCGTCTCCGAGCCGCTGCCGCGCAACCCGATAGCTAACCGGAGCCAACAAGACATTCGGCAAAACTCTAGCGATATCGGTTTTCTCGGAGCTCCTCCGGAGGAGACTGAGTGACGTTCAGAATCGAACAACTACCCCGGTGGATCCTCTGAAGTTACTTTGCGTGCTCGTTAGAAGGCTGATCGGGCTCTGGCCCGAGAAGAATCGGGTCTGTATCAAATCTCCTTGGAACCGCCAATGCACGATTGAAACGATCCGGAAATCGAGCCCTCCGCCTATGCCATCGGCAAAGGACGTATCGCTATTCGCCAGCCCGTTGACGAACGTGATGTTCGTTGTCTGATTTATGTGAGCGACTCCCAACAAAACGTGGGCAAAAGGAGTGAATCTCCACAGTGATACCGACACTTGGGGTCCCACAAGAAAAGTGTATAAGTTCGAATTCACGTTAACGCCGACCGGCACGCACACCACAATGGCCTCGCATCCGAGCGTCGCGCCGTAAGAACCATAATGACCACTGACATCGCCAACCACTCCAAGAAACCGTAGAAATTTAAATTCCAATGAGCCGTTCCATCCGTTCAGTGATAGCCCAGGCAGGGAAATCGGAATCGAGCTCATGGGAGCGAAGGTTACATCCGCTTGCGAGGAGTAACCGGCAAACACGGCAAACCGCTTGCCTGTTTGAGCGCTTGCGGCTGTTGCGAACGCAAGTAAGCTCACGACGCATGCGCACTTTCTTGCTGTGGTTATCTTCATCTAAACCTTCCGTTGTGATCAGGGCGCCACTTCTTGTTGATGAGACGAACGGATGCCTTGGTCACTTCGGAGATATCTATAAGGGCGCGGCGTTCCCGGGCGCCAGCCAGACTCTTTCGCGAGCGTACATAATCTGCGCTTTCAGAAACATGCCTCAAACGGGCAGGCGTTAGGGTGAAACGTCCATGAAATCCAACAGTTCAATTTCGCCCAATCTACACGATCTACGATATGGGCTTCTTCACCCATTGGCTGTAGCTTTTCCCGGACAGTGACCGCTCGAAAGGGGAGCAACTTATGAAAACGATCGCAGATTTATTGAATATGGACCAGACCGTTCCCGTAGCTGGTCATGATAACCCTTGGGCGATTCGCAATCCGATTGACGAAGCCCGCGATCTCTACAAAATGGTCCGCTGCGGTTCTTGCTCGGTTGAAGAAATCCGCGAGCTAATTGCTGTTCCGAAGCCGGTCGAGGAAGCGTTATTGGCCTACGCCGAACGCTACCCCAAGGACGGTCAGCAGATCTACTGCGTCCTTCGCTTCCGCGAGAAAGTAGCAAGGGAGTTCGAGCGCTTCATCGAGAGCGATTCCTCATCCGCTGAATACCAACAAACATTGGTACCGGAGCAGCCCGGCACTGAGGTCCTCGTGAACTGAGCCCTGCCACGGACTGAAGGCAAGCCGAGCGGAGGTACAGTCGGCGCCGTGAGGAAAAATAAACCGCCTTAGAACCTCGTGACCGTACGGGAAGTCAACAGCGTTCTTCATCTGCTTGGCGTGCTTCTCACAGACATTTAGTTCGCCGTACGGCTGGTTAGAGTGGACGTTGTCCAGTCCCAGTGTTTCCCCGCTTCGTCGACGACGGTGTTAACGTCCTCCTGCAAAAGATAGCGGTCCTCTGCCAGCGCATCGGCGGCTGCTCGGACTCGACGCAGGTAATCATCGCGGCTGCTGTAGCGCTCCTCGATGGAGGCGCGGGGATCGTGATTTTGTTCCCGCTCTGCGCGTGTCGTTGCGAACGGAATGTACGATCCCGCCATGGAGACGAGTGTGTCCGGCTGTCCATGGGCCTGGCTGCGGAACGCCCATCCAGCATAGGTACCGAGGGGCACAGACTGTTCCGGAAGGCGAATCCCACTGGTGACGTTGCCGTCTTTATCGACCTGCGGTACAAGGAACGGCAGCACCGCTAGGGGACCGGCGGGCAAATCGTTGCGATAGCCTCCGGGCACGCGGTATGGCCACTGCACAGCCGGCACGTCGGGAAATTTGATTTCGCTTTGCTCGACGGCGGTGCGGTCCGAAAGCATCGGATGCTGGCTAGGCGGAGGCGCAACTCCCTCTCTCACCCATTTGTCGAGAGTTGCGAGCAATCCTCGCTGAGCCCAGCGGTAATCGAGCGGATCGTTCCGCAGTTGCTGCGATTCAAGCTCGACCGGAGGCCAAGTTCCAGAACCGTGCTTCGCGCCCGCGAGTAGGAAAATTCTCATATTCGGCGGGTCGGGCAAATCCTGGTGGCCATCCAGAGAGATGGCTCGCAAAGAAGAGACGCGGCTCCGATCGTAGTATTCCGATTCGGTGTCCACGAGAAATATCTCCGGCTCGAGACCAGCGGGGATCCGTGCGCCTAGGCCATCGCGCCTGCCGGTCACCGGATCGATGGTCGTCTCATAACGAATCGGGAACTTCGTTTGCGTGTAGGAACCGAGTTCGTCGGCTTGCGCCCAACGTTCGTTGAAGCTGCCAAATGAGGCGCCGCCGGTTTGAATAAATAGTGCATCCACGGCCTTGCGGCCTTGTTCATCAATCGTGAATCCTTCGTAGACCATTTGCCGCTGCCAGCGGCCCACTTGCGAAGCTCCGAAGGTATAAACATATTTGCCGCGCACAATAGCGTCCGGGTTGTATTTCACCGCCGATGCGAAATCGCGAACTGCGGCAAATCCCACGCCCGCGACCGGCGGATTTTTCGATTGATACGTGATTTGATAGACCATTCCCGGCTTAAACCCGCCCTTCATCGATACCCAATTCGAATCGGGCACGATCCGCCCATTCTCCATCTTGCCGAACTGCCAATCTTCGCGCGGGACGAGTCTCGGTGCCGAGACCAGCTCAGGCCGTTCCGTTAACCGGTAGGTCGGATCATTAAGGTTCAGTGGCGGATATATCGGTGTGAAATACTCGCCGGACGCGTAGTTGTAGGAGTCGGCCATTTTGTCTGGAATGAACCAGGGACCAGGGTCAATCCAGCCCGTGATCGGCTTGCCGTTGTCGCTGGCGACAGGCGCGTCAAGGAGGATCAGGTTTCGTTTCTTGGGAAGATCAAATTCCCAACCGACGGATATTAGCGTGTACCCTTCGCGCATCAGCAGACCATCGCCGAACTCCTCTTCCGTACTGGGATCCAGTGACGCTTTGGCGTGGTTGAACGTGCTCAGCAAACCCTTGCCTCCCCGGTTTGGGATATCCAGGAGAACGACGCCGGCTCCTTTCGACAGATCTTTGGGCCTCAGGATGAAAAGATCAGCCGAAAATTCCACGCGCCCTTGCGCGTTCATGGGCGATTTGTCGAGGTCAGCGATTATCTTGTTGTGTGGATTTTTTGGGTCGATGGCGAAGTACACTTTGCCGTTAAGCTTTTCGTACGGGCCGATGCTCCCGAAGCTCTTTCCGCCGAGCACATCCTGGCGACTGGAAATTTCTACTCGAGTCACTTCGCCTCGAGCCGCGCCCGGCACGAAAATCAGTGCGAACGTCACCAAAAGCGGACCCAGAGTGCTGCGAGTGTTCGGTCTCATCGGCGCTCCTTCGTCGTCAGCTTAAACATTCGAATCGAGGTTTGATGGTGTTCCTTGTACTCCCCCGCAGTCTCTTTTGCAACATTCGGGAAATTGCCAGAAAAGCGGCGACACGCCAGTCGGGAGCCTACCCGAGAGTTTACGAAAAACTAAACGGTTTTAAGGTTCCCTTAATGTTAGAGGGATAGAGTCTGGGTCAGTTTTTGGCCTTTTTCGAAAAATAGTCGTACTTATTGAAGTCTTTATTCTCTGAAGACGCCCTGGGGAAGGTGTCTTACGAGTATCTCGACTATCGTTTCTCTCGCAGTTCGACCCGCCCTGAAGCGCGGCCATTCGCAGGCTGAACCATATATTTCGACTAGTGAACTCATACATTCTTCGTGTCTCGTCCTCCTCTCTGTATTTCCTTGCATAAGTTCAAGTTCGGATTCTCACTTCGTTTTCCGAAAAGGAGAGATAGGAAAAAACTGGAGGTGTGTTCATGAAGGCGAAACTTGGTCAGCTTCTAGCTGCTGTGTGTGTTCTTTGCCTTAGCGCGCTGATTTCGCTGCCGTTGCGAGCGCAGGTTGCCGGTGCAACACTTACGGGCACCGTCACCGATACGCAGGGCGGAGCCATTCCCAATGCCAAAGTCTCCGCCCGGAATACCGCCACGGGTGTATCCACTGACACTACAACCAATGCCGCGGGCGCATTTAACATCGTGAACCTCGTTCCTGGGGATTATGACGTGAACGTATCAGCCCCAGGCTTCAGCACGGTCGTTACTAAGGTGACGCTGACTGTCGGCGCAACGCAGGCACTGAACCCCTCGCTGACGGTTGGCCAGGTCACCCAGGAGGTCCAGGTCACTGGCGTGGCTCCCATCGTCGAGACAACCAACGCCACCCTCAGCGGTGAAGTCGTGGGCCAGCAGATCGTAGAACTGCCCCTGAACGGCCGTGACTGGGCTCAATTGGCAACGCTCGAACCCGGTGTGGCCTCGGTGCGTCCGCACGAAGCAGTGGACGCGCCTGGCGGCGAAACCCGTGGGCTGGGAATGCAGATGACTGTCGATGGGAACAGGCCTCAACAGAACGCTTACAGGCTCAACGGCGTCATCGTTAACGATTACTCGAATGCGGGGCCGGGAAACGTGCTTGGTTTTAACACCGGCGTGGATGCCATTCAGGAATTCTCGGTTCTGACCAGTAACTATTCGGCCGAGTATGGCTTCACCTCCGGCGGCGTAATTAATGCGATCACCAAATCCGGCACCAACACGTTTCATGGCAGCGCCTATGAGTTCGTGCGTAATAGCGCGTTCGACGCAGCTGATTTCTTTGAAAACGCTAATGGCGAAACGAAAGGCGCTTTCGTTCGCAACCAGTTCGGTGCCTCGGCAGGATGGAAAGTATTGAAAGACAGGTTTTTCTTGTTTGGAGATTACGAAGGCCTCCGTCAGTCGAAAGCCGTGCCCCAAATTGCCCAGACCTTGACCCCCAATGCCAGGCTGGGAATCCTTAACGACGCGAGCGGCAATCCGATTGCCCCCCTTGTCGGCGCCTGTCCCATCCCTAACTCGACCAACTTGGCTCCAGGCAGAGCGTCCGTGTGTGTGGACAATACAATCGAAAGACTGATCAACCCGACGGGAACGCCCGCGGGCGGTCTTGAGCCGCTGCCCAATGGGGCCCTCTTGGGGCCTGACAACAACGTTGGCCAGTTCTTCTCCGACGGCGAACAAAGGGTCACAGATAACTATGGGACGGTCCGAGGCGACCTCAGAATCTCCGATAAAGACAGCTTGGTTGGTAGTTGGTATCAGGATCACTCGACATGGACCAAGCCCGATTCATTCAACGAGAATATCAGCGGATTCCAAGTCCCGCACGGCTCCTATACCCTGGAGGAAAATCACGTCTTCAATTCTTCCATGGTGAACACCCTTCGATTGGGCTATAGCTATTCGGATCTCCAGAGCCCGTCGATTTCAACGTCTAACCCTCTCGAGCTTGATACCACGCTAGGCATCCTCCCTGGCTGCACAGCTCCGGGAGTCAATATCGGTGCTGGCGGGCTATCCGCGAATAGTGCAACCGCTACGGGCTTCGGAGGCTTCACCAACGCCCCGGGTTTTTACGCCTTCACTGGAATTCAGCAGCTTTATGACGACGTTTCCAAAACGGTCGGAAAGCATAATATGAAGTTCGGCTTCATGTTCCTGGATGATCATCAAAACTGGGGACAGGGGGCGGGATGCGGCGGCAGCGCTTCGTTCTCATCGTATAAGGATTTTCTCCAGAACATACCCGCCAAAGTCCGCATGCCTGCGATTCCGCCGTTCACAAGCGGGCCCTCCACACACCATTACCGGCAAAAGGTCTTCGCAGGCTACTACCAGGACGATTGGAAGTTCCGCTCTAACCTGACTTTCAATTTGGGTCTGCGCTACGAAGTAGCGACCATCCCCACGGAGACACAGGATAAGATCAACCAACTGGAGACTCTCTGGCAGAATCCCAACGCCAATGGCACCTGTGTCGCTAACCTTCAGGGTCTAGCTACTTGTCCGGGTTTTTACCACCAGACATTCCAGCACAACCCGACGCTGAGGGATGTTGAACCGCGAATCGGTTTTGCTTGGGACCCCTTCAAGACCGGCAAGACCTCCGTGCGGGGCGGCGTTGGTGTGTTTGATAACCTGCCCCTCTCCTACATGTTTGCGCTCAATTCCCTCCAGGTTGCTCCCAACGGCGCCGAAGTCGATCTCAGCAATCCGGGCCAAGGGACCTACCCGGTGGGCTTTGCCCCGATAGCCCTGAGCACATCCGCCACAGCCAGTTCCAGGTATGGATTTGACGAACAATTCCCCAAGCGCAATTACATTATTCAGTGGAACCTCAACATCCAGAGGCAAGTGACGCGAAGCACTTCGGTGACGCTCGCCTATGCGGGTTCAAGAGGCATTCACAACCCTTTTCAGACCGACGAACTCAACACGGTTTTTCCGTTTAGTACCTCGGCTGGGTGGCTGTTCCCTACGACGCCGAGCGCACGCGACACCAGAGGCGTTACCCCTGTTATCCCTACAGGCACACCTGTGGTCTGCTCATCGCCCGTGGTACCGACAGGGGCTTGTGGAACAGGTATAGTCAATCCTGTGGGCATTGTGCCCGGGAATATCATCAACCCACACACTGCCTTGATCCAGTCGACCATCTTCCAGGCCCAATCCTGGTATGAAGCTTTGGAGGCCAAGGTCGACAAGCGCCTTAGCCACAACGTCCAGATAGGTGGATCCTTTACTTGGGGTAAGTCGCTGGATACTTCCTCGAGCAGCTTCGCGGGTGACAACTACTCGAACGATATAACACCGACGCTCGAGTGGTGGGATATACACCTCACCAAAGGTCCCTCAGACTTCAATGTTACCCGCAACCTGGTCATTAACGGCTTGTGGACTGTCCCGACGCCGGCGTCCTTTACCGGACCTCTGTCCTTTTTCGCGAAAGGATGGGAGTTGGGGGCCGTTTTCGAGGCCAGCGACGGCACGCCACTCTGGACACTGGACGGCGTCGAAGCAGACCCCATGGGGCAGCTGAACGGCGAGCCAATGGCGATTCCAGACTACGTCTCCGGTTGCGAGCTAACGAACACTTCAACCGGACGCACGGGCACTCTCCAGTACATCAACCCGAATTGCTATATCAACGCCGTCGCGCCGAACGCGGCCTTTTTTAATGCGGCCCCACCGCTTGGCTGCGACAAAAGTTTCCTTATAAACTATGCCGCGAGCAATCCCACTGCGCCGCCGTTGAATCCGCTCACGTGCATCAATTTCCTGGGCAACCTCGGACGCAATACGGTCATTGGACCGGGCTTGCTCAACCTCGACTTCTCCGTGGTCAAGGATAACTACATCAAGAAAATCACCGAATCCTTCAACGTGCAATTCCGAGCCGAGTTTTTCAACGTGCTGAACCGAACGAATTTCGCGCCGCCAGCAGCTGGCAATCTCGAGGCGCTTAGCGCCACGGGAAGTACGCCTCCAGGCTTCGGCATACTCACCGCGACGCAAGTTCCCATGCGGCAAATTCAGTTTGCGTTGAAGCTTATTTGGTAGTACGCGTACATGTGGACATAAGTGGTAAGTTCGTTCGGTGGGGGCCAAAAGTCTCGGCTCCCTATCGCTTTTGCGAGGCAGCCCAAACGAAACTCAACCAGACCCAGTTTCGCAAAAGGCTGGAATCGATTTAACGTTCAGTCCTGGAGGAGGGTGAATATATGAAGCGCTCCGTAGTTTTATTTTCATTGTTGCTGCTTGTCATCGCGATGGTAGGGGTGATACCCAGGGTTCAGGCGCAGTTCGGCAACAGTCCGGAAGCTGTAGCCGCCCGGGAGAAGCAGCTTGCCCTGGAAAAAACGATTCCGCAGCTGAAGATCACCGAGGAACATCTCACGCTCGTCGCTCCCGGCCACACCCTCGGTGAAACCGAAGGAGTCTCCAAGAATTCAAAGGGCCACCTGTTTGTGTACTCGCGTACCGGCACCGGCGGCAGCGCGCGTGGCGGCACGGCGGCTGAGCTCTTCGAATTCGACCAGAACCTCAAGTTCGTGAAGCTCTGGGGCCCCGATAATTACGCCGCTTCCTTCGCGCACTCCGTCCGCGTCGATAAGTACGATAACGTCTGGATGATTGACGAAGGTTCCGGAATGATCGTCAAGTTCGACCCCAATGCCAACGTTAAAATGACGCTCGGCCGCAAGCCCGAGGCCATCGATTACCTCGAGCGCTTCACCGAACGCGGCGAGAAGGATACGGAGCGCTATCCGGTCGGCAATATGGGCACATTCAACCGCGAAACAGACATCGCCTGGGACGCGAACGACAATGCCTTTGTGAGCGACGGCTATGGTAACTCGCGCGTCGTCAAGATCTCTAAGGACGGCGTCTGGGTGAAGGCCGTGGGAACACACGGTAATAGCCAGGATCAATTCAGCACGCCGCATGGCATTGCTGTGGATAAAGACGCCGGCCTCGTTTATGTGGCTGATCGCGCCAACCTCCGCATCCAGGTCTATGACACCGACCTGAACTATAAGAAGACCATCACTGGCGTAGCCATGCCGTGGACCGTGCAAGTCACCTCGAAATACATTTACAGCGGCGACGGAACAGGCAAGATCTATCAGCTCGACAAAACCGGCAAGCTGCTCGGTTGGGCGCAGACCGGCCTGGGCATGGGGCAGACCGGCTGCATCATCCACGAGCTTTACGCCGAATCCGACAACGTCCTTTACAGGGGCTCCTGCTCTGAATGGGACATCGAGAAGATCACGATTAAATCATCTGCGGATTGAGATCGGGCTGAAACAGCAGGTTCGATCTTGAACTGAGCTAGAACCGAAGCTCACTCGCGATCAAGCCGCTAGCAAATCTTGCTTTGCTTGAGGAATCTGGCGCGCCTGGAGGGGCTCGAACCCCCGACCCTCTGCTTCGAAGGCAGTGAGGGTCAAAATCTAAATGCTTGTTCTGGTGTCGCCTACGAGCATTCGGACACCTTCTAGTCCGCACAATGATACCGAATGAGACCTAATTCCGATGGCGGACCGGCTCAGGCTAACGCGTTCGCCCACTTGGCCTTGTTGGGCGGAGAACGATAGAACGACTTCTCGCAATTACAATCGCGCTACAAATCTAGGGCTTAGTCAACGAGCGGCCGCATTTGCTCCCATTCTTGCGAGCCGCAATCCGGACACGTGACGCAGCGTCGTGCTCCATAAAAGTAAAAGGTAAAAGTGACAGCGGACGCGCATCCGATGTGGGCGTTTACCGACTTGTTTCATCTTCGCATCGTTACTGCCCCCTTCGAGCGATACTTTTCGTTAAGTAAGAATTCTCTCTCCCTAACCTCGGCAATTCTAGTCCGAACAAAGAGATCAACTTTGTGCCCGCACTACGGACATGCCCACGTAAGAGAACCGAAACTGGTGTACCTCGAGAAATAGGCTGAGTGACCAGCACTCGTAACTTGAGCCCAACCCTCTGCCGGTTCGTGCTCAAAAAACCATTTCTTGAAAACAAGGCCAACTTTGAACCTGTGCGTTAGAGAGGTCATGTTTTTTGCAAATGCAGCACTTGGTGTAAGCAAACGGATTGTCGGAGAATTCCCATCTTCGCCTGCATCTCTGATTTGATCCCTCCAAGACGCCGCACGGCGAGCGGTTTCTGTATTTGATGTCCGACCGCAGGCTACGTGAAGGTGTCGACGAACCAATGTATGGAAGACTGTGAAGATGGCGGTGAACGATGTAGTAGAATTCTAAATTCCTAATTTCGAACTCACGCACGCGTCAGCTTGTTGCTAGGATACGGGAGCTCCAGCTGATGTCTGAGCCTCTCTGTCGAACCGTTCTTACGTAATACGCTAGCGTAAAGGGTAAAGACTCCCCAACCTGCAGATTTCAAGAGAAACTTGTTCTCGCGGGAACCAACCCTACGGACGGGGTTGGGGAATGTCGGATGGAGGTTGTAGGTGACAGACTCAACCTGGTCGAGTTCGTTTGCCGAACCTTCTATCCAAACCGACCATTTCCAGTAGTCATCCCCAACATACTTGGAATCTTGCGCAATTTTGAGTGCCATCGACTCACGCCTTCCGAAGCTCGACGCTCACGGCATCGATAGACTCATAATCTGAGGTCCACATTTTTCCTCCGGCTTCGATCGAAATCTGGACCGAAGCACGAGGTCCGAGCCCAGACACGTGCACAAACAGGCCACCTTGCAACTTAATTACCTTCGTTTCTTTAGCGGCCGACTCGATCCCATCTTGGTAGATGCTGTAGTTGCAGTGGAAACCAGCTTTTCCGATATAGGGCCGGATCGTCCGAGTGACAACTTCCGGCCGCAATTGCAACTTGACGCGTTGTCGCCACTTGCCTAGTGCCTTTGCAATTTGAACGAGGCACTCATCTCTAGCGGAAGCATCATATGGGATATATTGGCGGCCGCCTGGCATTCCGGGCTGCCTATCAACGCATGTCTCACGAACTTCGACGAAAGGCAGGCCTGCGTCTGTCGCGGTGATGATCTCATCAGTGACCCACTGATGTGTCGTATACTTTCCGTTGGTCATTCGTTTTCGTCTGGTGGTAAACGCCAGCAGGGCATCGCAATCTTTTATCTGCTGTCTAACGCCGTCCTCAAGTTGTTGCCCAAAAATCTCTTTGCCTGTGACTGGTTCTCCTTCAAATGCACGGATGAGATCGAATACGAAGCCTTCTATCCATTTGTCACGGACGTTGTATCCGTATCCAACGAATATCTTCATCCCAAAGCTCCCAATATGAAACGAAGGATAGCTGCTATTTCCAGACTGCGATTAGGGCGCATCTGTGCTTCGCGTCGCGCTGAAGGGCAGGTCGTCGCGTGGGGGTTCTAGCTTTGTGTAGGTCCCTGTCATGTTATCGCCGCTGACGGTAGCGTCATATTCATAAGTGACATCAGGAGCGTTGTTAGTCGGTTGGTCCACAAGAAACGAAATATTGTCCCCATCCACGGCGATCCTGTATATCGGTCTTTGGGCACCAGGAAAATTCATCCTTCCGCTCACTGATCCGTCTGACCCTCTCTCGATGATGATGAGGACACTGCAGTCGCAACTATTCTCAGTGGAGTTCCATCTACCGACCACTTGGGCGAAGACGACAGTAGACGAGAGGATAAGAAATAAAATCCACAATAGGAGGACGCGGCCGAGCTTCATACTCATACCTCCGCTTGAATGACGAGTACGTTACCTAATTCTGAATTTCGTTTTTAGATTTACCTCCCAACAGCCCCACAGTATAAATCCACAAGTATCGGCGGCCAAAACAAGACGTCGCTCGCGTGGGTGTTTGGGTCTGCGCCGACGCTGAGCATACCTTCGACTCCTATTTTGATTCTTCCCATGACGAAATAATGGAGGAGGCTCACACGCGTGCTCTGGTGATCGTCGAAAAGCTCATTTGGATTGCCGGCCTGCATGACGTACCGTACGGCATCAGCGAGATTGCTACTTCCGTTGAAAATAGGATCTTCGAGGCTCCGAAAGGGCATGGCGTTTGCTCCTCGATCAACCTCGGGTCTTGATTGGAAATTGATCGTGGCCTGAAAGGGGAATATCTGATTCGTCTAACCTCCCAAAACGAGGCCAACAATACAAAATCCAGCATTACGTTCAAATCTCGGATTTGGCCGAAATTACCGTCCGATTACTAAACAGACCACTAGAGTTTTCTTCTTGACTTGCCCACTCCACGGGGGGATAAATGCGCACTTTCTTTACATGACCTCGTAAGAGGAGGACTTCTCGAAATGGCTTGCAAACTGACCATCAATTTCAAGCGAAGAGCAGACGGTCAAGTGCAGTTAGGCTTCGGGAGGTGGCAGGATAGTCTCAGCAAATTAGTTGAACCGCGATCCTGACAGACTCCTTCTGCGTTAGGGTGCGCTCAAGAGGAGTTCACACGTACAAGCACTACCCAGCCAACATGAGGAGGGTCCGTGGCAGATGTAGTGGCTCCCAGCAAGATAGTTGAGCAGTCCAACTGGTATGGCAAAAAAGCGAGGAATAACCGTAGATTTTATATCGTAATGAAAACGGGTGAGATCGTCCTCGCGGCAGCCATTCCTGTCGTGTCCGTGTTCGGAGACGCCGCATTCCAACGCCCTGTGACGGCGCTGCTCGGCGCATTAGTAGGCGTGATCGAAGGAGTGCTTAATCTTGGCCAATATCAGCAGAACTGGCTCGTCTATCGCGCCGCACGTGAAGCCCTGAGACGAGAAGAACTACTCTTTTCGGAAGGTGCTGGTCCTTACGCCCAGGCCGGACCACAGGCATCACAACTGTTCGTTGAGCGCGCCGATGCCATTATTTCTGGAGAAAACACAAAATGGGTTGTAGCACATCAACAGCCTTCCAAGAATGTAGGCTAAATTCCCAGCGATCTCCCTGTGGATCTTTTGTGTGCCTGAGGGACGGTACGCGCCCATAGCGGGGGAACCCTGATGGATTACAGAAGAAAATTTTACATCCCCAAGGAGCCAAATGGTTGCGATTCCGTATATCTTTGTGGTCACTCACTAGGACTACAGCCGAGATCTGCGAGGCGTTACATTACGGAGGAGCTAGAAGCTTGGGCGAGACTCGGCGTGGAAGGTCACTTCCAAGGACGACATCCCTGGGTCAATTACCATCGCTTCCTGAACCGGCAGATTGCCAAACTCGTCGGAGCTCAGGAAGACGAGGTGGTTGTGATGAACGCGCTCACCGTGAACCTACATTTGATGATGACCTCCTTTTACAGCCCAACGGCGAATCGAAATCGCATCTTGATTGAAAGTTATGCCTTTTCATCGGACAGATATGCAGTTCATTCACAGGTTCAGTTGCACGGTTACGATCCAAACCTCGCTGTCATTGAAATCCAGCCTCGACATGAGGAAGTTATCTATCGCATCGATGACATCGAATCTTTCCTTGAGCGCGAAGGACATTCTATTGCCCTCGTATTGTTAGGGGGCGTCAACTATTACACAGGCCAAGTTCTTGAGATGGAACGGATTACCCGCGCTGCTCACAATCGAGTGCTGATCTTGCCTTCCTTGAAACGCGCGGCACCTGCCGGAGTGGACAGATATTCGAATGTGCCCGCCCAATCGGCGTGGTCCCATAGCCTCCAAACAGCTCTGCTGCTCCCGCCAATATCGAAGTGTCCGGTCAAGCTGTTGGCTGAAGCTTCCGACTCGCCGTGCAGTCGGAGCTTCGCGATCGTGTCCGAGAAAGTTAACCCACCCCATGTTCCGCGAGTCTGGTTATATCCGGCAAGGGGAGCTACCAGCAGCTTCCGTTCTGATACGCGAGTGGCACCTGTTGTGCCCGGATGCTCGGATTCGCTCGTTTGTTCTTCAATGCTCGGAGCGATGAGCGACGGCACGACACTAGTAAAAATTGGGTACACGACGCGAAGGGTGTGGGCTTCCGGATCACAATCAAGAATCTCGCCTCCGGCGTATGACAGCTTGACCGTTTGTTGACTGGAGGCGAAGTTGGCTTTCAAGGTCGCACTAAGAAACCCAGAGTCTTGTTCGAAACTTTCAAGAGAGAAGGGCGAATTTACCTTTAACTTGAGCCCTTTCTTCAAAGAGTTGGAAAGGGTACCCCAAGGTGTTATGAAGCCTATCGGGTTCTTCAAATCGACCTGAAGGATCTTGAACCCATCGTACGCGGCCGACTTGTTCGTGCAGGGGCCGGGCGAAGCGTAGGTACTGCACGCGGCCAGGAATGCTGTAGCAATCCAGCTTGGTGGATGTTTCCTAATCCGCATTCCTCGCCGCTCAGCCTCCATCTAAGCCTGACCTCGAAGCGACCCTATGCCTTTGTTTCTGTTTCGGGTCGGCCGCCGCCCGAGACTTATCAGGAGTTGACAGGAGCTGCAGCTGCCGGGATTTGCTTAACGGCGATTACCTGCTGAGCAGCATCCTTTTTGTCATCGTCGCCAACTGTTGGATCTTTGGCAATAGCAGCAGCAATCTTTGCTTGGCCCTGGTGGTTATCGTCAAGACCGCTGTTTGCAGCTGTAGCCTCAGCCTGCGGATGATTCTCTGGATCGATCTCCACATCGAGCTTCACTACTGTCGCGAGCGGGTTACCTTCCTGAAGCTCAAAGGACATCTTCCACGTCGCCTCATCGTTTGCATCGCAAGTTTTGTCTAAGCTTATGAGGATTTTCTGTGTAGCACCGGGATCTACTTCCAAATTCACATGGATTGGTCTACAGGGCATAGCGTCCTCTCCAGGTTCATTCGACTGCTTAAATGGGGAAGATACAAAGACAACTAGGTGCTGCTATATACAGCTATTAATATAGAAGATCAAGTAAATACTCCAGGGGTCCACGGGTCAAGCTACTCGCGGCGCGAACACGGCAATTTTCAGCGCGATCAATGCTGTCTTGCTTCCGCGTCTTGCCTTACTTCGAAGCGAATCACATTCAGGTTCGGTGGTCGACCAACCCCAAGTCTTCGTCATGGACAATCAAAGTCTCAGGATGTGCGGTATCATTCGCGTGAAGAGCCATGCCAAACTGACAACCGTTCGCGTCATGATCTCTAGCCGTAGCAAGCAGCGCTTTCCGTACAAGGGTAACGCCAGTGGGCAACTATCGGACATTCGGAAAGATTTGGCAGGGTTCATCGAAAAGGAAGAGTTATTCGGGCAGCACTGTTTTTGAAGCCTGGATTAATGAGTTGGCTCCCGCGGCTGAGGGTACTTCGCACATTTGGGACAAGTGCCTTGAGGAGGTCAGGCGGGCCGAGTTGGTCATGGCGCCATACAACCGCGACGCGGGGTGGGCGAAAGCTGGAGGGGAAATCGGCATCTGCCATGCGGAACTGCAGGAGGGTCATAAGACGGCACCCGCAAAAGTTGCACCCGGTTGCTTGCGGCTTTGGCCAAATTGATTAGGTTGGCACAGGGGCCGAAAGATTAAGATCGAGAACTGCATAGTGCTCGATTCGCTAGAAAGAGTTGGCGATGTGGTTAAGCTGAGAGTCCGCGAAGCTCGCAAAGGCAAATTCTACAGCAGAGATGCGCTCGTCGTCTTGCGACAGGTTGGAAGATCCGGATGTCTGCCCGGCACTTTCAACGGAGCCGCGACTTCAGCTTACGAACGTATCTGACCGGACCGACGATTGTTGCGGTTCCCTCACCCACGGCTACTGAAATCCGTCCGACGCCCAAGCCGGCTCGCGTCGATGGCCGGAACGACAGCAAATCCGGCGTGTCTCGCTCAGGCACGAAACCATACTCGGACATCGCTGTGTAGAGGCGAGCCTCGAACTCGTCTCGTACAGTGAATACGACGGTGGTCATATCCCCCGTAAAGAACGCCCCAAAGATGATACCCAAGAAAAAGCCGAACACCAATGCCCAGGGCCACACATCGGCGAACGCGACCCCGACCGGTTCGGGTACCAACAAAGTCAAAACCAAAGTCATAAACGAGCCAAAGAAAAACGCGAGTAGAACGGAAATCGTCGCTGCCGCGGTGACATAGCTTCTCGGCTGCGGACCTGTATAGGGCGCCGGTTTGCGGAGCTCTGCGGTGGGGGCTTTGCCGCCCGGTCCGCTGAGTTCTCTGACGAGTTGGTCCATGTCGAAATCCCATCGCCGATCGCTCAACTCGAGCGCTTGGATTCGCGCAAGTTTCTTCAGATTGTCGGGGAGTGCTTCGGCACTTGGCATGCTGGCATTGTCGACCAGGACTGGCACTATGCGGGTGCCTCGGGCCAGCGCTGCGGCCGACTCAAGCCGGACGAAGTCTCTCGGATCGTCCAATCGACGATTTCCATGCTCGTCCGCGATGCTAAGCCACTGCCTGCCAATGACGACGACGAATGCACCGGACCGACCAAGAGCTTTGTCGATGGCAACCACAAAGTCCGATCCCGCATGGATGGCGGTAATGTCCATGAAGACATGATCGGCGCCAAAGGACCGCTTCAATCGGTCGAAGATTCGTCCTGCGTATGACTTGCTGTCCTCATGTCGGTAGCTGATGAAAACGTCACTCATCGCTGATTTCCGTGTCTTTCACGGACCGCTGAACACCTCTCACCACGAGCGCGGCCATTCAATAAGCCGAACGTGGTCGCCGTACTCCTCGGGCAACAGGTCGAACCAAAGTTCGATGTCGGGCACTTCAAGCTGGCCTAGCAACTCGCTCAGCTGTTCTTCGGAGATTCTGCCGCGAGCGAATGCAGCGCAGCTAACAAGGATCACCGCAGCGAGGATTTTTCGATCCAGTTCAGTCTTCGCGAACAACTAGGCATCGTCCAGCCGCTGCGTCCTTGAGTGGGCATGCTCACGAAAAAACTCTTGCACCACTTCTTGAACGCGCCTGTCGGCTTCCCCTGGCGGCAATGCGCTCAAGTTAGTAGACTCACAATCCTGTCCAGGTGGGTGACAACGCTGGCGGTTGCGGCCAAGCGATCTTGGAAGCGGGCCTCTGCTTCCGCCACTAGCGAGTGGTAACGCTGTTTCTGAGAGAGCGGCGCCGGTTCTTGAACGGCAGGGGCTCCGACGGGACATTTTCATGGGACGACCACCACAACGATAAAGATTAAACCTAGCAAAAACAGCAGTCCAATGTTGAGGCCTGTCAACCCCGAAACCGGAGGGGCCCGCCATTCTAAGCCACAGTCCTCGAAGACGGGCCTGAGCGCGAATTTAAAGAGCCGCAGATAAGGTTTATAAGCGCTTTTCCTAAAGAAAGGTCCTCGAAGCGGCAGAAAACTCGGCTTCCAGTCCGCTGAGAAAGTAATGAATCCGGAAACTCTTCCGAAGGATCGTCTGAGCGTCTCACTTGGTGGAAGAGATACACCCAATATGGGGTTCGCCTTCTCGCAGAACCTTCATGATCTTTCCTCTTCATGTTCAGGACGAGAATCAGCAGCTTTTGTGAGCGCGTGTTCCAGATCGGCTTCATACGGAGTCGGATCGCCGCGAGCCTGCCGGGTCTCACGAATCAGACGAACGTTGCGCGCGGTGGTCTCCGGCTCCCATTTCTCGCGAACGTTAGCCAAAGCATCGCCGAGCGCCTGGGTTGCCGTGTCGTGGTTACCCTCGAGGACCGCCAACTCCAGTAGCGTCGCGTAATCCCAGTAGTCGGGCTCGCCTCTTTCGATCTTGCGTTGCACGGCGTAACGCACGACTGGAACGAGTTCTTTGCGGCGGTCATCCGGGGGATTGCGAAGTTCCATCAGGGTGATAGCATTGATTCCGGGATAGGCATCGCGCCAGTCAGCCTCAAAGCCCTGCAGGTACATTTTGATTGCCTTGTCGAGATAGCCTCTGGCAAGGAAGGCGTTCCCAGATTTGGTGATCTCCTCCCACTGGTCTTTGTACACCCGGCCCAGAATTCCGCAAGTCTCGCTGCTGGGGCCGCGCTCCTCGACCAGCTTTAGCAGCACCTGTTGCGCTTCGTCGTTCCGCTTGAGCCGGTTCAATGCGAACCCGAGTTGTTCGCGAACCATAACGGTCTGCGCCAGTGGGCCAGAAAATTGCTGGATCAGTTTCACCATGTCTTGCCAGGCGGACACCGCGCGATAAGATAACATCAAGTCAATGGCAACGCCGGTGTCGAGATCAGCAATTTCGCCCAGATCTTTCTCCACGGCGCGTACCGCGTCAGTTTTCTGAGAGGAGCGGCGGGCATGCGCTAGCTGGACTTTGACCTGCTCTGCGTAGTCCACCTGATCACGGAACACATCGGTCTTCAGATGTTCCAAATTAGGCACGGGAAGGCCATCGATAAGCTGGAAGATCGGACTGTCTTTGGCGCCACTGCGGGCTTTCTGTAGAAACGAAGCTATGGCTGCACTTGTCGTATCGGCCTCGGCGGGATCCGGCACTCCGTCCGTACCCAACTTGTAGGGAATGGTCCGCAGCATCTGCACGTCAAAGGGAAGTCGGCTGCCCTCAGCAATGATCTGGACAGTGCTGAAGGGCTTGAAGGCGTGGCGGACGCCAAGTTCGTAATAAACATTAGCATTCGCGGTGGTGAGGTCGGCAACGGCAAACGGACACAGGATCAGGCGCTCGAACATCGGCTTGTGGATGATTCCGCCAGTGACCTCCTGGTCAGCGCGAAGGGGTTCGAGTTCGGCGCCACGCGCTGCGGGCGCGATGAGGTCCTGGTAGACGCGATCGAAGTTGATCATCGATCCGTCGGCGTTGGCCTTGATGCCGAACGGCATCAGAATGAAACAGAGTGGTGCTTTCGTCATGATTTGCCCCCTCACAAGCAGAAATGTGGCGCTGTTAAGTACCGTTCGCGCTTTGATCACCTAGAAGCCCGTTTGGAGCCAGCGTTCAGTCTCCCTGCGACGCAGGTCTTCGGTTTCGGTAGTTCGAGCAAAGAAAGTGAACGCGCCCAACAAGAAACGAGCAAGGTTAACTCGCGGTTAGTCACGCGGGCAATTCCACTTCGGCAGAAGCCACCTCGCCAGATTCAACCTTGATGATTCGTGATACCTGTACATGGGCACCAGACCGCTTGCCTTTTACCACTAGTTTGTACGCCTTCAATGCTTCGTCGGGCCGGCCAACTCACAACCCATGCGGATGAAGTCGAGCAGCTCGGCGCGATTCACAGCATCGTTCGGGAATACCGCCGGCGGATAATCAACGTGGAGCTGTCGCACTATCAGGCAGCGCGACCCAACTTAGCTGTGTCTTTCGGCATGTCGGGCATCCATCAATTATCTAAAAGACCGACGGTGTAAACTAGCTATGGCTGTCGAAAGCGCGGCGTCAATGATCCCACTGAATTCACTAAGATTCCCCAAACAATTGTGTCGATAGTCGTTGAAGAAGCTATCAATGCTGCTCTTCGCCGTAGTCGAGAATGCGCTGAACACAACACTGAAGTCCCCTTTAATCGAATTAGCTAAGCTAGGAACCGGCGGCGTATGGGTTCGAGACCCTTTGCACGATCTTCTGAGGTTACAACCTGTGTGAGGTAAGGAGCCTTTCCCGCACGGTCCCATACCCAGGACGGGAGGAACCTAGGTGAACTCGAGAGAAGCCCTGCGCAACGGATACGACGCCTTCATCTCTCATAGCCACGCGGACAGGGTGTGGGCACGCGAGTTAGCCGAGCGGATCTCGAGGGTGGAGTTCCACGGCCGCCCACTACGCCCGTGGCTCGACGAGCAGTTCCTTGATCCCGGGGATCTCGGACAGAAGGCGGAGCTGACGACGGCGCTTGACCGATCGCGAACGCTCCTGCTCGTCCTGAGCCCGGCGTCAGTCGACTCGAAGTGGGTGGAGTTCGAGTTGGAGCATTTCTTGCAAACCCGGCGGCTGGAGGAGGTCGTGGTTGTGTTGAAGGCGCCGTGTGACAGTCCGCCGGTCCTCGGTAACGCCAAGCCGCTCGACTTCACGGGGGCGGTTCAGCTTGTGGGTGCGTTCGGCGAGCTCGTCGAGCGCCTCTGCCCGTTAGGTGGACCTGGCGTCACCGAGGCCAATGCGTTGGTCGATCACGCGTGGAGCATCGCCTTGGAAGCGGACCCCGGAGGCTTCGACGCCGAGCCCTCGCCGGCGCGAGATGCGCTGCTAGCAACTCTGCTCCGCTTCAAGATCGACGATCCAGTGACCGAGGGGCTGGCACTGACAGGCTTCTCGCGCGCAGCACGACTCTTGCTCCGCGATAACGAGCGCGACCATCCAGCAGCGTACAACATGAAAATGTGTTTAGGAGAGTGCCTGGCGGTCGCTGTGCATCAGGATGCCCGTTATCGACAGGTCGCACAACGCTACCTCGATCTTGAGGCCCCGGACAGCGAGGATCCAGTGCTCACGTTCGTGGTCGCACGCGCATACTCCAAGCTGGCCGAGATGGACCCGACGCTCATCGATTTCGGCACCCTGCTTCGGGCGGCCAAGCAGCTCGATGTGCGCGAACCCTTCAACAACAAGAAGGCGACTATTGCGATGCTGCTCGGTCGGATCGGAGCGAAGTTGCGGGGCACTGACCTTGGAGATCTGCTGATCCAGACTCTCAGCGAGGGCGGCGCCGCAGCCCGCATTGCGGCCATCGGAAGCATCTCAATGGGTGAGCAGCAGTCACCGTCGGTTTACTACGTGAGTGAGCTCTCGGCTCTTCACGCAACCCACCGCGCGAGGAGCGGTGCGTTCGAACCGCCATCGCGCAAGCTGCAGGCGTTGCTCTTCGGCATCGACCTCTACCAGCCGGAGGTCGTTCGGAAGCAGCTCGAGATCGCCCGGGACGACCTCCGCCGCGCCTTCTCGATCGACGACCTTCCCTATGGTTACACCTGGTTTGCCTTACGGAATGCGCCGCCAGCTGTCCACGTTCACCGCGCTCCCTTCCTGGGTACCGTGGCCAAGGCGACAACGGCAAACATGGGAGAGATCGGCCTACGGCTCAATGCGTCGCACGTCGTCTGCCTGACCGAGCCACGCATCGTTGAAGCCCTATTCGACCGGGCCGGCGGGCTCCTAATCCTGCTCCAGGACGAGAACTCGCCTCAGTGCCGACGCCTTAGCGGCCGCGGCGTACCGTTCGCGATGCTTGACGCAGGACGAATGGCCGACCTAAAGGATAGTGACCACGTCGAGATTGAAGACGATCGTATGCGCGTTGTATCGCGGAGGTGAGGCTAGCCGAGAGCGGACCGGGGCGCAGGGGCGTAATATGACAAGGCCCATTGTTCCCGAGTGCGAATCACTGAATCTTACCTGAAACTGCAGTGGCCACTCGCTCGGGGGGGGGCTCTTTTGACTTCCCTAGCCGAAGGTGTGGGTCGATTCCGGTTCTGGAAGCCGGCCCAACGCGCGAATAAAGGGCTATTTCCATGGCGTCAAAGGTGGGAAAACCGTAAGAACGTCTGGTCACCACACGAATTTTGTTGTTGAGACCTCCTGTCAAGGGTCTGTCGCTTCGCTCCGATAAACGCATCCGCGCCCTTGACAGCGCGGACGGCCAGGCGCCTTGCCTCGCTATGAGGGCATTTGCATTTCAGGCGCCGCTTTCTGCGGTACCCCTAAGACGCAAGAAGCAGGAACACGAAAGAGAGTTTTTCCGATACAGACACTCAGCAAACAACCTGCAACTCGGCCAGACGGTCACCGTGGAACTCAAACCACCAACTGGCGTCTTTCCAAAGGAACGCGCAGCGCCACCCTTCGAGGAGCAACAGTGTTCCCAGAACCCCGTCGAAAGGGCGCTACACTCGGGGCAAGACTTTCGGCTGTCCCATCGACTTCGCCCTGTGTCAGCATCACCATGACTCGCGGAGGAGAAAAAGTCATCTGGACTGACCAGGACTCCTATTGCCGTTAGATATTTATCTTCATTTATCTTGACAATTCCGCGCCCGGATGTATCGTTTGCCCACCCAGCCGAGTCCGCATTCATGTCCCCTGAGTGAAGTCCGACTGAGTCGGGCCCCGTTTCCGTCGCCGACCGGCGATCTCGCGTTTGCTACAAACACAAGGAATTTTTTCATAACGGGCGTCACGTCAAAACGCGAGCGGTTCGCCTCCAGCGCGTAAGTTGATTTGTGGGCTCGAAGATTCGGCTCCGACCCCAGGCCAGTGATTATCCAAAAAGGAGTGGCTCGATGCGATCGATTTCGCTCTCGAAAGTCCTAGCTCTTCTTGCATCTATGTTTTCGACAAAACACACTCGCTGCCTCGGTTTCTTAATCCTTCTCGGCTTATGCGTCGCACTCGCTTCTAGTCAGGCATTCGCACAGGATACTTGGACGACCAAAGCACCGATGCCGACGCCACGGAGTCATCTGGCTGCAGGGGTCGTAAACGGTGTCTTGTATGCCGTCGGGGGTTATTCAAACGGAACTTGGCTCGCAACCGTGGAGGCATACGACCCTACCACGGACACCTGGACGACAAAGGCACCGATGCCGACGCCACGGAGTCATCTGGCTGCGGGGGTCGTAAACGGTGTCTTGTATGCCGTCGGGGGTTATTCGAACGGAACTTTGCTCGCAACCGTGGAGGCATACGACCCTACGACAAACACCTGGACGACAAAGGCGCCGATGCCGACGCAGCGTTTTAGCCTCGCTGTTGGTGTCGTTAATGGGATTCTCTATGCCGTTGGAGGCTATAACATCAACATAACCGCGAATGGCTGGCTCCCGACCGTGGAGGCCTACGACCCTACGACGGACACTTGGACAAGCGAAGCACCGATGCCTACGGCACGTGGTGCTCTCGCGGCCGGTGTCGTGAACGGGCTCTTATATGCGGTCGGAGGTATTGTCGACAGCCCCGTCCAAACCATCTTTGCGACGGTGGAAGCCTATGACCCCACGTCGAACACTTGGACAACCAAAGCCCCGATGCCTACGGCCCGCTGGGCTTTAGCGGTCGGCGCTCTTAACGGGCTGCTATACGCAGATGGAGGAGCGAACTGTAATGGAAACTGCCCCGTTAACAACAATGAAGCTTATGATGCCACGACAGACACGTGGGCAGTGCTGGCGCCCATGCCCACTGCTCGCGGTTGGCTCGCTGCGGGAGCGGCAAACGGTGACGTTTATGCCGTAGGAGGGTCTACTTGCAATTTCCCAAACACTTGTCCTTTGGTAACAAACGAGGCTTATCTGCCTCAGGCTATATATACTGCCCAAATCCAGCAGCCCATCAACTCAGACGGCTCGAGTGTTTTCAATTCTCGGAGGGGCACCATACCCGTTAAGTTTACGCTCGCAGTGAACGCTGTCTCCACCTGTAATCTGCCACCAGCAACAATTGCTTTGTACCTTACAAGTGGTTCTTCCCCGGGGCTCATCAATGAATCCAGTTACATTGCCCCGGCCGATACCGGTTCTAACTTCCGCATCAGTGACTGCCAATATGTCTACAACTTGGATGCAAAAGCACTAGGTGTCGGAATTTACGAGGTGACCATCAGCATCAACAGCCAGCAGATTGGCAGCGCTACCTTTGGCATTAACTGACTAGTGCCAGGATCGGCGGTTTGCAAAAATCGAGCGGCCAAGGAAACCTGGCCGCTCATTCTTGCGAGTCCACCACCACTGGTTCTCTGTCGCCCTTGCCCGTGAGACCGTAACTCGCAAGCTTAATACTCACCCACGCCGACTATTTCAGCCCGCGATTCGACTCTAGATACCATAGCTTTTTGTTCCGCCCTTCCTGCTGAAAACCTGCGCCTGGACCGTCCGCTGCTCCTGTCAAGGGTCTCCGCTTCGCTCCGATAAACGCGAACCGCGCGCCCTTGACGGCGCGAACGGCCACGCGCTTTGCCGGGCTAGGAGCAGCATTTGATTTTTGTGCGCCGCTTTGTACGGTGCCTCTTGGAAGAAAGAAGCAGAAAAACGAAAAGGAGTCTTTCTGAGAGTTATTTGTTATGGATCAACGACGCCGCATTGTAAACGTGTAAACGTCCCCGCCACTTAACACGTTCTCATCAGCCAGGAGAATCGTGCCTGGTAGTGTGTCTTCTCAATCTCGGATAGACATGATTCCCAAGAGGATCGCGATCCTCGCCCCAACCGGGCCCTGGGAGACTTAATCAACGAGATTCCGGTTAAGTAAGTGCATCGTCATGGGCCAGTGCGATGGGCAATTAGCCCCACCCCGTCGACCTTGAGAACTAGAGGAGTAACTACTCCATGAAGCCAAAGAGTTTTTGCGGAATTCTCCAAGCGCTCCTACCGGCACTGGTTTTGTTCGCTTGTACTACGAAATTGAGACTGATGCGTCCGGCGCTGCTTGCTTTATGCCTTCTATCCTTCTCCTCTATCACTCTGGGTGGGACGTTTGTGGCCTTTGGCCCGGTGACCTACGTCCGTAGTACCGGAGCACCAGTCACCGTGGTGAATACATTTACTGTCCTCGACCCGACCACCGCCTTCACCCTCACGATAGCGAACTCAGGGATCTCTAGCGCCTCGGTCATGCTCAATGGAGCCCAGATTTTTGGGCCCGCCGACTTCAACAAGAAGGTCACTAGCCTTTCAAGACCCGTAACGCTTCAGGGCACAAATCAACTGGCTGTCGAGTTGGCCAGCCAGCCGGGGTCAAGCTTCACCCTGAAGATCGTCGGTGTTGACAATGCTCCACCCACGATCACGGCTTCAGCTACTCCTCCACCGAATGCGGCCGGGTGGAACAAATCCAACGTCACCGTGACGTTTACGTGTTCGGATAAGACTAGCGGCGTCGCCTCCTGCTCCTCTCCAGTCACCGTGACGACAGAAGGTGCGAATCAGCTGGTTACAGGCACCGCTGTTGACAATGCCGGGAATACTGCCACCACGTCGATGCGGATCAATTTGGACGAAACACCTCCGAGCGTTACCATCACATCCCCGCGGAACGATGAACTTTTCTCAACTCCATCAGCTCTCGTTCAGGGCACAGTCAGCGACAATCTCAGCGGAGTCCCTTCGGTTTTTGTCAATGGTGTCTTAACGCCAATCACGAATGGCGCGTTCCAAACGACGATGCCGCTGCCGGCCGGCGCGAACGCACTCACTGTCACAGCGACGGATAGGGCCGGCAATGTTACGAGTGTCCAACGAAGCGTTCTGTATTCATCAGTGCAAATGTCACGCCCCTCTTTCCTATCGATTCCTCCCACCGTTGCCCTCGTAGGCAAGATCTTTCAATACCAGGTTCATGCTTCGTCAGCCGATGCGATCCACCGGGTGTTTTCGCTCTCAGTGGCTCCGACAGGTATGACTATCGATACCGCCACCGGAGTGATCTCGTGGACGCCGGCTCCGAATCAAGCTGGTAATCAATCGATCGCCGTCGTCGCCTCGGATAGTCTCGGCCAGGGTACTCAAAGCTTCGTGCTGTCGGTGTTCGATGCTCGTCCAGTCAATTCGGCACTGGTTTCAGCGACCGCCGGCGGATCGATCACTGTGGATGACCCCACATCTTCAATTAATGGTCTGACAATCGCCATTCCACCAGGAGCCCTCGCCGCCGACACTATGATAACGGTCTCGGAACTCATCGTTCCCTCCACTCTTGGTGGTACACAGCGCTTCTTACTGAAAGGCGTTTCGATCGAGCCCGATGGTACTGCGCTGGCCGTTCCAGCTACGATCACCGTGCCGTACGCAACAAGCGAGTTCAAGGCAAACCAGGGCATCGCGTTGGAAGACTTTCTACGCATGTACTACTTGAATCCGTCGAACGGATCGCTTGCCGGCTTAAAGAACCTTTCACTGGATACCGCCAATCACGCTTTAAGTGCGACCGTGCCCCATTTCTCGACATATGTTGTTACGAACGTCTTCCGCCTTTGCCCCCCGCCAACGTCACAGTCAGATTGCCCTAGTGCAGTAATTCCACCAGCGCTGGGTTCCTTAAACATTCCCGTAGTTTTCATTCATGGGTTTCAGTTTACGTTCAACGGCCCAGGTATGGGGGATGAGAGTACGTGGGGTCAATTACGTTACATGCTCAATGCTGTCGACGACCACGGTGCTGGCCGCGTTGACGCATGGCGATTTGATTGGGATTCCAATTTTGTTTCGTTTGGGGCGCCCGCCTGGTTTGAACAGTCTGCCGCCAATCTCGAACGATCGATCAATGCGGTCGCACAACTGAGTGGCCAGGGGCCGGTCGTCAATCTGCTGGCACACTCCTTTGGCGGGCTAGTTGCGCGCGCGTATCTTCAGGGTGTTGCTGCAGAGGGCGGCACGTCCATCCCGTTTCAAGATGATGTGAGTAAGGTGATGACTCTTGGAACGCCTCATCGAGGTATTGGAGGTGATTACGCGGGTTTCCTCGCCGATGCGTGTGCGCTCACGCTACCTTTTGTGCAGCCTGACACATGCTATGAATCCAACACTGGGGATCCTCAGTTCCCCGGCCAAGGCGACTTTCTTAACCATTTAAATACCTTGCCCTTGCCGCTACCACCGCTGGGAACGCTGGCGGAGTTCGACGTGGTTAGGGGGCAAACTTTGGACTTGGTAGGTGGCGTAGCCTTGGTTGTCGATCCAGATGATGGCCTCATTACGACAACAGGCTCTGATTTTTGTGCAGCCGATCCCGCGATACCGTGCGGAACGGGGGGCGTTACGGACCAAATTATCGCCACAAGTATTAGCGATAAGGTTGGCCTCTGCCACAGCGGGTCGCTATTCGGCGTAACTTGCGCCGCGGGCTTGAATGTTGCTATGGCAGCGATTACCGACAAAACGCACCCGCTATGGCAGGAGATCTGCATCTTTCTCGGGGGTGATCCGACGAAGTGCAAGCCCCAACTTAAAGTAACGATTTCGCCGTCAGCACCGCCGGGAGGGACCGTAACCTCAGATCTGAACAACCCGGGAATCGCCTGTGGCATTACATGCGCGTCGGCGTACGACCCGGGCACGCAAGTCACCCTGACAGCAACACCTATTAGCTCTGACTATTCTTTCTCTGCATGGTCCGGTGATTGCAGCGGATCCGGAACCTGCATCGTCACGATGAATAACGATAAGGCTGTTACGGCCACATTCACGTGCATAAATCCGTCCGCGTGCGGCGGGTACGTGCTCAGCGTTACAAAAATCGGAAGCGGCACGGGGACAGTAACGTCTTCACCTGCTGGAATCAATTGCGGCTCCACTTGCATAGCATCGTTTGCCCCAGGAGCGAGTGTGATACTCACCGCAGTCCCAGCATTAGGTTCTGTCTTTAACGGTTGGGGCGGTGCTTGCGCTTCCGCTGGAGCGAATCTAACTGCGCAAATAACGCTCTCGGGGAGCATGAGTTGCGCAGCGACGTTTAGCACTAACACGTCACAGTTTAGTGGAACGATCGACAGCATCCAATGTAGTTCCGATCCATACGGAAGCACACTGATCGTGACAGGCACTATGCAAGGTCCCTATGGTTCTATTTTCGATATTGCGGCCCAGTCAGACGCTCCTTCCGCTGTGAGTAATGCCTTTATGGACAGTTGTGGGTCCTGGACTTTGACTTTAGGCAATCAGTGTTTCAACACCACGGGACAGTTTGGCGCGATACAATACATTTATCGGGCCGGCGTCTACCACGGTCTAAATTATCCAACAATAAATGTAACCGTGGTTCTGAGATTTGATTTCGATATTCCAGTGCCCTTGGCGAGCGCCAAGGTGGTTTGTGGGTCGTGATATCTCTCGCGTCGTTCGAGCGGAGCATTTACCCCTGTATTCGGCTCGGCTTTTCAGATCGTCCGCCGGCGAAATTGTTGCATTACGTCTGTGCCGATGTGCGGAAGGACTTAAGGTTCTCGTCCTTTTTCTTCCTTCTTTTCCTTGGGCACGGCTTCAGGAGAATTCCCACGCCCGGCAGTATCTCCAGAGCGAAGCCGCAATTCTCAGCGCCAAGACTGAACAGGCCTTCGAGGAACCGTAGCCGATTCTTTTGCCCTTCTCGCTGAAAACCTGCGCCTGGACCGCCCGCTTCTTCTGTCAAGGGTCTCCCGCTTCGCGCCGGTAAATGCCAACTGCGCGCTCTTGACAGAGCGAACGGCCGCGCACTTTTGCCGGGCTATGAGGGCATTTCTTTTGTGCGCCGCTTAATGCGGTGCTTGTGAGAGGCAAGGAAGCAGGAGCACCGAAAGGCGATTTTCGATTCAGCAACTCAAGAAGCGACCAGCCACTTGCGAATGGCGAGCCGACCGGGAGGAGCCGGGATGTTTCGGTCATTCGAAAACGAGCCGACCGCTTTCAAGTCAGCAAGCAATAACTCTGACTGCTCTGGAGGCAAATTCGTTGTGTCGAGGGCAATAGGAAGCGTACGATGCACACCCTGGAGCCGAGTATCGGGATTTCCGGCTAGCTCCGTGCTTGAGGGATTCAACAGGAGAAAGTTCCGCTGTCGGCGTCGAGCGCGAACACTACCACTTCTTCATGAATTCATTTTTCCTTTCGCCCTGCCGCTCGCGATCATTTTGATCCAAGCCAACTTCTCAAGCGCCCTTGCGCAGGCGGATAAGAACCCGCTGGCTGGAGACGCGAAAGCCGTCCAGGAAGGCGCTTCTGAATTTCGGATGAATTGCGCCATGTGTCACGGATTGCATGCGCAGGGTGGCAGCCGTGGGCCGGACTTAACCCGGGGAGTGTGGAATCACGGAAAGAGCGACGCTGAAATCTTTCGAACGATTATGCAAGGTGTTTCGGGGACGCTGATGCCCGCAAACGATCTGGCCGACGCGGAGGCGTGGGAAATTATCGCTTATCTGCGCAGCATGACTCCGGCAAGCGCTAAGGCCGTACCTGGAGATCGAAAGACGGGCGAGAAGCTTTTCTTTGGAGAGGCGAATTGCTCGCTTTGCCACATGGTGGACGGCAAAGGTCGACGGCTCGGCCCGGATCTTTCCCGCGTGGGCAGCGCGAGATCTCCCGAGTACCTTGCCGCGAAGATACGCGATCCGAATAAAGCGCTGGCGCCGGGCCTGATGGAGCCGGGCATGGAATGGCCGCTCGAATACCAGACGATTACGGTGGTGACGCGCGACGGCCAAACGATTACCGGAGTGGTTCGCAATGAAGATTCGTTCTCGATTCAATTCATGGATCGAGGAGAGAACTTGCGGCTATTCCAGAAAAAGAATCTACGAACGGTCAACCACGAACAGAAGACGATTATGCCGGTATTCGGCGAAGACATTCTGAGCGATTCTCAACTGCGCGATCTGGTGGCGTATCTGGATGGGCTGCGCGAAGAGGTGACGCGGAAATGAAGACGCATTCCGTAGTCTTCGTGCTGATGTTGGCCTGCGCGTGCGCACGCACTTCCCACGCGCAAGTCTCGAACGAACAACTCGAGCATGCTGGGAGTACGCCGCAGAACTGGCTCACGTACTCCGGCGATTATTCCGGAAAACGGTACAGCGGGTTGCAACAGGTGAATACATCGAACGTATCGCGGCTGGCGCCGGCATGGGTATTTCAATCCCAAGTGGGAGGAAAGTTTGAGACAACGCCGCTGGTGATCGATGGCGTGATGTATTTCACGTCGCCCGACGATCATGGATATGCGGTAGATGCACGCACGGGCCGGGTGATCTGGCGTTACGACCGTTCTCTTCCGGCGAGGGTTCCGGTCTGCTGCGGCAGAGTGAATCGAGGATTTGCCGCGCTGGGCGAGAGTGCTCGTGCGGATATCAGGGTCCGGCGTTTAATAATGCTTGTCGCAATTGCGGCGCAGAAATTCCCGACTACTTTGACTCACCCTACTTTGAACCAGAATAATCGAAATCAGTTTCCCTGCGTAACCTAACATATGTACGTAACGTTATTCTGTGGCCGATCTTGCTTCGAGTAACGGAGTGCGGCCCGAGAGGATGGGATCAACTATCCTTCGGGTTCCTGCGAATACTCGGTGGCAGATGGATCACGACTTTGAATGGTGCAGAGCAGCCCAGAGACTTTGGGGAATTAATCCAACACTCTCTTTCGAATGCGAAGCGGCAGACGATCATCGCCGCAGTGCCTATCTCCAGAGCGACGATGCTGCCTTCCAGCGTCGCAAATTCAAAAATTCGCGTGGGTAACACAAACCCGTAAAACAGGATCAATACAGCAAAAATTCATGCACTGTTCATTGGGGCCCGGTTCACCAATGTTGTGGCTTCGGGTGATGCAGCACGGCCTGGAGGCTTGGAGGAATTAAGCCGATTCAGCGTGTCGTACGCATATCCCGTCGTGCCGCCCTCCGGATCGGTGAACCCAGTGCGGTTCGATGCCGCGTCATACGCGTAGCCTGTCGTGAAATTCCGGCTCGTCAGGAAGCTGTAGCTCGTAGTGGTCCCGGTAAGCCGCCCCATATTGTCGTAGCTGAAAAGAATAGGTTCCCGTTGGATCGCTTACCTGTAGCACTTTGCCCGTGAGGTCCAACGCGTAACTTACGCTCGTTGTACCCGGGTACGTTTTCGTGAGCCGGCTCAAATCGTCGTACGTGTAGGTGATCGTGTGCCCACTGCGGTCGGCCTTACTGGTCAGGTTGTTGTTGGCGTCGTAGCCGTACGTCTCCGAGGGTGAAGTCGGCTATCCGTACGCACAGAAGTCATCCTGACACCTCGAGCTTCTTATATCGACCGGCTGACCAGTAGTAGAGATAAGCACCTTTTTCGATCCACTCAAGTAAGATACTGTCTAGTTTCGTCTTGGCTGATATACTCGCGTTGTCGTAGTGGGAGTATTGCCCCGGCGGAACCTTTGAAATGACAAGTCCTGAGTAAGCAGCTTCTGCGTGATCCAGTGATTTCCAAACGTAAACGTCTCCGTTCGCCATTCTATTGAAAACCAGAAGATTGTAACCACCGGTCGGCTTGGATTGGGGTACGAGTAAAACTCCGTAGCTTAGCTGATCTGAGCTCTCAAAGTGACCGACAGCCATTCCTGGGCATTCATCGCGGTGTGCCTTTAGCCAAAGCTGTTGGTCATCCGCCGCGAGATCTGAGATCTGCTTTGGCCTCCAGCCAGAGAACTTTGTCTTAATTGACTCGACAACGGGAGCTGGCAGCTTGACCTCGGTACAGGGGTTGGAAGTCTGTGCCCGCAATGACCGCACCGACATTAGGGCCATAACGCCTATTGCCGACAACAGCAGAACTTGTTTCAGTTCAGTTTTGGTTAACAACCTCGACCTCCTCTACTCCTATTTTCTACTGGCAACCTGCCGGTGGGGTACAGTTCGGTTTCTTCGGAAGGTCTCCACCTGAGCCACCGGGATTGGTGGGGTAACCAGGGGCAAGCGAGATATGGATATGATCACCGGTCGTCGTAGGAAGTGGGTGTAATTTCTCATCACGCGCGTTCTTAGCTCCGCAGCAGGCCGCCGCATTAAGAACGGGCCCTGGGTCACTTGGATAGCTTATATCGAGTGCAACGCCTCCTCCCCTGCGGTGGGCATCATTGGGACCATGGGTTGAATAGGGAGGCGGCTCAGAAGTCGATGTAACTACGAGTTGCTGCTTGCTTTGATTCTCAATACACTTTAGCAGTTTATCGAGCGCAGGAGAAGGTGGAGGAAGCGGTGGGTCCCCTGGCTTCGGCGGTTTCATCGTATACAGCCCGTACGCATCAACGTAGTTAGTAACATCGTTGGAGACGTAGGCGTAAAGATTGTTGCCCACGGAGAATAGATCGCTGGGGTCTTGGCTCATAAATCGCCCTACGACCTGATCGTAGTACCTGGCGCGGTAATAGTAGAGATTCGTCTCAGTATCGAATTCGCGAGCCGCGTATCGAAACGGGTTCGTAATGGAGCCGGACGAGCCTGTTTGTCTGCCGAAAGAATCGTACGTATAGGTTTGGACCAGCGTTCCTGCCGCGCCGCTGAATGAAGAGACCGAGCCGAGCCCGTCAGCTTCGTAGTAAGTTGTAGCGCCGCCCCGCAATTCAGCGAGCGCCTGATCGATGCTTAATTCCTGTGAGTAGCGCGCGGTTACAGCGCCAGAAGCGTTCGTTTCCTCGATCAGATTGTCGCCGTCATAGGCGAAAATGCTCGTGCCGCTAGACGAGGACTTGTAGAGGCGCCTTCCGAACGGATCGTACGTGAAGCTGACGGTGCCGCCGGAGCCGGGCAAAGTGACGATCGTCAGCCGATTCTCGAAATCCCAGGCATATGTGGTCGTACCGCTCGAATCGGTCTTCGTCAACGTGTTGCCATTATTGTCGTAGGTGTAGGTCGCGTTCGACGTAGACGTGAGTTCGTTGGAGTTGTTGTAGGCGTAGGATGCCACACCGAGTGAACTGGTTCGGTTGCCCACGGGATCATAGCTGTAGCTTTCGGTCGTATTCGCCGCCTGCGTGACCTGCGTCAATTCGTAAATCTGGTCGTAGGTGTAGTTCGAGGTCACGTTGGCCAGCCAATCGGTTTTAGAGGTACGGTTTCCGGCATTATCGAGGCCGTAACTGGCGCCGTCAATGGTACTGGACCCGACCTGGTGCAATACGGTCAACAGCCGCGAAAGATTGTCATAGGTGTAGTTCGTGGTGACATTATTGGGCCGCGTCATCTGCGTACGCCGGCTCAGCGCGTCGTAGCCGAACCCAAACGACCCGCTTCCGAATGCCGCGGGCGGAGCGAGTGTTGTTAGCCGGTTCAGCGTGTCGTAAGTGTATGTGGTGTTGCCGCTCTCGGGGTCGGTAAAACCGGTGCGGTTCGAGGCCGCGTCATACGCATAGCTCGTGGTGAAGTTCCGGCTCGTGAGGAAGCTGTAACTCGTGGTGGTCCCGACCAGCCGCCCCATGTTGTCGTAAGTGAACGAATACGTCCCCGTCGGGTCGCTCACCTGCAAGACCTTGCCCGTCAAATCCAACGTGTAACTCACGCTCGTCGTGTCGGGATAAATCTTTGACGTGAGCCGGTTCAGATCGTCGTACGTGTACGTGATCGTATGCCCATTGCGGTCGGTTTTGCTGATCAGGTTGTTGTTGGCATCGTAGCCGTACGTTTCCGATTGGGAATTCGGGAAATTGGCGTTGGTTATTCGGCCCAAAGCGTCAGGGGTGAAGAAGGTGGAGTGCGTATTGGCATCCGTAATGCTGGTGAGGTTGGTTTCGGTGTCGTAGCCATATGCTGTCGTATGGTTCGCAGCATCCGTGACGCTGGTTAGCCGGTCAGCATCATCGTAGGCGTAAGTCGTGGTCTTGTTGTTTTGGTCCGTCACGGAGGTGCGCCGACCGCGAATGTCGTAGCCAAATGACATCGTCGTATTATCGGGATAGGTGATCGTCTTCAGCCTGTCCATGGCGTCATAGGCGAATGTGGTGGTTTGGTTGTTGGCATCCTTCACCGAAGTTCTGTTGCCATGCGGGTCATAGCCGTAAGTCGTGACGTGATTCTGCGCATCCGTGATTGTGGCGACCAGTCCCGCCGGGGTGTACGTCATCGTCGTCACGTGGTTCAGCGGATCGGTGATCGTCGTCAGTTCGCCAAGCGGATTGTAGGCAAATTGCGTGACGCTGGCCGCCGTGTTGGCGTCGGGCTTGGGAGTTGTGACCGACGTGAGATTGCCATTGGTGTCGTAGGTGTTCGTGGTGACATTCCCGAGAGCGTCCGTGACCGTCAGGACTTCGCCAAAGTTATTGTAGGTGTAGGAAGTGGTCGCGTTGTGGGTGGAATCCACTGGCTTGGTTTGGGTGCGCAAGTTGTTTGTGGAATCGTAGGTGTTTGTCGCAACGTTTCCGTCGGGATCGGTCGCGGAAAGGACGTTGCCCACTGCATCGAAGGTGGTATGAGTGTTGCCTCGTACATTGCAGGTTGAGCAGCCCGAACCTTGTGAATCACTGAGCTGCCACTCTCCACCAATGATCGCAGAGGTATATATGGAAGTATGGCCGAGCGAGTCCGTCAGCGTAACTGAACTAGTACGCGTGAATACGGGCCCCGACGCACTATTACCAGCCACTGTAGCGGAAACGGGACCAGTCGTGGTCCCGGCTGGCACGACGGCCACAATGGACGTGTCGCTCCAGCTCGTTATGATGGGCTGTGCCCCCTGATAGAAAAATCCCAGCAGGCTGTTGCTTTGCGTGGGACCAAAGCCGGTGCCCGAAATGGTTACGGAGGCGCCGATTGGCCCAGAAGTCGGAGCGATGCTGGTGATCGAGATCGCTTCTATGAGAGTGAACGACGCGGAGTTACTGACGATACCTCCGACGTTAACCGTGATTGGCCCGCTCGTGGCATTGGAAGGGACAGTAACCGTGATGCTTGTGTCGCTCCAGGATCTGACACTCGCCGTCACAGCATTGAACTGAACCGTGCTATAGCCCTGATACGACCCGAAGCCGGAGCCGTTTATCGTGACGTTTCCTCCAGCGGGAGCTGCGGGCGGCTGCAGGTTAGAGATAACCGGATTGTAGAAAGTAAACGTAAAGTCCCTATTGCTTCCGATGCCGCCTACCACGGCCGTCACCGGACCTGTGCTTGCGGACGAAGGCACAGAGGCCGTGATTTGCGTATTGCTCCAAGTGCTGATCGAGCTTGCCGCTGCGCCATTAAAGTAAACGTTGCTCGCTCCCTGCGTTGCTCCGAACAATTGCCCCGTGAGGGTCACCTGCGCTCCAATGCCGCCCGAAGTCGGAGACACACTGGTGATAACAGGCGTGGTGGCCGGGGGGCCGGCGGCCATCGTCACGTTGTCGAAGGTCGCAGTTGCAAGGGTCCCGGCACTGGCGCTACCCGCCATAAGGCCGATGTAAACATTCGTTGCCATGCTGATCGTCTGGCTCGTCCCATTTTGGGTCCAGTACACACCGTCTGTCGATGTATAACCGGTGAAAGTGTTCCCGCTGCGTGTTACCTTAATCCAAATCGGCAAACCGGACGGACCTTGTTGGCTCGAGGTGTAGCCCCCAGTGGTGGTCCGATAGGTGAAATAGCTGTAGTAGTAACCAGTACGGCCTTCCTCCGCATGAGCCGAGCTTTGGGTGAGAGTCTCTCGAATCATCACGCCCGCTACCGCACTATTGGAAGGGGCGGAAAAGCTGGCAATTCGCGCGACAATTTGGCCGTCACCTGATAATTGTTGATAGACGAAGTGGAATCCATCACTGGTATTCCATGTTCCTGTGCCTTCGCCATTTACAGTAAACGTTCCGCCGGAATAGGTTGCGCTGCCCGTCAGAGTCACCTGTCCCACGTCAGAATCCAGCCAGGGAGAAGGAAGCGGTTGCGAAGTTACGGTGAAATAAACCGCGTTGCTATCCATCGCTGGCGCAACCGAGACCACCATGTAGCCCGAAATCGCGCCTGAAGGAATCGTGATCGTAATGGACGTCGCGCTCCAAGAATTCACCGTCACGACCGATCCGTTCAACAAGACGACTCCGCTTCCTTGACTGGCGCCGAAACCGGAGCCGCCAATCACGACTTGGCCTCCGACCGGACCTGTCGTCGCAGAAATACTCGTTATTAGCGGTGCGGGCGATGAGTTTTGGCTCACGGACACGTTGTCGAAAGTCGCCGTTGCCAGGGTGGTTGTGTCGCCGCTATTGTCGAACAGACCGATGTAAACGTTTGCCGCCATGCTGATTGAGACGCTCCCTATTTGCGTCCAATCGACCGCATTTGTGGAGGAGTAGGCGGTGAAGGTGCTTCCGCTGCGTACGAGCTTCATCCATACGGGTGGGGCTGTACCGGGTCCTTGTTGCTCGGCTGTGCTCCCATTTGTACTCGTCCTGTAAATGAAATAATCGTATCCGGGATAGGTATAATTTACCGCTGCATATGTCGATCCCGCCGTGAGCGTCTCTCGAATCATTATGCCTGCGTCGCGCAAACCGCTACCGTTCTGCGAACTGACTAGGCGAGCGATAATTGTTCCATCGCCGGAGAGAGGCTGATAAGTAAAGTTCAATGCGTCCGCAGTACCCCAGAGCTGTGCTCCGTTTCCGCTTACCGTGAATTTGTTATTTCCGTAATTGGCGCTGCCGAGTACCCCTACGGTTCCGACATCCAAATCCGACCATGCCGGCGGAAATATGGTGAAATAAGCGTTATTGGTCGAATCCTGGGAGACTGTCACCACCAGATTTCCCGAGCTCGCGCCCGGAGGGACCGTCACCACAATGCTCGTGTCACTCCAACTGGTTGCATTTGCCAACATGCCGTTAAACGTTACGAAGCTGGGACCCTGAGTTGCACCGAAGTGCCTTCCGGTTATCGTCACGGGGGTACCGAAATAGCCGGAGGTGGGCGACAACCTGATGATGGAAGGCCCTCCTTCGTCATAAAACGCCCACGGCGAACTTTGGTTGGTGTATTCTGCAGCGATCCAATCAGCCGAGCGGGTCACACTCTCGACCCTGACCTCGTCCAAAATGCCGTTAAAGTACTGGCCGAACGTGGGCTGACGTCCAAACTCCAGTCCGGTTGTATCGTAAGAAATCGTTCCGACTGCTGCTGTTGTCGTTCCGATTGGCTGACCGTTCTTGTAGGCAGTTACGACCCTCGTCGAAGAATTGAACGTTCCCACGATGTAATACCAAGTGCCACCGGAAAAGGACCCGCTTGGATAGGTCACAGCGTTGTTTACACCGTCAGTAGTGCCAATGCCGAGTGCTCCTTCGCTGCTATCAGAGCCGGAATCGTTTAACCAAAAAAGATAGGAGCCATATGGCGGGCCCGACCCCAGCCCTTTTTGGATAGCGTGTGCGTATTGCTCCTGAGATCCCGAGCGGTTCATCCAGAATGAAAAAGTCAGATTCGGGGGCTTTAGGCTCGAGCTGTCCGCGGTTGCTATGTATTGAGAATTGTAATTAACGAAATTCGCTCCTCCATCAAAGAACCCTGCCGTAGCAGTTGGCCCACTGATCGTTCCATTGTTTGCGTTACTGGTCGAATCGTTTGCCGTTAACGTAGATCCGTTCGAGAGATGCCAAACACCCCGATAGTTGCTGTCCCACGTGCCGTTCTTGTTCGATTGATCGGTAGTGACCGCGGAATTGCCGAAAAACAAGAAAATTACGGTATCTGTTACATGCGATAGCTTGGGGATCTGAACCCAATAATTTACTGCTCCGCTAGACGGACTGTAACTATCCTGTTCGAAAGGAAGGGGTATTGTGCCGGCCGCATCCAACGCAAAGATGATGTCGTAACCATTGGAGCTTGTTACCGCTCCTCCGTTGCTTGTCGTGGCTAAATAACCGTATGTACCAGAAAAGAGCATCGGAAAATCCTTCTGGTCAGTGTTCGGAATCTTGGTGTGATCTATCGTGATGGCACGCCGGTATCCATATCCGTTCGTCCATACGCCACCGCCGGTCACGGTGAAAGGCGCACCGTTGCTTGGTGCACTCGCTACCGTAACAACAACATTTCCTGATATGGCTCCGTTCGGCACGACGGCGAGAATTTCCGTGGATTCCCAATTCATGACAGTTGCGGCGGCACCATCAAAAGTCACCGTACTGGAGCCTTGAGACGAGCCGAAATTCGTTCCAGTTATAGTGACCCAGATACCGATGTCCCCCGAGCTCGGGGAGAGGGTCGAGATTTCGGGCCCGCTATAAGTGGTTGGAGTGCCTGTACTGTAGAAAGTCGCCGGCGAACTCTGGTTGTTGTACTCAGTCGCAATCCAATCAGCGGAGCGAGCGGTTGCGCTGATCCGGACTTCGTCGATTTTGCCTGTGAACGACTGCGGTCCATAAACGTTGTTATAGCCAATTTCCGTCGTCTGAGAAACCGTAGCGACCGAACCTGAAGCAGCCGCAGTGCTGTCGGAGGCACCGTTAAGGAACAGCCGTAGGTTTGAACCGTCATAAGTTCCTACAACGTGTGTCCACTGGTTCAGCGGAACTGTTGTGTTTGAAGTCAATCCGACGCTCGTGCCGTTCTGATCGAAACCAACATCGATTTTCTGCGATGCAGCTGTATCCATCGCCAAATCGTAGTCGACCCACGGCGCAGTGTTACTGCTGTACGCCTTTGCGACGATTCGGGCTACATCGACATAGGCCGTGGGATAGATCCATGCCTCAAGTGTGAATGCCGAACTTAAGGCAATATTCGGTAGATCTACGTGATCAGGCCGTGAGGTATTGAACTGATCGCTGCCGCCAACTTCCCCCGTGGCAGATCCCTCGGCAGTCACGCTGACCGCTGTTGAATTGTTTCCATTGGTGGTGGAGTCTTGTTGCTGCCCCGAGGTTTCATCCACGTGCCACACGCCAAGAAAATTACTGTCCCACACGCCATTCTTATTGGACTGATCGGTCGTGATAGAGGAATTGCCGTAGAACAAATAGATGACGGTATCCGATGTGTGCGAGAGAGTTGGCACCTGAACCCAATAAATGACTGCCCCAGTGGTTGGGTTATAGCTCTCCTGTTCAAAGGGAAGAATGTTTGTGCCATAGGGGTCAGAGGCGAAGATGATGTCATAGCCATTCGAACTGGTGACCGCGCCTCCGTTACTGGTCGTGGCGAGATCGGAATACGTGCCAGAGAATAGGAGAGGGAAGTTAGTTTGATCGGTGTTGGGGACCTTGGTGTGGTCGATCGTAATCGTGCGGCTGTAGGAGAAAATGCTAAGTACGGTGAAGCCCACTCCATTGCTGTTCACCCCGCTTGCGAAGACCACCACGTTCCCCGTCGTCGCTCCGCTCGGCACCGTCACGGCTATGCTCGTGGCGCTCCAACTGCTTACCGTAGCCGCGGTGCCGTTGAAGGAAACCGTACCGCTGCCCTGGGCCACACCAAAATTTATCCCAGTGATCGTGACCGGCACGCCTGCGGCGCCAGTTGTAATTGAGAGGCTTGTGATGGTGGGCGTGCCAATGACTGTGAAGCTCACCCCGTTGCTGTTCACTCCGCTCGCAAACACCACCACGTTCCCAGTCGTCGCTCCGCTTGGCACCGTCACAGCTATGCTCGTGACACTCCAACTGCTTACCGTAGCCGCGGTGCCGTTGAACGATACCGTGCCGCTTCCCTGAGTCGAGCCAAAGTTCGTCCCGGTGATCGTGACCGCCGCTCCTACTGCACCCGTCGTTGGCGATAGGCTCGTGATGCTGGGTGCCGGAACGACTGTGAAGCTCACTCCGTTGCTGTTCACTCCGCTCGCAAACACCACCACGTTCCCGGTCGTCGCCCCACTCTGCACAGTTACCGCTATGCTCGTGGCGCTCCAGCTGCTGACGCTGGCAGCCGTGCCGTTGAACGATACCGTGCCGCTTCCCTGAGTCGAGCCAAAGTTCGTCCCGGTGATCGTGACCGCCGCTCCTACTGCACCCGTCGTTGGCGATAGGCTCGTGATGCTGGGTGCCGGAACGACTGTGAAGCTCACTCCGTTGCTGTTCACTCCGCTCGCAAACACCACCACGTTCCCGGTCGTCGCCCCACTCGGCACAGTTACCGCTATGCTCGTAGCGCTCCAGCTGCTGACGCTGGCAGCCGTGCCGTTGAACGATACCGTGCCGCTTCCCTGAGTCGAGCCAAAGTTTGTCCCGGTGATCGTCACCGCCGCGCCCGCTGCTCCTGTCGTAATGGATAGACTGCTGATGTTGGGTGCGGGAACCACTGTGAAACTCACCCCATTGCTGTTCACGCCATTCACAGAGACGACCACGTTCCCGGTTGTCGCTCCAGTCGGCACTGTCACGCCAATGCTCGTGGCACTCCAGGTGCTCACACTGGCTGCCGTCCCGTTAAACGAAACTGTGCTGCTGCCCTGAGCGGAACCGAAAGTCGTTCCCGTGATCGTAACAGCCGCCCCGACCGCTCCGGTGGTAATCGAGAGGCTCGTGATCCCAGGCGCTACCGTGAAATTCACCCCGTTGCTGTTCACCCCGCTCGCAAAAACCACTACGTTCCCCGTCGTCGCTCCACTCGGCACCGTCACTCCAATGCTCGTAGCGCTCCAACTACTCACAGTCGCAGCCGTGCCGTTGAACAAAACCGTGCCACTACCCTCCGTAGACCCAAAATTGCTCCCAGTTATCGTCACCGCCGCGCCAACAGGCCCCGTCGTGACTGAGAGACTGCTGATGCTCGGCGCGGGAACGACGGTGAAGCTCGCCCCGTTGCTGTTCACCCCGCTCGCAAATACCACCACGTTCCCCGTCGTCGCTCCGCTCGGCACCGTCACCGCAATGCTCGTCGCGCTCCAACTCGTGACGCTCGCCAGAGTTCCATTGAACTTGACTGTGCCGCTGCCCTGGGTGGAACCGAAATTCGTGCCAGCCACCGTCACTGCCGCCCCGACAGCACCCGTTGTGATCGATAGACTACTGATGCTCGGCGCCGAAACTACAGTAAAGCTCACTCCATTGCTGTTCACTCCGCTCGCAAATACCACAACGTTCCCTGTCGTCGCTCCGCTCGGCACGGTCACCGCTATGCTCGTAGCGCTCCAGCTGCTCACAGCCGCGGCCGTCCCGTTGAACGACACCGTGCCACTACCCTGCGTTGACCCGAAATTGCTCCCGGTAATTGTCACCGTCGCGCCCACCGCTCCTGTCGTGATCGATAGGCTGCTGATGTTCGGCGCGGGAACTACTGTGAAACTCACTCCGCTGCTGTTCACGCCACCCACATTGACGATTACATTTCCCGTTGTAGCGCCGCTAGGTACAGTCACCGCGATGCTCGTCGCACTCCAGCTCGTGACGGTCGCGGTAGTTCCATTAAACTTCACCGTGCTGCTGCCCTGAGTGGAACCGAAAGTGGTTCCCGTGATCGTAACAGCCGCCCCAATCGCTCCGGTGCTAATCGAGAGGCTAGTGATCCCCGGCGCTACCGTAAAATTCACTCCGTTGCTATTTACCCCGCTCGCAAATACCACCACGTTGCCCGTGGTCGCTCCACTCGGCACGGTCACCCCAATGCTCGTAGCACTCCAGCTGCTCACAGCCGCGGCCGTCCCGTTGAACGACACCGTGCCGCTACCCTGCGTCGAGCCAAAGTTCGTCCCGGTGATCGTCACCGCCGCACCAACAGCCCCCGTTGTGATAGACAAGCTCGTGATGTTGGGCGCCGGAACCACAGTGAAGCTCACTCCGTTGCTATTCACCCCGCTCGCAAATACCACCACGTTGCCGGTCGTAGCCCCGCTCGGCACCGTTACCGCAATGCTCGTCGCACTCCAACTCGTAACGCTCGCAAGAGTTCCACTGAACTTGACCGTGCCGCTACCCTGCGTCGAGCCAAAATTCGTTCCGGTGATCGTGACGGCCGCTCCCACGGCCCCCGTCGTGATCGATAGGCTGCTGATGCTGGGTGCCGCAACCACCGTAAAGCTCACTCCGTTGCTGGACTTGTTTGAAACTTTGACGACGACGTTTCCAGTCGTTGCGCCGGAAGGCACAACTGCTGCGATACTGCTCGCGCTCCAGCTTGTGACCGCGGCGATAGTTCCATTGAATGTTACGGTACTGCTGCCTTGAGTTGAACCAAAGTTGCTACCGCTAATCGTCACGGACGCGCCGACGGCTCCTGAGGTAGGGGATAAACTCGAAATCGTCGGGTTTGCGGCGAGAACTGAGCCGACACAACCCATAAACATCAGTAGAAGGAGAGAGAAGATAAGAATCGGTTTGCCGGTCTTCAGCTGCATCAGCGCGGACCCTCCTCGGCTCAGTGGTTCGCAAAGGCCCTTACAACGCGTTCAGGCAGAAATAGACGAAAGGCAAATCAATCGCCGCTGCTATTAATAGGAAACGGTGATGGCCTCGACGCCACCAGCCCCTGACGACGTCAATCCCCGACCTTGACTATCGTAAGTATGGGATTCGAGTATCTTGCCCGCCGAATCTGTGACTGCCGTTATCATGGAATTGGAGTCATACTGGAATGTCACAAACGTCTGGTCCGGATAAGTGACCTGAGCTAGGCGTTGCTGCGAGTCATATGTGTAGGTTAACGAGAGTCCGACGTCTGAAGTGACACCCGATACGATATAGCTAGAGTTGTTCGCGTACCCAAAATAGAGGTGGCGTCCGGCAGGATCCGTGACGGTCGCGAGCCGGTTGATCGAATCGTACGAAACTTGCGTCGTGTTGCCGTTGCGATCAATGATCGCTATAAGGTAGCCGCCTAAATAATTGAAAATTCTCTTCTCGCCGTTCTGAAACGTGAGCGTCCAATATGTAAACGTACTGTCTAATGCCAAAGTTGCCGTGACGTTTCCAGGAGCAACGGGCGCATACGTGCTGCCCGCGTACGCGAACGACCAAAGGTCCCCGTCACTTCGCGAGTATTTAATATAATTATCAGCCCCGACGAACACCCGTTCTTCATAGGTGGACCGCCAATTAGGCCCGAACAGGCCCACTGGAGTTATGAACTGCGTGGGCCACAGACTGTTCCAAGTCCTAGCGAGCGTCAAACCGCCGGAGAGACCTGGTATTCGTACGTCCGTTTGCTCAATGTAAGTGTCTCCATTGCTTAACATGATGGGTTTTCCGGCCTTGCCGGTACGTGGTCCGCCAGAGCCCCCTGAGCCGCTCCCAGCCCCCCCACTCCCCCCACAACCACACCCCGGGGGTGGCGGAGCGCAATTAGTCGTGACATACGTAACAACAAAGGACCACGGACCGATGTTTTGCCAGTTGTATGCGCCCGCAGGTGGGGTTGGGACACAACCACTACTAAACGAGTACCAACCGCAGTACCAAGGAGCAGTGCAATTGGGACTTTGACCGTAGGCTGGCGAACTATCAAAGCAATGGTACAAGCCAAACAGAAGCAGCATCAGAACCAGTCTTTTAGCCATGGATAGGCCTCCAGATTTGGCAAGGCACAACTCCTACTCGGCTCTCCGAAAGGCGGGGGGCGGGGCGAGGATCAGCCAGACAGCAGCCGATAGAGTTTCTATAGCCGTACCTTACCTCACCATTAACTAGTAAGGTGTTTAATGGATGGGCTTATAGGGTGTTTAACGTATTCCTGTCAAGCTAGTTGATGGGACGGTGCGCTACAGAATCGGTCAGAATGAGACACAACGACACACATTCAGAAGAGATTTCCACAACTCGCGACTGATTTTTTCAATCTTTGATCGCTGATCGTCCAGATCCACCGTGGTCCTGCTTCTCACTTAAAGTCGAAAGCAGCAAAAGGTCCACCTGATGGATTTGGACAAGTGACTCCAGGCAGATTAGACGCCGACTATTTGGCAGTTCTCGCCAATGAATCCACTCCCGGTCCATCCAACGGTATACGGTTGACCGGCTGACATCCGCAAGGAGAACCGCGAACGGGATAGGTAAAAATTTAGTCTCTTTCAGGCAGCCCTCGCAGAAAAATGAGGCGTAGAGCAGGGAACCCACGGCGAGAAGGAATACTCTCTCAGTTGCTGTCTTGTCAAGGGATATGAGAATCGATCTGGTGACAAAGGACTCACCACGCCATTCAATAACGCAGGGCCAGAGGCTAGAGTCCAAAGTGGGTCCAAAAAGCTGAATTTGGAAGGGCGCATTTTCCCTCTAAGCGACGCCGTTTCAACGTTGGAGTGGAATGCTACACGCCCACGCTAACTCTGGTTTTAATTGAAACCGGTGAATGCGCAAGCTCCAGCTTCACCGCCGGGACTTGCGCCTTGCGAGCGGTGGGCGAGAGTTTGGCGAGGCCTTCCAGCAGTTCTTCACGCCGGAAGACCACTCTGGCTTCGAGCGGTGCTTTGGGCAGGACCTTCTCGTAATTCGGGAACTGGCCTTGCCCGCGGCGGGAGATGAGTCGAGAGCCACCCGGCAGGGCGAACAGATTGAATTCCTGTTCAAAGCCGCAGGTGGAAAACTCGACCCAGCGAGGCTCATCTGCCAAGCCCAACCGGCTCAGGATGGCTACGGTTGAACGGAGGAGGAGCACCCAAAACGTGGAGTCTCCTGTCGTTCTGGCCGTGCCTTCGACAACCGATAGCCGGTGACCGTCGGTTCCGACGACCCGGAAGATCGAGCCGCGCAGTTCAAGTTTGAGGACATCGGTGCTATAGCGCCCCGATTCGGTCGAAACGCAGAACAGAGCGCGGCGCACCGCCCCATCGAATGCCGAACCGAGGATTTGGCCTTGCGGCTTGGCTTCCCCATCTGAAGCTTCGGGGAAACTGCTCGATTCGGCACACGAAAGAACGACCGTGCGCTTGCTAGCACTGACCTCACACTTGCCTGTCCTTCGCCAAAATTATGTCCGCTTGTGATTTCAACAAGATGGAATGTTGCTCTCCACAAGCGAAATGCGATAGCACCCCTCGCATGACAAATGCCATCGGACTCCTGGTAGGTGCAATCCTTCACCTCTTCTGCACTCATCGTAGACTCCTTCTGGAGAATCTTGTTCTTCGCCAACAACTGGCGGCACTGAAGCGAAGGCATCCGAGGCCCAGGATCGAAGCATTCGATAAGCTCTTCTGGATTTTGGCGCGGAGGTTCTGGCCGGGATGGAAACAGGCTCTCATCGTGGTGAGCCCGGAGACGGTGGTACGTTGGCACCGATCTGGGTTTGCAGTCTATTGGCGGGCAATTTCCAGAGCACGCCGGAGAGTTGGCCGGAGAAGGATTTCCAACGAGGTCCGCGACCTGATCTTTCGGATGGTCGCGGAGAACTCCACCTGGGGCGCCCCACGTATTCACGGCGAACTTCTCATGCTCGGTTTCGATGTGTCCGAGAGAACCATCTCGCGTTGGATGCGCCGGGCACCGAGAAACCCACAGCCGGCCAAACGTTGGCTCGCTTTTCTGCGCAATCATAGGGAAGTGATCGCCGCAATGGACTTCTTTACCGTCCCAACCCTCTCGTTCCATGTCCTCTACTGCTTCTTTATCATCAGCCATAGTCGGCGGCGGATTATGCATTTCAACGTCACACGACATCCCTCCAGCATCTGGATCGTGCAACAGTTGCGCGAGGCCTTTCCCTATCAA
>Ga0307478_10000388_pt1:0-22500 | contig 47186 bp, 42 predicted proteins | sample atmos_gasesECM4C_2_FD_203713 | JGI IMG/M metagenome (GOLD analysis project Ga0307478, IMG submission 203713) | Hardwood forest soil microbial communities from Morgan-Monroe State Forest, Indiana, United States - atmos_gasesECM4C_05 | ecosystem: Environmental > Terrestrial > Soil >...
TCGGAACCGAAGCGCGTCCGCGCTTGCAGATCTTCCGCAGCCTGCACCACACCTACGCGTTCGTCGTCGACGATTCGAAGGGCCACACGCTCGTCACCGCATCGACGCGCGAAGGCGCCGTTGCCGATGGCCTCGGTTCGCGTACCAACATCGACGCCGCGACCAAGATCGGTCAAACGATCGCGGAGCGCGCCAAGGCCAAGGGCATCACGACCGTGGTGTTCGACACCTCGGGTCTGAAGTATCACGGCCGCGTGGCCGCGCTAGCCGCCGCCGCCCGTGAAGCGGGACTGGACTTCTAAGCATGTACAACAGAGGTCGCGATCGCGACAATCAGGGTTTCGAAGAAACCGTCGTTCGCATCAACCGCGTGGCGAAGGTCGTCAAGGGCGGTAAACGCTTCTCGTTCTCGGCGCTCGTCGTCGTGGGCGACAAGAAGGGCCGCGTCGGCTTCGCCATCGGCAAGGCCGGCGAAGTTCCCGAAGCGATCCGCAAGGGTGTCGAGCAGGCGCGCAAAGAGCTGATCACCGTGCCGATGGTCGAGAAGACGATCCCGCACATGGTCAACACGCACATCGGTGCGGGACACGTCCTGCTCAAGCCGGCCGCGCCCGGTACCGGCGTCATCGCGGGCGGCGCCATGCGCGCCGTGCTCGAGCTGGCCGGCATCCACGACATCCTGACGAAGTCGCTCGGCTCCAATAACCCCATCAACGTCGTGCTTGCGACGTTCCACGCGCTCAAGGCGCTCAAGACCGCCGAACAAGTCGCGCAACTGCGCGGCAAGACGGTCGCTGAGCTCTACGCTTAAGGCATCACCATGGCAGACGAAACGAAGTCCGGTCCGTACACGCTCGCGAGTCTCAAACCCAACCCGCACTCCCGCCCGAAGCGCACGCGCGTCGGCCGCGGACACGGTTCGGGTATGGTCAAGACCGGCGGCGAGGGCGGCAAGGGTCAGACCGTGCGTTCCGGCGGCGGCAAGGGCCCCGCGTTCGAAGGTGGACAGACGCCGTGGGCACGCCGTTTGCCGCAGCGCAAGGGTGTCTCGCAAAAGGCTCGCGATATCGGCCATTTCCGGCAGACCTACGCCGTGATCAACATCGGCGATCTCGCCGGCTGGGATGTCTCGATCGAAGTGTCGCCGCAATCGTTGCAGCAGCACGCGGGCCTCAAGGATCTCAAGGACGGCGTCAAGGTGCTCGGCGGAGCGAAGAAGGGCGGCCAGCTGCCGACCGGTCTCAAGTTCCGCGACGTCATGTTCTCCTCGACCGCCCGCGAAGCGCTCAGCGCCGCCGGCGCCAACCTCGGCGAAGAAAACTAGTACCCCGCTTTGCTGAATACGCTTCGCAACGCACTGCTCGTTCCCGAAATCCGCAAGCGGGTCGGGTTCGTCTTTTTTGCGTTCGCCGTCTTCGTGTTCATGATCCACGTCCAGCTACCGAACGTCGACCAGGCGAAGTGGCAGACGGTCATCGCGTCGGGCGCCTTCTATCAGTTCCTCGGCTTTCTGTCGGGCGGCGCGCTCCAGAAGCTCTCGATCATCGCGATGGGCATCACGCCCTACATCAACGCCTCGATCATCATGCAGTTGATGACGGTCGTGATTCCGCAGCTCGAAGAGATGGCCAAGAAGGGCGGCGAGGAAGGCCGTAAGACGATCAGCCGCTACACGCGCTGGCTAACGATCGTGCTGGCGTGCGTCCAGGCATTCTCGATGTCGGTGGCCATGAACCGCTCGGGCGTGTTCTACGATACGTCGTGGCTGTTCGTCGCCTACGCGGCGCTGTCGTTCGTAGCGGGCACGATCTTCCTGATGTGGCTGGGCGAGCAAATCACCGACAAGGGCATCGGTAACGGTATCTCCTTGATCATCTTCGTCGGCATCGTGCTGCGCTTCCCGAGCCAAATCGGGCAGACGTTCCAGCTCGCCGGCACGGGCAGCGTCAACTATTTGGGCCTGATCCTGTGGCTCGCGATCGCGCTGATCACGATCGTCTCGATCGTCTTCATGTATCAAGGGCAACGCCGCATCCCGGTGCAGCAAGCTCGCCGCGTGGTCGGCCGCAAGATGTTTGCCGGCCGCTCGAGCTACATTCCGCTGCGCCTGAACAACGCCGGCGTCATCTCGATCATCTTCGCGATCTCGATCCTGCTGTTGCCGCAGCAAGCACTCTCGTGGTTCGGCGCTGGTGGCAAGCCGGGCATCGGGCAAGACATCGCGACCTTTTTGCAGCTGCACTTCTCGAGCACGTCGATCGCCTACAACGTCACCTATTTCTTGCTGGTGGTGGTCTTCACGTTCTTCTACTCCTCGATCGTGGTGAACACCAAAGACATCGCCGATAACCTCAAAAAGTCGGGCTCGTTCATCCCCGGCATCCGGCCCGGCGATCCGACCGTGCAGTACATCAACAAGATCCTCTTCCGCATCACGGCCGCTGCCGCGGTGTACCTGGGCCTGCTCGCCGTGCTGCCCTCGCTCCAGCAGAGCACCGGCCTCACGCAGCTCTACATCGGCTCGACCTCACTGCTCATCGTGGTCGGCGTGGCGCTCGATTCGATCACCCAGATCGAAGCGCGTCTCGCCATGCGCGACTACCGCGGGTTCATCAAAAAGTGATCCTGGTATTTCTGGGCCCGCCGGGTGCCGGGAAGGGTACGCAAGCCAAGATTCTCGAGGACCGTTTCGGGTACCGGCAGATCTCGACCGGCGACATCTTGCGCCGTCATCGCACGGAGAAAACGGCGCTCGGCCTCGAAGCTCAGGGCTACATGGACGCGGGCAAGCTCGTGCCGGATGATCTCGTGATCCGCATGGTCGAGGCCGAACTCGCGCACGCCGACAACGTGATCGTCGACGGTTTCCCGCGCACGATCCCGCAGGCTCAAGCCTTCGATGCGCTGCTCGATGCCAAGGGCCTCACGTCGGTCGCGGTGATCTTCGACGTCGACTACAGCGTACTGATCGAGCGCATCACCGGCCGCTGGTCGAACCCGCGCACCGGTCGCGTGTACCACGCGAAGTTCAACCCGCCGCAGGCCGCCGGCATCGACGACGAAGATGGCGGACCGCTGGTGCAGCGTCCCGATGACGCCGCCGACGTCGTCACCAAACGGCTGGTCGAATACGACGAGAAGACCGCGCCGCTCATCGCGCACTACGAGCAGCACGGCGATTTCGTGCACGTCGACGGCCTGGGCGAGATCGCCGACGTCACGCGCGCGATCATCGCGAAGCTGCCCGGCGTCGGGAGTTCCGTGGCATGATCACGATCAAATCGGCGCGCGAGATCGAACTGATGCGCGTCAGCGGCAAGATCACGGCGAAGACGCTCTCGATGCTGATGAAGACGGTCAAAGCCGGCATGACGACGGCCGAGATCGACAAGCTCGCCGAAGAGTCGATCCGCTCGATGGGCGGCACGCCGACCTTCATCGGCTATAACGGCTACGCGCACACGCTGTGCACGTCGGTCAACGAGGAAGTCGTGCACGGCATCCCCGGCCCGCGCGTTCTCAAGGACGGCGATCTGCTCTCGCTGGACCTCGGTACGACCCTCGAGGGGTATGTCTCCGACTCCGCCGTCACGATCCCGATCGGTAACGTGAGCGCCGAGGCCAAGCGCCTGATGACCGTCACCCAAGAGTGCCTGATGCTCGGCATCGCGCAAATGCAGGCCGGCAATCGCCTGGGCGATATCGGCCATGCCGTGCAGCAGCACGCCGAGAAGAACGGCTACGGCGTGGTCCGCCAACTCGTCGGCCACGGCGTGGGAACCAAGCTCCATGAAGAGCCCCAAGTTCCCAACTACGGGACCCCCGGACACGGCACGCAGCTCCGTCCGGGGCTGGTTCTAGCCATCGAGCCGATGATCACCGAAGCCAGTTACGAGGTCGAAACCCTCGACGACGGCTGGACGGTTGTCACCGAAGATGGTAAACTAGCTGCGCACTTCGAGCATACCATCGCCGTCACCAACGAGGGTCCCCGGATCCTCACCCTGCGGGACTACGCCGAACATCCCGACGTGAACCGCTATCGTCCCAAAGAAGAAGCAGCATGAAAGTCCGTCCGTCCGTCAAGCGCATCTGCGATGCGTGCAAAATCATTCGCCGCGAAGGTAAAGTGCGCGTGATCTGCAGCGTCAATCCTAAGCACAAACAGGTTCAGGGGTAACTCAATGGCGCGTATTTCCGGCATCGATCTTCCGCGCGACAAGCGCATCGAGATCGCCCTCACGTACATCTTCGGCATCGGTCTTCCGACGTCGAAGAAGCTGCTTGCCCAAACGGGCGTCAGCCCCGACGTGCGGGTAAAAGACCTCTCGGGCGAAGACGAAAACAAGCTGCGCGAAGCGGTCGACGCGATGAAGGTCGAAGGCGACTTGCGCCGCGAGATCGCCGGTCATATCAAGCGCCTCACCGACATCGGCTGCTACCGCGGCTTGCGTCACCGTCGCGGTCTGCCCGTGCGCGGTCAGCGGACGAAAACGAATGCTCGCACCCGCAAGGGCCCCAAGCGCACCGTTGCCGGCAAGAAGAAAACCGCCAAGAAGTAACGCGAACCAGCGTACTTGTGATCCGAAGGACCGGCCCCGTGCCGGTCCTTTTCGTTTGAGGCGCGAAGCATCGTGAGCATGGAACGCGGGAAGTTTTCCGGTTTCGACCATGTCGACGCGCGCGTGCGCGATCTCGCCGCGGCGCGCACGTTCTACGACGCCTTGATGCCCGCGCTCGGCCTGACCCATGTCTACGAAGAAGAGGGCCAAGTCGAGTATTATCATCCGCCGCTCGTGGCAAACGCGTCGCGGCCGTTCTTCGGCTTACACGAAGACCCGCAGCACGTTCCCAACGCGACGTGCATCGCGTTTACGGCGGCTACGCCCGGCGACGTCGACCGTTTGGCGGGCATTGCGCGCGCCGCCGGCGCTGCGGATATGGAAGGCCCGGAGATTCCCTATTCGGCCGAACGCTACTACGCGGTGTTCTTCCGCGACCCGAGCGGCAACCGGATCGAGATCTGCTACCGCCGCCCCCACGAAAACCACAGCGAAGCCCTGGCGTCAGGCACCTAGACCGGGAGATCCAGGTCGCGTCCGCGACCGGATTTGATGCAGGCATCGTAGACGTAGTTCGCGGCGGCCATATCCCACAACGCGATGCCGAGTGATTCGAACAGCGTGATCTGATCCGCGCTCGTGCGGCCGGGAGCCGTCCCCGTGACGATGTCGCTCAAGAGCACCGCTCGCGACCAATCCCAGGCCCCGTTCTTTTCCGCGTTGAGGAGATCGCCCGACTCGGCCTTCGCTTGCGCGAGATCTTCGAGTACGACGATGCCCGCGCGGCGCACGACCTCTGCGTCGATCTCGGCCGCCGTCGCGCGATTCGATCCGGCGGCGTTGATGTGCGTGCCCGGTTCGAGCATCGCGCCGAGGACGAGCGGATTCGAAGCGCTGGTCATCGTCGTGACGACGTGTGCGCCGCGCACCGCGCGCGCAACGTCGGCCGCCGGTTCGACCGGAATGTTCAAGCGCGCGCTCATCTCGGTGCAGAACGTTTGCGTATGTTCGGGGTTACGGCCGGCGACGCGCGCGTGGGTGATCGGGCGCGCGCGGCACACCGCCTCGAGCTGCGTGCGTGCTTGCCAGCCGGTGCCGACGATCGCGGCGACGCTCGCATCGGGCCGTGCCATCAGCCGCGTCGCGAGTCCGGATGCGGCGCCCGTGCGGATTTGTCCAAGCCGGTTGGCCTGGATCAGCGCGATCATCGATGCGTCGCTGCCGTACACGGTGACGACGAAGTTCACGCGCCCCGCGCCGATCGGATAGCATTTATGGCCGATGCGTCCGTCCAGACCTGCGCCCATCAGGTTCATGCGCACGCCCGTGGTGAATGGCCGCTGACGCGGGGTGCTGGAGGCGGTGCCGGCGGCCAGCGCTCGCGCGGCGGCGTCTAGCAGGTCGATCGCGGTGGCGACGTCGAGGGTCGCTTCAACGTCTTCTTCGGTGATAAAGCGGACCATGAACGTTGGAAACCCGCCGCATGGCGGGCGTTTGCAGCGCGCGGGTCGTACGGCGTACGTATGGTGGCGAATTCTCCAGCAACTCGCGGCACGCTGCTCGCCCTCACCGCGGTATGCGTCGTGTATGCGGTAGCCCTCACGCTGCTGGGCGCCGATCGCTACCTGAGCTATAAATCGGGTGGCGATCTGGGCGAGTTCGTGCAGACGATCTCGACGCCGTTCTCGGGGTTCGGCGACACGCCCGAGGGCGGGAGCCATTTCCTGCATCATTTCTCGCCGCTGCTCTACCTATGCGCGCCGTTGCTGCTGCTCACGCACTCGCCGATCGTGCTGAACGTGGTGCAAGGCATCGCCGGAGCGCTGGTTGCGCCGGCGATCTACTTGCTCGTGCGCAAACGCGCCGGGGCGCAACTCGCACTGCTCGCGGCCTGCGTGTCGCTGCTCTATCCAGCGCTCGTCGGCGTGTCGTTCACGGAGTTCAGCGAAAACGTTTTCGCACCGGCGACGATCGCATGGCTGGCGTGGGCCGTCGACGCGCGGCGCTGGACGTGGGCCGCGGTGCTGGTCGTCATCGGCCTCGGCATCAAAGAAGATGAAGCATTGATGTTCATCGCGCTCGGCGCGGGCTTTGCGGTATGGGCCAAGCGGCGCGGCGACGTACCGCTTTTCCGCTTCGCCGCCGGCACCGCGATCGCGGGCATGCTCACGTTGCTGCTGTTCTTCGCGGTCGTGCGGCCGCTGGTCGGTGGTCACGACACGTGGTTTGCGTTCGGTTACATCACCCATCCGAACGTCGCGCAGACAGGCATCATGGCCGTGCTCGGCCGGCTGAGCTATCTGCTCGAAGCCTTCGTTCCGCTGTGCTTCGTGCCGCTGTTCGGCTGGCCGGCCTTGATCGTGCTGCCGGGGTTGATCGAAGTGCTGTCATCGCGCTGGCCGTACACCTACACGATGGGGCAGCACTATGCCGGCGTCTGGATCGGCGAGATGCTGGTGGCATACGGCTTCGTGCTCGCCGGGCTGGCGCGCGACCGGAGCCCGCGTTTCGCCGCGCGCTTGGCGATCGCGTCGATCGTGATCTGCCTTTTGAATCTCGGCCTCGCTTCGCCGACGCATTGGCGGCACTACCTGGGTCCGGTGACGGCGCACGATCGCGTGATCGACGCGTTCATTGCGAGCCTGCCGCCGGATGCCGTGGTCGGAACGCACGATGAGATCTACAGCCATTTGGGCTTCGATCCCAACGCGCGTAACGAGTGGGCCTCGCAGCCGCAATACGTTCTCGTCGACAACCAGTACCCGTCGGAGTACTGGCACGACGTTCAGCGCAAAGCGCTCGATGCGCTGGTCAGCCGGGGCGTTTACACGCTGGTACGCGCCGACGACGGCGTCGAACTCTACCGCAAGGCCGCCCGCGCGGGCGTCGAAACGAAAGGGGCATGAAGTGCGCCGCCCTCGCTGCGATTAGCCTGTTCCTCTTGGTTAACGGTATAGCCGAGGCCGTGGCCCCAGCCTCGGCCAGGATCGTGCCCGGGACCTACCGGCAGATCGACACGGTGACCAAGCAAGTTTTGGCGGTCGGGAGCCAGGTCGTGATCATCGCCGGTAAGGGCGGGCGCCTCGGCTTCTCGGTCAATGCGGTCCGGCAGGCCGATATGAACCAGGGGTTCGTCGTGGGGCTGCTGCCGGCCGGGCCGCCGCTCACGTGGTCGCGCGCCGCCGCGTCGGGAAACTGCCGCCTGACCTTCGAGCCGCTGCCCAAGGCGCTGAAGGTCACCCAGGACGCGGCGTTCGGTGATTGCGGCTTCGGCTACGGGGTCACCGCCACCGGAACGTATGCCTTGGTCGCCGAGAAGACGCTCAAGCCTTGACCGATGAGGCCCTTTCCCGGTAATATAGGGCGTTGTCTTCGGCGCTGCCGGAGTCGCGCATTTATGCGTCCATCGCCCTCGCCGAGCGGTTTGGAATGAGTTCGGGTCGGTTCGCGTCAGCGAATCCATGCCGGCCGAGGCGACGACACCCCCTCTCGTTGCAGGGGGCAAGATAAACGACGGAGTTTTCTTTTGGCGGCCAAGAAACAGACCAAGACGCGCAAGAAGCGCGAGTTCAAGAACGTCGGATCCGGTATCGCGCACATCCACAGCTCGTTCAACAACACGATCGTGACGATGACCGATAACCAGGGTTCCACCATCGCGTGGGCCTCGGCGGGTAATCTCGGCTTCAAGGGTTCGAAGAAATCGACCCCGTTCGCAGCGCAGATGGCCGCCGAAGCCGTCGCGCGCAAGTCGATGGAGCACGGAATGAAGTCGGCTGAAGTCTACGTCAAGGGTCCGGGCGCCGGTCGCGAAGCCGCGATCCGCTCGCTCCAAGCCGCCGGTCTCGAAATTACACTCATCAAAGACGTGACGCCGATTCCGCACAACGGTTGCCGTCCGCCCAAGCGTCGCCGCGTTTAAGAGAGTTTAGAGAAAGATATGGCTCGTTATACTGCCGCGGTTTGCCGCTTGTGCCGCCGCGAAACCGCCGCCTCGAAGACCGGCGAAAAGATCAAGCTCTTCCTCAAGGGCGACCGCTGCCTCTCGCGCAAGTGCGCGGTCGAGCGCCGCGGCACCGCGCCCGGTCAGAAGACGCAGAACACCAAAGCCCGTCAGAAGATCTCGGAATACGGCCGTCAGCTGCGCGAGAAGCAGAAGATGCGCCGCTACTACGGCGTGCTCGAGACGCAGTTCGAAAGCTACTTCCGCGAAGCGCAGCGCGTCCCGGGCCAGACCGGTAAGGTCTTCCTCCAGACGCTCGAGCGCCGCTTCGACAACGTGGTCTATCGCCTCAACCTGGCGATGAGCCGCAAGCAGGCCCGTCAGCTCGTGACGCACCGCCACTTCCGCATCAACGGCCGGATCGTCAACATCCCGTCCTACATCGTGAAGGCCGGCGACGTGATCACGATCAGCGACCGCTCGAAGGAAACCGATGCGTTCAAACAACTGATCGAAGTTGCGAAGAACCGCCGTCATCCCGAATGGCTCGAATTCTCCGAGACCGACGCATCCTCGAAGGTTCTGGCGTTGCCGGGCCGTGAGCAGATCGACACCCCCGTCGACGAACAACTGATCGTCGAATACTACTCGCGCTAATCGCACACTCGCCGCTAGGCGTCCGATCGTCGTACGTCGTGCTGAGCTTGTCGAAGCACGACATACGGCGGATAACGTAAGCGGGAACAAGGATCAACCAAGACATCATGACCGTCCTCGACACGCCGCAAGGCACGCTAATCGAAGTTCGCGAGCGGCGCGAAAATTACGCGAAGTTCGTGATCGAACCGCTCGACCGCGGCTTCGGCATCACGCTCGGCAACGCGCTGCGCCGCGTGCTGCTCTCGTCGATCCCCGGCGCTGCGGTGACGTACGTCAAGATCGATACCGTGTTGCACGAGTTCTCGACGATCCCGGGCGTGGTTGAAGACACCGTCGACCTGCTGCTCAACCTCAAGGGCCTGCCGCTCAAGCTGAACACCGACGATCCGAAGGTGCTCACGCTCAACGTCAGCGGCTCGAAGGAAGTCACCGCGGGCGACATCTCGCCCGACGCCGACGTCGAGATCCTGCAGCCCGACTACCACATCGCGACGATGACGAAGAAAGACGCCAAGATCCAGATGGAGATCGGCGTCGAGAAGTCGCGTGGCTACGTGACCGCCGACCGCCAAAAGAACATCGAGCACATGATCGGGTTGATCCCGATGGACTCGATCTTCTCACCGATCCGCAAGGTGAACTTCACCGTCGACGATACGCGCGTCGGACAGTCGGTCGACTTCGACCGCCTCACGCTCGAGATCGAGACCAACGGTTCGATCACGCCCGACGACGCGCTCTCCGAAGCGGCGAATATCTTCACCGATCAGCTCGCGCTGTTCATCGACTTCTCGACCGAAGAGAAGCCGATCCCGACGGCACCCGCGAGCGAATGGGACGTGCCGGTCGAAACGCTGAACCTCAGCGTACGCTCATTCAACTGTCTCAAGCGTGCCGGGATCTCGAAGGTCTCGGAACTGCTCGACATGACCGAAGACGAAATCTTCAAAATGCGCAACTTCGGTAAGAAGTCGCTCGACGAGATCAAACAAGTACTCGAAGAAAGGGGCCTGTCACTGCGCCAAAGCTAGTGGATTCGGCCTTCGGCCGAGCCGCCTACTAAAGGTCAAGGACAGAATTACACCATGCCGCACCAAATGGCGAACAAACGCCTCTCGCGCACCCAGGGACCGCGTCGCGCGCTGCTCCGCAGCTTGACGACGTCGTTCTTCTTGCACGAGAAGATCGAGACCACGTCGACCAAGGCCAAGGAGATCTCCAAGATCGCCGAGCGCATGATCACGCAGGCTCGCCGTGGCGACTTGCACTCGCGCCGCCTCGTCGCCGAGTACTTGCTCGACCCCCGCGTCGTGAAAAAGCTGTGCGAGCAAATCGCACCGGCCTACAAAGACAAGACCGGCGGTTACACCCGTATCACCAAGTCGCGCGTACGTCCAGGTGACGCCGCCGAGCTGTCGTTCTTGGAACTCGTCAAGTAGCAGGGTTCGCGCTTTGCGCGAACCCGTGGCGTTTGGGCTTCGCCCAAGCCGCATAGTTTACGCCCTATGAATACCACGACCGTAGCCGAAGACCCACTTTCTCTGCATTCCGCGATGCGTTCGTTCATCGCGGACGCGATCACGCCGATTAGCGCGTTCCTCGCCCTGGCTCAGCCGGGGCGTTCGTGTTTGTTGGAGTCGGTCGAAGGCACCGACCGGATCTCGCGCTACTCGTTCATCGGGATCGACTATCTCGAGTCGAACGTGTTCGATGACGATCCGGCGATGCTCGACGGCATCCGCGCGCTGATCGGCAAGTACGAACTCGACACGTCGGCTTTGCCGTTCCCGGGCGGTGCTGTGTGCGTGTTCACCTACGACGCGGCGCGGCAGTTCGAGAAGATCGGTCCGAAGCTGCCCTCCGACATCCCCTTCTCCGATGCGCTGGTGGTGGTACCGGGAACCTGGGTCGTGTTCGACCACTTCACCCACCGCGTGACGCTGATCGGCTTCGCGCGCACGACCGCCGAGCTACCGGTCGTGCAAGCGCGCCTGGTCGACTACGAACAGCGCTTGATGACCGCGCGCGCCAGCGTGCCCAACGAGATCCGGGTGCGCGGCGCGGTCAGCGCCTCGATGGACCGGGCGGCGTTCCTCGAACGCGTCGCGGCGGCCAAGCACCACATCTACGAAGGCGATATCTACCAGCTCCAGGTCGGTATCCGCTTCTCGGCTGAGATCGAAGGCGGTACTCCGTTCGATTTCTACCGGCAGATCCGCGCCCTCAATCCATCACCGTACATGTTCTACATCGAACACGGCGGCGAGGCGGTGTTCGGCGCATCCCCTGAGTTTCTCGTGCGCCTCGACGGCCGGCGCGCCTCGATGCGTCCGCTCGCCGGAACGCGTTCGCGCGACCGGGATCCGGACGCGGATACGGCGGTGGCCGCCGAACTGCTGGCCAACGAAAAGGAACGCGCGGAGCACGTGATGCTGGTCGATCTCGGCCGCAACGACTTGGGAGCGGTGGCGATGACGGGCAGCGTTCACGTTGACGAGCTGATGATCATCGAGCGCTTCTCGCACGTGATGCACATCGTCTCGAACGTCGTTGCCGAGCTGCGCGAGGATCGTGATGCGCTCGATCTGTTTGCCGCAACGTTTCCGGCCGGCACGGTCACCGGTGCGCCCAAGATTCGTGCGATGCAGATCATCGACACGCTCGAGCCCGTTGCGCGCAATTTTTACGCCGGCAGCATCGCGCACTTCCACTTCGATGGCGACATGGATTCGTGTATTACGCTGCGCTGCGTGGCCGTGGCGGACGGCAAGGCCTATTGGCAAGCCTCGGCCGGCATCGTTGCCGACAGCGATCCAGCCGCCGAGTACGATGAGATCCAGCACAAAACCGGCGTCGTCCGCGCCGTCCTCGGCCTACCACGATGATGTTGCTATTCTGTCACCCCGAGCTTGTCGAGGGGCAGCCACTAAGCTCGATGATCGAGGCGGCCCCTCGACAAGCTCGGGGTGACAAAAAACGATGAAGCTGCTTTTGGTCGATAACTACGACTCGTTCACGTATAACCTCGCTCACCTCTTCGGCGCGGCCGGTGCGGAAGTCGACGTGATACGCAATGATGATCCGCGCTTAGTCGAGGGTGTGCTCGCGAACTACGATGCGACCGTCGTCGGTCCGGGGCCGGGGCGGCCGGAAGATGCCGGACGGTTATATGCGATCTTGCACGAGGCTGCGGCAACCAAACACCCGCTGCTCGGGGTGTGTTTGGGCGCGCAGGGGATCGGCGCCGTGTTCGGCGGCGAGGTTATTCACGCGCCGCAACTCATGCACGGGAAGACCTCGGAGATCACGCACGACGGTTCAGGCGTGTTTGCCGGGCTGCCCTCGCCGTTCACCGCGACGCGCTACCATTCGCTGTGCATCTCGCACGAGAACTTCCCGGCATCGCTGCGCGCGATCGCGGCCAGCGAAGACGGCGTGATCCAAGGCCTCGCGCACCGCGAGCTGCCGATCTGGGGCGTGCAGTTCCACCCCGAATCGATCCTCACGCCGGCCGGCGCACAACTCGCCCGCAACTTCCTCGCAAAAGCAGTCCGGGGCGGAGCGCTTTCCGCATGAACGATTATCCGGCGCTGCTACGCTCGGTTTTGCGCGGCGAGGACCTCTCGGCCGAGGATGCCGCGCGCATGATCGGTGGCATCATGGACGAGACGATCTCGCCCGTTCGCACGGCCGCGCTCTTTGCTGCGCTGGCCGCGAAGGGGGAATCGGCTGACGAGATCGTCGGTGCCGCGCGAGCGATGCGCGAACGCTGCGTACGCGTCGAACACGGCCTGCCACTCGTGCTCGACATCGTCGGCACCGGCGGCGACGGCGCGGGGACGATCAACATTTCCACCATGGCGGCGCTGGTCGTCGCGGGCTGCGGCATCCCGGTGGCCAAACACGGCAACCGTGCGGCGTCGAGCGCGTGTGGCAGTGCCGACGTGCTCGAAGCGCTCGGCGTCGAGATCGAACGCGATCCGGAAACGTCGGCGCGGCTGCTGCGCGAGGCGCACATCGCGTTTCTCTATGCGCGCCGCCACCATCCCGCGACGCGCGCGGTTGGCCCGGTGCGCAGCGAACTCGGCGTGCGGACGATCTTTAACGTGTTGGGCCCGTTGACCAACCCGGCCGGCGCGAACCGGCAGGTCGTCGGCGTGGCGGAAGAGCGGCATCTCGCGCTGCTGGCCGAGGCCCTGCGCGATCTCGGCGGCGATGCCGCGGCGGTGATCCACTCCGCCAGCGGTCTGGATGAAGTCGCCGGCGAGGGCCCCACCCACGTGATGCAGTTCGACGCGAGCGGTATGCGGCGCTGGACGCTCGATCCGGCTGACTACGGCGTGCATGCTCCGCTCGATGCGATTCGCGGCGGCGACGCGAGCGTCAACGCGGCCGCGGTGATTGCAATTTTGGGCGGCGAGCGTTCGCCGCGGGCCGATCTGGTGGTGCTGAACGCCGCTTTGGCCTTGGTGGTCGCGGACGCTGCGACCGGCATCAGCGACGGAATGGAACGTGCCCGGGCCGCTATCGCAAGCGGATCCGCGCGCGCAGCGCTCGACGCATTGCGCGGCGGGCGTATCAAGGAGATCGCTTCGTGAACGACATGCTCGACAAACTCTATGCTGCGACCGCGATCGTACGCGCCGCCGACGAAGCGCGTGAGCCGCTCGACGTGGTGCGCGAACGGGCCACGACCCGCAGGGGTGAGCGCCGCCCGTTTCGAGCCGCGCTGCTGGCGGGCGAAGGTCCCGCGATCATCGCCGAGATCAAGCGCGCGTCGCCCTCCGTTGGCTTGATCGTGCGCGAACTCGATCCAGCCGCGATCGCGCGTGCTTACGAGGCGGCCGGCGCCAACGCGATCAGCGTGCTGACCGAAGGCGACCATTTTCTCGGCGACCTCGCCTATCTCGACGTTGCGCGCAGCGCGTGCCGGCTGCCGATCCTGCGCAAGGACTTCATGCGCACGCGCTACGATGTGGCGCAAGCCGCCGCGTACGGTGCCGATTGCGTGCTAGCCATCGTGGCCGGCCTCGCCGACTCCGAACTGAGTGCGATGTTCGACGAGGCCGCGCGTTACGCGCTCGACGTGTTGGTGGAAGTGCACGACGAGACCGAGCTCCAGCGGGCTGTTGCGCTCGGCGCGACCATCCTCGGCATCAACAATCGCGATCTGCGGACGTTCGAAACGAATCTCGCGGTCACGGCCGAACTGCTGCCGCTGGTGCCGTCGTCGATCGTCGTCGTTTCGGAGAGCGGCGTGCGCTCGCGTGAAGACGTCCAACCGCTCTACGCTGCGGGCGCGCGCGGTTTCCTCGTCGGCGAGTCGCTGATGCGCACGAACGACAAAGCGGAGATGATCCGCGCGCTGCGCGGCGGCGGGGTGCCCGCATAGCCGGCCATACCCGCGTCAAGATTTGCGGCTGTACCAGTATTGGAGACGTCGAGGGCGCGGTCGACGCCGGTGCCGATGCAGTGGGAATCATCTTCGCCGAATCGCCACGCCGGGTGAGTGTGGCCGATGCGCGCGCGATCGTGCGCAGCGTCCCGCCGTTCATCGCGGTGGTCGGGGTCATGGTCAACCCGTCGCCGGCGCAGGTCGAGGCCGTACTCGCGCTGGGCTGCATGCCGCAATTCTCCGGCGATGAGTCGCCCGAGTTCTGCGCTACCGTTGCGCGCGGGCGTTACGTGAAGGCGCTGCATTTCGTGCATGGCACGAGCTACACCGCGGCGAGCGCCGAGGCGATGGCCGAGCGCTATCCCCTCGCCGACCTGTTGTTCGATTCGCGTGCCGGCGAACGCTACGGCGGTACGGGCACGGCGTTCGACTGGCCGCTGGTTACGGCGATCGCTCGCCGCCGGCGCGTGATCGTGAGCGGCGGGTTGGGTCCGGACAACGTCGCAGCCGCGATTGCGAGCGTGCGCCCGTTCGGCGTCGACGTTCGCAGCGGCGTCGAGCGCAACGGCGTCAAAGACCGTTCGCTGATGCGCGCGTTCGTGCGCGCCGTTCGGGAAACAACAGAAGAAGGGACGTCGCTTGCAAAAACCTGATTCGCGCGGCTATTTCGGCAACTTCGGCGGGAGGTTTGTTCCGGAGGTGCTGGTCGGTGCGGTCACCGATCTCGAGCATGCGATGAACGACGCCTTCGCCGATCCGTCGTTCTGGCGCGAGTATCACGACGTGCTGCGGGATTACGTCGGGCGGCCGTCGCCCGTATACCGCGCCGAACGGCTGGCGGGCCCGAATGCGGCCACGCTGCTGTTCAAGCGTGAGGACCTCAACCACACCGGCGCACACAAGATCAACAACACGGTCGGCCAGGCGCTGCTGGCGCGGCGGATGGGAAAAACGCGCTTCATCGCCGAGACCGGTGCGGGACAGCACGGTGTCGCGACCGCGACGGTCGGTGCGAAATTCGGCGTGCCGGTGGAGGTGTTCATGGGTGCCGTCGACGTCGAACGTCAGGCACTCAACGTCTACGTGATGAAACTACTCGGCGCGACGGTACATTCGGTCGAGAGCGGCACACGAACGCTCAAGGACGCGACCAACGAAGCGTTCCGCGATTGGGCCGGACGCGTGGCCGATACGTTCTACATCATCGGCAGCGTTGTCGGCGCGCATCCGTATCCGTACATGGTGCGGGAATTCCAGAAGATCATCGGGGTCGAGGCGCGCGCGCAGGTGCTCGAACGCTATGGCCGTCTGCCGACCGACGTCGTGGCGTGCGTGGGCGGCGGCTCGAACGCGATGGGGATATTTGCCGGCTTCGTCGACGATGCGGCGGTGAAGCTTTGGGGAGTCGAGGCCGCGGGTCACGGTGTGCATGCGATCGACACGGCGGCTTCGATCAACGCCGGCTCGATCGGGATCCTGCACGGTTCGCGTTCGTACATGCTCCAGACGACGGAGGGCCAAGTCCGCGACACGCACTCGATCAGCGCCGGTCTCGATTACCCGGGCGTCGGACCCGAGCACGCGTTCCTGAGCAATTCGGGTCGCGCGACCTACGTGTCGGCCACGGATGAAGAAGCGGTCGCCGCCTATCACGAGATGGCCCGCAGCGAGGGCATCGTGCCGGCACTCGAAAGCGCGCACGCGATCGCCTATGCGTGCAAGCTCGCGCGCGAGATCGGACCGGACGGTCTGATCCTGGTGAACTTGAGCGGACGCGGCGACAAGGACGTGCGCACGATCGCCGCGCTCGACGCGGCGACGCCGGCGCCGGTTCTCGCATGATCGCGGCTGCCGACCGGCTCGCCTCCGTGTTCGCCGCCGCGCGCGCCGAAAAGCGTGCGGCGCTGATCATTTACTTGGTGGCGGGCGATCCCGACGCCGGCACGACGGCCGCCGTCATCGATGCGATCTCGCCGTACGTCGATCTGATCGAACTCGGCATCCCGTACGGCGACCCGCTGGCCGATGGGCCGACCATCGCGGCCGCGGGCCAGCGTGCCCTCACGAACGGCATGACGCTCGACGGCGCGCTCGCGCTGGCCCGCGGCGCACGCGATCGCGGCAACGCGCCGATCTTGTTCTTCAGTTACGTGAACCCGATCGTGCAGTACGGCGCGGAGCGTTTTGCCGCGGCGGCCCGAGAAGCGGGCGCGCTCGGCGCGATCGTCCCGGACGTGCCGCTCGAAGAACTTGCGGCGTTCGCGCCCGCGTTCCGCAGCGAAGGGCTCGCGATCCCGTTGCTCGTGGCACCGACCACCCCGCCCGAACGCGCGAGCCGGATCGCTGCCGCCAGCGACGGTTTCGTGTACATCGTCTCGCGCTTGGGCGTGACCAGCGCCGGACGCGAACCGGACACCGCCTGGATCCGTTCGTCGGTCGAGGCGTTGCGCGCGCAAACGCAGCGGCCGCTCGCGGTCGGTTTCGGGATCTCCACGCAAGCGCACGTTGCGGCCATCGGTGCGATCGCCGATGGCGTGATCATCGGCAGCGCATTCGTGGATGCGACGGCCGGTCTCAGCGGTGCCGCTGCCGCCGCTGCCGCGCGCGCCTACGTCGCGCCTCTTCGAAAAGCACTCGGGGGTAGCCATGTCATCCCGAGCAAAGCGCCGTAGGCGCGTCGTCGAGGGACAACAACGGCATTCCAAGCTCGAGGCGGCCCCGCGACGGCGCACCTGCGGTGCTTTGCGCGGGGTGACATGGAGTATGGTGAAGGAATCTGCCCGGGCCTAGCGGATTCGAGCGAATAATTGTTCGCGCACTCGGAGGGTCGAGATGGGTTGCATTCGCGTTGGCGGTTTTCCAGCACTCGCGATCGCGGGAGCGCTCGCACTGACAACCGCGGTGCCCGCGCCGGCGTCGGCGGCGAACGGCACGATCGTCTTCGGTGCTGCGCTCGCGGCAACGGGTTCGACCGCCCGTGAGGGCGAGCTCACCAAAGAAGGTTACGATTTCTGGAAAGACTACGTAAACTCGCACGGTGGCATAAAGGTCGCCGATAAGATCTACAACGTCGACATCAAGTATTACGACGACGAGTCGAATCCGCAAACCGCAGCCCGCTTGATCGAGAAGCTGGTCTCCGAAGACCACGTGAGCTTCATTCTCGGGCCGTACGGCTCGGCCAACTCCGCGACCGCCGCCGCGGTGGTCGAGCGCCTCAAAGTGCCGATGGTCGAAGGCAACGGCGCGGCCGCGAGCATCTTCAGCCAGGGTTACAAGTACACGTTCGCCGTGCTCGCGCCCGGCTTCAAGTATCTGCAAGGCATCCTGGAGATGGCACGGACGCTGAAGCCGGTGCCGAAGACCGTTGCGATCGCTACCGCGAACGACACGTTTTCGGTGGAGGTCGGCCAGGGTGCGGCCGACTATGCCAACGCGCACGGGATGACGGTCGTGTACCAAAATAAATATCCGGCCGCAACGACCGACGTGTCGGCGGTCGTCAGTGCCATCAAGGCTCTGCACCCGGATATGATCCTCAACGGCGGTCATCTCGATGAGGCGCTGTTGCTGCAGCGGACGTTCAAGGAGCAGAGCGTCAACGCGAAGATCTTCGGATATTCGGTCGGACCCGATACGCCGGACTTCCGCAAAACGCTCGGTAAGGACGCGAACTGGGTCTTCGGCGGTACGCAGTGGTCGCCGACGGCGAAGTACCGGGGCGCGCCTGGTTTCATCGGCGATTCGAACGTCTACGCGGCGGCTTTCAACAAGCAGTACGGCCACCTTCCGGAGTACCACAATGCGGAATCGACCGCGGCTTGCCTTGCATTCATGTACGCGATCGAGAGAGCGGGCTCGCTCGATCCGCAGAAAGTTCGCGACGCGCTACAGCACCTCGACGTCGTCACCTTCTACGGTATCCTCAAGTTCGATAGCCGCGGCCTCAACGTGTATAAACCGATGGCCGTCAACCAGATCCAGAACGGCGAACTGATGACCGTCTGGCCGCTCGGCGTGCAGAACGCGAAACCGGCGTATCCCACCCCGCCATGGAACGCTCGCTAGCGGCGTAGCGTGGAACTGTTCGCGCAGGATCTCGTCAACGGAATCCTCGCTGGCGGGATTTTTGCCGTGGTGGCGCTGGGGTTCAGCCTCGTCTGGGGCATCATGAACATCATCAACCTGGCGCACGGCGCGTACATCATGATGGGCGCATACACGTCCTACGTGCTGTTCTCAACCTGGCACCTCGACCCGTTCCTCAGCTTGCCGTTGGCCTTCGGCTTGCTCTACTTTTTTGGTTACGGCGTGCAGCGCTTCGTCATCAATTACGTCGTTCGCGCCCCGCTGCTCACGCCGTTTCTGCTGACGTTCGGATTGTCGCTGCTGATCGTCAACGTGGCGTTGTTCATTTTTCACGGCGATACCAAGGGCATCACGACGCAGTACAGCGGGTCGAACATTTCGATCGGTACCGTCACCATAGCCTGGACGAAGCTCTGGACGCTCGTCGTGGCGCTCATCATCACGACCGGCATGCAAGCGTTCTTGACGGCGAGCCGGACGGGCCGCGCGATTCGCGCGATGGCGTTGGACATCGATGCGGCGCAGCTCGCGGGCGTGCGCGTATCGCATCTCTACGCGGTCGTGTACGGTTTGGGTGCCGGCCTCGCGGGCGCGGCCGGCGTACTGATCAGCCTCTCCTACAGCCTCCAGCCGTCGATGGGCGACCCGTTCGTCATCACGGCGTTCGTCTGCTGCGTGCTCGGCGGTTTGGGAACGGTGCAAGGCGCGCTCGTCGGTGGGCTGCTGTACGGCGTCCTCGAAGCGTTCGGCTCGCAATACGTCGGGACGGGACTGCAAGACGCGGTGGCGCTGGTCGTGCTGCTGCTCGTGCTGATCATCCGGCCGCGCGGCATCCTCGGTAAGGCCACGGCGTAATGGGCGGCCTCAGCGGCAACGCGACCGCGCTGCGGGTGACGGTCGCGATCCTCATCTTGCTCGCGTTCGTGCCGTTGTTGCACAGCGGCTACGACGAGAACCTCGGCCGCAGCGTACTGATGTTCGCGACGCTGAGCTTCGGCTGGAATATCCTCGGCGGCTACACCGGTTATGTCAGTTTCGGCAACGTCGTCTTTTTCGGCATTGGCACCTATACGTCGGCCGCGCTCTGGCAGCACTGGCATCAGCAGAGCATTCCGCTCGCAATCGGGTGCGCGGTGGTCGTCGCGGTTGCGTTCGCAATCGTGCTGGGCATTCCGATCTTGCGCTTGCGCGGTCACTACTTCGCGATCGCCACCCTCGGAATCGCGCTGGCCACCGAAGAGATCGTCGCCAACATCGACTGGCTCGGCGCAGGCAGCGGTCAGGCCGTGCGCCCGCTCGAGGCGTTCTCGTCGTACTATTTTGCCATGTGGGCCGTGTGCGCAGCGAGCATGCTGGTCACCTATCTCATCACGCGTTCGAAGCTCGGTTACGCGTTCGTTGCGATTCGGGAGAACGAAGAAGCCGCGGCGGTGCTCGGCGTCGACGCAACGCGCTACAAGGTCATCGCCTGGGCGATCAGCGCGGCGATGGCGGCGGCTGCCGGCGCGGTGTTCGCCGGCGCCAACGGCTTCATCGATCCGCCGACCGCGTTCGCAACGGACGACAACGTCTTCCCGATCGTGATGGCGTTGCTCGGCGGAGTCGGCACGGTCGCGGGCCCCTTGATCGGCGCGCTGATCCTCACCGCGATCAACGAGACGTTGTGGAGCCATTTTCCGCAGATTCACACGCTGTTCTTCGGTGCGGTCATCGTGCTGGTCGTGCTCTTCCTCCCACGCGGACTGCTGTGGCTGATGAACACGCGCGGCGGTTGGCGCGGTGTCGTCGCAGCGTTCGGGGCCTATCGCCTATGAGTGATGCCGGTCCTGAGCCGACGCGAAGGACGTTTCTGTCGATCGACAACGTGGCGATGTACTTCGGCGGGCTGCACGCGCTCGACGGCGTGTCGTTCGAGGTCGAGCGTGGAGCGGTGCTCGGCCTGATCGGTCCCAACGGCAGCGGCAAGACGACGCTGATGAACGTCGTCTCCGGCGTGCTGAAACCGACCTCCGGCAACGTCCGATTCGGCGGGAGGCGCATCGCCGACGTGCCGGTGTACGCGGTCTGCCGTTTGGGCATCGCGCGCACGTTCCAGGTGGTCAAACCGTTCGCCAACCTCTCCGTTCGCGAGAACGTCGCCGTCGGCGCGATGTATGGGCGCAATGGCAGTCGGCGCAGCGCGCGCGCGTCGTTCGACCGGGCCCAGGAGTTGCTGGAAATCGTTGGCCTGGCTCGCATCGCCGAACGTTTCGCGAGCGAACTCACCGTCCCCGATCGCAAGCGGCTCGAGGTGGCGAAGGCCTTGGTACTTGATCCGGAAGTGTTGCTGCTCGACGAAGTAATGGCGGGGCTGAACGCCACCGAAGTCGATGCGGCCCTCGACCTGTTGCGCACGATCAACCAGCGTGGCACCACCTTGATCGTAGTCGAACATGTGATGAAGGCGATTGTCTCGATCTCGACGTCGGTCGTTGTCCTCGCCGAGGGAAAGAAGATCGCTGAAGGCGCACCGGCCGAGGTCCTCGCGTCGCCGCGCGTCATCGAAGCCTATCTCGGTGCGCGCTACGTCAAGCGCCAACGTCAGCGGGAAACGGACGCGTGACTGAGATGCTGCGAGTCGACCGTTTGGCCGCCGGTTACGGCGACACGCAGGTGCTGTGGGATATTTCGTTCGAGGTGAATCCGGGGGAGATGGTCGCGATCATCGGCTCGAACGGTGCCGGAAAATCGACGTTGCTCGGCGCGATCAGCGGCCTTGTACGCACGTGGTCGGGATCGGTGATATACGACGGCTGCGAGCTCACCGGCGAGCCTGCCGATCGGGTCGTTGCCGCGGGGATCGTTCAGATTCCGCAGGGCCGGCGGTTGTTCGGCTCGATGACGGTCGAAGAGAACTTGCTGATGGGTGCCTATCTGCGCCGTGACAACGAAATCCGCAGCGACCTCGAAAAATTCATGGAGCTGTTGCCGCGCGTGCGTGAGCGCTTTCGTTATCTGGCCGGTCATCTCTCGGGCGGCGAACAACAGCAAGTCGCGATCGCGCGCGCGTTGATGGCACGCCCACAGGTGTTGCTGATCGACGAGATGTCGCTCGGTCTCGCGCCCGTGATGGTCGACCAGTTGCTCGAGATCATCAAGACGATCAACGCGACCGGTGTCTCGATCGTGATGGTCGAGCAAGACGTGCAGACCGCGCTCGAAGTCACCGCTCGCGCCTACGTTCTGGAAACCGGCCGCTTCGCGCTCGCCGGCCCATCGAACGAACTCCTCGACGACCCCAAAGTAAAAAAAGCCTACCTCGGTATCTAAAACACCCAACCATGTCAATTTCCCGAGCGTACCCCATGTCACCCTGAGCAAAGCGCCCGCAGGGCGCGTCGTCGAAGGGCCGCCACGATCAAGCTTGGTGGCCGTCCCTCGACGACGCGCCCTGCGGGCGCTTTGCTCGGGATGACAGCTGCGACATGGGATGGCGGTTAGCGCTTTTTTGGAACGGTCGGGAGCTGGTCGTGTTCCCATTCCATCCACGAACCGTCGTAGACGCCGACGTCGGTGAAGCCCGCCTCGCACAGGGCGATATACGCTGCTGAAGCGCCAACGCCGCTACCGCACGAGACGATCGTGCGCTGCGTTTTATCCAAGCCGGCACCGGCAATCAAGGCCTCGAGCTTGGCGGGCTCGGCGACGCGTCCGCCACGTGCATCTTCGAACAGGTCGCTCGCCGAGAGGCGGATGTTGTTGGGGATGTCACGGTCGCGTTGCGCGTACGTTCCGTCGCGCTGCGTTTCCAGAAACTGCGCCGTGCTGCGGCCTTCGGCCACGGCGAGGACGTCGGCTTGGGACGCGCGCAA